>Ga0302326_10001196_pt1 | contig 67338 bp, 63 predicted proteins | sample Palsa_T0_3_FD_202264 | JGI IMG/M metagenome (GOLD analysis project Ga0302326, IMG submission 202264) | Peat permafrost microbial communities from Stordalen Mire near Abisko, Sweden - Palsa_T0_3 | ecosystem: Environmental > Terrestrial > Soil > Palsa > Peat permafrost | place: Sweden: Abisko...
GCCTCACCGGACCTGGGGCGCTTGCCGCCGGCTGGACCTTCTACTTCGGGCTGTTCCAGGATTACTGCATCGAGGTGGAAAACGCAGCCACCGCAGGGGATTTGGTGCTCCTCAGCGGCTGGGCCCGCGGCACCCACGCCGGGAGCGGCAGGCGTTTCCGCATCCCGGCGGCCTGGCGCGTGCGCCTCGAGGCGGACCTCATCGGCGAGTGGCAGGTCTACGCGGACAACAAGCCCGTGTACGACATCCTCAGCGGGTCGGCAGGCCCGGGGGAACGATGAATCATCCCGCGTGCGCGCGGCGCCGCCGGCCTTACGCCGCGATGCCTTGAAGGGGGTCAGGGACAACCGTGCTCGCAAGGCAGCTGCAGCAGTACCTGCACGATGAGATTCCGCTGTGCCGCGCGATGCGCGTGCAGGTGGCGGCGGTCGATGCGGACGGGGTGACCCTGAGCGCGCCGCTGGCCCCGAACATCAACCACCATGAGACGGTCTTTGGCGGCAGTGCCTCGGCGCTGGCGATCCTCGCCAGCTGGTCCCTGATCCACGTGCGCCTGCGAGCGGCGGATCTCGCGGCGCGCCTGGTGATCCAGCGCAATACCATGGAGTACGAGCGCCCGATCGCCGGCGACTTCAGCGCCCGCTCGGCCTTCGAGTCGCAGGATGCGTGGCTGGCCTTCGCCGCGATGCTCAAGCGCCGCGGGCGCGCCCGCCTCACCGTCCTCGCCACGCTCGAGCACGGCGGCGTGCGCGCCGGCCGCTTCACCGGGCAGTTCGTGGCGTTGCGCGCCGCCGATGACTGAGCCGGACCGGCAGGGGCGGCGCACCAGCGTACTCGCCCTGTGCGGGAGCCTGCGCGCGGCCTCCATCAATGCAGCGCTGCTGCGCGCGGGCGCACGACTCGCTCCGGCCGGGATTTCCGTCACGCTGTTTCCAAGCCTGGGAGGCCTGCCGCTGTTCAACCCCGACCTCGAGCCGACGCCGCCGGTCCCGGTCGTGCAGCTGCGGCACGCCGTCGCCGCCGCCGATGCCCTGCTCATTGCCAGCCCCGAGTACGCGCATGGCGTCAGCGGCACGCTGAAGAATGCGCTCGACTGGCTGGTGAGCTTCGAGCCCTTTGTCGGCAAGCCCGTGGCCGTGATCAATGCGTCCCCGCGCGCCCATCACGCGCAGGCGGCGCTGCTCGAGACGCTGGTGACCATGTCCGCCCATCTGGTGCGCGAGGGCTGCATCACGCTGCCGCTCCTGGGTTCGGGGCTGACCGAGGCCGGCATGGTGGCGGACCGCGAGGTTGCAGGCGCGGTGCGCGCGATGCTCGAGTGCCTCGCCGCTGCGGCGCGTGGCGCCCGGGGGGCGGCGAGTTTCCCGCTGGGCTAGGCGTGCGCCGCGGCGGGGCGTGCGGCTATGCTCCTGTCACACGATGTGGGGCGGCGCGGCCGCCTGAGGGGAGTTGCAGATGAAGAACGCGAGGCAGGCTTTCGGATCATGGTCGGCGCTCCTGGCCCTGGCGATCGCGCTCACTTATGCCCTGCCGGCGGCGGCGGCCGAGCGCGGCTGGTTCGGAATCGGGGTGAATATCGACGCTGAGGGAGATGCCGCCAGCCGCGTGGTGCGCACCGTCACGATTCAGAGCGTGACGCCGGACTCCCCCGCGGCGCGCGCCGGGCTCGCCCCCGGGGACGTAATCCTGGAAGCCAACGACCTGCCGCTGCCCGGGCTCAAGATGAGCGAACTGCGCGAGGCTATGGGCAAGGCGGTCGGCGAGACCCTGCACCTGAAAGTGCGCCGCTCCGGCACCGTGCATACGGTCGCGCTGGTCGCCGTCGCGCCGCCCCCGGGGGCGTAAGCCCATGAGCCCGCCGCGCGAGGGCGACAGGAGCGTGAGCGCGGCCGTGCTGCCGGGACTCCTCCTCTTCTATGCGGCGACGAGCCTGCTGCACTTCGCACACAACGCCCACTATCTGCCCGACTACCCGAACCTGCCGCCGTGGCTGTCGCCGGCGGACGTTTACATCAGCTGGTGCGCGCTTACCCTGCTTGGCATCGCAGGCTTCATCCTCTACCGCCGGGCGCATCGCGGAAGCGGACTCGTGCTGCTGTGCATCTACGCGCTCATCGGCTTCGATGGCCTCCTGCACTACGGCCGTGCGCCGATGGCCGCCCATACCGCGATGATGAACTTCACCATCTGGGCCGAGGTGCTCGCGGCGGCGCTCCTGTTTGCGCACCTGTGCGTGCTCGGCGTGCGGCGCGCGCCGGTTGCACCTTAAATCGTGGCTGGTGCTTGAGCGCGCCGCGCACCGGGCGCACACTTTCTGCATGGCGACAGCGCCCCCGACTGGTTCCGTGCCAGGAGCTACGGCTGGGGCTGCTCACGATCGGCCGTGCCCGGCGAGCCGCCGAAGCGGCGCGGGGGCGCTTGCGACACTTGAGAACCAGAGGGACGGCACTGCGCGCGCTCACGCCACCGGTACGATGAGAGACACCCTGCCGTCGAGCCACACGAGGCGACTGCCGCGCTGGGTCGCCCCGTTCGGGTTTCGCTTCTTTGCGCCGGCACTGCTGATCGCCGTGCTGGCCTTCAACCTGTGCCTCATCACGGTCACCTCGCTGCACCGACCCGCCGCATCGAGATTGCTGTGGCTGTGGATACCGGGAGTCCTGGGCGCGGCGTTGCTGTGCATCGGGTGGCGGTCGATGTTGCGGCACGCCGATGCCAGCCCCACGTGCGGGCCGCCGCAATGATTTCTGCGGCCGCAGTGCAGCGACGCCATGCCGCACAGTGAATGGAGTTCGGTCGGCTCATACCCTGATCGGGTAGCCGCCGCAGTCGTCCTCGGGCTCCTCGCCGCCAACGACGTGCCCGGCCGCATCAGCTCGGATGAGACGATTCCGGGGCTTACCACATTCGTCTCGGTCGACGTGCCCACAGAGCTCCTGCCCCGCGCCCGCTCGATCATGCAGTCCGCCCGCGTCCCGGACAACGAGCTCACCTATCTTGCGACGCACGAACTGCCGCAGGGGCCGACGGAAGACTGAAAGCCCGCCCTGGGGGCGCGCACCCAGGCGCCCCGGTGCTACTCGGCTTCCGCCCGGATCGGGCGGCTCATGAGCGAGCGCACCGCTTCCCGCGCCGGCAGTCCCTCGAAGAGCACCCGGTAGCCCATTTCGCACAGCGGCATCTCGACGCCGGCGCGCGCTGCGACAGCCCGGATGGCGCGCGCGGCAGCATAGCCCTCTACCGCCTGGCCGATGCGCTGCAGCGCCTGCGCGGGCGTAAGTCCCGTGGCGAGCAGCAGTCCAAAGCGCCGGTTGCGCGACTGGTCGTCGGTGCAGGTGAGCACCAGGTCCCCAAGGCCTGCGAGTCCCATGAAGGTCTCGGCGCGGGCGCCGAGGGCCACGCCGAGGCGCGTCATTTCCCGCAGTCCGCGGGTGATGAGAGCGATGCGCGTGTTGGCGCCGAACCCTAAGCCGTCGCAGAGCCCGGCGCCGACCGCGAGGGCATTCTTCACCGCGCCGCCGATCTCGACCCCGATGATGTCGCCGGAGGTGTAGGCGCGGAAATTCGCGGAGGTCAGGTCCTGCGCCAGCTGGTGCGCGTAGTCGAGATCCTGGGAGGCGATGGTCATCAGGGTGGGGAGGCCGAGGCCGACCTCGCGCGCGAACGTGGGCCCCGAGAGCACCGCCACCGGGCGCTCGGCGCCGAGCACGTCGCGGGCTACCTGGTGCGGCAGCTTGCCACTGTCGGCTTCGAACCCCTTGGTGGCCCAGGCGATCTGCTGTCCCGGTCCGAGGTGCGGGGCGAGCAGGGTGAGGAGCGCGCGCAGCGCATGACTCGGCACCACCACCAGCACGTCGCGGGCGCCGGCGAGGGCGGCGGCAAGGTCGGCGCGCATCTCGAGCGATTCCGGGAAGGCAACCCCGGGGAGGTAGCGCTCGTTGCAGCGCGCGGCCGCAAGGGCTGTCAGCTGCGCGTTATCGCGCCCCCACAGGCGCACGCTGCGGCCGCCGCGCGCGAACTGCACCGCCAGCGCCGTGCCCCAGGAGCCCGCGCCCAGGACCGCGACCGGCGCGGCTGTCTCAGGGCCCATGGCAGCGCCGTCCGGTGCCCTAGTTCGTGGTCGGCGGCGGCTGCTGGTTGGCGGCGTACAGCGCCTCGAAGTTCACCGGCGGCAGCAGGAACTGCGGGAAGCCGCCCTGGGTGACGAGGTGCGAGATCGCCGCGCGCGCGTAGGGGAACAGCACCCCGGGACAGTAGGTGCTGACCGCACGCTTGGTGTCTTCGTCGGTGAAGTTGCGGATCACGAACAGACCCGCCTGCTTCACTTCCACGAGGAACAGGGTCGCTTCCCCGTACTTCGCCGACACCGTGACGGTGAGCACCACTTCGCGTACCTCGGGGCCTAAGGCGGTGGAGCCGGTCTGCAGGTCGAGGTTGATCTGCGGGTTCCAGCTGCCCTCCATGCGCGGTCCGTTGGGGGACTCGTAAGAGCAGTCCTTCAGGTACACGCTCTGCAGCGCGAGGCTGGCTTCGCCGGGGAGCGCGGTGTCGGCTCCTGCTGTTTCGGTTGCCATGGGTGTCTTTAAGCTCCGTTATTTCAAAAGCGGGTCGAGGCGGCCTTCGGCGTCGAGCGCATACAGGTCGTCCGCGCCGCCGATGTGCTGGTCATTGATGAAAATCTGCGGGATCGTGCTGCGCCCGCTCTTCGCCTGCATCTCCTGGCGCGCCCCCGCCACGACGTCGACGTCGATCTCCTCGTACGGCGCGCCCTTGACATCGAGCAGCCGCCGGGCGCGCGCGCAGTAGCCGCACCAGTCCGTGCCGTACATGATGATCCGGGCCGCCATCGGATGCCGCGCGCGCCGTAACAGTCTCAGGCGCGGGCGACGGGCAGGTTGTCGGCGCGCCAGGCGGCGAGTCCGCCGCGCAGCGCAAACGCCTGCGTGAAGCCCTGCGCGGCGAGCTGCCGCACCGCAGGTCCGCCGAGACTACCGCTGGCGTCGTACACGACCACCGGCTTCTCCTTGTATTTCTTCAGGGTGTCGGCGGCTTTGAGGATCTGGTCGCTGTTCATCTGCCGCGCGCCGCTGAGGTGACCGGCCTGATACTGTTCGGCCGGGCGCAGGTCGAGGACGAGCGCGCCCTGGTTCATGAGGCGGATCAGCTCCTGGGGCGAGACGGTGGACTTACTTTCCGAGCGGGCGCGCATTTCGTATAGCAGCACCAGGGCGGCGACGGCGGCGGTCGCCGCGGCCAGCCAGGGGTGATGGCCGATGTATTCCAGGAGTCGATCCATGGGGGGCGATAGGCGCTTGCGGGCGAAAAAGGGCGCGCATTATAGCCTCCCGCGCCGCTTCGGCGCGGCAACCGCCGCAATCCTCCTCCTCGGGTGCCTTTTCCTGGCGGGCAGCCCCGCCCGCGGGGCGGTCGGGCCCCCCAAGCCCGATGCGGACGCCAAAAAGACCGAGGCGCAGCTCGAGGCGGTGCGGGCCGAGATCGAGCGCATCACGCGCGAGGTGTCGCAGAGCCAGGTCGAGCATGACCGCGTCTCCCGGGAGCTCCGAAGCGCGGAGCTCTCCGTCGGGGAGGCGCGCGATGCCTGGCTCGAGGTGCGCCGGCAGCGCAGCGAGGGGGCGGCACGGCGCGCGCAGCTGACGACCGAGCAGCACAGCCGCGAGAGCCAGCTCGCCGACAACCGCGCAGCCCTGGCAGGCCAGATGCGCGCCGCCTACCAGATCGGGCGCCAGGAGCCACTCAAGCTGCTCCTCAACCAGAAGGACATCGCGCTCGCCGGGCGCATGTTCGCCTACTACAGCTACTTCGGCCGCGCGCGCGCCGGGCAGATCAAGCTCATCGAGGACGACGTGCAGAGGATCGCCGAGCTGCAGACGGAACTGGCCGCGCAAGACCTGAAGCTCGCCGAGCTCGAGAGCCGCCAGAAGGCGCAGCTCGGCACGCTGGAAGCCGCGCGCGAGCGACGCACCCAGGTGCTGGCGACGCTGGAAGCCCAGTCCCACACCCGGGCCCAGAACCTCGAGCGCCTCAAGAGCGAACAGGCGGGACTGGAGAAGCTGCTGCGCGAGCTGCGCACCGCCATGGCACGCTTCCCGGTGGAGGGGAACGACGCCTTCACGCGCCTGCGCGGCAGGCTCAGCTGGCCGGTCACAGGATCGCTGGTGGCGCGCTTCGGCGACGCCCGCGCCGGCGGCGTGCGCTGGGACGGGGTGCTGGTGGCGACCGAGCGCGGCACGCCGGTGAAGGCGGTGTGCGCAGGCCGGGTCATCTACGCCGACTGGCTCCCGGGCTTAGGGCTGCTCGCCATCGTCGACCACGGCGATGGGTACCTGAGCCTCTACGGCCACAACGACAAGCTCCTGAAGGCCGTGGGCGAGGACGTGGCCGCAGGCGACACCCTGGCGGCGGCCGGGGACTCCGGGGGCAGCAGCCGCCCGGAGGTCTATTTCGAGATCCGCAAGGGCGGCAAGCCCGTCGACCCGCGCCCCTGGTTCAAGAGCCCCGACCCTTAAAAAACAGGCCGCAGCACCCGAACCGGCGTTCCCCCGCCGCTCGGGCCCGCACAGGTCCTGTGCGGGTGTGATTGGGTTCAATGTTTTGGGGGCGCCCCGAGTGCCGCGTGAGAGGTTTCGCCAACTCGCGCAAGGACCCGAATCGACATAAGCGCAATGGTATGGGGGCCATCCCCGCACGTGCGCAGCTCACCCGACGCAAGGCATGAACCAGCCCGCTCCCACCGAGTACGTCCCCGGACAGCCGGGCTCAAGGTTCGACCCGTACGTACGCCTGGTGCGCTCGCTGCTGCCGCGCACCACCTGCATCGCCATGTTCGGTGCCTCGGGGGAGCTCTTGTGGTCCACCGACACCATGACCGGGCCGGACCTGATGAACATCGTGGACGACGCCCTGCTGTCGGCCGGTGCCAACCCCGGCGGCGCCGGCCAGCTGCGCCTGCTCGCCGGGAACCTGCCCGTCTACCTGTGCTCGCTGCGCGATGACGCGCAGCAGCTGCTCGGGATCCTCGCGGTCGTGTGCCGCCCGGCCGATGAGCGCGAGCGCAAGCTCCCGGACTTCACTTTCGCCTACTCGCTGCTGGCGCCGGCGCTCGAGTGCCTGCGGCGCGAGCTCGTGGCGCACGCCACCATCCTCGAGCTGAACCAGACGGTCGGCGGTCTCGACAAGGACCTGCACCTGCTGCTCTCGGAAGGTGCCGCCGATGGCAGCGCCCCGCGCAGCGACGGTGCGAGCGAGCTGCAGCAGCTGCTGCAGCAGACCATCGAGCACCTGCGCGCCGCGACCGGCGCGCTCCTGGTGCCGGAGAAGAACGTGACGCTGGTGCGCTCCGGCGGCCCGGGCGCCCCGGACACCCAGTTCCTGATGCGCTCGCACCGCAAGCTGCACGTGCTCTCCCAGTCACAGCGCGAGCCGGTGGTGGTCAACGAGACGCAGTCGGCGGGCAATCCCGACGGCATGCCTTACCGGGTGCTGGCCTGCGCGCTGCGCTCGCGCGCCGGGCGCGCCATCGGCGTGCTCGCGCTGCTGCGCGAGGCGAGCGCGGAGCCCTTCAGCGAGCGCGATGCGCACATCGCCGAGATCCTCGCGCGTAAGGCGATCGCCGTCATCGAGTCCAGCTACGACCCCCTGAGCGGCCTCTACACGCGCGCCGCCTTTGAGCGCCGCGTGCGCGCCGCCATGAGCGAGCGCAAGCCGAGCCAGCCCTGGAGCGCGCTCTACATCGACGTCGACCAGCTGCACGCCATCAACGAGCGCTCCGGCATGCACGTCGGCGATGCGGTGTTGGGTCAGCTGGGTGAGCTCTTGCGCCAGCGCCTGCCCCCGGGGGCCTTCGGTGCGCGCATCTCAGGGGATCGCTTCGTGGTACTGCTGCCGGCATCCACCGCCGATGCCGAGCGCTTCGCCGAGTCGCTGCGCGAAGGCGCAGAAAGGCTCTCGGCGCTGCACGCCGAGAGCCGCACGCCGGTCTCGGTGAGCATCGGGGTGGCGCTGCTCGATGCTGCCGCCGATGAGATCGCGCACGTGCTCGCGGCCGCCGAGACCGCCTGCAAGGCGGCCAAGGACCGCGGCAGGAACCGCGTCGAGGTGTACGAGCAGTCCGACGTCAGCATCGTGCGCCGCTTCGCCGACATTGGCATCGCGGACAAGCTGCGCGAGGCGATCGCCCAGGGGCGGCTGCACCTCGATGCGCAGCTCATCCTGCCCTTCATGGCCGCCGAGAGCGCCCGCCCGCACTACGAGCTGCTGCTGCGCATGAAGGACGAGAACGGCAAGACGGTGGGTCCGGACAGTTTCCTCTCCGCCGCCACGCGCTACCAGATGATGCCCGTCATCGACCGCTGGGTCGTGAACCACGTGATCGAGGCGCTGCAGCCGCGGGCGAGCGTGCTCGAGGGCAAGGCGCTCGGCTTCTGCATCAACTTCTCCGGCCAGTCACTCAACGATGAGGCCTTCGGCGACATGCTCATCGAGCGCGTCGCCGGCAGCGGTCTTGATCCTGAGCTTTTGTGCTTCGAGCTCACCGAGAACGCCACCGTCGCCAACCTCACGCGCGCGGAGGGCCTGATGCGGCGCCTGCGCACGCTCGGGTGCGGGGTCGCGCTCGATGACTTCGGCACCGGGCTCTCCTCGCTCTCCTGCCTGCGCCAGCTGCCCGTCACCATGCTCAAGATCGACGGCAGCTTCGTGCGCGACGTGCTCAAGGACCCGCGGGCCGAGTCCATGGTGCGCGCGATCGCGCAGCTGGCGCGCAGCATGTCGATCACCACCGTGGCCGAGTACATCGAGACCGAGGCCATCAGCATCCGCATCGCCGAGCTCGGCGTCGATTACGGCCAGGGCTTCGCCATCGGACGCCCGATCCCGCTCGAGGACCTGCTCACCGAGCTGCCGCTGCCGAGCGACCCGGCGCCCGAACCGCCGGTGTACATCGAGGACACAGGTCCGGTCGACATCCTCGCCGAGGCCCTCGCCGCCGATGAGGTCACCGCCGAGCGCGAGGCGCCGGCCGATGATGTGAGCTGGTACTCACCCCCGGGCAAGGCCTGAAGACATCGTGAGCCGCACGCCCCAGCCGCGCACCCTGCTCGCCCTGAGCGCCGGCATGGCGCTCGGCTTCTGCGGGGCGCTCGCGAGCGGGGTGCTCGCCGACCGCCCGCGCGAGCTCGCCTACGCTGCGCCGGTGCCCTGGGCGCAGGGCAGCGCGTTTGCCGACGTCTACGAGCGCATCAAGCGCGAGTACGTGGACGAGGTCGATGACCGCACGCTCATGGAGCGCGCCACGCGCGGCATGGTGGCGGCGCTCGACCCGCACTCGGCTTACCTCGACAGTGAGGAGTTCAACGAGGTGCGCCTCTCGACCATGGGTTCCTATCCCGGGGTCGGCATCGAGGTGGCCGCCGCCAACGGCGCGGTGCGGGTACTGAAGACCATCGACGGCACCCCGGCGCGCAGCGCCGGCGTGCTCGCCGGCGATGAGCTCGTCGCCATCGACGGGCGCGAGATCGGCGCCGACCTTGCCGGGGCGATCGCGCACCTGCGCGGCACTTCCGGGAGTCTGGTGCGCCTGTCGGTGCGCCGTGCCGGCGCGGCCGGCCTCTTGGAGTTCACGCTGCGCCGCGCCGAGGTCGAGGTGCACAGCGTCAGCGCGCAGACGCTCGAGGCAGGCTACGGCTACGTGCGCATTTCCACCTTCAGTGAGACGACGCCGCAGGACCTGTCGCACGCCATATTGCTGCTCAAAAGAGACAATCCGGCCGGATTGAAGGGTTTAGTACTCGATTTGCGCAACAATCCCGGCGGCGTGCTCGAGTCAGGCGTCGCGGTCGCGGATGACTTCCTGGACTCGGGCGTCATCGTCACGGCCGACGGCCGTACCCCGGATGCGCGCTTCGAAATGGATGCCACCCCGGGGGACCTGATCGACGGCGCGCCGCTCGTCGTCCTCGTCAATGCCGGCTCGGCCTCCGCTTCCGAGATCGTCGCCGGCGCCCTGAAGGACCACGCCCGGGCGCTCCTCATCGGCCGGCGCACCTACGGCAAGGGCTCGGTGCAGACCGTCATGCCGCTCGCCTTAGGCGGGGCGGTGAAGCTCACCACCTCGCGCTACTTCACCCCCTCGGGCGCCTCCATCCACGGCCGCGGTCTTGAGCCCGACATCGTGGAAGAGGGTACAGGAGACGCCCCCGCGGACCTCGAGCCCGGCGAGACGGCGCCCCTGAGCGCGCGCGATCCGGACGTGCGCCTGGGGCTTGCGACGCTGAAGTCCGGCGCCGCCGCGGCGCTGCGGGAGGTGCCGGCATTCGCCGCCCGGGTGCCCGCGCCCTAAACGCCCCGCCGCCCCGCCTGAGCGGGGCTTCCCGTATCCTCGCAGGCGATGTTCGCCTGGCTCATCGACCTCGTCCTGCACCTGGACCGGCACCTGGTCGAGCTCCTCACGCGTTTTGACCTGTGGCTCTACCCGATCCTGTTCGCGGTGATCTTCTGCGAGACCGGGCTCGTGGTGACGCCGTTCCTGCCCGGGGACTCGCTCTTGTTCGCCTGCGGCGCGCTGGCCGCGGTCGACACCACCGGCACGCTCAGGGCGCCGCTGCTGACGCTGGTGCTGGCGGTCGCGGCGGTGCTCGGCAACCTCTCCAACTACGGCATCGGGCGCTTCATCGGGCCGCCGGCCTTCTCCGGACGCTACCGGCTCCTCAAAGTCGAGTACCTGCGCCAGACGGAAGCCTTCTTCGCGCGCTACGGGGGCCTGGCGGTCCTGGTGTCGCGCTTCCTGCCGATCCTGCGCACCTGTGCGCCGTTCGTGGCGGGCGTCGGGCGCATGCCCCTGCCGCGCTTCCTCACCTACAACTTCCTGGGCGGGATCCTGTGGGTGACGGTGTTCATCTGGGGCGGCTACCTCTTTGGCAACATCCCGTTCGTGAAGAACAACTTCGGCCTGGTCACGATCCTGATCGTGGCCGTATCCCTCGTGCCGATGGGCATCGCACTGCTCAGGCGCCGGCGGGCGGCGCAGGCATCCCTTTAGGCGAAGCCGAAGCGCACCAGTGAGACCAGGGCGCCGACGACAGCGCCGATGAGCAGGATCATGTTGGGGACGAAGGACAGGAGGAAGCCGGTGGAGCGCTTTTTCGGGTCCTTGACGTAGCCGGTGAAGTACAGCCAGCGCCCGATCACGAACAGTGCGCCCAAGCCTGCGGCAATGAGCGGGTTCACGTAGTGCGCGAACACCACGAGCGCGGGCACGAAGATGATGAGCTGCTCGATGGTGTTGTTCTGTACGCGGCAATAGCGCTCGAACATGTCGTTACCGGTGGTGGCGGGGGCGGGCACCTTGTAGGTGTCGCGGGCGCGCCCCACCGCCATCAGGATCACGGTGAACTCGATGAGCGCAAGTCCGAGCACCAGATTGACCAAAGTCATTGAGTCCCCTCCTGAAGCGGCGGGCAGGATGGCACAATGCGCGCATGGGCGACAAGGAGCGTGGCTACGCGCATCGCGTGGACATCCTGGCGGAGGCACAGGCGGTGTGGCGTGCGCTCACCGAAAACCCGCACCTGGCGCGCTGGTGCTCCCCGGCCGCCGACATCCGCGCCCGCGCGGGCGGCAGCTTCCGCGCCAGCGTCGACCGCGTGACCGAGTTCGAGGCGCGCATCGATGTGTTCGAGCCCGGCCGCCGCCTGCGCCTCATCTACCTGTCGGCCCAGGGGCTGCCGCGCGCGGACTCGGTGATGATCGATGACTTCATCCTGGACCCGGTGGCGGGGGGCACCATCGTGCGCCTGCTCGGATCAGGTGTGCCGGCGAGCCCGGAGTGGGATACTCAGTACTGGCGGCTGCGCACCAGCTGGCAGGCCGCCATGTCGCGCCTTAAGGTGTACGTCGAAAAACAAATGAAAACGGGAGCGCCTCCATGATCGGATTCCTGCTGCGGGCCGTGATCACGGCCGCCGGCCTCTACCTTGCCACCCTGTGGGTGCCGGGCGTGCACATCAACAGCACGACGACGCTCCTGATCGCCGCGGTGCTGCTCGGGGTCGTGAACGCGATCGTAAAGCCCATCGCCTTCATCCTCACCCTGCCGGTGACGATCCTGACCTTGGGTCTGTTCCTCTTCGTGCTGAATGCGGCGATGGTGGCGCTGGTGGCGTGGATGCTGCCGGGCTTTCACCTCGATGGCTTCAAGGCGGCGCTCCTGACCGCGATCATCGTGTGGATCGTGAGCTGGATCGGCTCCTGGTTCATCGGCAAGCGCCACGCCAAGTAGACGCGCGCGCTCCCGAGGCGCGCGTTACGGTGCCAGCGCCCGCTCGGTGCGCCGGTACAGCAGGTAGATGACGAGCGCGAACAGCGCCCCGCCGAGCCATACGGCGGGGCCGTTGGCGAACGCATCGCCGACCAGCCCGAGCGGAAAGTCCTTGCCGGAGAAGGCCACGAAGGCGGCGACCACGACGCCGACCAGTCCCTCCCCGACCAAGAGTCCCGAGGCGAGCAGCACCCCGAGCTGCTTGGTGGCCGCCGGGCGCGCGCTGCGCTCGGCACGCCGGTCGAAGAGGTAGCCGGCCACCGCGCCGACCACCACCATCAGGGTGCTCTGGGTCGGCAGGTAGATGCCCAAGCCGACCGCGAGCGGCGAGAGGTGCGCGCCGGGACTGAGGCGCCGGATCACGATGTCGGCGATGATCACCACGATGCCGATGCCGGCGCCGGTGCTGATCAGGCTCCAGTCGACGTTGTGCTGGATGACGCCCTGGGCGAGCGCGGAGATCAGTCCCGCCTGCGGCGCGGCGAGCGGCTGCGAGCGGGCAGGTCCTGGCGAGCCGACGAATCCGTACGCCTGGTTGAGGATGTCGAGGATCGGCGGGATGATCGCGGCGCCGGCCACGACACCCACTATCAGCGCCACCTGCTGCTTCCAGGGCGTGGCGTCCACCAGCTGGCCGGTCTTCAGGTCCTGCAGGTTGTTGTTGGCGATCGCCGCGTTGGCGAACACCACCGCCGTCACGATGAGCGCATAGGCGACGAGCGCCGCGCCGTCGTGCCCGAGGTCGATGCCCTTCAGCCCGAGCAGTGCCAGCAGGCCGTAGCCGATGACGGCAAGGATGCCTAAGCCCGACAGCGGGCTGTTGGAGGAGCCGATGAGGCCCGCCATGTAGCCGCACACCGCGGACAGCAGGAAGCTCATGATGGCGATGTAGATGACGCCACTCACCACCAGCCACCCCAGGTGCGCGGTGAGCCCGCTGGCGCGCGCAAACTGCGCCAGCAGCACGCCGGCCGGCAGGATGCACAGGATCGAGATCACGCCGACGACCCCGATCGGGATGTCCTGCTCGGTGCGCGGCAGCAGCGCGGCGTTACCGGCCGCGCGCGCCCGCGAGGCCATGACCGCGGTGCGCAGACCCGCGGCCACCGGCCGCACCAGTTTTCCCAAGGTCCAGATCGCCGAGACGCCGATGGCGCCGGCGCCGACGTAACGCACCTTGTGGCTCCAGGTGCTGAGCGCGAAGGCCGCCATGTTCGCGTCCGTGACGCCGCCGAGATCGGGCGCGAGCGCTGAGAAGTGCGGCACGCCCCACACCCAGCCGATGAGTGCCCCCACCCCCATCGCCACGCCGACCCACAGGCCCACGAGATGCCCGACGCCAAAGAGCGCGAACGAGAGGAAGAAGTCGAACAGCGTGACGCCGCCGCCGAGGCGGAAACTGCGCACGACGTCGCTCGCGAACAGGCGTGTGGCGGTCACGAGCGCGAAGCTGCCCGAGACGATCGAGCCCCACAGCAGCGCCGCAAGTCCGGCGCGGGTCTCCTCGATGCCGGCGCCATGCTCGCCGCTGCCCACCTTGAGCACCTCGGCGCAGGCGACGCCCTCGGGGTAGGGCAGGTCCGACTGCGTCACCAGCGCCCGCCGCAGCGGGATCGAGTACATGACGCCGAGCACCCCGCCGAGCACGCAGATGGCGAAGCAGGTCCAGTACGGGAAGCCGGTCCACCAGCCGATCATGACGAGGCCGGGGAGCACGAAGATGATCGAGGTGAGCGTGCCGGCGGCCGAGGCCACCGTCTGCACGATGTTGTTCTCCTGGATGGTGGCGCCGCGCACTGCGCGCAACAGCGCCATCGAGATCACCGCTGCCGGTATCGAGGTGCCGAAGGTGAGTCCCGCCTTCAGTCCGAAGTACACGTTCGCTGCCGTGAACAGCACCGTGATCAGCACCCCGAGGATGAGGCCGCGTACGGTGAGCTCGGCCCGCGATTGCGTCGTCATGTCGTTATTCTCCGCGGGGCTCATCAAAGCCCGTTAGTCCCATAGTCTCAGGCACGCACCACCCCTGCCGCCACAAGATTTAAACCGCAACGCGCCGCCGCGCGCCTCACGCCGGTGCGCGCAGCGCCTCCTCGAGGGCGGCGGTGAGGGGCTTGAGGAAGAAGGACTCCGCGGGCGTCAGCAGCGCCGCGACGCCGTGTTTCCTCAGGGTCTCGGCCACCACCGGGCCCACCGCCGCGACCAGGGTGTGCGCGAGCGCGGCGGTCACCTCGGCCTGCGGGGCGAGCGCGAACAGGCGCGTCACCTGGGGGGTGCTGGTGAAGGCGATGGCATCGACGGCGCCCGCTCGCAGGCGCGCCAGCAGCGCGCGCACCGCCGCATCGTCGGCGGCGTCCGCGTACACATAGGGCGCAACGCACGTCACCGCAGCGCCCGCGGCCTCGAGAAAGGAAACCAGCGGCAGGTTGGGCTCCGTGCCGTAGAGCTGCACCGCCACGCGGCGGCCGCTGAGCTTGCCTGCCGCGAGCGCCGCGATGATGCCGGCGGTAGTGGGCTCGGGCGCCGCCAGGTCGGCCCGCAGCGCCAGCTCGCGCAGTGCGCGCGCAGGCTTCGGCCCGCGCGTGACCTTGCGCACGCGGGCGAGGGCTGCGAGGAAGCCCTCGCGCAGGGCGGGGTCGTGGCGCTCGATGCAGCTGACGATCCGGCGCAGGCCCTCGCCGGTGGTCAGCACCAGGTCATCGAAGTCCCCGGCGCTGAGCGCGCGGGCGAACCTCAGCACCGGGGCCGGATCCGGGGCGTCGCGGATGGCGATGAGGGGGCAGCGCAGCACGGTGGCGCCGCGGCGCTCGAGGAGCGTCGCAAACACCTCGAGCTCCCGGGTCTCGGGGACTGCGATGGTGCGTCCGGCGAGCGGCTGCGGTTCCATGGAGGGCCATCTTAGCCGCAGCCCCGCGCCCGTGCCCGCCGGGCGGCCTTGGGGGTATGCTTGGCCCAAGAAGAACGGCCCCGCCGCGGGGCGCACAGGTTCGACGCAACATCAGCAAGAGGCTCTTCGCACATGCTCAAAGCGCTCGGTGTCCTCATCGCGGTGGTCGCGATCGTGTTCGCTCTCATCAGCTGGATTTCCTTGAGCTGGGTCTACTCCGATGGCGAGCGCGCCGGCTACGTGCAGAAGTTCTCGCGCCGTGGCTACGTCTGCAAGACCTGGGAGGGCGAGATGGCCATGGTGACCATGCCGGGCACGCTCGCGGAGAAGTTCGCCTTCACGGTGCGCGACCCTCAGGTGGCGGCGAAGATCAATGCCGACATCGGCCAGCGCCTGGCGATGCACTACGAGCAGCACAAGTGGCTCCCGAGCTCCTGCTTCGGGGAGACTGAGTACTTCGTCACGAGCGTCACGTCGGCCGAGACGCCCCAGCCGCTCCCCTCGGCCGCGCCGGGCGCGATGATGCAAGCAGCGCCGCCCGCGGCCCCCGTGCCGCAGACTACGGTGCCGCCGGCGCCGGCCCAGACCGTGCCGCCGCCGGCCGCGCCGCAGACGGTGCCGCAGCCGACGCAGCAGCCCTAGGCTGCGCTTACCAGCCGCACTGCTGGCCCTTGTTGGCCTGCGCCAGATACTGCATCAGCGGCTGGAAGTACTCGGTAATGGCCGCAGCGTCGATCTCGCGCGAGCCGGTGAGTTTCTCGAGTGTGTCCTGCCAGGGCTGCGAGGCGCCCTGCGCCAGCATCGCCTGGAACTTCTCCCCCGCAGCCTTGCTGTCGAAGTTCGAGCACTCGTAGAGGGGCAGCTTGGATCCTGAGGCCGCGCACAGCGCCTTGTGGAACTGGAACTGCAGGATGAAGGACAGGAAGTAGCGCGTGTAGGGGGTGTTGTCGGGGATGTGGAACTTGGCGGCCGGGTCGAAGTCGGCCTCGGTGCGCGGCACCGGCGGCACGATGCCCTGATAGCGCCGGCGCAGCTCCCACCAGCTCGAGTTGTAGTTCGCAGGCGTAATCTCGCCCGAGAACACCTTCCAGCGCCACTGGTCGATGAGACGCCCGAAGGGCAGGAAGGCGATCTTGTCGAGCGCCATCTTCATCTGCTCGTTGATGAGCGCCTCGTGGCTCGGTACCACCTTCGGCACGAGGCCGATGCTGGCAAGATAGGCCGGCGTCACCGAGAGATTGATGGTGTCGCCGATCGCCTCGTGGAAGCCATCGTTGGCACCGTCGCGGAACAGGTACGGCTGCTTGGCGTAGCTCAAGAAATAGTAGTCGTGGCCGAGCTCGTGGTAGATCGTGTAGAGGTCTTCCGCGCTCGGCGTCAGGCAGGCCTTGACGCGCACGTCCGTCCCCGCCTGCATGTCCCAGGCGCTCGCATGACACACCACCTCGCGGTCGCGCGGGCGGGTGAGCATCGAGCGCTCCCAGAACGCCGCCGGCAACTTCGGGAAGCCCATCGAGGTGTAGAAGCTCTCCGCGGAGTGCGCCATGCGCACCGCATCCCACGCCTGCGCCTTGAGCGCCGCATCGGCGGACACCCCGCTCGCCTTCGGATAGGGCTTGAGCAGGTCGTCGTAGATCTTGTTCCACTGCTGCGCCCACATGTTGCCGAACAGCTGTGCCGGGATCGGCTTGCCGGCGGGCACCTTGTCCTCGCCGTAGCGCTGCGCGAGCTTGGCGCGCGCATAGCAGTGCAGGCCGTCATAGAGCGGCTTTACCTGCTGGTACAGGTGCTCTGACATGGCATCGAAGGCCTCGGGCGGCATGTCGTAACCGGCCCGCCACATGACCCCCAGATCCTTGAAGCCGAGGTTGCGCGCCCCCTCGTTCGCAAGACCGACGAACTCGGTGTAGTCCGCGCGCATGCTGGCGCCGACGTCGTGCCAGCCCTTCCAGGCCTGCGTGAGCTCATCGTAGTTGCGGCTCTTGGCGAGGATTTCAGCGAGCTGGTCGAGGTTCTTGCAGGACTCCGGACCTTTGGGGCAGTACTTGCCCTTGCCGTAGGTGGCCTCGAGCTGCGACTCCAGCTGCGTCATGCGCGCGCGCCGCGCCGCATCCGCCGGTGCCGGCGCCGGCACGTTGAGGCGCAGCTTCATGAGGGCGCGCGCGGTCTCGGGGGAGAGCTTCTGCCCCTCGTAGCGGCGCGACTCCTCGAGCGCCTGGTTGAGGTAGGCGAGGTAGCGCTCGTTGGCCTTGGCATCCAGCAGCTGCGTGTCGGCGGTGATGTAGGTGGCCTGGGTCCAGCCGGCGGCGTTGAGCTCGGTGCTGAGCGCGGTCAGGTCCTTGTTCACCCGCGCGATGAAGGCGTCGGCGCTCTCCGGCGCGGCAGTACTCGCGGCCGGTGGTGCCGAAACCTGCGGGGCGCAGGCGCTGAGCGTGCCTGAGATGAGCGCTGCGCCAAGGGCGCGGAACAGCCTGTGCATGAATGCGGTCCCCTTGTGTTTACTTGACCCCGGCCATGAGACGCCGGATGACGGGCGTCAGCAGCAGCATCACCGCGCCGCCGCTCACGCCATACCAGAATACCTGACTGAAAAGACCCGGCAGTGACTCGAGGTGACTCGAGTCGTAGCGGCCCGAGAGCTGCCCGGCAAGGTTGCTGCCAAGCGCGAGCGACAGGAACCACAGCCCCATCACCTGGCCGACGAAGCGCGGCGGGGCGAGCTTCGACATGTAGGAGAGCCCGACCGGTGACAGGCACAGCTCCCCGAGCGTGTGCAGGAAGTAGGTGGCGATCAGCCACGTGGGCAGCACCATCTGCCCCGCCAGTACGTGCAGTGAGGCGAAGTACATGACGAGGAAGCCTAAGCCGAGGAAGATCAGCCCGAGTCCGAACTTCATCGGCGCCGGCAGGTCCAGGCCGCGCTTGCCAAGGGAGGTCCATAGCCACGCGAAGGCACCCGCGAAGGTGATGACGAAGAACGGGTTGACGGCCTGCAGGATACCCGCGGGCATGTTCCAGCCGAGGATGTGGCGGTCGGTGTAGCGCTCGGCGAACAGGTTGAAAGAGGCGCCCTGCTGCTCGTAGCCGGCCCAGAACATCACCGAGGCGCAGAACAGGGCCGCCATCACGAGCGCGCGGTTGCGCTCCACCTGGTTGAGGCGCGCGAAGAAGAACAGGTAACCAAAGTAGGCCACGGCGAGGCCCGCGTACGCCCAGGTGGCGAACGCGGACGCGGCGATCGCATCGATGTGGATCGCGCCCCGGGCAGCGAGTGCCACCATGAGGGCCACCACGGCGAGGATCAGGATCACCGGCAGCCAGGAGCCGCGCGCGCCGGGGTGGGGCTCCCGACCTGCCTCCCCGAGCCGCTCGCGCGTAAGCATGAACTGCAGCACCCCGAGTGCCATGCCGAAGGCCGGCAGCGCAAAGCCCCAGCGCCAGCCGAACCAGGCGGCGAACATGGGCACCGCGATCGAGCCCAAGAAGGCGCCGAGGTTGATGCCCATGTAGAACACCGAGAAGCCGGCATCGCGGCGTGCCCCGCCTTCGGGGTAGAGCGAGGCCACGAGGCCGCTCACGTTGGGCTTGAGCAGCCCCACGCCCATCGCGATGACGAGCAGTCCTGTGAAGAACACCGGGGTGTTGCCCGAGGCGAGCAGCAGGTTGCCGGCGGTAATGAAGACCCCGCCGGCGATGACGGCGCGCTGCGCGCCGAGGAGCCGGTCGGCTATCCAGCCGCCGCCGAGCCCGAGGAGATAGGTGCTGCCGAGGTAGAGCCCGTAGATCGCGCTCGCCGCAGTATCCTGGATGCCAAGTCCCCCCTTGGCGATCGCGCCCGCCATGAAGAGGATGAGGAGCGAGCGCATGCCGTAGTAGGTGAAGCGCTCCCACATCTCGGTGAGGAACAGCGTCGCCAGGCCGATCGGCTGACCGAACACGGTCCTGCCCGCAGGCGGGGCGGCGGCAACGGCGGCCTGGTTCATGCTGCGGGCTTTACGCTCTTGTAGTGTCGCGGCACACGAATCGTGCGAAGTCTCGCCCACTTCGCGCCCCGCGCGCAACGCACACAGGCTTCCGCCTGCCTCAGGCGTCGCTCGCCTTGGGCGATTCGGCGGCGTCCTTGCGCCGCCCGATGAGGCGCGCCATGAGAATGCCGCCCTCGTAGAGCAGGTACATCGGGATCGCGAGCGAGCACTGCGCAATCGCGTCCGGCGGGGTGAGGAGGGCTGCCAGGATGAAGATCCCGAGCAGCACGTAGCCGCGGTTCTTGGTGAGGGACTCCACGCGCACCAGCCCCATCACCACCAGCAGCACCACCGCCACCGGCACCTCGAAGGCGAGCCCGAAGCAGAAGAACATGGTGAGCACGAAATCCAGGTAGTTGTTGATGTCGGTCATCATGGCGACGCCCTTGGGCGTCGTGCGCGCGAAGAACTGGAACATCACCGGGAACACGAAGTAGTAGGCGAAGGCGATGCCGACGTAGAACAAGAGGATCGAGGAGGCGAGCAGCGGCAGCGCGAAGCGGCGCTCCTTGCGGTAGAGCCCGGGAGCCACGAACGCCCACAGCTGGTAGATGACGTAGGGCATCGCCACCATCAACGCTGCGAAGAAGGACAGCTTGAAGGGCGTGGTGAAGGGCGACATGACGCCGGTGGCGATGAGGTTGCTGCCCTTGGGCAGCTTCTCGAGCAGCGGCTCGGAGACGAACGTGAACAGGGCGTTGGCGTTCATGAGACACGGCACGAAGGCGATGCCGACCGCAATCAGCGCCTTGAGCAGCCGGTCGCGCAGCTCGAGCAGGTGCGAGATCAGGGTGCCTTCGGCCAGCTTCTCAGGTTCGCTGCTCATCGGCGCTCGCGGGTGTGCGCAGGGTGCTGTCCGCGCCGGTGGCATCCGTCGCGTGCGCGTGGGAGAAGCTCGGCGGCCGCGGCGGCGGGGGTGGCTCGGGCGGTGCAGGCGCCGGCGCGGCTGCGCTCGCTACCGGCGCCGCGGCCGCCTCAGCTGCGGGCGGCGGCGTCATGGGCTTTGCCTTGCGCGCCTCTTCCAGCTGCACTTCCTCCTCCAGCTGCTCGCGGAACTGGCGCGCCATGGCGCGCGCGCGGCCGACCCAGCGGCCGAGTTCCGAGACGACACGGGGGAGCTTCTCCGGTCCCAGCACGATGAGCGCCAGGACGAAGACGATCAGGATTTCCGAAAACCGGCCCTCGAACAGATCAGCTGCTCCGCGGCTCGGTCTTCGTTTCGGCCTTCTTGGCTTCCGCGAACTCCGCGTCCGGTGCCTCGGCACGGATCTGCTTGGGCGGGTTCGACTGCTCTTCCTCGCCCTCGCTCATGGCCTTCTTGAAGCCGCGCACGGCGTGTCCTAGGTCAGAACCCACGGTCCTGAGCTTCTTCGCGCCGAACACGACGAGCACGACCAGGAGGATCACCACCAGTTCGCGCATTCCGATTCCCATAACTCACTCCACAAACTCCGCCCAGGCGGAGAAAAGAGTTAAATGATAGGTCAAATGGCCGCCACGGGCGGTACAAGTTCCTTAGGCCCGCGACACACGTCACGCGCTCGGGGTCAGCGGGCCTCGATCCAGAAGGTGACGGGGCCGTCGTTGATCAGGGACACCTGCATGTCGGCGCCAAATACGCCTGCTGAAACAGGAGCATAGGCGCGCTGCAGGACAGCGGTGAGATGACTGAAAAGCCGGCCGGCCAGCTCCGGTTCTGCGGCCGTGCTGAAGCCTGCGCGGCTGCCGCTCGTGGTGTCAGCGGCGAGGGTGAACTGCGGCACCAGCAGCAGCGAGCCTGCCACCTCGCGTACGGAAAGATTCATGCGCCCGCTGTCATCGGGAAAGATGCGGTAGGCGAGCAGACGCGCGGCCAGGCGCTCGGCCTCAAGCTCGGTGTCGGCGCGACGCACGCCGATGAGGGCGAGTACGCCCTTGCCGATGGCGGCGATGTTGCGCTCCGCGATACGCACCTGCGCCTCGCTGACGCGCTGGATCAGGGCGATCATCGTAGCGCTTGATTGTGTGGCATTTGCCGGCTCGAGTAACGTAAGATTCGGGGCCATTTTGCGGGTCTGACGGGGAAGAAAGAATGGGGCGCGGGCGAGGATTGTGGATGCGCGCGGGAGTGATCGGCGCCGCGCTCGCGATGTCGATGCTCGGGAAGTTTGCTCAGGCGCAGGATGCCGCTGCAGGGGACGTGCATCGCGGCAAGGAGCTCTCCTACACCTGCCTCGGCTGTCACGGCATCGACGGCTACAAGAACGCCTACCCCATGTACAGCGTGCCCAAGCTCGAGGGGCAGCACCCGGAGTACCTCGCGGCGGCCCTCAAGGGTTACCGCGACGGCGACCGCGCGCACCTGACCATGCACTCGCAGGCCTCCACCCTGTCCGACAAGGACATCCAGGACATCGCCGCCTACTTCGCCGGCCAGCCGCTCACTTCATCGGGCGCCAAGCCCGGCAACGTGCCGCCGGTGGCGAGTCTGTGCACCTCCTGCCACGGGGCGGATGGTATCGCGATCGCCCCCATCTACCCGTCGCTCGCCGGCCAGCATACGGATTACCTGGTGCGCGCGATCGATGAGTACAAGAAGGGTGGCCGCAAGAACCCGATCATGAAGCAGTTCGCCGGCAACCTCTCGGATGCCGATGCCGCCGCGATCGCCGCCTATTTCGCGCGGCTCGGGCCCGGGCTCAAGACCGAGAGCCGCCCCTACACCCGCTTCGGCGAGCCGCCCGCCACCACCCCCTGAGACCGTCGCCCCGGGCGCCCTTAAGGCTGTCCTAAGGCAGGCTTTCTATCGTACGGCGCTATCCCGCCCTTTGAGGGCTTAGCGCAGTCACGGAGCTTTCAGTGTCTATGAACCTGCCGAACCTTGTGAAGAAGCCGATCGTGGCTGCGGTCCTCGGCGCCGCCGCGATCGCAGCACCGGTGAGCGTGCTGTACGTCGCCGGCGCCACCTCTGCGGTCGCGACCACCAGCACCACCCCCACGCAGCCGACCCCGGCCGCCCCTGCCGTAAACCTCGCCGCCCAGCTGCCGGACTTCTCGGCGATGGTGCAGCGCTGGGGCCCGGCGGTGGTGAACATCGCCGTCATCACCAAGGCCACCCCGGCCGTCGAGCAGGGCGATGATGATGACTCGGACGATGACAGCGGCCAGGGCCAGGGCGCGCAGCCGAACCCCTTCGGCCCCAACAGTCCCTTCGCCCCCTTCTTCCGCGGCCAGCCCTTCCAGGGCAAGCCCGCGCCGGTGCGCGGCGAGGGCTCGGGCTTCATCATCAGGAGCGATGGCGTCATCCTCACCAATGCCCACGTAGTCAACGGCGCCACCGATGTCACGGTGCGCATGACCGACCGGCGCGAATACACCGCCAAGGTGATCGGCGTCGACACCAAGTCCGACATCGCCGTCATCAAGATCAACGCCAAGGACCTGCCCGTGGTGAAGATGGGCGACTCCAAGGGACTCAAAGTCGGTGAGTGGGTGCTCGCGATCGGCGCGCCGTTCGGCTTCGAGAACAGCGCCACCGCCGGCATCGTGTCCGCCAAGGGCCGCACCCTCGATTCCGGCTACGTGCCCTTCATCCAGACCGACGTGCCGATCAACCCGGGCAACTCCGGCGGCCCGCTCTTCAACATGAAGGGCGAGGTGGTCGGCATCAACTCGCAGATCTACAGCAGGAGCGGCGGCTACCAGGGCGTGTCCTTCTCGATCCCGATCGATGTGGCGCTGCAGGTGAGCAATCAGCTGCAGACCACCGGCCACGTCACCCGTGGCAAGATCGGCGTCGTCATCCAGCCGGTGACGCAGGGGCTCGCCGACTCCTTCGGCCTGCCGCAGCCGGAAGGCGCGCTGGTGTCGACGGTGGAAAAGGGCGGCCCGGCCGAGAAGGCCGGCGTTGAGCCGGGCGACGTGATCCTCAAGATCAACGGCACCCCGCTGCGCGACTCCAACGAGCTGCCATCGCTGGTGGCGGCGATCACGCCCGGGACGCCCGTGAACCTTGAGATCTGGCGCAACCACGCCTCGAAGGATGTGAGCGTGGTGCTCGGTGCGCTCGAGGACAAGCGCACCGCCGCCACCGATGCGGGCCACGAGCAGAGCGGCAAGCTCGGGCTCGCGGTTCGCCCCCTGAGCCCCGATGAGCAGAAGCAGGGCAACCTCAAGGGCGGCCTCGTGGTGGAGCGCGTCAGTGGGCCGGCGGCCGATGCCGGCATCCAGCAGGGCGACGTGGTGCTCGCGGCCAACGGCGCGCCGGTGACGAGCGCGGAGGACCTCAAGAGTGCGGTGGAGAAGTCCAAGGGGCACATCGCGCTTTTGATCCAGCGCGGCGATGCGCGGATCTTCGTGCCGGTGCGCGTCGGCTAAGACTCAAAAGAGCCTCGCCATGTAAAGGCCCGCCGCGGGCAAGCGCGGCGGGCCTTTGCTTTGGGGCGCGAAGTTTAGCGCTTAAGAGGCCGGCGCACCGTTGGTGACGAGCGCGGCCATGAGCTCGTTCACCGGCATGGCATCGAGCGCTGCGCCCCGGGCGAACAGGGCCTTCACCTTCTCGGCCTGCTTGGGGGCGTAGTGCGCATCCACCGAGGACTGGAATTTCCTGACCAGTACCGGCATGCCCTCCGCGCGGCGCTTGCGGTGCCCGATCGGGAAGTCCACCGCCACGCGCTCACTGGCGCTGCCGTCCCTGAAGAATACCTGCACCGCGTTGCCGATGTAGCGCTTGTCGGCGGCGTAATAGTCGGCGGTGAAGGTCGGATTCTCGCGCACCTGCATCTTCGCGCGTAACTCATCGACGCGCGGGTCGGCGGCCACCGGGTCCTCGTAGTCCTGCGCGGTGAGGCGCCCGAAGATCAACGGGATCGCCACCATGTACTGGATGCAGTGGTCGCGGTCGGCAGGATTCGCCAGCGGCCCGGTCTTGTCGATGATGCGCACCCCTGGCTCCTGCGTCTCGATGACGATGCGATCGATGTCGGCGAGGCGCTCCTTAACCTTCGGGTGCAGCGTCATGGCGGCCTCGACCGCGGTCTGCGCATGGAACTCGGCAGGATAGGAGATCTTGAACAGCACGTTCTCCATGACGTAGCTGCCGAAGGGCTGCGGCAGCGACAGGGCCTTGCCCTTGAAGAGCACGTCCTGGAAGCCCCAGGTCTTGGCCGAGAGCGCCGAGGGGTAACCCATCTCGCCGGTGAGCGCGATGAGGCCCAAGCGCACCGCGCGGCTGGTGGCATCGCCTGCCGCCCAGCTCTTGCGTGAGCCGGTGTTGGGCGCGTGCCGGTAGGTGCGCAGCGCCCCGCCGTCGATCCAGGCGTTGGAGACCGCGTTCACCACCTGCTCGAGCGTGCCCGACAGCATCGCGGTCACGACGGCGGTGGAGGCGACGCGCACCAGGAGCACGTGATCGAGCCCGACGCGGTTGAAGCTGTTCTCGAGCGCCAGCACGCCCTGGATCTCGTGCGCCTTGATCATACTGGTGAGCACGTCGCGCACCGTCGGCGGATCCAGTCCCTGCATGACGGCCGAGCGCGCCAGGTAATCGGCCACCGCGAGGATCGCGCCTAAGTTGTCCGACGGGTGTCCCCACTCGGCGGCGAGCCAGGTGTCGTTGAAGTCGAGCCAGCGCACCATGGCACCGATGTTGAAGGCGGCCTGCACCGGGTCGAGCTCGTAGGAAGTGCCGGGCACGCGCGCGCCGCCGGCCATGACCGCCCCTGGCACCACCGGACCTAAGAGCTTGCGGCAGGCGGGATACTTCATCGCCTGGAAGCCGCAGGCGAGGGTATCCATGAAGCAGTAGCGCGCGGTCTCGTAGGCGGTGGCGCTGTCGATCTTGGCGTTGCGGGCGTAAGAGGCGATGGCGGTGAGCGCGGCATCCGGCTGCGGGCGCGCGGCGGACTTGACGTCGTGTGCGGACATAGGCGGGTCGTTACTTTCGCTTCTCGAGGGGGACGAACTTCAGGTCCTCGGGGCCGATGTAGTTGGCCGCCGGGCGGATGATCTTGCCGTCGATGCGCTGCTCGATGACGTGCGCCGCCCACCCCGTGGTGCGGGCGATGACGAACAGCGGCGTGAACATCGCGGTGGGCACGCCCATCATGTGGTAGGAGACGGCCGAGAACCAGTCGAGGTTCGCGAACATCTTCTTGGTGTCGCGCATCACCGATTCGATGCGCTCGGCGATCGCGAACATCTTCGGATCGCCGGCTTCCTTGGACAGCGCGCGTGCCACCTCCTTGATCACCTCGTTGCGCGGGTCGGAGACGGTGTACACCGGGTGGCCGAAGCCGATGATCACTTCCTTGGCGGCGACGCGCGCGCGGATGTCGGCGTCGGCGGCCTCCGGGGTGTCGTAGCGCTTCTGGATCTCGAAGGCGAACTCGTTGGCGCCGCCGTGTTTGGGTCCGCGCAGCGCGCCGATGGCACCGGTGATGCACGAGTAGAGGTCGGCGCCGGTGCCGGCGATCACGCGCGCCGCGAAGGTCGAGGCGTTGAACTCGTGCTCGGCGTAGAGGATGAGGGAGGTGTGCATGGCGCGCACCCAGGAGGCCGGCGGCGGGCGGCGGTGCAGCAGGTGCAGGAAGTGGCCGCCGACCGAATCATCCTCCGTCTCCACCATGATGCGCTGGCCGGAGTGGCTGTAGTGGTACCAGTAGCACAGCATCGAGCCGAACGAGGCCACCATGCGGTCGGCGAGGTCGCGCGCACCGGGGGCCGCGTGATCATCCTTCTCCGGCAGCGCGCAACCCAAGGCGGAGGCGCCGGTGCGCATGACGTCCATCGGGTGGCTGGCGGCGGGCAGCGCCTCGAGCACCTGACGCACCCCCTGCGGGATGCCGCGCAGTGACTTCAGCTTCGCCTTGTAGCTCATCAGTTCCGCGCGCGTCGGCAGGCGCTCGTGGATGAGGAGGTAGGCGATCTCCTCGAACTCGGCGGCGGTGGCGATCTCCAGGATGTCGTAGCCGCGGTAGCGCAGGTCGTTGCCGGTGCGCCCCACGGTGCACAGCGCGGTGTTGCCCGCGGTCACTCCCGAAAGCGCGACCGACTTCTTCGGCCTGAAGGCCGCAGGTGTGTCATTCATGGCTTGTCTTTCCCGAACAGCTCATCGAGCTTGGCTTCGTACTCGTGATAGCCGAGCACAGCATAGAGCTCGGCGCGTGTCTGCATGGCGGGCACCACGCTCTTCTGCGTGCCGTCCCTGCGGATCGCCTCGTAGACCAGTACCTGGGCCTTGGCGGCGGCGCGGAACGCGGACAGCGGATACAGCACGAGGCGCACGCCCGCGGCGCCGAGCTCATCCCTGGTGAAGAGCGGGGTCTGGCCGAACTCGGTGATGTTGGCGAGCACCGGCACCGGCACCCTTGCTGCGAACTGCCGGTACTCATCGAGGGTCTTGAGCGCCTCGGCGAAGATCATGTCGGCACCGGCCTCGACGTAGGCCGCCGCGCGCTCGAGTGCCCCCTGCTGCCCCTCGACCGCATGCGCATCGGTGCGCGCCATGATGACGAAGTGGCGGTCGTGACGGCCATCGACCGCCGCGCGGATGCGATCCACCATCTCGGCCCTGGGCACCAGGGCCTTGCCCGGGCGGTGGCCGCAGCGCTTGGCGGACACCTGGTCCTCCAGGTGCATGCCGGCGGCGCCGGCGCGGATCAGATCGGTGCAGGTCTTGGCGATGTTGAAAGCCGCGCCCCAGCCGGTGTCCGCATCCACCAGCAGTGGCAGCTGCGTGGCGCCGCTGATGCGCCGCACATCCTCGCAGACGTCATTGAGCGAGGTCATCCCCAGGTCGGGCAGCCCGAAGGAGGCGTTGGCCACTCCGGCACCCGAGAGGTAGAGCGCCTTGAAGCCCGCCTCTTCAGCCAGCAGCGCCGCATAGGCGTTGATCGTGCCGACGACCTGCAGGGGACGTTCGGCCAGCACCGCGGCCCGCAGCCGCGCGCCGGCGCTTTGCGTATCCGACATAAAAAACCTCGAACCGGGAGATGCGCATTCTATACGCGCAGCAAGGCTGCGGGCGATTCCTACCCGCCGGTAGCATCGGCGAGCCGCCCGAGCGTTAGTCCGTTCAGCCGATGCGCACCACGGTGCGCCCGGTGACGGCGCCCGTCAGGTAAGGCGGGAAGGCGGCCGGCAGATCGGCGAAGTCGATCGTGCGGGTGACGATCTCCTTCAGGTGCCTGGGCCTAAGATCGGTGCCGATGCGCTCCCACACCTTCAGGCGCCACTGCCGCGGCGTCGCCGAGGAATTGATGCCGATCAGGCTCACGCCGCGCAGGATGAAGGGCATGACCGTGGTCTTGAGCTCAGGACCTGCGGCGAGACCGATGCTGGCGATGTTGCCCCAGAAATCCGTGGTGCGGGTGAGCCAGGTGAGGATGTCGCCCCCTAAGTTGTCGATGGCGCCGCCGAAGCGCGCGCTCTCGAGGGGCTTGGTGCCAAGATCGAGGCCCGCCCGCGCCAGCACCTCGTCCGCGCCGATCTCCTTCAGGTACTGCACCGCGGTGGCTTTGCCCGTCACGGCGATCACGCGGTAGCCGCGCGCCTTGAGCATGTCGATGGCGATGCTGCCAACGCCCCCGGTCGCCCCGGTGACCACGATCGGGCCCATGGCCGGAGCCTGGCCGTTCACCTCCATGCGGTGGATCGCCAAAGCTGCGGTGAAGCCTGCGGTGCCGATCGCCATGACGTCGAAGGCGTTCATGCCGGCGGGCAGCGGGATCACCCAGTCGCCGCGCACGCGCGCGCGCTCGGCGTAGCCGCCGTCGTGGGTTTCCGAGAGCGCGCAGCCGGTGACGAGCACCGCATCGCCCTCGCGGTAGCGCGGATCGGCGGAAGACTCCACCGTGCCTGCAAGATCGATACCGCCCACGAGCGGATAGCGGCGCAGGATTCTGCCGGCGCCGGTGGCGGCGAGCGCGTCCTTGTAGTTGATGCCCGAGTGGCTCACCCGGATCACGACCTCACCGGCGGCGAGGTCATCGAGACCGAGGTCTTCGAAGCGCGCGGCGATGCGGCCGTCCTCGGAATGGATCCTGAAGGCGCGGAACTTGTCGCTCATGGGCGTTCCTCCCGTTGCAGCCACACCAGGAGTCCCTGGGTATTGAGATCGAGGTCCGGGGCGAGCAGGCGCATGATCTCGGCATCGCTTTGCGTGCAGCCGTGGCGCCGCGCGGCGCTGAGCCAGGTGGCAGCGATGGCGCGGCTGATGCTCGCCGCAGGATCCTCATCGGCGGCGTGTGCGCGCGCGAGCTGCGCTAAGTCCCGCACCTGCTCCTTGAGCGACTCGCCCAGGCGCGCCACATCGGTCACGCGGCTGAAGTGCATGAGGTACATCGAGCCTGGTGCGTACTTGAGCATGCGGTCGATGGAGGCGATGAGCTGCTGCGGATCGAACTGCGTTGGCGTCGTGGTGGGGAAGATGAAGGCGCCGTTGGCAGTGTCGAAGGCGCGGTAGGAAATCCCGAAGGTGTCGCCGGGGAAGATGCTGGCGTGCGCGGCATCCACCACCGCATAGTGGTGCAGGGCGTGACCCGGGGTGTGGATGAGTTCCAGCGTGCGTTCCCCTAAGCGTACCCGCTCGCCGTCGGCGACCACGTGCACGCGCTCCTTGGGCAGCGGCACGAGCTCCCCGTAGAGGGCAGCGAAGCGCGCCTCCCCGTACACGACCTTGGAGCCGGCGACGAGCCTGGCGGGCTCGATCAGGTGCGGCGCGCCGCGCGGGTGCAGCAGCGCCCGTGCGTTGGGCAGTTCCCGCAGCAGCGCGCCGGCGCCCCCGGCGTGGTCCAGGTGCACGTGCGTCAGCAGGAGGTAATCCACCGCCGCGCGGGCAATCCCAAGCTCATCGAGCGCGGCCAGAAGATAGGGCACCGAGAAATTGGTGCCGACGTCCACGAAGGCGGCGCGCCCGTGATCCTGAATCAGGTGGGCGGCGGCGTGCCCGGGGTAGAGGTACTCGGCATCGATCGCGGTGATGCCATCGGGGTGCGGATACAGTTGCGGTTTCACGGGAACGGACCGAGGGATGCTTGGGTGAAGGCGCACACCTTCGCGCGTGCGGCGGATGTACACATCGTAACCCGTACGCTAGGGTGATACACATGAGCCCGCGCAACCTCCTCGCGCGCCTGCACCAGGCAGGCGCCCTCGCCGCCGTATTCCTGTTGAATCACTCAGCCTGCGCCCAGGCGGTGACGGCGGTTGCACACCGCGAGCAGGGCTCGCTCGTCTACGAGAACATCCCGCCGACCGATCCGCAGCAGGCCGCGCGCCTGGAACGCTACCTCAACGCGCGCGGCGCCACCTTCCTTGACTGGATGGCCGACGGCAGCCTCCTCATCAAGACGCGCTTCGGGGAGACCGAGCAGCTGCACCGCGTGGCAGGGGCCGCAGCCGCGCGCGAGCAGCTGACGTTCTCAGCCGACCCGGTGGAGTGGGCGCGTGCCGCGCGCACCGGCAGCGGGGCGGTGTTCTGGAGCGACAAGGGGGGCGATGACAACTTCCAGATGTACTACCTCTCCGCCCACGGCCAGACCCGGCAGCTCACGAGCGGCGACTTCATCCACGGCAGCCTCGTGTGGGCCCACGACGGCAAGCACGTCGCCTTCTACGGCAACGACCGCGACACCCTGAGCTACGACGTCTACGTTGCCGACGTGACCGCAGGCGCCGCCCCGCAGCTGCTGGTCGGTGGCAAGCAGGACACCTGGTATCCGCTCGACTGGTCGGCCGACGATGAGAAGCTCCTGGTGTGGAAGTACCTCACCGCCACGCAGAGCTACCTCTACCTCGCCGACGTCGCCACCGGCACCCTCACGCCGCTGGATGCCAAGCCCATGGAAGGGGGCATCCGCCGCGCCAAGTTCGGCCCCGACGGGCGCGGCGTGTACGTCCTCACCGACCAGGGCGGGGAGGTGGCCGCGGTGTATTTCAAGGACCCGGTGACCCACGACAGCCGCCGCATGACCCCCGAGTCGCCCTGGGAGGTGGAGGACTTCGACGTCAGCCCCGACGGGCGCTACCTCGCCTATGTCCTCAACGAGGACGGCCGCAGCCGCCTGAACGTGCTCGACCTTACGGCCAAACAGGACCTCACCCCGGCCGGCCTTCCGGAAGGGCACGTCGGCAACGTGCGCTTCGACCACAGCGGCAAGCTGCTGGCGATGTCGGCGGAGTCCCCCACCGCGCCGCGCGATGCCTACGTGTATGACCTCGAGCACAACAAGCTCGAGCGCTGGACGAAAAGCGAGATCGGCGCGGTCGATCCGGCGACGCTGGTGTCGCCGGAGCTGGTGAAGTTCCCGACCTGGGACCGCGTCGGCGATCACCCGCGCATGCTGTCGGCGTGGGTGTACCGCCCGGCCCACGCCACAGGCCCCACCCCGGTCATCATCAACATCCACGGCGGACCGGAGGCCCAGGCGCGCCCCGACTGGGACCCGTTCGTGCAGTACCTCGTCACCGAGCAGGGTTACACGGTGATCGCGCCCAACGTGCGCGGTTCCACCGGCTACGGCAAGAGCTTCCAGGCGCTCGACAACGGCGAGCTGCGCGAGGATGCGGTGCGCGACATCGGCTCGCTGCTGGTGTGGATCGGCGTGCAGGCCGGCTTCGACCGCGACCACGTGGTCGTCATGGGCGGCTCCTACGGCGGCTACATGACGCTCGCCTCGCTCGTGAGCTACGGCGAGCGCCTGCGGGGCGGGATCGACGTCGCCGGCATCTCAGACTTCGTCAGCTTCCTGCGCAACACCTCGGCCTACCGGCGCGACCTGCGGCGCGCCGAGTACGGCGATGAGCGCGACCTGCACATGCGCGTGTTCCTCGAGCACATCTCGCCGCTGAACAACGCCACCCGCATCAAGAAGCCGCTCCTGGTGGTGGCGGGCCTGAACGACCCGCGGGTACCGGCGTCCGAGTCCGAGCAGCTGGTGTGGCGCATCAGGAGCGCCGGCGGCGAGGTGTGGTACCTGACCGCGCGCAACGAGGGCCACGACTTCAGGAGGAAGAGCGACCGCGACGCTTATCTGCAGGTGGCGGCGGCCTTCCTGGCGAAGCTCGCCCACTGAAGGGTCACGCCGCGGCGGGCGCGACGCCCCGCGGGAAGGTGACCGTGACGCTGAGCCCGCGCCCGTTGAGGCCGGCGGCCAGCTGCAGGGAGGCGCCGTGCGCATCAGCGATGGTCTTCACGATCGCAAGCCCGAGCCCGCTGCCGGGCACCGCGGTGCCCGCGTGCCGGTAGAAGCGGTCGAACACCCGGGCGCGCTCGGCCGGCTCGATCCCTGGTCCGTCATCGCTCACCGTCACCCGCCCGCAGGCGTCGAGCGCCTCCACCGAGACGTCGACGCGGCCGTTATCGCCGGTATAGCGCACCGCGTTGTCGACGAGGTTGCGCACCAGGGTGCGCAGCGCGTCCCGGTCCGCGCTCACCAGCACCGCTGCTGCCGCGACCACCCCTAAGTCGATATGGCGCAGATCGGCGAGCGGCACGAGCTCGGCCACCACTTCGCGCGCGAGCTCATCGAGACGCACCGCTGCGCGCGGGCTGTCGTTGCGCGGCTCCTGGCGCGCGAGGGAGAGCATCTGCTCGATCAGGCGGATGGCGCGCTGCACGCCTGCGGACAGGGTGTCCATGGCGGCGGCGCGCTCGCTCTCGGTGCCGGCGCGCGCCAGCATCCCGAGCTGCAGGTGCAAGGCGGTGAGCGGCGTACGCAGCTCGTGGGCGGCGTCGGCCATGAAGGCGCGCTCGCGCCCGAGCGCGCCGCGCAGGCGCGCCAGGAGATCATTGAGCGCGGTGACGAGCGGCTGCACCTCCGCGGGCAGCTGCGCATCGGGCAAAGGATCGAGCGCATCCACGCGGCGCGCCTTCACCAGGGCCGTCAGTCCCTCGAGCGGTTTCAGCGCCCGGCCGACCGCGAGCCAGATGAGGAGCGCGAGCGCCGGCAGCAGCAGCGCGAAGGGCTTGAGGGTCTCGAGGGCGAGCTGCGCGGCGCGCTCCTGGCGCACGCTCATCGGCTGCGCGACCTGGATGACGCGCCGCTCGGCCTGCACGCCGAACACCCGCCAGCGCCCCTCGCGCGTGTCGACGGTGGAGAAGCCGAGCGTCGTCAGCTGCGGCAGCAGCGCGTGCGGGCGCGACAGGTAGACGCGCACGCCATCGAGGGACCATACCTGCACCACGAAGTCGTAGGAGGCATCCGGGGCCGCGAGGCGCGGGGCGAGCTGGTACTCGACCGGCTCATCGCGCAGCACGAGGGCGGTCTGGCGCAGGTGATAGTCGAAGAACTCCGAGGCCTCCGCCAGCGCGTTGCGGTACACGATGAAGCCGCCGATGGCACCGACCGCGAGCACGCCGCCCAAGAGCCACGCCAACAGCCGTGCGCGCAGCGACCTCATGGGGCCGGCCGCACGCGGTAGCCGACGCCGCGCACGTTGAGGATGAAGTCGCTCCCGAGCTTCTTGCGCAGCCCATGGATGTGGACCTCGATCGCATTGCTCTCCACCTCCTCGCCCCAGCCGTAGAGGCGCTCCTCCAGCTGCGCGCGCGACAGGATCGTGCCCGGGCGCTCCATGAGCAGCTCCAGCAGCGCGAACTCGCGCGGCGAAAGGGCGACGTCGGCACCATCGCGGCGCACCTGGTGCGCGGCCGGGTCGAGGGTCACCCCGAGGTGCTCGATGCCCGGCGCGCCGCGCCCCGAGCGGCGCCGCAGCAGCGCGCGGATGCGGGCGGCGAGCTCATCGAGGTCGAAGGGTTTGATGAGGTAGTCGTCGGCGCCCGCGTCGAGTCCGGCCACCCGGTCGGACACCGCATCGCGCGCCGTGATGATGAGCACCGGCAGCGTCAGGCCGCGCCCGCGCTCGCTCTTGAGGAGCGCCAGGCCGTCGCGCCCGGGGAGCCCCAGGTCGAGCAGCATGAGCTCGAAGGGCTCGGTGCGCAGCACCCCTTCCGCGGCACGCGCCTCGCGCACCCAGTCCACGGTGAAGCCCTCGCGCCTGAGTCCGAGGCGTATGGCGTCCCCGATCATCGGGTCATCTTCGACGAGGAGCAGTCTCATGGGCTGCAAAGTATGATCAATCGCGCGCGCCGGTGCGAAAAGGAGCTGCCGCTGACTCTCGACGAACGCCTGATCCGTGATGCTGCGACGCTCGGCGTCGCGCTGACGCCGGAGGGCGCAGCGCGCCTGCTCGCCCTCGTGGCCGAGCTCGCCGTGTGGAACCAGACCCACAACCTCACCGCCATCACCGAACCTGCGGCCATGCTCACGCACCATCTCCTCGACAGTCTGGCCATCCAGCCCGACCTCGTGGGGTCGCGCATCGCGGATGCGGGTACCGGGGCGGGCTTCCCGGGGCTACCGCTGGCGCTCGTGAACCCCGAGCGTGAGTTCACTCTCATCGACTCCAACAACAAGAAGATCCGCTTCGTGACACACGCGCTGGCCCTCATGGGGCTGACCAACGTAACCGCGCTGCATGCGCGCAGCGAGGCCCTGCGGCCGCAGCAGCCTTTCGATACCGTGGTGGCGCGGGCGCTCGCACCACTGCCGCGCCTGTTGCCCTTCGTGGCGCCCCTGTGCGGCCGGCACACGCGGGTGCTTGCCATGAAGGGGCGCTGGCCGGAAGCTGAGCTGCAGGCGCTGCCGAAGTCCTGGCAGCTCGTCAGCTCGCGGGAACTGAAGGTGCCGGGGCTGGATGCCGCGCGCTGCCTGCTGGTGCTGCAGAAGCGCTGAAAAAGGGGCGCTCAGGCCGAGTGCAGCGGCAGCGCGGTGGTTTCCTTGATCACCGCGAGCGCGATCGATGAATTCACCGACTGCACCCCGGGGAAGCGCGACAGGTGATCCAGGAAGAAGGCCTCGTAGGCCTTGATGTCGCGGCAGGCGATACGCAGCAGGAAATCCGTCTCCCCCATGAGCGTGTAGCACTCGAGGATCTCCGGGTGCGTGCGCACCGCCTGCTCGAAGCGCAACAGCGCATCGCGCCCATGGCCGGCCACCTTCACGTGGCTGAACACCAGCACCGAGAGCCCGAGCTTCTCGCGGTCCACGAGCGCCACGCGCTTGCGGATCACCCCCGTCTCCTCGAGCCGGCTCACCCGCCGCCAGGCGGTGGAGGTGGTGAGGCTCAGGCGCTCGGCGACCTGGGCGGCTGAGAGCTCGCCGTGCTCCTGCAGCAGGCCGAGAATGCGAACGTCGTTGCGGTCGAGCTCAATGTGCATGGATCGTGTCACCTACAGGGGCAATGATGAAACGTATACCCCACCAGATGACCCACTGGCGCAGTTTTTGTGACGATCCGTGCACGATTCCGGGGTTAGTCTGCCGGCATCGGGCGGTGCTTGAGGCCGCGGCCTCACCGGAAAAACTCCATGGAAATCTTTGACATGCGCGAGTTCGACGACCACGAGATGGTCGTCTTCGGCCACGACGCCCCGACCGGGCTGCGCGCCATCATCGCCATCCATTCGACGACACTCGGGCCCGCGGCGGGGGGCTGCCGCCTGTGGTCCTACGCCACCACCGCCGAGGCGGTCGCGGATGCGTTGCGGCTCGCGCGCGGCATGAGCTACAAGAACGCCCTCGCAGGACTTCAGTTCGGCGGCGGCAAGGCCGTGATCATCGGCGAGTCGCGCCGCAAGACGCCGGAGCTGTTCGAGGCCTTCGGCCGTTTCGTCGACTCCCTCGGCGGCCGCTACATCACCGCCGAGGACGTTGGCACCACCACCACCGACATGACCCAGGTGGCGCGCGCGACCCGTTACGTCGCGGGCCTGGGCCGGGCGCCCGGGGAGGCCGGCGGCGATCCGGGGCCGAAGACCGCGCTCGGGGTGTTCCTCGGCATCAAGGCGGCGGTGAAGTTCCGCCTCGGCAGGAGCGACCTTGAGGGCGTCTCGGTAGCCGTCCAGGGCGCCGGCGGCGTCGGCTATCACCTGTGCGCGAAGCTCGCCGCCGAGGGCGCGAAACTCAGCGTCGCGGACGTACGCCCGGCGGCCGTGCAGCGGGTGTGTGAGCAGTTTGGAGCGCGCGCGGTGGCGGCCGAGGAGGTGCTGTTCGAGGACGTCGACGTACTCGCGCCGTGTGCGCTCGGCGCCGTGCTCAGCACCCAGTCGATCGCCCGCCTGCGCGCGCGCATCGTCGCCGGCGCCGCCAACAACCAGCTGGCGCAGGGCCAGGACGGCGCAGCGCTCCCCGCGGCCGGCATCCTCTACGCGCCCGATTACGTCATCAACGCCGGGGGCATCATCAGCGTCTCGCGCGAGTACCACGGCGGGGCCACCGAGGCGCAGGTGATCGCCGACATCAACGGCATCCCCGCGCGCCTTACCGAGATCTTCGAGCGCGCGCGGCGTGAAAACCGCACCACCAACGCGGTGGCCGACCAGATGGCGCGCGAGCGTCTCGGCCGCCACAGCCAGAAGCTCGTGGCGTAGAGTCCGCCTGTCGGTGAGCTAAATCAACGCTTTGCGCCCCCCGGCAGGTACCCGGCGGGCACAGCGCAAAGGCTGGTTTTTACAGCCTGCGCAGGCGGCGCAGTGCAGTACACTGTCGCCCATGAAGCGCGTCATCGCCATCGCGAACCAGAAGGGCGGCGTCGGCAAGACCACCACTGCGGTCAATCTGACGGCGTCGCTCGCGGCCACGCGCCGCCGCGTGCTCCTCATCGACCTCGACCCCCAGGGCAATGCCACCATGGGCTGCGGGGTCGACAAGTCCCGTCTCACGGTGAGTGCCTGCGAGGTGATGCTCGGGGAGGCGGAACTGGCACAGGCGCTGATCCCGGTGGAACAGTCAGGCTTCACGCTGCTGCCGGCGAATCAGGACCTCACCGCCGCCGAGGTGCGCCTGCTGTCGCTGCCGATCGCGCGCGAGACCAAGCTGCGTCAGGCGCTGCAGTCCAAGCGCGAGGACTTCGACGTCATCATCATCGACTGCCCGCCGGCCCTGAACATGCTCACCGTGAACGCGCTGGTCGCCGCCGATAGCGTGCTGATCCCCATGCAGTGCGAGTACTACGCGCTCGAGGGGCTCTCATCGCTCATGAATACGGTGGAGCAGATCCGCGTCGCCGCCAACCCCGGCCTCTCCATCGAGGGCGTGCTGCGCACCATGTACGACCCGCGTAACAACCTCGCCAACGAGGTCAGTAACCAGCTAATCGCGCATTTCGGCGATACGGTGTTCCGCACCGTGATCCCGCGCAACATCCGTCTTGCCGAGGCGCCCTCCTTCGGCAAGCCGGCGCTGTTTCATGACAAGGAATCGCGCGGCGCCCTGGCGTACCTTGCGCTCGTGGGCGAGATGATCCGCCGCGAGGAAGTGGCCACCGGCGTGAGCCGCGCCGCGCCGCCTGCGCCAGCCCCCGTGGTCATCGCCAATGGCGATGGTGACCACGATGAGGGCCCGGGGATTGCCGGCAACGGCGTGCGCGCGGTGGCAGAGCCCGCCGCGGACGGCGTGATGGCGAAGGATCCCGGACGATGAGAAAACCGACCCTCGGGCGCGGCCTTGCGGATCTGCTCGGCCAGTCACGGCCCATCATGGTTCCGCAGCAGGTGGTGAATGCGGGCGAGCCGGCGGCGCCTGCCGGCGAGGAACTCGCGCGCCTGCCCCTGGATTTGCTGCAGCGCGGGCGCTACCAGCCGCGCCTCGACATGCGCCCCGAGTCCCTCGCAGAGCTTGCTGATTCCATCAGGGCGCAGGGCGTCGTGCAGCCGATCGTGGTGCGCCCGGTCGATTCCCTGGGCGATGGGGTGTCGCAGCGCTACGAGATCATCGCCGGCGAGCGCCGCTGGCGTGCCGCGCAGATGGCAGGATTAAGTGAGATCCCGGCGGTCATCCGCCACGTGCCCGATGAGGCCGCCATCGCGATGGCGCTCATCGAGAACATCCAGCGCGAGAACCTGAATCCGCTCGAGGAGGCCCGCGCGCTCGAGCGCCTCATCAGTGAATTCGGGCTCACCCACCAGCAGGCCGCCGATGCCGTGGGGCGCTCGCGCGCGGGGGTGAGTAATTTGCTGCGCCTGCTCGAGCTTGCACCCGAAGTGTGCACGCTCCTGGAGGAGCGCCAGCTGGAGATGGGCCACGCCCGCGCCCTCCTGGCGCTCGAACAGCGGCGTCGCCAGGTGGAAGTGGCGACCCTGGTGGCCAAGAAGGGGCTCTCGGTGCGCGAGACCGAGGCCCTGGTGCGGCGCCTGCAGGCCCCGGCAGCCGGCAGTGCCACTGCCGCCGAGCTCCCGGCCCGGGACCCGAACGTGCAGCGCCTCGAGGACGACCTCGCCGAGAAGCTCGGCGCCCGGGTCGCCATCCAGCAGGGGAGCGGCGGTAGGGGCAAGCTCGTCGTCACCTACAACAGCCTGGACGAGCTCGACGGAATCCTCGCGCATATTCAGTAGCAAGCGCTCCCCGGAGTCTCTATAATCCCGCGGCTTTTTGGCCGGCCCGGGCACGTAAGTGACTGAACCGCCGAATTAATGTAAGCCGCTTGCGCTTGAGCTCGCGCGCAAGAACCAAGGCTCTTTTGAGCCCCTGTACAGGGACTTATATAAGGTGTTGGCGATCGATCTGCCCCATGCGCGGCGGCTGGCCTTCGGCGTCGTGCTGGCACAGGCGGCCGTCACCGTAACGGCGACGCTCATTGCCTGGGGTGTCGCGGACGGGCGCGCGGCGCTCTCGGCGCTGCTCGGTGGCGGCATTGCCACGGTGGGCAGTCTGGTCATGGCGGCCCTCGTCTTCGGCGGCGGGCGGGCCATGGACCCGCGGCGCGTGCTGGGCATGTTTTATCTGGGTGAGGCCGTGAAGGTCGCACTGGTGATCGTGCTGTTCGTGCTGGTGCTGAAGTTGGTGAATGTGACGCCGCTGGCGATGTTCGTCGCGTTCGCGGCCACGTTCCTGGTGTACTGGATCGCGCTGGTGAGCGCGCTGCCCTCTCTGGGCGGCACGCGCCGCAGCGCCTGACGAAGGGTCGAGCATGGCTGACGCGGAAAAAGCGCCGGGCGCAACTGAATATATCCTGCACCACCAGACCTTTCTTTCGAATAAGGCGCCGCGCGGCATCGTCGACTTCACGGTCATCAACTACGACACCGTGTTCTTCTCGGTGGCCCTGGCTGTGGTGTTCTTTGGGTTGTTCTGGTGGGTTGCGCGCAGGGCAACTGCCGGGGTACCGAGCGTTACCCAATCGGTCATCGAATGGATCGTCGAGAAGGTCGACGAGCAGGTGCGCGACAGTTTCCACGGGACCAGCCGCCTCATTGCTCCGTTGGCGCTGACCATCTTTTGCTGGGTCTTCCTCTTCAACTTCATGGATCTCGTGCCGGTGGACCTGCTGCCGGCCGCCGCGCGCGGCGCCGGCTTTGAGCACCTCAAGGTAGTGCCGAGCACCGATCTGAATGCGACATTTGCTATGTCGCTGACGGTGTTTATCCTCATCATCTTCTACAGCATCAAGATGAAGGGCCTCGGCGGCTTCATCGGCGAGCTGACACTGCAGCCGTTTCGGGCCAAGAACTGGTTCGTGCAGGCGCTGCTGGTGCCCGCGAACTTCGTGCTGGAATCGGTGACCTTCGTCGCCCGCCCGATCTCCCTCGCGCTGCGTCTTTACGGGAATCTGTACGCCGGTGAGATGATTTTCCTGCTGATCGCCGTGCTGACACTGCAGCATGGCATCGGCAGTCTCCTGACCTTCGGTGGCTGGGCGGGAATCATCGGGCAGCTCATTCTCGGATTCATCTGGACGGGATTCCACATCCTGATCATTACCATTCAGGCATTCATTTTCGCGGTGCTGACGGTCGTCTATCTGTCGATGGCTAGCGAGACCCATTGATCGACGAGGTCAGCGCCTCCATTTTTGTACTTGGTTTCTTTTGAGGAGAGATTGAATGGAAAACGTTGCACATATCCAGGCCATGACCGTACTGGCCGTCGGCATCATCTTCGGCATGGGAGCTCTTGGCACCGCCATCGGCTTCGGCATTCTCGGCGGCCGCTTCATCGAAGGCTCGGCGCGCCAGCCGGAATTGCTGCCGACGCTGCGCGTGCAGATGTTCCTGGTCGCAGGTCTGCTCGACGCGGTCGCCATGATCGGCATCGGCTTCGCACTGTTCTTCACCTTCGCGAACCCGTTCCTCGGCGCACTACAGGCCGCGCATTGAGAACACGCCAACGATGGCGTGACGGCTTGACGCAGGAGATAGGACCGTGAATATCAATCTCACGCTGTTCGTGCAGATGATCGTGTTCGCATTGCTGATCTACGCCACGATGAAGTGGATCTGGCCAAAGATCCTGGCTTCCATGGAGGAGCGTCGGCGCACGATCGCGCAGGGACTCGCCGCGGCCGAGAAGGGCGAGCAGGCCCTGACCGAGGCGCGCAGCAACGCGGATGCCATCATCCGCGAGGCCCGCGAACGCGCCACTCAGATCATCGACCACGCACAGCACCGCGCCAACGAAATGGTCGAAGAGGCCAAGGGCACCGCGAACGAGGAAAGCGCGCGTCTGGTGGCGGCCGCGCACGAGCAGATCGACCTGGACACGACCCGCGCGCGCGAGAGCCTGCGCAAGGAAGTGGCGGGCATCGCCGTGGGCGCCGCGGCCAAGCTCCTCGGGCGCGAGATCGATGCGAGCAAGCACGCGGAGCTGCTCGATAAGCTCGCGACGCAGATCTAACGGGCGCACGCATCAATGGCTGACAAACTCACCGTCGCACGACCGTACGCCCGCGCCGCCTTCGAGGAGGCCCGCGGCGAGGATCGCCTGGCGCAGTGGTCGGATTCACTGAAGACCGCCGCGCAGGTGGTGAAGGATCCGAGAATGGAGAATCTGCTCGGCAACCCGCAGGTCACGCCCGAGCAGCTGGCGCAGCTCCTGATAGACATTGCCGGTCCCGCCCTCGGCACACACGGCGGGAACTTCGTGCGTACACTCGCGGCCAACCGCCGCCTTGCCCACCTGCCCGAGATCTCGGCGCAGTTCGAGGCCCTGAAGGACGAGACGCAGGGGATCGCGGACGTGACCTTGACCTCCGCGGCGGCACTGGATGCCACGCAGCAAGCCAAGCTGTCCGGGGCGCTCGAGAAGCGCCTGAAGCGCAAGGTGCGCCTGCACACCGAGGTCGACCCCGCGCTCATCGGCGGCGCCATCGTGCGCGCCGGGGACCTCGTGATCGATGGCTCGCTCAGCACGCGCCTCGAGCGCATCGCTTACGAACTGACCGCCTGAACGCAACGAATTCGCCGTAGAGAGAACGCATATGGCCATCAAGGCAACCGAGATCAGCGACCTGATCAAGCAACGGATCGAGAACTTCAAGTCCGTTACCGAAGCCCGCAATGTCGGCACCATCGTGTCGGTCACCGACGGCATCACCCGTATCCACGGGCTGGCCGATGCGCGCTACGGCGAGATGCTGGAGTTCCCGGGCAATACCTTCGGACTTGCGCTGAACCTCGAGCAGGACTCGGTCGGCGCGGTGGTCCTCGGTGACTACAAGCACCTCTCCGAGGGCGATACCGTGAAGACCACGGGCCGCATCCTCGAAGTGCCAGTGGGGCCCGAGCTCTTGGGGCGCGTGGTCGATGCTCTCGGCGCCCCGATTGATGGCAAGGGCCCGATCAAGGCCAGCCGCACCGCGCCGATCGAGCGCGTGGCCCCGGGCGTCATCTATAGAAAGTCGGTGAGTCAGCCGGTGCAGACCGGCTACAAGGCCGTCGACTCGATGGTGCCGATCGGCCGCGGCCAGCGCGAGCTGATCATCGGCGACCGCCAGACCGGCAAGACCGCGCTCGCCGTCGACACCATCATCAACCAGAAGACCTCCGGCATTAAGTGCGTCTACGTCGCCATCGGCCAGAAGCAGTCGACGATCGCCAACGTGGTACGCAAGCTCGAGGAGCACGGCGCTCTCGCGCACACCATCGTGGTGGCCGCCTCCGCCTCGACCCCGGCGGCGCTGCAGTACATCGCCGCCTACTCGGGCGTGACCATGGGCGAGTACTTCATGGACAACGGCGAGGACGCCCTCATCATTTACGACGATCTCTCCAAGCAGGCCGTCGCCTATCGCCAGATCTCGCTCCTGCTGCGCCGCCCGCCGGGCCGCGAAGCCTTCCCTGGCGATGTGTTCTATCTGCACTCGCGACTGCTCGAGCGCAGCGCGCGCGTCAACGAGGAATACGTGGAGATGGTCAGCAAGGGCAAGGTGAAGGGCAAGACCGGTTCCCTCACCGGTCTGCCGATCATCGAGACCCAGGCGGGCGACGTCACCGCGTTCGTGCCGACCAACGTCATCTCGATCACTGACGGGCAGATCTTCCTCGAGACCGACCTCTTCAATGCCGGCATCCGCCCGGCCATGAACGCCGGCATCTCGGTGTCGCGCGTCGGTGGTGCCGCCCAGACCGACATCATCAAGAAGCTCGGCGGCGGTATCCGCCTGGCGCTCGCCCAATACCGCGAGCTCGCGGCGTTCTCGCAGTTTGCCTCCGATCTCGATGAGGCGACCCGCAAGCAGCTCGAGCGTGGCCAGCGCACGACCGAGATGATGAAGCAGAAGCAGTACGCGCCGATGTCGGTCGCGGAGATGGCGCTGTCGATCTACGCGGTCAACAACGGCTACATGGACAAGGTGGAGCTGAAGAAGATCACGGCGTTCGAGGCAGCATTGCAGGCCTTCGCGCACAGCAACTACCAGTCGATGCTCGATGGCATCAATGCCACGCCGAAGTTCTCCAAAGAGAACGAGGCGCTCTTGAAGAAGTGCATCGAGGACTTCATCGCCACGGGTACCTACTAAAGGCGCAGGCGATGCCGGGCACCAAGGAAATCCGCAGCAAGATCGCGAGTGTGAAGAGCACTCAGAAGATCACCAAGGCCATGCAGATGGTGGCCACCAGCAAGATGCGCCGTGCCCAGGAGCGCATGCGGCTGGCGCGCCCTTACGCCCAAAAGATGAGAAATGTGATCGGCCACCTGACGCAGGCGAACCCGGACTACCGACACCCGTTCCTGTCCACTCGCGAGACTAAGGGCGTCGGCATCATCGTGATTTCGAGCGATCGCGGACTTGCCGGCGGACTCAACGCCAACGTCTTCAAGCAGACGCTGACGCTCACGCGCGAGTGGCAGGAGAAGGGTGCGCAGGTGAGCCTGTGCCTGATCGGCACCAAGGGCCTGAACTTTTTCCGGCGCCTGAGCCTGCCGATCCTTGCCAACATCACAGGACTTGGCGACCGCCCGCACATCAAGGACCTGATCGGGCCGGTGAAAGTGATGCTGGATGCCTATCGTGAGGGCAAGATCGACCGGGTGTTCCTGGTGAACGCGCAGTTCGTGAACACCATGACGCAGAAGCCGGACGTCGAACAGCTGCTGCCGATCGAGGCCATCGACATCGAGGGCCTGCAGGAGCACTGGGACTACATCTACGAGCCGGACGCCGAGGCGATCCTCGACGGCCTGCTCATGCGTTACATCGAGTCACAGGTGTACCGTGGCGCGGTCGAGAACGTGGCATCCGAGATGGCGGCACGCATGATCGCCATGGGTGCGGCGACTGATAACGCCGGCAAGCTGATTGGTGAGTTGCAACTGATTTACAACAAGGCCCGTCAGGCCGCGATCACGAAGGAGCTTTCGGAGATCGTGGGTGGCGCGGCTGCGGTTTGAGGAAAGCACATGGCTGACGGACACATTACCCAGATCATCGGCGCCGTCATCGACGTCGAGTTCCCGCGCGATTCCATCCCGCACATCTATGAGGCGCTCAAGCTCAAAGACGTGGACCTCACCCTCGAGGTGCAGCAGCAGCTCGGCGACGGCGTGGTGCGCACCATCGCGATGGGTGCCTCCGAGGGCTTAAAGCGCGGCCTTGCCGTTGAGTCGACCGGAGCGCCGATCTCGGTGCCGGTGGGCGCAGGCACGCTCGGGCGCATCATGGACGTGCTCGGGCATCCGCAGGACAACCGTGGCAAGGTCGAGACCAAGGAATATCTGCCGATCCACCGCGATCCGCCGCCGTTCGATGAGCAGGCGGGCGGCCAGGATCTGCTGGTCACGGGCATCAAGGTCATCGACCTGCTCGTGCCCTTCGCCAAGGGCGGCAAGGTGGGCCTGTTCGGCGGCGCCGGCGTCGGCAAGACCGTGAACATGCTCGAGCTCATCAACAACATCGCCAAGCAGTACAGCGGACTGTCCGTGTTCGCCGGCGTCGGCGAGCGCACCCGCGAGGGCAACGACTTCTATCACGAGATGATCGAGTCGGGCGTCATCGACAAGGACAATCTCGTCAACTCCAAGGTGGCGATGGTGTACGGCCAGATGAACGAGCCGCCGGGCAACCGCCTGCGGGTCGCGCTCACCGGCCTCACCATGGCCGAGTACTTCCGCGACGAGGTGCGCCCGGACTCCGGCGGCAAGGGCCGCGACGTCTTGTTCTTCGTCGACAACATCTACCGCTACACGCTGGCCGGCACCGAAGTGTCGGCGCTCCTGGGGCGCATGCCGTCCGCGGTCGGCTACCAGCCGACGCTGGCGGAAGAGATGGGCGTGCTGCAGGAGCGCATTACCTCCACCAAGAAGGGCTCGATCACTTCCATCCAGGCGGTGTACGTGCCGGCGGACGACCTGACCGATCCCTCTCCCGCCACCACCTTCGCGCACCTGGACGCGACCGTGGTGCTGTCGCGCCAGATCGCATCGCTGGGCATCTATCCTGCGGTGGACCCGCTCGATTCCACCAGCCGCCAGCTCGACCCGCTGGTCGTCGGCGAGGAGCACTACAACGTGGCGCGTGGCGTGCAGGCGGTGCTGCAGCGTTACAAGGAGCTGCAGGACATCATCGCGATCCTCGGCATGGATGAGCTCTCGGAGGAGGACAAGCAGACGGTGTACCGCGCGCGCAAGGTGCAGCGCTTCCTGTCGCAGCCCTTCAACGTCGCCAAGGTGTTCACCGGCCAGGACGGCAAGATCGTGCCGCTGAAGGACACCATCCGCGGCTTCAAGGGCATCATCAGCGGTGAGTTCGACTCCCTGCCCGAGCAGGCGTTCTACATGGTTGGCTCGATCGAGGAAGCGGTCGCCAAGGCCAAGACGCTGCAGTAAAGAGCACCCGAAGGCGAACCATCATGGCCGAAGCTGCCACCATCCAGGTCGACATCGTCAGCGCGGAAGGAGAGATCTTCTCCGGCCCCGCCGCCGAAGTGGACGCGCCCGCTTCCGAGGGCAGCATCGGCATCCACCCGCGCCACGCGCCGCTGCTGACGCTATTGAAGGCAGGCGAGGTGCGGGTGAAGACCCCCGACGGTACGGAGCACTTCTTCTTCGTCGGCGGCGGGGCACTGGAAGTGCAGCCGAACAAGGTCACGGTGCTCGCCGACACCGCGCTGCGCGCCAAGGACATCGACGAGGCCGCGGCGCTTGCGGCCAAGCAGCGCGCGGAAGCTGCCATCAGGGACAAGAGCGATCGCATCACGCTGGCCGAGGCGCAGGCGGAGCTGGCGCGCGCCGTGGCCCAGCTGAAAGTGCTCGAGCGACTGCGCAAGCTCCGGGGCTGATCCCACGGCCCCCTTGCCGGAAGCGCTTCCTGTCCCTGGGGCTCCTGCCGCAGGCGTCGCCGCGCCGGGCGTGTTGGTTGCGTGCGCCCGCAACCTGAAGACCGGTCTTGCGCTCCTGGGGCTGCGGCGCCGCTGGCCGGCACAGCTGAACGTCAGCTTCGACCAGGTGGCGCTGCTGCTCGTGCTCAACCTGCTGCTGTGGGCGGTGCTCGACAAGGTGCATGCGCCACATGGGGCGCCGTTCGAGCTCGATGGCCTGTTCGGCTGGGCCTGCTACCTCATCCTCGGGCTCGCCTGCTGCGCCCTCGTCAGCCGCGTGCAGGCCAAAACCGGCAATACGCGCGCGCTGCTCGTCGCGGTGCTCTCGGTGTCGCCGTTCGTGCTCACGCTCTTCTGGCTGGCGCAGGACCTGCCGAGCGTGCGTGCCCGGCCCCTCCTGGTCACGATCGCAGCGCTCATCTATCTGGGTTTCCTCGCCGTGCGGGTGCTGGGGGCGGCGTTTGGCATCGTGCGCCTGCGCCCGGCGCTCGTGGCGCTGGTGCTCATCCTCGGCGCGCCCTGGGCGCTCGCCACGCTCAATCTCGATACGCGCCTGTGGGTCGCCGACGACACGAGCGATGCGCAGAACGATGAGGATGCCGCGCAGACCGAGGTGCTCTTCTACGACCAGCCGGCGCGCATCGCCGCCGCCGCCGCGCGCGTGCGCCCCACCCAGCCGGGCACGACGAGCCTGTACTTCGTCGGCTTCGCCGGCGATGGCGACCCGCCGCTGTTCCGGCGCGAGGCGCAGTTCGCCGGCGAGGCCTTCGCGAGACGCTACGGGACCGAGGGGCGCTCGCTGCTGCTGATCAACGACGTCGAGGATCGCGATTCCTATCCGCTGGCGAGCGTCTCCGGGCTCAGCCAAGCGCTCAAGGTGCTCGCCTCCCGCATGGATCCGGACAATGACGTGCTGGTGCTGTTTCTGACCTCGCACGGCTCGCAGGATGGCCTGGAGGTGCAGAACGGTTCCCTGCCGCTGGCGCAGCTGGCCCCGTCAGATCTGCACGAGGCGCTCGATAGCGCCGGCATCCGCTGGCGCATCATCGTGGTGTCGGCCTGCTACGCGGGCGTATTCCTCGATGAACTGAAGAACGACAACACCGCCATCATCACCGCCGCGGACGCCGACCACACCTCCTTCGGCTGTGAGGAGGACCGCAAGCTCACCTGGTTCGGGGAGGCGTTCCTCGAGGACGCGCTGCCGGGCAGCGCCACGCTCAGCGACGCCTTCAAGAAGGCGAGCGCGCTCATCGCGCAGCGCGAAGACGCCGAGCACCAGGTGCACTCCAACCCGCAGCTGTTCGTAGGCGATGGCATGAAGCGCAAGCTCGCCACCGTGGAGGCCGGGCGCCCGGGACAGGACCGCCACTCGTTTACCGTCAAACGGTGAGTACAATCCCCCATGGCTAAGAAGAAGGTCCGCGCGCGCCCGCTCACTGAAGCGCCGCTCGCCGTCGTGATCCTCGCCGCCGGCGAGGGCAAGCGCATGAAGTCGGCGCTCCCTAAAGTGCTGCAGCCGCTGGCGGGCGTGCCGCTCCTGAAGCGCGTCGTGGATACCGCGCGCGCGCTCAAGCCCGCCTCCATCGCGGTGGTCTACGGGCACGGCGGGAAGGCGGTGCGCGCCGCGCTCAGTACCGAGGAGCTCACCTGGGTGCTGCAACAGGAGCGCCGCGGCACAGGTCATGCAGTGCAGCAGGCCCTGCCGCACATCGAGGACGGTGCGCGGGTACTCATACTCTATGGGGACGTGCCGCTGCTGCGGGTCCAGACCCTTGAGGAACTGCTGCTGCAGGCTGGCGATGCCGGCGTCGCCCTCCTGAGCGTTGAGCTCGATGAGCCGGAAGGCTACGGCCGCGTGGTGCGCAACGCGCGGGGCCGGGTGCAGAAGATCGTCGAGCAGAAGGACGCCAGTCGGGGCCAGCTCAAGCTGCGGGAGTGCAACACCGGGGTACTGGTCGCCCCCGCGCGGCGGCTGCGCGCCTGGCTCGCCGCAGTGCGCCCCCATAATGCCCAGGGCGAGTACTACCTCACCGACGTCATCGCGCTCGCGGTGAAATCGAAGGTGCCCGTCACGCCCCTCATCGCCCCGACTGCGCTCGAAGTGCTCGGCGTGAACGACAAGGTGCAGCTGGCGCAGCTCGAGGGCGCGTGGCGCGGCCAGATGGCGCAGGAACTGATGCGCGCCGGCGTGACGCTGGCCGATCCTGCGCGCGTGGATGTGCGCGGCACGCTGAGCCATGGCAGCGATGTGAGTCTCGACGTCAACGTGCTCCTCGAGGGACGCGTCGTCCTCGGTGACCGGGTACGCATCGGACCCGGGTGCGTGCTGCGCAATTGCGAGATCGGCGCCGGCAGCGAAGTATTCGCGCACTGTGTCCTCGACGGCGCAATCATCGGGCCCGACTGCCGCATCGGGCCGTTCGCGCGGGTGCGTCCGGCCTCTACCCTCGCCGCCAGCGTGCACATCGGCAATTTCGTGGAGGTGAAGAATTCTCAGCTGGGAGATGCCTCCAAGGCCAACCATCTGTCCTACGTCGGCGACGCCACGGTCGGTGCGGGCGTCAATATCGGCGCGGGCACGATCATCGCGAACTATGACGGTGCGAATAAGCACCGTACCGAGATTGCGGATGACGTGCACACCGGCAGCAACAGCGTGTTGGTTGCGCCCATCACGGTCGGCGCGGGTGCTACCATTGCCGCCGGCTCGACCGTCAGTGGCGCGGTACCGGCGGGCAAGCTCACCGTGGCACGCGCGCGCCAGACGACGATCGAAGACTGGCAGCGGCCGAGCCGCGCCAGGAAATAATTTGTGCGCGGATCTGCAACGCCGCTGTAGCACGCCTCGGCTACCGTGGCGGCTCGCTCCGCACAGAACGCGCCAGGGTGGGACTTAATATGAGTGCGTCGGATCAACCGCGGGCTGGGTCGCCCGAAGCAGAATTCTGGGATCGCCTCGATAGCCTCGAGGACCGTCACCAGCGCATTCAGTCGCAATACGACGATGCGCGACGGGGACTTGAGCGACTAAGTTCAGATGAAGCCGAGGAGGTGCAGCGCGCCTGGCGCCACTACTGCGAAGTCATCGCCGAGCTGGACCAGACCACGAGCGAATTCGAAGCGCTGCACCGGTGAGTGAGCCGATGGGCCGACGGTACCCGTGGGTCCTGTCGCGGCGCGCGCGCGCGGAACTGGGCGTGCTGCAGGCGAACCTGCACGCGCTCGGTGTGCAACGTTCCAGGGCGCTGCGGATGCTGGTCGCCAGCCGTCACGCCGCCACTACGGCCGCGCAGCAGGAGTTCTGGCTCGAGTTCGCCTGCGCCGACCAGGAATACCGGGTGGCGGTGCTGCGCATGGCGCAGTTTTGTGCGCAGCATCGCGAGGGCTTGCCGCGCTCCTCGAACCGCGCTGCCGCGACCTAGTTAAGCGCAGATTGCGCCCGTGCGTGCCAGCCTCTGGCACACGATCCTCACCCGGTATCTTCCGGGCTCGGCGCTGCCAACGCAGCAGGCGCAGGACGCCTCGCTGGCCTGCCTCGCAGCGCCGCAGGCTGTCATGCGATCGTCATGCAGGCTGCCTACAGTCCGCGCTCCCCGAAGCTTGCGTGCACTGGAAGACAGCAATGACCAAATGCGCTCTCATCACCGGCATTACGGGCCAGGACGGCGCCTACCTTGCCGAGTTGCTGCTGCGCAAAGGCTACGAAGTGCATGGCATCAAGCGGCGGGCCTCATCTTTCAATACCGATCGGATCGATCACCTCTACGAGGATCCGCACGGTGCCGATGTGCGCCTGCGCTTGCACTATGGCGATCTCACTGATGCCACGAACCTGCTGCGCGTCATCCAGCAGGTGCAGCCGGACGAGATCTACAACCTGGCCGCGCAGAGTCATGTGCAGGTGTCGTTCGAGACGCCTGAATACACCGCGAACGCGGATGGCATGGGCACGTTGCGCATTCTCGAGGCTATCCGCATCCTGGGTCTGGCGCGACGCACGCGCTTCTATCAGGCGTCGACATCGGAAATGTTCGGCCTGGTCTGCGAGACCCCGCAGACCGAACGCACCGCGTTCCATCCGCGCTCGCCTTACGGCGTGGCTAAGCTGTACGGGCATTGGATCACGATCAACTACCGCGAGGCCTATGGCCTCTACGCCTGCTGTGGCATTCTCTTCAACCATGAATCGCCCATCCGCGGCGAGACCTTCGTCTCGCGCAAGATCACGCGCGCGCTCACGCGGATCAGCCTCGGACTGCAGAACTGTCTCTATCTTGGCAACCTGCAGGCGCGTCGCGACTGGGGGCACGCGCGCGACTACGTCGAGGCGCAATGGCTGATGCTGCAGCAGGCCACGCCGCAGGATTATGTTATCGCCACGGGTCGGCAGCACTCGGTGCGTGATTTCGTCGAGAAGGCCGGGGCTTGTCTGGACATGCGCATCGAGTGGCGCGGCAGCGGCGCGGAGGAGTTCGGCGTCAACCGCAAGACCGGGCAGACGGTCGTGCGCATCGACCCGCGTTATATGCGCGCCGCCGAAGTCGACACCCTGTTGGGTGACGCTTCCAAGGCCCGGGCGGAGCTCGGCTGGGCGCCGCGCGTGGGCTTTGATGAGCTGGTGCGGGAAATGGTCGATTCGGACTTGGTGCTCGCGCAACGCGACGCGCTGGTGAGCCGCGAGGGATATCGAGTCGCGCAGGGCCACGACTAGATGCAAGCCGCCAGCCGCATCTATATCGCCGGTCACCGCGGGCTGGTCGGCTCCGCAATCCTGCGCTGCTGCGCAGCGCGCGGTTTCTCGCACCTGGTTGTCCGCGAGCGCGCCGAGCTTGATCTGCGCGACGCGCAGGCCGTCGAGCGTTTCTTCGGCGCCGAGCGGCCCGAGTACGTGTTCCTCGCCGCCGCGCGTGTGGGCGGAATCCACGCGAATAACGCCCTACCGGCGGATTTCATTCGCGACAATCTGCTGATTCAGACCAATGTCATCGACGCAGCCTGGCGCAATGGCGTGACCAAGCTGCTGTTTCTCGGGTCGAGCTGCATCTACCCGAAATTCGCGCCTCAGCCGCTGCGCGAGGACTATCTGCTCTCTGGCGCGCTCGAGCCGACCAACGAGTGGTATGCCATCGCCAAGCTAGCGGGGCTCAAAATGTGTCAGGCCTACCGTCGCCAATACGGTTTCGATGCCATCACGCTCCTGCCCACCAATCTCTATGGCCCCGCTGACAACTTCGACCTCGACAGCTCCCACGTGCTGCCGGCGCTCCTGCGCAAGATAGCCGGTGCGCGTGCTGCCGGGCTTGAGTGCGTCAGCTTGTGGGGTACCGGCACGCCGCGGCGCGAGTTTCTGTTCGTCGATGACCTTGCCGATGCCTGCCTGTTCCTGATGCACAGCTACAGCGAGGAGCGCCCCATCAATGTCGGCTGGGGCGAGGATCTTTCCATCGCCGAACTCGCCGCGCTCATTGCGCGCATCATCGGCTTTACCGGTCACTTCGAGTTTGATCCGCAGCGCCCGGATGGCACGCCGCGCAAAGTGCTCGATGTTTCCCGGCTCGCGGCGCTCGGCTGGAAACCCTCCGTGGACCTGCAGGCGGGAATCGAGCTCACCTACGAATGGTACCGCCGGCACGTGGGGCAAACTGCGCTCCTGACCCACACGGACTTGCCCCGGCCGCGCGCGGCGCCCTGAGACGCGGCGCGGCTGGCTCGTGGTGCGCGGCCAACCTGACACGCGCTCGCGGTCGCCGTCCGACGCCTTTGCGCCTGCGGCGGTAGTGACCACAATCCTTTGTGCCTGCAACCTCAGTGCCGAGTTCTTCGATTGCGATCGTATGTCACACGATCGTCATAGCCACTGAATACATTTGAGCGCGCCAATTCCAAAACGATAAGCGGCTGGCGAGATCAGGTGGAATCCCGAGCCTGGCGCGGGAAAGCGGTGAGCATCAGCACTGCCCTGAACGGACTCAGGGCCGTGCGGTGTGCGGTCCACGCACCTGACTCAACAGCCGAAACTGAAACAGCCCGAGGTAACTCACTGTCCGGCGCCCCGCGCGCCGCGGCCGATTGTTCTCGTGCCACCTCAAGGATGTTCACTATGTTCCTGCGCAGCGCGGCCCCGGTGTCTTCGATCACGATCCGCTTCGGCGTGTTGCTCGCGTGTGCACTCGGTGCGCCAATGGTCGTGGCTCAGTCGACCGTTCCCTTCAGCGAGGTTCACACCATCGCCGCTGCGACGACTGCGGTGCCGCAGGAGTTCACGTTCTCCGTCAGTACGGCCGGCAATTACACGGTGACGCTGACGGATCTGGGCGCCGCGCTCACGCCCGCGGCGCCGCTCGCCTCCGTGGAGCTCGCCGTGAGCACCGGTCTGACGCTCGTCGGCGTGCCACTGGCCGGGGCCGGGACGCTCACGTTGAACGGGCTCGCCGCCGGCACCTATGTCCTGCACGTAGTGGGCACGCCGGGAACTGCGCCGGGCTCGGGTCCCTTCGGCGTCGAGGTCGAGAACGCCGCCCAGGCGCAAATTGCCGCCTTTCAGGGCACGCTGGCACTGCCTTCGGGAGCACTGCCGAACGGGCTGGCCGTTCTGAACGACAGTTTCACAGTGACGAGCGGCAGCGGCGGGCCGTGCGCGCCACCGCAGACCGGCCAGTGCTTCACCGTCTCGCTGAACGATCTGCAGCTGCCACAGAGCCTCGCCAGCGTGACGCTGTTACTGATCGCGCAGGGCGGCGCGACCCCGGTGGCGATTCTGCCCAACAACGGGGTGTACCAGGCGAGCGTGCCACTGACGGCCGGCACCACCTATCGGATCTTCGCGGCCGGGCAGGCCGGTGCTGCCAACGCCGGACTCTACAGCGTGGTGGTCGTGCCGACGGGAGGTAGCGTGCCGGTGTACGGCCGCACCGTCCCGGTCGGCACCACGATGGCGGTGGGCACACCAACGGCAACCGCAGGCAGCGGGGTATTCACCCTCACGGACCTGCAGTACCCCGCCGCACTGACTTCACTGGCAGCGGTGGTGACTCTCACCGGGCAGGTCGTGGGCCAGCTGAATGCCTCGGGCTCGATGAGCTTCACGGCCACCGCAGGAACCTACGACGTATTTGCCGCCGCAACACCGATCGCGGCAGCACCGGCTGCAGGCAGCTATGCCCTGGAGCTCGCGCCCACGAGCGGCGCGCCGTGGCTGAGCATCGGTCGCGGCGTGACGGGCGCGGGCAGCGCGCTCAGCGCCTACAGCTTCGACGCCATCATCCCCGGCGCCGGCAGCTACACGGTGAGCCTTACGGATTTTCGCTTCCCCGCCCCGCTGGCAAGTGCCCGTATGGCGGTGGTGCAAGGTGGTGCGCTGCTCGGTACGCCCCTCGCCAGCACCGGCAGCCTGAGTGTCAGCGCCGCGCAGGGCCCATTGTCCGCGGTGATATTCGCGCAGGCGCAGCCGGGCGGCAGTCTCTTTGGAGTCGACGCCGCCTCCGGCACCGCCACTGCGGTGCTCGACGCAACTCAGGCCGTGGGCGCCATCTTTAACGCACAGCAGCTGAGCATCACTGCGGCTGGCAGCTACAGCGTGACCGCGACCGACCTCGGTTTCCCCGCGGTTTTCGCCAACTACGACACCATCGTGACGCGTGGAAGCTCCGTGGTCGGCCTTATCTACGGCGGCGGCACCTTCAATTTCCAGGCCACACCGGGCACCTACTGGATCAGCTTCCTGGCGCAGCCCGCCGCACCGGCGAACGCGGGCACTTACGCGCTGTCGGTGGGCACCGCGCCCGCACCGCCCATCGTGAGTCTGAGCACCGACCATACTCAGGTCACCTCCGGCAACACGGTGGATATCATCTGGTCGAGTCAGAATGCGACCGCCTGCAGCGCCTCGGGGGGTTGGAGTGGCACGAAGGCGGTGAGCGGCACAGCCACGAGCGCGGCGTTGACGACCAATACGACGTTCACGCTCGCATGCACCGGAGCCGGCGGCTCGAGCAGCAAGTCCGTGACGGTGAGCATCGCCGCGGCGAGCTCCGGAGGCGGAGGCGCCTTGAGTCCAGAATGGCTCGTGGCCCTGGCCGGGTTGCTGTTGCTGCGCAGCCGGCGTCTCGGGGGCGCCTCAGCGCGCACCTCGCTGCCGCGCCAGCGGCGAATCTGATGCCGTGCCGAACGGCGCCAAGACGACGCGGGCAGCTCACCACCGCCTCCTGAGAGTCGCGAAGCGGGAGCACACCTGCGGTCACGGGACTTTCATCGGCACGCCATAAAATCCGCAGCCAAACAACGACGCAAACTGACCAAGGGCTCAAGTGATGCTGATCAAACGGGGATTCTCGGTCTGGATGGCCTGCGCGGCTCTTGCGCTGCTCCTGACGGCCTGCGGCGGCGCGCAGTCCCGTTTCGCCGGCTATATGAAGCGCGGCGAGGGCTATTTTGACCACAGCGATTATCCCCGGGCCATGGTCGAGTTCCGCAATGCGATGCAGATCAAGCCGAAGGATGCTGCGGCTCACCTGATGGCGGCGCGGACCGCCGAGAAGCTCGGCCGCGTTCGTGAGGCCCTGGGGCTGTATCAGGCGGCCGTAGACTCTGCGCCCCAGAACATCGAGGCCCGTCAGGGGCTCGCGCGACTATTGATCTCCGCCGGCGGCCCGGAACTGGCGCTCAAGGTGATTGATCCGGGGCTTGCTCAGCATCCCGATGAGCCGACGCTGCTGGCGTTACGGGGGGCCGCGTACGTGCTACTGAAGAAGCCCACCGAGGCGGTAGCGGACGTCGAGCACGCGCTACGCGTGGCCCCGGGCAACGAGGAAGCCATCGAAGTGCGCGCGCGGCTGTACCAGGAGAGCGGCGACCTGCTGGCCGCGACCGCTCTGGTTTCGAGCGCCGTGCAGCGCTCTCCGGGCTCCACGCCGCTGCACGAAGTGCTTGCCTCTCTCTATGCCGCCGCGGACCGTCCCGAGCAGGCGGAGCAGCAGCTGCAGGAACTCATCCGCCTGGCGCCCAAGGATGCGCGTTACCGCTACCAGCTCGCCGATTTTTATTTGCGCGCCCACAAGCCTGACGCCACGCAACAGGTTCTGGAAGCGGCTACGCAGGCACTGCCCGGCAATGACCAGGTGAAGCTCGCACTGGTTGATTTCATCACCACGCAGCGCACGCGCGCCCAGGGCGAGCAGGTGCTGCGCGGCTTCATCGCGCGCGATCCCAAGAACTACAACCTGCGCCTGAGCCTGGCGCAACTGCTGCAGCGCTTCGGTTCCATCAAGGAAGCAACCGAGGTCTACCAGGAAGTCATTCGGCTGGACGGAACCGGGCCTGAGGGACTGATCGCGCGCAATCGACTGGCATCCATCGCGCTGACGCAGGGGCGCGACCAGGCAGCGCAGGATCTTACCAAAGCGGTCCTGGAAAAAAATCCCCATGACGTCGATGCGCTGACGCTGCGCGGCGCCGTCGAACTCAGGCGTAACGATGCCACCACCGCCGTGGCCGACTTCCGCGCGGTGGTGAGAGATCAGCCGGAGAACGTGCATGCCAAGTGGCTGCTCGCACAGGCGTACCTGGCCAATGGCGAGGCACCCCTTGCCGAAGAGTCACTGCGCGACGCCGTGAAGCTGGCGCCTGCGGATGATTCGCTGCTGGTCGCGCTTGCGGAATTGCTGTCGCGGACTCAACGCCTGGATGCGGCCATCAGCATGCTCGAAGAGCGCACCCAGGCTGCCCCGAGCGACCCACAGGTGCGTGATGCGCTCACGCGCGCCTACCTCGCAAAGCCTGATTTCGCCGCCGCGGCCAAAGCCGCGGAGGACCTGAAGATCCTGCGGCCGGCGGCGGCGGACGGCTTCTATCTGGCGGGGCTCGCGGCCCAGGGGGACAAGCGGCTGGACGATGCGCAGCAGCAGTTTGGGCGCGCACTGGCATTGCAGCCGGAGGCACTGGACGTGCTTTCGGCCCTGGCTCATCTCGAGTACCACCGCGGGCACACCGCGCAGGCCGTGGCGCTGGTCAAAAACTCGGTCGAGCATCAGCCACCCAATGCATACGCGCTTAACCTGCTGGGGGAACTCTATCTTGCGCAGAAGGACGTACCCGCGGCCACCGACGTCCTGACGCAGGCCGTCAGGCTTTCCCCGAGCTGGTCGGTGCCCTATCGCAGTCTCGCCGCCGCCCGAATCGCCGCCAATGACTCCGCCGGCGCGATCGCCGCCTACAGCCAGGGAATCAAGGCCGCCCCCGCGGAGCCGCAGCTCATCATGGAGCTCGGGCAGCTGTACGTGAGTCAGGGTCGCATCGACGACGCGATCGCCAGCTACGAGGAATGGTACCGGCGCAACCCTCAGGCGCAGCTCGTCGCGAACAATCTTGCGATGCTGCTCGTGACCTATCGCACCGACCAGAAGAGCCTCGACCGTGCCCGCGACCTGACGGCCGGATTTGCCTCCTCGAGCAATGGCAGCCTGCTCGACACCGCAGGCTGGGTGCACTTCAAGCGCGCCGAGTACGCCCAGGCACTACCCGAACTTGAGCACGCGGCGCGGGAGCGACCCGAGTCGGCGGAAATTCGCTATCACCTGGGGATGGCGGAGATGCGTGCGGGACTGGCGGATCGGGCGCGCACCGACCTCGAGACCGCGGTCGCCGGGTCGCAGCGGTTCGACGGCTCCAAGGAGGCCCGCGCAGTGCTCGCCACTCTGAAGAACTCCGGCTAGAGCTTTCCCGGGCGCGGCGCTGCAGTGTCGGACGGACGCAGAAACATTGTCTGGATCGCCTCGTACCCGAAAAGTGGCAACACCTGGGTGCGATTCCTGCTGTGCAACCTCTTGTACGGACAACAGGAGTCGGCTGCGTCCCTGAATCGCCTCGCGCCGGATATTCACGAAGTCGGGCCGCAGATCACGCGCTATCCGGGCGGCCTGCTGAAGACGCATTTCGCATTCTCTGCCAGTCTGCCGTGCGCTGAGCGTACCGCGACCGCCATTTACGTCGTGCGCGATCCGGCCGACGTGATCGCGTCCAACTACCACTACGCCAGGCGCAGCGGTGCCACCTCAGAGGATTCGCAGGCGGCGTTCGATCGCTATTTCGACAGCTTCGTGCAGCAGCGCGGAGAGCCGCGCTGGCGGGAACTGGGAATGGGAACCTGGGAAGAGAATGTGTGCAGCTGGCTCGATGGCGGACCTCCCTTCCCGGTGCTCTGTATCAAATACGAGGCGCTGGTGTCGGACCCGCGCCAGGTCGGCCGGGCGCTGGCGCGCCTGCTGCGTCCGGGCAGCTCCGATGAGGAGATCGGCCGGGCGATTGAGGCCTCGGCGTTCGCGCGGCTGCGCGAGGTGGAGGAAGCGGACATCCGCCACAAGCGGGTGGGCATCTTCTACAAACCCTATCTGCAGGGCTCCATCGACGCCGGCAACCGCTTCATGCGCCACGGGACCGCGGGGGATGGGAGCCGGCGACTGAGTACTGCGCAGCGGGCGCAGCTGCGGGCGGCGTTCCCCGCGCTCCTGATGCGGCTCGGCTACGCCGCCGAGCCGCTCACCCGCGCTCAATCGGCGATGCGCTGAGGCTCGCAATCACCCCTGCGAGCGCCGCCACATGGTCTCGTAGAGCGTTTCAAGACTGCGTGTGTACGTTCGGGTGGCGAACGCGCCTGAGCCGCGCACCAGCGCGACGCGTGCGCGCAGCGCGCGCAACTCCTCGGGCGTACCAGCCAGGCGCAGGGCCTCGGCTTCGTATTCGGCCCTGCTGGAGCAGATCAGCTCCGGCAGCCCTGCAGACTTAAGGAGGCTGGCGCCGACGCGCCCCGCAAATGACTGGCCGCAGCAACTCAGTACCGGTACTCCCGCCCACAGGGCGTCGGCGCCGGTGGTGTGGGCGTTGTAGGGCGAGGTGTCGAGAAACAGGTCCGCCAGCTGCAGCAGCGCCAGATACTCTTCGCGGCGCTCAACGTAGGGAGCAACAATCAGGCGCGAGGCCGCCACGCCGGATTCGCCGGCCGCGCGGGTGAGATTTGCCAGCGCCTGCGCGTCCATGCGGCGCAGCCACAGCACGCTCCCCGGCACCTGGCGCAAGAGATTCATCCACACTCGAAACATCTCGTGGGTGATCTTGTAGCTGTTGTTGAAAGCGCAGAACACCAGACCGTCTTCGGGAAGTCCCGCTCCGGCACGGTCAAACGCACCGGTGGCGATACCTTGGGTGCTGTCCAGGGGCAGATAGCAGTGCGGCAGCCGCAGCACCCGCTCGGCGTAGGCGTGCTCTTCGGTCTCAGGGATCACCACCGCATCGGCGATGATGTAGTCCATGAAAGTAGCGCCGGTGGTTGCGGGAAAGCCGAGGTAGTTCACCTGTATCGGGGCACAACGCGCGGCGAACAGGCTGGTGCGCGCTCCGGTGGTGAATCCTGCCAGATCGATGGCGAGGTCGATCTCGAGCTCGCGCAGGCGGGCGATGACGGCATCATCCGCCAGCGCCGCGGCATCGATCAGGACGTCGAACGCGGACCTCAGGCGCGTGCCAACGACACTCTGGTCCGCGGACGCCAGTGCGACGCCGACGGCCTCGACACGCCGGCGATCGTGGGCTTCGATGACGCCCACCAGCGCGTGTGCGACGGCGTGCTCGCGAAAATCCGGGGACACATAGGCGACACGCAGCGGCGCCGGCGCGCGGCGCCTTGCGGATGCGGCGCGCGCTGGCGCCGGGGGCACGCGCCGCGCGAGGCTGCGCAGCTGCTGTGCGGGACTCAGGTCCAGCGCCAGGAGCAGAAACGGGTGCAAGGCGTCGAGGCCCTCGGGTAGTGCGTGCAGCAACTTGAGGCACGAGTCCAGCTGCGGCCAGTCGCAGCGACGAAAGGCGCAGCTGACGAGGCCGGCGAGCGCCTCGGCGCACTGCGGCTGCGTCGCCAGAGCGGCGGAGAAAGACCGTGCGGCGTCTTCGAGTCGGCCCATCGATTCGCAGGCATGTCCGCGATCGAGGAGCGCGCGCAGGTGGTGAGCGTCGAGGCCGAGGGCCCGCTCATAGCAGGCCACAGCCTCTGCGTAGCGTCCGCCGCGATGGAAGAACGCACCCGACGCGTGCTGGATACGGGCATCTCGGGGCGCCCGTATGGCGGCCCGCTCAAGCACGCCAGCCGCCTCGTCCAGAGCGCCGAGCCGCTCCAGTTCCGAGGCGGCGCGCACCGCCACGAGGCCATCGTTCGGCGGCGCCTCGCAGGCATCGAGGAGGCAGCGCGTCGCAGCCGCCACGTTTCCAAGTCGCAAGAGCGCACGCGCGAGGCCAAGACTCGCTTCGGGCAGATCAGCGACGGCTAACGCCGCGCGGAACGCCTGCGCTGCGGACTCCGCCTGCTGCAGCTGCAGCAATGTCTCCCCCAGATTGACCGCGATGTAGTCGAGTCGGGGATCGAGCTGCAGCGCCTGCTCGAGGTGAGGCGCCGCGTCCGACCATCGCTCCGCGCCCAGCAGCGCCATACCGACCGCGGCGTGCGCCCGGGCGCAGCCCGGGGCGATAGCAGCCGCTCCGCGGGCCGCTTCCAGAGCCTCAGCCAGGCGGCCGGCATCGAACAGCCCTTCGGCGAGCTCGCACTGCAGCTCAGAGTCGTGCGGATCCAGAGCCGCCGCCTGCGCGAGTGCCACGATCGCGTCCATCGGGCGCCCGGCTCGACGCAGCGCGTTAGCGACATTGCGGTGTGCGCGGACCGCTTGCGGCTGAAGCGCTTGCGCCCGCTCGAAGTACTGCAGCGCAGTGTGCACGTCGTCGAGTCGATCGAGCGCCACGCCCAGGTTCGTGTGGGCATCGGCGAAGTGGGGTTGGCGGGCGATCGTGGCGGCAAAGCTCTCCGCCGCGCTGCGTAGCTCCCCGCACGCGAAGCGGCACTGCCCGAGGGCGAAGTGCAGCTCCGCGGGGCGGTTGTCCCGAGCCAGCGCGGCGCTCAGCCGCTCGCTCGCCGGCCCATGGTGACCGAGCGCGGTCAATGCCACTCCAAGGTCGGCCAGCGCCGCAAAGTGGTTCGGCTGAACCTCCAGTGTCTTACTGAAGTCGCCAACCGCCGCCTCCAGCATCCCGAGCGCGGCCATGCAACGGCCGCGCAGGTGCCGTGCTGCAGCGTCGCACCCGTTAGCCCGCAGCAGTTCCTCGCAGGTTCGCCGCGCGAGCGCGGCGTCGCCGCCGTTCAGCGCTGCACGCGCCCGCTCAAGGGCTAGCTCATGGGGTGTCATGTCAATGTCAGTGAGTGAGTGAAGAGCACTGCAGGGCGCGGCTGGCGCGCCATCACCGTGTGAGCACGCCAGAGATTGATCATGGGCTGCACAAGTTGCTCTTCGGCGATGTCAGCGCGGCGTGTCGCAAGTCCCGCGGGCCTGTTGATGACAGTCGTGTGAATCAGAGGCCGCCAGCGCGCCGACCAGGACCTTATTGAGCTACGAATGTCATACATCCAAATGACGCGAGAGTCTTTGATGGGCCCAAGTTCAAAATTCATTAAGAACACCGTCACAAAGCGCCCGTATCGTCACTAGCGCTCGCAAGGCAGGCCGTCATGACGTGGCCACCTCGAGCTGAACGCGGCGATGAAGGTCGCAAGGTTGGTCAAGCCAGGAATTCTCGACAGTTTCGTGGCTTGGTTCATGGGTTGTCCATATCAATAGGGATACTTTATGCAAACGAAAATACTTGTCGGTCTCGCGGTCGCCGCGGCGCTGACGGGCAGCATGGCGCACGCTGCCATCACCAATCCCGGTAACAACACCGGTGAGGTGATCGAGGTCGTTGTCGATGACACGAACGGGCAAGTATATGCCCGGGGGACGCAGATCAGTTTCTCCTCGGTGCTCCCCTCCAGCGTCGTACAGAGCACGGCCAGTTACCCGACTGGAACGCCCCCGATTGCCACCGGATTCACTTTCGCACCCATCGCGGCCGACCAGAACCTGACGACTTTCCTCGGTCAGGACAGCGGTCATGACACCTTTTCCTACGCGCTCCTGAGCGGCGCACAGAACCTGGGCGGCGGCTCCCCGGCCCTCGGTCCCAACAAGCCCGGCGGCGTCGTGATCGAGTTCACGTCACTGAATACGATTGCGGCCGGCAGCCTCTCGGTTCTGAGCGGCAGCGCCCTGGGCAGTGCACTCGGTAACCTCGAGGGCGACGTCACGACGCTGAACGGAATCATCGGCGGTACCGCAGGTGATGGAACGTCGGCAAACGTGTCTGCGCAGTTCAATGGCAGCACCAGCACGATGTTCCAGCTGTATGGGAACAACACGCCGATCCTGGCCGGGCTCGGACAGAACATGAATCTCTACGCAATGACGGGCAACAGCAGCGCAGCGGCTGCCGGTCAGGCGTACACGGGCGGGCTGGTCACGATGCTGGCCAACGGCACTCTCGAGGCGGTGGGTGGCGCAGTGCCACTGCCCGGGGCTCTCTGGCTGCTCGGCAGCGGACTCTTGGGTCTGGGCGGCATGCGCCGTCGTCGGGCCGCTGAACTGAAGGCCTAGGACTGGCACAAGCTCAGGTCCACGGGGCCTGAGAGGGATGCTCACCTCAGATCACTATGTAAGGAATTTCCTCATGAGTAACTATTCGAAAATCGCGGTGGCGGTCGCCGCCGCGCTAGGGTCCGGCGTCGCCGTCGCGGCCAATCCGACCTGGACACAATCGCTGGTCGTCGCGGGCTCTTCGGCCATGCGCGACGCTGTCGCCAACGAGATGCAGAACGTCCTGTGCACCGCGGGCACGTACACGGCTTTCGTCTCGGTCGCAGGAGCTGGCGGCAGCTTCGACACGCCGGACTTTCGCGCTTACACCTGCACGCTGAGCTCCGGGCTCGCCGCCCCCCTGGGTGGCACCTCCGTCATTGTCTACTACCGTTCCGAGGGTGGATCGATCTTCGGCGTCTTCGGCAATTCAGTTCTGAACGGTGGCGCTTCGCTGCAGATTAACCGCCTCAGTATCGGTCCCTCCGGCGGCACCGAATGCACCGACAGCGGTAGCATTGCGCTTGGCATCAGCCAGCCCACTGCCGCCACCGTTGAAGCCGACACGCAAGGCACTACCAACGCTTCGTGCGTCGCGAAGGACACGGTGCAGCTTGGCATCTCCGATGTCGAGCCAGCCGCATTCGTGGGCTTGAACTACGGCAGCGAGTACACCTTCGTCACTTACCCGCAGCCGACGGTCTCGCAGCTGAACGCCCTTGATAAGGGCCCGCTGATTGGCGAGGCCTACGCCGCCATCGTCAGCAACACCGGCGGCGGAACGAGCGTTTTCAAGAACGCGAGCGGCTTTAGCGCCAATGGACTGACGAGCCAGGAACTGGCGACGATCTTCGCCGGTAAAACCACGGACTGGGGCAACGTGCCGTCAGCGGCAGCGTTGGGCGCCGCCACGGGCAACAGTCCCATCGTGCTTTGCCGTCGCGAGCCGGGCTCGGGCACGCAGACGGTGGCTTCAACGCACTTTCTCGGCACCAGCTGCAGCACCGGTGGACTGGCGTTCGATACGCCCGGGTCACCCAGTGGCAACACGGTCATCGAGGGCTTCGCGACTTCGGATGTGCTGAGCTGCGTGCAGAACCACTCGAACGCAATCGGCATCGTGACGCTGCAGACCGCGGCCAAGATCACCGGCGCCGCAGCCACGCAGGTCACGCTTAATGGCGTTCAGGGTACGGCTGCCAACGCTGCGCAGGACCAATACCCGTGGTACGGCGAGGCCTATTACGTCAAGAATGATTCGGCGCTGCCTGCCGGCTCTTTCCAGCTCGCACTGGCGAATAAGTTCATCAGCGACTTGGAGAGCGCGAACAACACACCGACGACCGCGGCGGATCCGAACCTGGTCGGACTGCCGAGCCACAACGCGGCCTTCACGCCCGTCACGCCGCTGAAGGCAGGCCAGCAGATCCCGATCGCGATCGGTACGACTAACGGCAACACGTGCACGCCGATGATTAACGTTATCGGCTAAGGCGCTCTCAAGACGCAGTAAAACTATAAGAAACCTATGGCAACTTCCGCCGGGCCCGCGAGGGCTCGGCGGTTGTTTTCGTTTGCGTGAGCGCGGCTGCGAACGCAACCTCTGGGGACGAGAGATAATGAGTTTCATCAACGCTCGGACAACTCTGATCTGGAGCGTTGAGCTGCTGATGACGCTGACCGCGAATGCGCAACCACCGCCGGGCGCGCCGGCGCCTGGCGCTGCGCATTTCGATATCAGCGAGATCCGTGTCATCGGCAACGGCAGCGTCCTGCCGTCGGTGCAGATTGAGCGGGTCATCTACCCCTTCGTCGGACCAGATAAGACGATTGAGGACCTGAACGCTGCGCGCTCGGCACTGGAGAAGGCGTATCACTCGCAAGGCTATGGCACGGTGTTCGTCGATCTGCCGGAGCAGAAGATCGTTGGCGGCCTGATCCGAATGAAAGTGACCGAGGGCCGGCTCGAATCTGTGCATGTCACCGGCAGCCGTTATTATTCCAACGCGCAGATCCTGGCGGCGATACCCGAAGCGACGCCCGGCAACGTGCCAAACCTGCCCAAACTGCAGCGCGAGATCGCGGCGGCCAACGCGGTGACGACCGATCGCTCGATCGTGCCCGTGCTGCACGCCGGGTCCGAGCCCGGCACCGTCGACCTGGCGCTCAACGTTCAGGACCGCATGCCGGTGCGCGCGAGTATCGAGTTCAATAACCAGCAAAGCGAGGGCACCAAGCCCCTGCGTGGGCTGGTCTCATTCGGCTATGACAATCTGTTCGGGCGTCTGGATCAGTTCTCCATTCAATACGAGGAAAGCCCCCAGGAGCCGAGCGAAGTCGGCGTGCTGGCCACGAGCCTGGCGGTGCATCTGTATGAGGGCGGCCCCGCGCTCAGCATGTACTACGTGTACTCGAAGACCAACGTCGTCAGTACCGGTCTTGGGGTGCTCGGCAAAGGCGATATCTATGGGCTGCGTCTGCCGTTTAACTTCGTAAATGAGGCGGAGCTCAGCAGCACCCTGACGTTCGGCATGGACTACAAACATTACCTACAGTCGATCAATGCCACCGGAACCGCGCTCGACACACCCATCTCGTATGTGATGTTTTCCGCTGATTACGCCGGCGCCTGGCGCAGACCGCAGTGGCAGGCCACCCTCGACACCTCGGTAAACTTCGGCGCTCCGGAAATCGTCAACGATCCGTCCGAATTTGCAGCGGCCCGCTACCAGGGGCGGCCGAATTTCTTCTACCTGCGGGGCAACGCCGCTGCGACCTACACGCTGCCCGGCGGCATGCACCTGACCACCCGCCTCGGCGGCCAGACGGCCGGAGGCGCGCTGCTCAATTACGAGTACTTTTCGATTGCCGGCGCCGATGGTGTGCGCGGCTACCTCGAGGCAGAGGAATTCGGCGACAACGCCATCAAGGGCACGCTGCAGCTCGCCAGCCCCCAGTGGCATCTGTTCTCGGCGGCCGCGACGGGGGACTTGTTCGCATTCTTCGACGACGGCCACGTGACTTTCCTGTCGACGCTGCCGGCCCAGGCCCCGACACCAACGCCGCCGACACACGCCTACCTGCGCAGTGTCGGCGCGGGATTTGATCTGCTTGCCACCCGCCACTTCACCAGCTCTCTGACCTGGGCGTACCCGCTGGTCACGGGCCCTTATACGACGAGGGGCGACTCCCGGTTGCTGTTCGTCGTGCGCGGTTCACTATGAAAAAAAAGCACCCCCGCGGCAGATCACCGTTACGCGAGCGCTCCGCAGCGGAGGTCGCCGCCGGACGCAGTGTCTTCGTCACCGGTCTCCTCGCCACCGCCGCGGGAGCGGCAACACCGACCACATTACCCGTGCCCTGCGTCGCGGGCAGCTGCGGGCCGAACGCTCCGGTCTTCGTGTCCTCGGGGACGGCGACCGCACAGCAGAGCGGCAACACACTGACGGTCAAGGGTCTTAGTAACTCTGCCGTTCTCAACTGGTACAGCTTCAACATCGGCGCCGACGGCAAGGTGGTGTTCCAGCAGCCGAGCGCGACCTCGGTCGCGCTGAATCGCATCTACCAGGCGAGCCCCAGCAGTATCTTCGGCTCCATCAGCGCCAACGGGCAGATCTACCTCGTCAACCCCAATGGGTTTGTCTTTGGCCCCCATTCCACCGTCAATGTCGGCGGCCTGCTGGCCTCGTCGCTGAACATCAGTGACACCGTCTTCGCCCAGGGCATTCTCAATCCGGCGCTGTTGAAGAATGTCCCGCCCACCCCGGCGCTCGAGTCCGACGGGCGCACCTCGGTCGTGGACGCACAGGGTAATCCGGTGCTGGGGCCCGATGGCCAACCGCTGCCCGTGCAGATCGTGGTCGATCCAGGTGCGCAGATGACCGCCGCAAGTGGCGGACGGCTGCTGCTCGCCTCGCAGAGTGTCCAGAATGGCGGTTCCCTGAGCGCACCCGATGGTCAGGTGGTGATCGCGGCGGGCGCTAAGGTGTACCTGCAGGCGAGTTCAGATCCGAGCCTGCGGGGGCTGCTCGTCGAGGTCGACTCGGGCGGCACAGCGTGGAATCAATTGACGGGCACCCTGTCGGCCGCGCGCGGCAACGTCACGATGGTGGGCCTGGCGGTCAACCAGGACGGCCGGATCTCCGCGACCACGACCGTTTCGGAGAACGGCTCGGTATCGCTGGTGGCCGCGGACACGACCTCGGTCGTCCAGAACGCGGCAGGTATTACCCTGCAGCCCCAGCGTGGCGGCACTCTTGAGCTCGGACCCCAGAGCTCGATCGACATCCAGCCGGAACTGGCCAGCACGGCGACCGCCGTCGTCGATCAGCCGCAGCTGCAAAGTTCGGTTTCGCTCCTGGGACAACAGATCGTGGCGCACTCCGGTGCCAGCATCACAGCACCGAGCGGCAACGTCACGGCGACCGCCGTTGCCAATCCTTCGCTCGGTATCGTCGATCCGAACCCCGACTCACAGCTGCGCATCGACGCGGGCGCCACCATCGACGTCGCAGGCAGCACGGCGCAACTGCCGATGTCGGCGAACGTGGTGGCCGTTCAGTTGAATGCCAGCCAGCTCGCCAACGATCCGGCCAATCGCGACGGCTTTCTGCACGGTCAGACCGTGTACGTTGACTCGCGCGTCGTGGCTGCCGGAGGAAGTCCCGGCACGGCGGTAGCGGATGTGAGCAGCGCCATCGCGGCCGTGCCGCAGAACGTGGCCTACCGCACCACTGCAGGTGGCACGGTTTCGCTCGAGTCCGAAGGCGACGTGGTGGTTGCCAAGGGCGCCACCATCAACGTTTCCGGCGGCCAGGTCGACTACAGCGCGGGCCTGGTGACCACGACACAGCTCATCGCTTCCAACGGCCAGACCTACGACATTGGTTCGGCGAGCCCCAATCTGACCTACGTCGGTCTCATCAATCCCACAGCGACCCAGACCTACCCAGGCTGGGGTGTCACCACGACCGGCACCGTCTCAGGGACTGGCAGATACGAGCCCGGCTACGTTGAGGGAGCGCCGGCCGGAACCTTCCATGTTGCGGCCACCAACATCGTTCTGAACGGCACGCTGTTCGGAGGGGCCTACAACGGCCCCTATCAGCGCACGCCGGCAACTTTGAATCCCGGGGGACTGCTGGAGATTGGTCTCTCACCGCCCTCGACCAACAACCCAAGCAATGAGCCCGACTACCTGGCGCCGCCGGTGCAGTTTACCGCCCAGCCGCCCACTATCGTGGTTGCCGATGGTGCGCCGATTGGACCGGGCCAGCTGACGCTGGATCTGCCGATCGCCTACCTGAGTGCGGGCGGCTTCACGCGCACCGCGATCTACAGCAATCAGAGCATCACGCTGCCGGCCGATTTGCCGCTCACCATGGCTCCTGGCAGCTCGATGGTGCTGAGCGCGCCACGCATCGAGATTGATTCCAGCATCACCGCCGCCGGCGGCTCGCTGCAGTTTGCCACGGCCGACACGATCTTCGACCCTTCCGGTACCAACCCGCAGCGCCAGGGGATCGATATCGCGCCGGGCGTGGCGCTGGATGTGCGCGGACTGTGGACCAACGATGAATTGAGCGTCAGCGCGGGTAATACACCGGCCGGACAGACAGCACAGGCGGGCGGATCCATCGATCTGAGCCTCGGCGGTACGGGCGGCGAACTCACTCTCGGCAGCGGGAGCGCGCTCGAGGCCAGTGGTGGCGCGTGGCTTTCTGCAACCGGAGCGTTAACCGCAGGCGCGGGCGGCCACATCGGACTGAGCGCCGGCGGCTTCGCAGATGCACTGCAGATCGGGCGCAATGTGACGCTCGATGCTTACGGGGTTCAGTCTGCCGCGGGTGGCTCGTTTACGCTCACGAGCAATCGCATCGAGATCTCATCGGGCAGCGGCTGGAGCGGTGCACAGCTGGTTGACGAACAGAATGCTCCGGGCGGCACGCTACAGCTCGCCTCCGGATTGTTCTCGCAGTTCGGCTTCTCGCAGGTGAATCTGGTCGCGACTGGTCCGGCTACCGTCATTGCGGCCGACGCTGACCTCCTCACCGTCCGTCCGGGCACCTCCATCCTGGCGAATACGAGCAGCCTGCTGCTCGGCCCTGCCGACTTGACGACCCCCAGTGCAACCTCGGTTCTCGGATTTGCGAGCGTCGGACAGTTGCCGGTCGGAGTGCGCCCCGTGGAGAGCGTTTCGCTCTCGTACGCTGCGCCTTCCACCAACGCCAACCCGAGCGCGGGACAGATCCTGGTCGGCGCGGGCGCGAGCGTCACGGTCGATCCGCAGGCCGTCATCGCCCTGTCGAGTTCGGGCAGCATTGATATCGAGGGCGCACTGCGAGCGCCGGGCGGTCAGATCAGTGCGCAGATCACCTCACCGGCGCTGCTGCCGGCGCAGACCCTCCCGGGGCAGGGAATTCTGCTCGGCGGCCACGCGCTTCTGGATGTCGATGGCGTTGCGTTTTATCAACCAAGCACGGGCAGTGGGTTGCTCCTGGGCTCTGTGCTTCCGGGCGGCAGCGTCGAGCTGCTATCCCAGAACGGCGGCGTCACTACGCAGGCAGGATCGCGGATCGATGCGACAGGCATCAACGCACCGCTCGACGTCATCACTGCGGCGAACACTTACGCGGTGCAGGATGTGGGCAGCGCCGGGGGCGCCGTGAACATCAGCTCGAGCGGCACCGTCCAGCTCGGCGGTACCATCCAGGAACAGGCCGGAACCGGCTCGCGCGCCCCGGGCGGCTCGCTGACCATCGGCCTGATTGCTTCGGTGCAGCCGGGTGGGACGCGCGAGATTGAGATCGGTAACGCTTCCGGTGCACTGCCGGCGAGCGCTGCGGATGATGGAGCCTTTCTCACCACGAGCGCCCTGGAAGCCACCGGCGCGTCATCGCTGACACTGAGCGCCAGCTACGGCTCGGCGACCTTCGTACCGGGCGCCCCCGGTCAGCCCGGGGCACTCATTCAGCTGGATCCGGGGGTTGTGCTCTCCATGAGCGAGAGTCTCACCCTCAATTCACCGGCGCTCGGGATGA
>Ga0302326_10001197_pt1 | contig 67317 bp, 53 predicted proteins | sample Palsa_T0_3_FD_202264 | JGI IMG/M metagenome (GOLD analysis project Ga0302326, IMG submission 202264) | Peat permafrost microbial communities from Stordalen Mire near Abisko, Sweden - Palsa_T0_3 | ecosystem: Environmental > Terrestrial > Soil > Palsa > Peat permafrost | place: Sweden: Abisko...
TGGCGCGCATCAAGTTAGGAATAGCAATAGCTGCGATGATCAGGATGATTGCCACCACGATCAGCAGTTCGATGAGTGAGAAACCCTTCTGTTTTTGCATTGGATGATTGTAATCCCTTCAGATTCAAGACCGTTTTGGAATGTCGTCTCTATGCTGATGGCACTTTGCTGGCCGTGTTGAGCGATGTGCATTCGTGGAGCTGTGAGCCTTTGTTGTCAACAAACCGTCGGCACATTCATGGTGAAGGAGCCGCGCTGATCGATGCTCCTGCAGACAATATATGTCATGTTTCGAAGGAGGATGACAAGATTCCGCGTTGTTTAGCGCGGTGCGGTGAATACGTGCCAAATCGGGAATACGTGGCGGTGAGGCTGGTGCTCCACGGCGGATGAGACTGAGATCCGGTCGTGGCGCAGCTGCTAGACGAGCGAGTGCCGACGCGAGGCACTGTCGATACCACCCTTCTTGTCATCCTGAGGCCCGCGTTTTTTGCGGGCCGAAGGACCTATGTAATTTGCCGACACTGGGGCGCAGCCTGCAGGTTGCATGGGTCCTTCGCCTCGCTCAGGATGACAATAGTGTCGGGGATGACAATGCGCATAGAGCTGTGCTCGGATGGCGCGAAGAGCGCCATCCGAGCGCATTGTCTAATGCCCGACAACGCGAACGAGGTTGTTGCCCTCATCCGCGATGTAGAGATTATTGGAGGCATCGAGCGCAATCCCCGCGGGATCGGATAGGGAGGCGCCGTCATTGGCGGCGAGGCAGCCGTCGCCCACGCCGTCTGTCGCACCAAGACACAGGCCGCTATAGTTCAAATCGCCCGCGTAAAGGCTAATGACGCCTGTGGACGGCGACACCACACGCACCGACTGCGAGTTGTAGTCCACGACAAAGGCATTTCCCGACGAATCCACTATAACGTCAACGGGAAATTCCAGTCTGGCGCTAGTAGCTGCGCAACCGTCGCCGTAGACGTCTGTTTCACCGCCGCATGAGGGAAAGCTGCCTCCTCCCATCACCGTATTGATATAGCCCGTCGAAAACGACACCTCGCGGACCCGGGAGTTGCTAACGTCGGCGATCCAGATGTTGCCTGAGGAGTCTATTGCGAGTCCCCCAGGGCCGTCGAGCTCGGCGCTTGTGGCAGCTCCGCTGTCGCCGGAGAAGCCAGCAGTCCCATTACCGGCAATCGCGGAAATCACACCGGTTGATGCCGTGATTTTTCGAATGCGCATGTAGCTAGAGTCGGCTATGTAGACGTTGGCGGATGCGTCGACCCGTATACCCATCGGATCCGACAGCACTGCTTGAGTTGCCGGGCATCCGTCACCCGCTACGTCCGTTGCGCCGAGGCACACGGTGCCACCTCCTGCGATCGTGGTGATCACTCCCGTTCCGGCAACAATCTCGCGAATGCGATTGTTACCGAAGTCCGAAAAGTAGACGTTTCCTGAGGAGTCAACGCCGATACCCCAGGGATTCGTAAGGTCTGCGCTGGTAGCTGCCCCACCGTCGCCCGAAAAACCCCAGGTTCCCGTGCCAGCGATAGTCGAAATTATTCCGGTTGAGGCTGTGACCATACGAATACGGTGTCCGCCACTATCGGCAATATAGACGTTGCCGGATGAGTCGAAGGCTACCCCCGTCGGCCCGCTTAGCTGAGCGGAAGTGGCTAGACATCCATCTCCGACCGAGTCGGTCGAGTTGACGCAAAAGGGGCTTACGCCTCCGCCGGCGATGGCGCCGATGTAACCGGTACTCGGGATCACGATTTGAGCCCGCACGATCTGCGAGAGCGTTAAGCAAAGAATGGAGAGAGCGAGCAGCTGCGTTAGCGTAACCCCGCTCAAACCGTGTGAAGGACAGCAGCGAGAGAAAAGCCTACCCGAACTGGACGGATTCATCTGAACACCCCACATCTAACTGATTGAACAGCAGGTGGCGCGACGTTACTCTCTCTTGCAGCGTCGCCAGACAAAAAAGGTGAAATTGTTACGAAAACCGAACAGGCGATTCGTTGACCCGCGGTGGGCTGGGCGTGACGAGGAGTTACTCGCTGATAGTTCGTCAAAAAAAGAAAAAACGGCGAACTTTCGTTCGCCGTCTCCCCTAGGCTAGCTGTTAGTTCGCCAACGGGTTCAGAGTCTGGCAAGCTCCGTAGCTGGCAACGAGCGTGATGACGCCAGGAGCCTGAGTACGCACCACACCGTCATCCACCGCGCAATACGCCTTGGTGCCAGTGGTCGAGGTGATGGGTGTCGCGGTAGCCAGGAACTGGTTCGGAACCGGGCTGGCGCCCCCGGTGCTCGGCGTCGAAGCGAACTTGTATCCGCTCTTACCAGAACCAGCCGGGGTACCGTCGTTGGACAGGTTGTTGTCGATCAAGCAGGCTGTGGTTGTGCTCGGAACGCAAGCCGCGGCCGCACCGCCGCCCAGAGCCACCAGTGCAGTGTAGCCGATCGTGGGATAAGCCGCGAAATAGCCGATTTCGCCGGTGACGATGGAGCGCACAGAAGCGGCCGCAGACGAATCGTTGGCTGCCATCTTGGCGCGCATCAAGTTAGGAATTGCGATAGCCGCGATGATCAGGATGATTGCCACCACGATCAGCAGCTCGATTAATGAGAAACCTTTTTGTTTTTGCATCGGATTGTTTGTCGCCCCTTGAAAGAAATTCAGACCCGTTTTGAAACCGCTCCCTATTTGGGAGGCAGTCCGTGGGCCAAACTGGGGGAACCTGAGGTTACGAGCCCTAACGGCCTGTAGTTTCAGCAGGATGCAAGAAAATCCGAAGGAAATAAGGTGAGGCGGCGGAGGATGTTGCCGACAATATGTGTCACCTTTTGAGGGTTGTTGACAGGTCGTAGCATCCCGAAACGGGATTTGGTGCAGGACGGGAAGGGATGACCACCCTTCTTGTCACCCTGAGTCCCGCGCTTTTCGCCCTACTCGTCCGTCCTGCGGGAAAGCGTCACAAACGCTTGCGACTACGTGAAAGAGCGGCGCTTCCAGCGCCGCGTCAATCGTCTTTTTGTGGGTTATGGGCTTTAGCCCCTCGTGAATCGTTCCCGGAGCCGCACAAGAACACGACAACGGGGGCTAAAGCCCGCGTCCTCGCCCCATTTCCGAACGCGGCCCTGGAAGGGCCGCTCTTCCACGGTGGCGCAATCGGCATAGCAGAGAGGGCGCAAACCGATGTCTCTTCCCGCAAGAAGCAGACATCCCCACGAACCCATGCAGTACGGGGCAGGTCCTTCGCTTGGCTCAGGGTAACAAGGCTGTCGGGATGACGACGTGCGCGGAAGGGAGCGAAAAACATGTGCCCAAAAAAACATAAGGGGCAGCGGACTTTCGTCCGCTGCCCCTGGCTTGTATCCTCCCCGGATACTTCGCCGAGTTATGTTAGTTCGCCAACGGGTTCAGAGTCTGGCAAGCTCCGTAGCTGGCAACGAGCGTGATGACGCCAGGAGCCTGCGTACGCACCACACCGTCATCCACCGCGCAATACGCCTTGGTGCCAGTGGTATTGGTGATGGGTGTCGCGGTGGTCAGGAACTGGTTCGGAACCGGGCTGGCACCGCCAGTGCTCGGCGTCGAAGCGAACATGTATCCGCTCTTACCAGAGCCAGCCGGGGTACCGTTGTTGGACAGGTTGTTGTCGATCAAGCAGGCTGTGGTTGTGCTCGGAACGCAAGCCGCGGCCGCACCGCCGCCCAGAGCCACCAGGCTGGTGAAACCAATCGTGGGATAAGCCGCGAAATAGCCGATTTCGCCGGTGACGATGGAGCGCTCGGAAGCGGCCGCAGACGAATCGTTGGCTGCCATCTTGGCGCGCATCAAGTTAGGAATAGCAATAGCCGCGATGATCAGGATGATTGCCACCACGATCAGCAGCTCGATTAGTGAGAAACCCTTCTGTTTCCGCATCTCGATTTTCCCCTCGTATGGTTCTTTTTTGAATTTGTTCTGGTCACGAATGACGCAGTCGGGATAGATATTGGCACTTGCCGGACCAAATCGGGAAGTTACCTTGGTTCTGGTTCCGATTTGGGCAAAGGGCTTTATTTTCATTACAGGGCCAAACTTCAGTCCCTATTCTAAAACCTCTCTAAGAATTGACCGGTGTCAAAATCCGTCGTGAGAACTGACAAATCCTGTCACTGGGGATTCCCGGGCCGGGACTGATTCCCAATGTAGAACGGGGCAGTTTTATGGCCTTGCACGGCGGGCAACCCCGGATCACTGCTGATCATCGCGCGGGAAACTGGAGCCGTTCCAGCGCTTTGCGCGCGCCAGTCTGGTAAGGATGCAGCTGCAATTCGGTTTTGTACTCCTCGATGGCGGCGTCGCGTTGCGAAATTTGTTCCAGAGCGGTTCCCAGGGCGTAGTGATATCCGTCGGCGGTGGGCTCGAGCTGCAGCGCTTTTCTTAAATACGTGATCGCCTGTTCCGGGAGATGCTGCAGCAGGGAAACCTGGGCGAGTCCGAACCACGCATTGGCTAAGGAGGGATCGAGTTGCAGCGCGGTTCTAAACCAGCTTTCGGCCTGGGACAAGTCTCCGGACTGCTGATAGGCGAAGCCCGCGAAATCCGCGGCGCGCCAGCCCGGCTTCAATTCGTAGGACCGCGCGAAGTGAGGAGCGGCGTCGGCGAATTTGCCGCGCGCGCTCAGAGCGGAGCCATAGTTCAGTTGTGCCCATTCGTTGTTGGGGGCGCGGTCGACGGCGCGCGCAAACAGCGTGACGTCGGTAGCCCAGTATTCCGATTGAATGGCGCTGGCGAAGGCCAGCATGACGATAACGCACGCGGCCAACGGTCGAAACAACTGCATGGCAGGCCATTTTATTTTTATCCAATCTCGGATGCGTGCGTAGGCGGACGCAGCCAGCAGCGCCACTCCCAGCATGGTCATGTAGAGGTAACGGTCGTGGATAAAATCGTCTTCGTTCATCCAGCGGAGGTTGAGAGTAGGAAGCATGGGAAAAATCAGCCATGCGAATGCGACCCATAAGCAGGGATTCCGAGTTGCCAATAAGACAGCGAACGCGGCGAGAATAAGTAGAGCCAATAATGTGAGGAGAAACTGCGGGCCAGCGGATTCGATCAAGCGGAAGTCATAGTGCGGGCTCAAGCCGACGGGGAGAACCACGCGGTACAAATTAAACAGGATGACTTTGGGGATGCTGAGCAGGGTGGTGCTCCACGGTAGTGACGAGGAAATGGCAGCGGTCCCGCCGAGGGCCCAGGACCGGAGGGTCATCCAAAATATCGCGACCAGTCCGTAGGTTGCGATTGCGGCGATCGCTGCGGAGTTAGCGAAACGTTGAGGCGTTGCTTGTCGCTCGCTGGGGGAGTCGGACTGACCGGACCGAGCCCAAAGATCAACGAGAATAATCCCCGGCAGCACGATGCTCACTTCTTTGGTAAGCAGCGCGAGAAGGAAGAGAATTCCGGCGAGCGTCCACCAGGCAGCGGGATTGCGCGGCGCGGAGCGGGCTTTGCGGGAGATCAAAAAGCTGGCGAAGCAGAGAGCGGCGGCGAGGGAATCGTTTACCGAGGAGATCCACGAGGCCGACTCCACCTGCACGGGATGGACCGCAAAGATCGCGGCCGCGAACAGGGCTGCGCCGGCGTCCTTTAATAACGCGCGGGCCACGAAGAATGCCAGAGTCGTGGCTGCGACGTGAGCCAGGACGTTGGTCACGTGAAAGTAGTGAGGGTTGAGACCGAACAAAGTTTTGTTGATCAGGAACCAGAGCGTAAGCAAGGGCCGGTAGAAACGGCCTTCCATGCCGGCCACCGAGGCCCAAAGCTGATGCGTGACGAGGAATCCGAAGCGGCTCCACTCGAGATTCGGATTTTGCGGAATCTGGGGCGGATCGTCATAGACCCAGCCGAAAGTGAAAGTCGAAGCGAAGGTAAGCAGAGTTCCGATCAGCACGCCTGCGAGGGAAAGCAGTTCGGCGCGGGTTAGCGAGGAAATCGTTTTTTGCGTTTCGAGCTGGGGCACGATTGAATCAACCAGGCAGTTTCAGTTTGCGTTTCCGGATTACATTTCCGGCCTGCGTTTCCAGATTACAATAAGCACGCTCTCCTTATGCCTAACCCTCTTGAGTCCCTGCAAATTGATTCCGATGTGGCGCGGGCCTGGACGCTGCCTTCTTCTCTCTACACCGAACCGGCGGTTTTCATGGCGGAGAAAGAAAAAATCTTTGCGCGCAGCTGGCAAGTGGTGGGGCATCGCGACAGGGTGGCGAATGCAGGCGACTATTTCACGACGGAACTCGTAGGCGAGCCGCTTTTGATCGTGCGCGGGGCGGATGGAAAGCTGCGCGGCTTTTATAACGTTTGCCGGCATCGTGCCGGGCCTCCGGCGGAAGGATGCGGTTCGCGGAAACTTTTCCGCTGCGGTTATCACGGATGGACTTACGGCCTGGACGGGGCGCTGATCAGCGCCACGGAGGTCGAAGGCGTGGAGGGATTTCGCGTCGAAGATTTTGCCTTGACGCCGGTGCGCACCGAAGAATGGTTCGGCTTTATCTTTGTGAATCTGGATGCGGTGAATCTGGATGCGCAGGCGCGTCCGCTGCGCGAGAGTCTGGGCGAATTACCGAAGCAGGCGGAGAAGTTTCATTTTGCGGGGATGAAACTGTTCGAGCGCCGCACTTACGACATGAAGTGCAACTGGAAAACGTATGTCGATAACTATCTCGAGGGCTATCACCTGCCCAGTGTGCATCCCGGGCTGAATCGCGAATTGGATTTCAATGCTTACGTGGTTGAACCCTACGACCGGTATGTGCGCCAGTTCAGTCCGATCCGCGGAGCGCAGCCCGGAGACGCCACGCCCCGCCGCTATCAGGAAGCGGCCGAAGGCTTGACCACCGACTATTTCTGGATTTTTCCCAACTGGATGCTGAACTGCTATCCGGACAATATTTCGTTGAACATTGTGCTGCCGCTGGAGCCGGAGCGGTCGCTGGCGATTTTCGAGTGGTATCTGCCGGAAAAAGATCACAGCAGTCCGGCGGCGAAAGCGTCAGTCGAGTTCAGCGACCAGATTCAGATTGAGGACGTTGGCATCTGCGAGATTGTGCAGAAGAACCTGCGCTCGCGAAGTTATTCGCGCGGCCGCTTCAGCGCGACGCAGGAAAAGGGTGTGCACGCGTTTCATCGGATGTATGCAGAACAGATGAAAAGGGATTAACTTTATTCTGCCTTCAGCAACATCAAGGTTACGTCGTCGTGCTGCGGCGTTTGGCCGACGAACAGGTCGAGTTCGGTCATGAGGCGCTTGAGCATTTCGCTGGGCGTCAGGGTAGCACCGGCCGCAATGGTGCTCAGGACGCGGGTTTCGCCGTACTCTTCCTGATGAGAATTTTCGGCTTCGACCAGGCCGTCGGTGAAGATCAGCAGCCAATCTTTCGGAGCCAGCGTGATGCTCGCCGATTCATATTTTGCTTCCGGCTGAATGCCGAGCGGCAGGCCGCCTGCATCCAGGCGTTCGATCGATCCGTCACTGCGGCGCAAGATCGGTTGGTTGTGTCCGGCGTTGATGTAGTCCAGAGTGCGGCGGACGGGATCATACTCGGCGAGAAACGCAGTAGTGAAGCGCAATCCGCCCTGGCTGTTGGAGCAAGCATAGCGGTTCATGTTAGCCACGAGTTCGGGCAGCGCCACCTGCGCCGTGGAAAGAGTCTTGAGGCTGGCCTGGAATGTGGCCATCAGAATCGCTGCGGGAATACTTTTGCCCGCAACGTCAGCCACGGCGAGGACCACACGATTTTTGTCGGGCGTTCTGCCCGGGCGCGGGAACACATCGTAATAATCGCCGGCCACGGTGTTTGCGGGGCGCGTGGTGTAGGCGATGACCAGGCCGGGGATCTGCGGAGGAGCGCCGGGCAGGAGCCAGGTCTGAATCTCTCGCGCGATCTGCAAATCGCGCTTCATGACTACGCGGTCGGCGATCTCGAGGATGAGCAGAAGAAACAGCAGCAGGCCAGCCCAAAAATGCGAATCGAATTCGACTGAGTAGACCTTCCCACCTTCCCCGTTGTAGCTGAATCCGTTGTGCGGGATCACCAGCAGAATCAGGGCTGCCAGCAGTAGCACGCGGCGCGCGGGCGAAAGTTTCTCCAGCACCGCCCAGAAGAATTCTTTGACCACGTGCAGGCGGCGGCCGCGATTGGTAAGTCCCTCGGGAGTTTTCGCTTCGACGTCTCGGGAGTAGAGGCGGTAGCTGGCGCGAGCCTCGCCCTCGAACTGCGACCAGAGCTGGCTGACTTCCAGTCCTTCGGTCACGCGGCGCCAGAACTTCCGCAGCCGCCCGGTGAGCGGCAGAGGCTGAACAGGAGGCTGTTGGGGGAAGGCGGTGGCCATGAGGGTCAGCAGTGATTATAGAGGGAGCGGAAGAATTGAGTGATACGGATAAGACCTCGAACGTCCGGTTTTATTTCTCAAAACAGATCCAACTGCTGATCAAACTCTTGCACCGGCCACTTCGTCGCGTATGCGGGATGATCGGTGCCACGCTCCGCACGACGGTCGGCGCGCGAGATTTTGTATTTCTCGCGGAAGCGATGGATGAGCTGCGACAGACGCTTGCCATAGGCTTCCGGCAGGAACGAACGTCCCTGGTAGCGCTGGCGGTAGTTCTCCGCGAGCGCGGGAAAGTTTTGCTCCAGAAATGGAAGGAAGACGGCCGCCGAGCACGGCTTAAGGAACAGCGGATTGGCGAACACGTGGTCGGCGCCAGCTTCCGCGGCGGCGCGCACCAGGGCCTCCAGGTCTGCGGGGGAATCCGTAATTCCGGGCAGCACTGGAGAACAACTTACGCCCACGCGCAGGCCGGCTTGGCTTAGAGCGCGAACCGCATCCATGCGCAAGTCGGGACGCGGCGCGCGCGGCTCGAGAATCCGCGCGAGTTCGACATCCAGAGTTGTAATGGTGATGTGGACGGAGAGCTTATTTGTTTTCGCGAATTCCTGCAGAAGAGCGAGATCGCGCACGATCAGATTTGATTTAGTCACAATGCCCAGCTCATGTCCGCGATGGCGGGCGAATTCTTCCAGGATGCCGCGCGTCACCTCGTAGCGGCGTTCGGCGGGCTGGTAAGGATCGGTGGCGGTTCCGAGGGAGATGGCTTCTCCAGCTTTCACGCGGCGCAGATCATGGCGCAGCAAATTGGCCGCGTGCTGCTTGACGTAGATTTTCCGTTCGAAGTCCACGCCGTCGCGCATCTCCATGAACTCGTGGGTGTACCGTGCGTAACAGTATTTGCAGGCAAACTCGCAGCCGCGGTAAGGGTTGATCGTCCAGGTGAAGGGCATCTGCCGGCCGCTCACGCAGCGGTTCAGCAGAGACTTCGCGGTCAGAGTGAAGTACTCAACACTGTGCCCTTCGCGCAAAGACTCGCCTTCGGAAGCCAGGCGGGCGATGCCGCCGAGATGGGGTTTTTCAGGGAGCGGGAGCAAGGGCAGGGAAGCCATATGAATATTCGCCTTTTGTTCGCTATAAAGTATTCCCGTCAAGCAGGGTTTGTCAACCGCGAAAGAGGCGGTCCGAAAGCAGTCACAGTCGCCGGAACGGGGAACCTTAGTCCTCAGCTCGGTTTCTAATGGAGGTACGCATCTCGCTCCATAACACAGGAGGTTGTGAGGAAAGCCCTGATCATTGTCGCTGTCGTCGCGGGATATTCATTGCTCGAGGCCGGTGCGCTCTTGAGCGTGATGCTGCCGCACTACGGTTCTCCGAATAGATGGACTTGGAATTATCCCGCGATTGTAGCCTGGGGACAGCTCTTGCTCATTCCAGGCCTAGCCGCGCTTCTTTCGCGAATCATGTACGGTCCCCACCGCTGGGGCCGGAGGGCGGCGACGATTCTCTTGGTGGGCTCTTTTGGCGTGCCTGTCGTTCTCACTTTGATCTTCGTCCCCGTCGGCCTCTTGGTATGGGCTTTTTCGGTCAGCAAGGTTTTCTTGGTGCTTCTGCCCGTGCTCGTAGGCGTCGTCATCCTGAGTCTGCGTTTCGTAATTAGGAAAGGAGCTAAATGGAGCGTTCAGCTTGAATCGAGGAGGTGGCTCGAGGAGCGACAGTCGGGGATCGATCCGCGCGAGCGCAAATGGCGCAGCCGGGGAATCCGCTTGGCGTCGTGTATCCCAGTGTTGATCGTACTTTTGGTCTTCTTGTTTCTCCCCGAAATATGGGGGATCTTGTCGCAGGTCAGTTCTGCCCGACCCGCGAGCCTGCTTGGTTACCGCGTTCCGATTCCGCCCACCTGGATCGTCCGCACCCGGTGGGATGAGCAGGAGACAGGCAGGTCATGGGTGGCCGGTATGGCGAGTCGCGGCATTGCCTTCGGCGCGAGGCCCTACTTGAGGATGCGCGCTCCACTTTCCAGCTGGGACATCAGGACCACGCCATACCCTCAATCCGAGGAAAATACGACCGGCCGTCATCGTCCAAAAGACAGCGAAGTAATCGGCCGGCGCGTGTTCAGGATTGGCAGTGAGAGTGTCACTTGTTTGGACTACTGGCCTTCTTACCTATCCCGGCCGGAGCACGTCGAAACCTCACACCTCGCTTACGTCGAGTGTGCCGGAAACCGCATAGTCGCGGGCTTTGATGGCGAGCGGGACCAGGTCGCGGCGTTCTACAGAATGCTCGAAGGTATTACACCAGCCAAGTAGCTACGGCAAGCGCACGTCCAGGCTGTAGATTTCCTGGGTGCTTCGATCCCGCATCAAGAGCGGTGAGTCGTCGGGGGCCAGGCCGACCCAGAATTCCCACGGATCGAAGCCGCGGGGAACTTCCTTGAGGCTGAGCAGGCGCTCCTCTTTGCCGGTGGCCACACTCACGCGCACGAAGTCATCGGTGCTATCGGAATAATCTTCGGCGTACAGATACTTGCCATCATGGGACCAGTTTTCGAAGCCAAATTGCGACGCGGCGAGCTGCGTCCAGATTTTCTTGTCCATGTCGAACAGCATCAGCTTGGTGGAATCCGCGGAGAGAGCGGCCAGGTAGCGTCCATCCGGCGAGCAGCGGGGACTGAAAAGATTTTCGGAGCCCGGCACATCCGAGACCTGCGCAGTCTTCACATCAACGATGTGAATGTTGGGGCCGGTTGCAGTGCCGTATTCCAGCCAGGGCATTCCCGCGAACACGACGGAGTCGCCCTTGGCCGTCCAGCTGGGGTCGCCTTGATTGCGATCGCCCTGGTTGTGGTTTCCCGCGGTCAACTCGCGTGGTGCGCCGCCCTCGGCAGGCATCACATAGATCTTCCACGGTTTTCCGGGACGCGACGCCATAAATGCGATCTGGGTTCCATCCGGGGACCATCTCGGCATGTGCGCCTGCATGGGCGCATAGGTGAGTTGAGTGCGAGAACTTCCGTCAAGTTTGCTGCGCCACAGCGTGAGTGCCGGATGCGCGATGTAGGCGATCCACTCGCCCTTTCCCAGAATATCGGCTTCGCCGGCTGAAACCCCAGGCAAGCTGACGGAGAACTGTGATTTTCGATCCAGACCCGCGCGACCCGTATCGGTTCGACCCAGCCCAATCAAGTCGAAGCGCCGCTGCTGGCCGATCACGAACAGTTTTGTTCCATCCACACTCGGCGTCGGATTGCTGAACATGAGCGGCCCCACCGTCAACTGCGTGGGCTGCTCGCTTGCTTTGTGAAACAGGGAACCACCTTCGCGAAGCGCCCAGATGTTCTGAGCGTGGTCGCGAGTGGATTCAAACAGAAAGTACTCTCCGTTTGGGGTCCAGCTTCCGCCAAACTCTTGCGCCGGTTTGTTCCAGTCCGGCAAGACCGGATGCAAATCCTTTCCGTCCGCGGAAACTTCCCACAGGGAAGACGTGCGCTGGTTGGTGTCGCGGACGGTGAAGCGCAGGCGGCGGCCATCGGGAGAAAATCGAGGCGCGAAGGGAACTCCCGGAACAGTGACGATCTCGTGCGAATCACTTCCGTCTGAATTGCAGGAATACAGGCTCGACTTCCTGGCATACACGATGTGCTGGCCATCGGGCGCCCACGTGGCGGCGTGGGCCAGAATGTTTCCCACGGGCCGGAGCGAGCCAGCGGGCAGCGGCAATACCCCGACAGGCCACTCTGTGTCGGTGCCTCCTTCCACGCTTTTCACCAGCAACTCAGAACGGGCAGGATAGAAATCATAGATGTCGGCGCTGGCCAACGAAGTTGGAACGGGTGCGGTTTCTCCTCCCGAGGTGGAAACTTGCATCAGGACCGAGTGCCCGCTCAAGTATTCGGAAAAATACAGGCGAGCGCCGTCGGTGACGAGTGACCGCTTGGAAGTGCCGTCGCTGGTGATCTGAGTCGACGAAATCACGGCCGGCGGAGCGGCGGGCGATTTAACGAACCAGAGAATCGCCGCTAATACAGCGGCTGCAAAAATACCGCTCGCCAGCAATCGAACTCGGAAGGCTTTGGGTTGGGGTTGGGGAGCGTGGAAAGCAGTTTCGAATAAAGCCCGGATTCTCTCTTTCGAATCCGTTGCCGGTCGCCTGGAGGATGTGCCCGTCGGGGTTTGTTTTGACTCTATTTCCCGGCGCAGGCGCTGTAAATCAACCCGCATTTCAGCGGCACTCTGATAGCGCTGCCCCGGATCCTTCTCAAGGGCTTTCCGTACGATGCGTTCAAGTTCGGGAGGCGTCGAGGAGCTGAATTGCAGCGGCCATTCCGGCACGCTATGAATGAGAGAGTCGAAAAAAGCGGCAGTCGTATGCCCCTGAAAAGGCAGTGTTCCCGTCGCCATCTCGTAAAGCACAACTCCGAAAGAGAACAGGTCGGTGCGGGAATCCAGTGGCTTTCCGAGCGCCTGCTCCGGCGACATGTAAGGGATGGTTCCCAGAGCGGAGCCGGGGCGCATGGGATCGTCCGGCGACTGCGTGACGCCACCAAAGGTGTTACCGCTGACGCTGCCCTCATCGCCTGACGCGAGCTTCGCGAGGCCGAAGTCCAGAATCTTGGCGTGGCCGCGCTTAGTCACAAAAATATTCGACGGATTGATATCGCGATGAAAGATTCCGTTCGTGTGCGCGGCGTCGAGAGCGTCGGCGATCTCGATTGCGAGAGACAGCAACGCGTCCATCTCCAGAGGACGCCCCCCAATCCGATGCTTCAGGGGCAGCCCTTCCAGAAACTCCATGGCGATGAAGGCTTCGCCCTGCTGGCCGCCGACGTCGTGAATGGTGCAAATGTTGGGGTGGTTCAGCGCGGATGCAGCCTGGGCCTCGAACAGAAAACGGGCAAGCGCCTGGGGATCTCTGGCAACCTGCTCGGGCAGGAATTTGAGGGCGACGAAGCGATGCAGGCGCGTGTCTTCCGCCTTGTAGACCACGCCCATCCCGCCGCCCCCGAGCTTCTCGACGATGCGGTAATGCGAGATGGTTCGCCCGATCACAGAAGCAGAATCCTACGTGTGTGAAACAGGCAAGTCAATGAACGGGAGCGATGAAAACGGCGAGGAACGCCGCGGAGGCCGCGGTTTCGGGAACGGTCCCAGGGCTGATCAGGCGCGGGTGGGCAGGAAAACCGGACGCGAAATTGTGAGAAGCAAGAAAAGCCTGTAACTGCAAAGATCGCAAAGAAAATCCGCAAAGGCCGCAAAGAAGAGCAGACTCAGTTGGTTTGCTTTGCGTCCTTCGCGGATTTTCTTTGCGATCTTTGCGGTTAAAAGCTTTTCTTCCAAGCAGAGCTAAGGGCTGCCTAAGGTTGATCTCCCTCCTACTCTGCCGGCTTGTCGAAGATTTTCGAGTCCACCGTGGGATTGACCTCCAGCGCCGTGTACTCGGCGGTGCTGGAATCTTCCCCGTTCTGCTTGTTCTTGCGAACGAGGGGGACGCTCAGGCCGCCGAGGGGCTTCCAGTTTTCCAGGATGGTTTCACCCTGCGCGGGGCCACTCGGACCCAGGGTGCGGTACGTCTCTTTCAGAATGTGTCCGGTCTGCGGATCGACGAACCAGCGGATGGCAGCACCCGCGGCATTCACGTCCACGATGCGGGCGTCGATGTCGCCGACCTTTTCTGTTCCGGCGGCATGGAAGAAAACGTTGGGATCCTTCCAGTGGGCCGCGATGAAGATGGGATCACGCTTGATCTGCTCCAGACTTTCCGCCTTCTGCGAGGCAGGGAAGTCGCGCATGCCCTGGCCCGGCATGGCCATAAACGCAGCATCGGGGGTGACCACAATTTCCAGCTTTCCATTAGGAGTTTGCATGTCCGCATGCAGGTGGTCCGGAAAGACGACGATCGTTTCCATCGGGATGGGCACGTCGCCCTGCGGCGTTTTCCGGGTGATGGTCAGAGTGGCCTTGGTTGACTTGATGCCGGCGAGTTTGGCCTCGCCGCCCATCGCTGCCACGACCTTCGCGGCGAGCGCTTTGCCCTCGGCGTTCGATTCTGTGACGTTGGGGCCGGGTTCTTCGGCCGAACCTTCTTGCTGCGCGCCCTTCGATCCCGTTTTCGCTTCGCCTTTCGCATCGGCGTTATCACCGGGCGGAGGCGGAATCGTAATATCGATTTCTTTCACCGCACCCAGCGACGAAAGCGGCTTGTCGAATTCCTTGGTGTTGCCGACCACCAGAACGGCGAGCTGATCGCGGTGCAAATATTTCGCGGCCACGCGGTTTACATCCGCGGCAGTGACCTTGCGGATTTCCGCTTCGTACTTGTCCAGCCAATCCGGAGGATAGCCGTAATACTCGTAAGTCACGCGCTCCCCGAGAATTTTATCGGGCGAGTCGAGCCGGAAGATGAACGCGTTCAGAATCGAATCCTTCGCGCGCTTGATCTCGTCGTCAGTGATGGGTCGCTTCGCCAGGTTGTCGATGTCTTCGTCGGCGGCTTGAATGGCTTCGATCGTGCTCTGGCTCTTGGTGCCCATCACGATCTGCAAAATCCCGGGATGCCCGAAATTGGCGCCAATGCCGCCTCCAACGTTGTAAGCGAGGCCGCGCTTGGTACGGATATCGTTGAAGAGTCGCGAGGAGAATCCTCCCCCGAACGCTTCGTTGAACACGCTGATGGCATAAAAGTCAGGATTGTCGCGGGTTATTCCGAGCGCAACCATGTGGATGCTGCTCTGGTTCACGTCGTCTTTGGGGACGAGGTAATAGCCGGGCGCGGCCGGGTGGTATTGAATGCTGTCTTTGGGAAGCGTTGGTCCTTTGGGCCACGACTCAAACGCCGCGCGCAGCCTGGCTTCCATGGCTGCGGAATCGAAATCGCCGGTCACGCCGAGAATAATGTTGTTGGGGTGCACGTACTTGCCGTGCCACTCGATCAAGTCCTGGCGCGTAATCGCGTCGATGGTGGCGTACTCGGGCTCGCGAGTGTAAGGATTGTCGGCGCCGTAAGCCAGCTTCGCGGATTCGCGCGCGGCAATTCCTCCAGCCTGATCGTTGCGGCGGGAGATGCCGTCATCCTCGCCCTTTTGCGCGATCTCGATCTTGTCGGCGCGAAATTCAGGATGCTGCAGCACGTCAACGAACGCCTTGAAAACGTCATCAAGATCTGCCTTGAGGCACGACCAGCCGATGGTAGTGGAGTCAGGTCCGCTGCCGGTCTCGACCTTGGCGGCGCGCACTTCGAGATAGTCGTCAAGCTGATCGCCGGTCTGGGTTTTCGTGCCGCCGGTGCGCCAGACTTCGCTGTAAATATCCACGAGTCCGGTTTTGCTGGCGGGTTCGTTGCGCGATCCGCCGCGAATGCGCGCGCTCCCGTCGATCAATGGGAGTTCGTGATCCTCCTGCAGGAAGATCACCATGCCGTTCGAGAGTTCGATGCGCTTCGGTTGCTGCGGATGGAACGCCGGCAAAGGAGGAATAGGAACCTGCTGGTAGCTCGCGGCCTGGGCCGAAGCGCGGGGAGAAGTAGGAAATATGGCTGTCGCAAAAACCGCGATGACGATCATCGCGTTCGTCTTCAAGTTGCACCCGTTCATTGCGCACCTCCCTCACCGCCCGAATTATCTGTGTCCGGCTTGCCCCCGCCGCCCGCGGTTTCGATGATGCCCACGGTGCGATTCGTATCCACGAAAGTTTCGTTGGCCACACGGCGAATGTCGGCCTTGGTCACCTGGTCAATGCGATCGACAGAGCGGAATAGCTCGCGCCAGTCGCCGTAACGCGTCTGGTTGCTGGCCAGGTTGGTGGCCAGGCCTTCGTTATCCGCCAGGCTGCGTATCAAGTTGGCCTTCGTGCGCGTCTTGATCATCTTCAGTTCGTCGTCGCTGATGTCCTCTTTTTTCAGGCGGTCAATTTCCGCGTGGATGGCGTCCGCCATTTCCTGCGTGGTGTGGCCCGGCAACGGAAATGCGTAGAACGCGAACAGATGCGGATACTTGATGCCGGGCAAGCCGGTGAATCCCGCCGAGAACGACGCGATTTTCTTGTCCCGCACCAGCGCGCGATAGAGCCGCGAAGTGCGACCCTCGGACATGAGATCACTGATGGCGTCATACACCGCATCGTCTTTGCTGCGATAGTCGGGGCGATGATAGCCCTCGAGATAAAGCGGCTGGGCTTGTTCCTTCAGCACCACTCTGCGCTCGGAGTCCTGCGGAGGCTCGGTCGTAGTGGTTTCATCGGGCTGCGGTCGCGTCGGCAGGCGGCTGAAGTATTTCTCGAGGATGGGCATGTCGCGCGCGGCATTCAAGTCGCCGGCAACCGCGATCACCATATTTGAAGGCACATAATACTTGTCGAAGAACTCTTTCGCGTCGGTGGCGGAAAACGAATTCAAATCGGACATCCATCCTACCGTCGGCCGGTGATAAGGATGCGCCTCGAACGCCTCTGCGGTGAACTGCTCGATCAGCCGGCCGGTGGGATTGCTGTCCGTACGTAGCCGCCGCTCCTCGATGACCACGTTGCGCTCCTTGTAAAACTCGCGCAGCACAGGATGCAGGAAGCGCTCCGATTCCAGATACGCCCAGAGTTCGAGCCGGTTAATGGGCAGAGAATAGTGGTACCCAGTCTCATCGTAATCGGTGTTAGCGTTGAGATCCTCGCCACCGTTCTCTTCGATGATCTTGCCGAATTCGTTCGACTTCACATATTTGTCGGCGGCGGCGATGTCATCTTTCCAATCCTTTTCCAGTTGCTTCAGCTTGCCTTCGTCGCGGCCCACCGTCTTGTCGCGCTCGGCGATGTAAGCCGCGTAGGCGACCTCGACCTTTGCCAGCGCCGGTTTTTCGGCGGCGTAATCTGTCGTGCCGATTTTGTCCGTGCCCTTGAACGCCATGTGCTCGAACATGTGCGCCAGTCCGGTCTTGCCCATGGGGTCTTGGGTCGAGCCGGCGTCGACCAACGTGTAGAAAGAAAAGACCGGAGCCTCCGGCCGCTCGCAGATCAGAAGAGTCAGGCCGTTCGCCAACTTCTTCACTGTAATGCGCTTTTCGAAAGAGGCGACGTCCTGGGCAGCGGCGAGGCCTGACAGCAGGAAAAAGAATAAGAACAGTACAGCGAATTTAAGTATGCGGGCCTTCATTGTACCTCCGGATTTGTCGCGATGAACTGGGCGGACATGATTTAGACGAGCTCGCAGGGCAGAAGTTTGAAAGTACGTTGCGGTAAGGGAGCTTGTCAAACCCCGGTAGTCGGTCAGTTTGAATTTCTTTGCGTACTCTGCGGCTTTCCTTTGCGACCTTTGCGGTTAAAGGGTCTTGTTCTTGCGAATCAAGAGACCTTGACCGCTAAGTGCGCGAAGAAAGGCCACAAAGTACGCAAAGAAATTCAAACTCACCCACTAACCTATTTTGCTCTTCGGAGAATTTCAGGCACAATGCGGGCGGGAGCGCATGATGGATTCCGTCATTGAAGTGCAGGGTAAGCAACTGAAGCTGTCGAATCTCGAGAAGGTGCTTTACCCGGCCGTCGGATTCACGAAGAAGGACGTCATCGACTACTACGTGCGCATCGCGCCTGCGATTATTCCGCACCTGGCCGGGCGCGCGCTCACGCGCAAACGCTATCCCGACGGCGTGGAAGGAGAGCCTTTCTTCGAGAAGAACGCTCCGATGCACCGGCCCGACTGGGTGAAGACGGTCCCCATCTGGAGCGACCGCAACCGCCGCACCGTGCACTATGTTCTCGCTGACGATATGGCCACGCTGGTGTGGCTGGCCAATCTGGCCGCGCTCGAACTGCACCCGTCACTTTCGTTGGCCAAAGACATTACTTGCCCCACGATGATGGTCTTCGATCTGGACCCGGGCCCTCCCGCGAACATTGTCCAATGCTGCCAGGTCGGTTTGTGGTTGCGAGAGATCTTTGAACATTTCAGCTTACAGAGTTTTCCGAAGACCTCAGGCTCGAAGGGACTGCAAATCTATGTCCCGCTGAATACTCCGGTTACGTACGAAGTGACCAAACTTTTTTCGCATGCCCTGGCGCAACTGCTGGAGCACGATCACCGCGACCAAGTTGTTTCGGAAATGAAGAAGCAGGTTCGTACCGGCAAAGTGTTTGTGGATTGGAGCCAGAACGACGAGCACAAAACCACGATCGGTGTGTATTCCCTGCGAGCTCGGGAACATCCAACGGTTTCTACACCGGTGACGTGGGAGGAGGTGGAACGCGCGCATAAGAAGAAAGACGCTGGTCTGCTGGTGTTTGAAGCGAAAGAGGCAGTGGCTCGATTCGAGAAGATGGGCGACCTGTTCGAACCTGTGCTGACGTTGAAACAAACACTGCCCGACCTGAAAAAGCTGGCCGCAGCGGCCGTCGTGGAAGGACCGGAGCCAGTAGAGATTGCTGCTCAAGCGGAGGATGAACGAACTGTGCCCGTGCAAAGGGCCGCGAAGAAACTTGCGAAGAAAGTTGCGAAGAAGCCTGCGGTCGGGAAGACGCGCCGCAAGGTATAATCCCGTGCTTGTGTGGAGCGGCCTGTGTGGAGCGGGCACTCTTGCCCGCTTGGCAGCGCCACTACTCTCGCCTTCGAGTACCCTATGCCCCAACTCTTCGCCGGAACCTCTGGATGGGCCTACCCGGGCTGGAAGCCCGACTTTTATCCTGCCAAGCTGGCGCAGAAAAAGTTTCTGGGCCACTATGCGACGCAGCTCAATACTGTCGAGGTGAACTTCACTTTCCGCCAGTTGGTCAAAGAAACCACCATCCAGAAGTGGATTCAGGAAACTCCAGCGCATTTTCGTTTCGGCGTGAAAGCGCACCAGGTGATCACGCACATCAAGCGACTGAAGGGGGCAGAGGACTTTGTCCCAAGATTTCTCACCACAATCGAGCCGCTGGCCTCAGCCGGAAAACTTGGCCCGATACTATTTCAGCTCCCGCCGAACCTAAAGGCAGACGCGGCGTTGCTAAAAGACTTTCTCTCCATCCTGCCGCGCACGGCTCCAGTGGCGTTCGAGTTTCGACACGCCTCGTGGTTTACCGATTCCACGTGGGATCTGCTGCGCTCGCACCAAGCCGCCGTGTGCATTGCCGAGACCGAAGCCATGACTACGCCCGAGGTAACAACCGCGGCGTTTGTCTACTACCGCTTCCGCAAGCCGAGTTACACCGGCGACGAACGCCGCTCCATGATCGACCGCATCCACGGGCACATCGCCGCGGGCCGCGACGTGTTCGCGTATTTCAAGCACGAAGAAACTCCCGAGGGAGCGCTGTATGCGGTGGAGATGCTGCGAGAAGTGAGCAAGCCGTGAGTCGTGGTGGGACACGTAGCAAGCCACGTCTCTACCAAGAGAGAAAAAACTTGTTGTAGAGACGTAGCTTGCTACGTCTCCTGCCGGCACCCGGTTCGCCACTTTTCCCAGCGTCCGATAACGCGCATACTGAATCCCTTCCGGATCATGCCTGCGGAAACCAACTCGCGCGTGCTCTCCAGCTTCCTCGACTACTTGCGAATCGAAAAAGGTCTTGCACCACTTTCCGTCAGCGCCTACACCACCGACGTCGGCCAGTTCTCCGAGTTTCTGGAAAAATGCAAGCGCACTCTGCTCACCGCTCGCCGCCAGGAGGTCCGTGAATTTCTGCAACAGCTTTTTGCCAATCAAGTGGAGGGGCGCAGCGTGGGGCGGAAGCTCTCGGCGCTGAGGCATTTGTATCGTTACTTGCTGCTCGACAGGAAAATCGACCACGACCCCACGTTGAACATCGAATCGCCGCGGCAGTGGAAAGTTTTGCCCAAGTCGCTGGCACGTGACGAAATGGAATCCACTCTCGCGGCGCCGGGACTGAGGCATACCGCGACGCGAACCCACGAGACGAAATTGTCCGCGGCGCTGGCAATTCGTGATCAGGCTATGCTCGAAGTCCTCTATGCCGGGGCCTTGCGGGTTTCAGAAATCGTCGACGCAAAACTGGAAGACCTCAAACTGGAAGCCGGATACATGCTGGTGCGCGGCAAGGGCGATAAAGAGCGCGTGGTGCCGCTGGGGAAATCGGCGCAGGATGCGCTGACGGAATATCTTGCGCACTCGCGCCCGGTGCTGGCCACGGCGAAGCGAAGCTCCACAGCGTCGACGGCACTCAAAGGCTCACCCTTGATGTTTCTGGCGCGTGGCGCTCACAAACTGACGCGCCAGCGCGTCTGGCAGATGGTGCGGGCTGCTTCGGCCGCTTCGGGACGCAAAGCGTCTCCGCACATGCTGCGGCACTCCTGCGCCACGCACATGGTGGAGAACGGCGCCGATCTGCGGACGGTGCAGACTATCCTTGGCCACGCCGATATTTCGACGACCCAGGTCTACACCCATCTGGCGCTCGATCGGCTGCGGACGGTTTATCAGAAGCACCATCCGAGGGCGAAAGCGAGATGAGGAAAGTTCTGAATGTTGTTACGGGAGCGGTTGCAAAATCGTTGAAGTGTTCCTGCAGGAACACTTTGTGCTGACGCAAGCGTATGTACAGTTTCGTACATACCCGTAAGTGGAGGCAGGGGTGGGAGTTACGCCGGCCATGGGTTGAGGGATATGCTGTCAGATTGGCTGCTAGTTGCCACCTCACTAGAAGCTATCTCAATAAATCCTCGCGGGCGAGGGACGGGAGCGAAGCCTCAGGGCTCAGGGGCTAAAGCCAGAATCTCGGGGCGACAAGACGGCACGGCTGAAGCCGTGCCCTTCCCATATCTATATTCCGAGACGACTTCTAGTGGTCAACTCGAGGTGGTGGCTCAATTTGAATTTCTTCCGTGTACTTTGCGGTTGAGGGCTGCTGCTCTTGAGGGGAAAATCAACAGATTTTAACCGCAAAGGGCGCGAAGAAAGGCCGCCAGGTACGCAAAGAAATTCAAATTGAGCCACTACCCAACTCGATCATCGGTCGACGATCATCGATTGCCGTCAATGGTTAAGACGGAGATGAAGGCTCTGAGATCAGCGATGACCAAAGACCGGACCATCGTCGCCAAAGCCGTTGCCGATTTTCTCCGCCATCTGGGTGAGAAGAACGCTTCGCCGCATACTGTCAAAGCTTACAGCGGCGACTTAGCCAACTTTGCAGCCTATGCGGGTTCGCGACGATGGAAGGAGATCGATCATATTGTCATCCGCGGTTTTCTGTCTCAGCTCTACGATAACGGACTCGGCAAGACTTCGGTCGCGCGTTCGCTGGCTGCGGTGCGCTCGCTCTATCGCTGGCTGGCGCGGGAGGATGTCGTCGAGCAGAATCCGGCGAAGCTGGTGGCCACGCCGAAGCTTTCCAAGAAACTTCCCCGCGTTCCGACGATTGAGGAGATGAACTCCGTGCTCGATGGCGAAATGCCGGAAGCGGCGGCCTTCCCCGAGCGCGACCGGCTGATGCTTGAGCTGCTGTACGGATGCGGCATTCGTAACTCAGAGCTAATCGGAATTAATCTTGAAGATATTCGACTGAGTTCAGAAGTCATCCTGATTCGCGGCAAGGGCAAGAAGGAGCGCTACGTTCCGTTCGGCGGTACGGCGACCAGCGCGCTTGCTTCCTATCTCCCCGTGCGCCGGCAAGTCATGGCGGAGAAACACACGAACGGTGCTGCGCTGCTGATCAACCGGCGCGGCGGGCGCCTGACCACGCGCAGCGTGGGGCGCATCATCAAGAAGATCGCCGTCGCGAAGGGTCTCTCACCCGATGTACACCCGCATACGCTGCGCCACGCTTTCGGCACGCACATGCTTGAAGAGGGCGCCGACCTCCGTGCCATTCAGGAGTTGCTCGGCCATGAGCGCCTTGCCACGACCCAGCGTTATACCCAGCTTTCGATGAAGCAGGTGCTCCGGGTCTACGACCAGACACATCCACGCGCGAAGTAGCCGCGCCGCATCGCGACAAAGCACAGATGCACAGACAAGCGCCAGCATTCTTTGTGATCTCTAATCTATTTTTTGCCCACCCAGCGATTACGAAGGCAGATGTTCTTCAGCGCCTGTCCTAAGGCGTGGAAACGTATTAGTGTCTAAACGAGAGGCAGATCTGTGAGTACTGAATCGGTACCGCGTACCAACGTTTCAGCGCGGCTCGCGAGCGCGATTAGCGAGTTGCGTGCGCTCCAGGAGCCGCTGCTTTGCGGAGAGGTTGATCCTCGCGTTCTTAGCGATTTCCGCGACGCGTTGAATCGCGTCCGCAATACTGCCTGGGCGGCGCAGCAATCGGCGAATGCCCAGCTCTACGATGAAGGAGCCACCACCGTGGCTTCCTATCTGACCGCGGAGCGAGTTCGAGCCGCTTACCAGCTTTGCCGGTCCCTGCATGACGATGTGTGCAGCGAGGACGTCTCCCTTCAGAAAGGGCCGCTGGTCGAGCTCTATGGCGCCGTAAAAACCTTAGTCGAGGACTTGAAAATAAGGCTCTGATTATTTTTCATCGCGACCTTCAGTACGGAGGCCCTCCCACATCTTCACCACGCGCGCTCTCAGCTCCGCGGTCAGTTTCTCGTAGGCGGCCTCCGAAGCTTCACTCTCCGGCGGCGGAATAATCGGATCGCCAAACACGATGCTCAGCGGCGCGAACCCCTGAAACGGCCTGTTCCTGGGCCACGCCTGATAAAAGCCCTCAATCGCGACTGGAACGATGGGCGCCTGCATGTGAATCGACAATATGGCCGCGCCCTTCTTGAAGACTCGCGGAGTGCCGTCAATCGAGCGTTCGCCCTCGGGATAGAGAATGAGCGCTCGGCCTTGCCGCAATCCGAACGCGCCGGCGCGCATAGCAGGAATCAGATTTGCGTCCGGATCTACCACTACCACCCGCAGCGAACGCGCCAGCCACAACATGAATCCCTGGCCGAAAATGTCGCTGGTTCCCACCGCGAACACTTTGTCAAACACGTCGGACGGCAATACGCTCGCCAGGAATGCGGCATCCAGATAGCTCTGGTGATTCGACGAAAGAATATATGGGCCGCTCTTGGGCAGCTTTTCAATTCCGCGTACCTGCAACCTGAAACGATCGCGAGCAACCATTTGAACGATCCGCGAAACCAGATACCAGAACGCATTGCTCAGGGGCTGCGGCCGGGCCAGCGCGGCTACTTCTTTGGGGTTTGGTTCTTCGGCGAGAATGGCTTTCCATCCGGCAAAAACTGGCCGGGTTCCGGGACCGCCCGCGCCGCTGGCCGCGCTCTGCAAGACGGCGTCAATCAAATCACGCACGGTATAGATTTCAGCGAGCTGTGATTCGTCCACGTTGCCGCCGAGAGCTTCTTCCAGTTGGCTCAGCAATTCGATGCGCTGCATGGAGTCAAGCCCAAGGTCGAGATCCAGGTTAAGGTCGGGCCGCATTTGCGGTGGCTTGGCGCGCGCCGCATCGCGCACGATCTCCAGAGCGCGCTGCACGCTCGGCTGATCGAGCCATGCAGTTTGTTCCGGAGTTAAGGGCTTTTCCGCCGCTAGCTCCGAATCGCCTTCTTTGCCCTTCCGCGCCAGGTTCGCCTTGACCCGCTTCTCCACTTCGAAGCGCTTGATCTTGCGCGTGGTGGTGCGCGGTAAATCTTCTTGCCAGATCTCGTAGTTGCCGATGCGCTTGGTGGAGGCAATCTTCTGAGAAAGACCTTCAACATCAAAGCGGATCGCCTCTTTGACGTTGACGATTTTGCGTTGTCGCAGCACGTCGAAATTCGGCACGATGACGGCATAGAGCCGGTCGCCGCCCTCGCCGGGCTTGCCTTCCAGCCCCATTACCGCAATTTCTTTGATGAGCGGCGACTTCAGATAGTGCGCCTCGATCTCTTCCGGATACACATTCTTCCCATTGCTGAGAACGATCACTTCTTTCTTGCGTCCGGTGAGAAAAAGATTGCGGTGAGCATCGAAGTAGCCAAGATCGCCGGTCAGAAACCATCCGTCGCGCATCACGGCGGCCGTGGCGTCCGGCCGGTTCCAGTATCCCTTCATCACCACCGCGCCGCGCAATGCAACTTCGCCCACCGCCGGACCACCGTCTTCCTGCGGCTGCGGATCGACAATCTTCGCCTCCACGCCTTTCAATGCCTGGCCTACCGAACCGATCACGTTGTTCCTCGGCGAATTGGCGAACACAGCTGCGGTGGTTTCCGTCAGACCGTAAGCCTGCAGGACATCAATGCCCAGGGCATGAAAATCATTTCCAATTTGCGGATCGAAGCGCGAGCCTCCAGTTGCCAGATAGCGCATCTTCTTGCCGAGCGTGTCGTGCACCTTGCTGAAAAGGACTGGCCCTGCATTTATCCCGATCTTGCGCAGGGCGCGATTGAGGCTCATCATGCCCTGGAATACGTTTTGCGTGATCGCGCCCCGTTTCGCAACCTCCTGAAAAATGCGCTCATGGATCAGGTAGAAAAACTGAGGAACCACGGCGAAAACCGTAATGTCGCGCTCTTGAAGCGCGCGCAGCAATTCCGTGGTGTTCAGCGTTTCCAGATACACCACGCGCGCTCCCTTCACTAGGGGCAGCAGAAGGTTCGCCATCTGAGCCAGCACGTGAAACATCGGCAGCACGCCGAGCAGCGCGTCGCTGGGCGAAATTTCGACCCAGTTGAACACGGCCTCCACTTCTCCCAGCATATTTGCGTGCGTGAGCATCACGCCCTTGGGGTCGGCGGTGGTTCCTGACGTGTAGAGCAGGGAAGCGAGATCGTCTCGTTTCGCATCGACCGCTTTGAACTTAGCCGGCCCGTCATTGAAAATTGCGGGGAGATTCGCCAGCCACTTCTCTTGCATGGAAGGGTCGGCCACGCGATCCGGGTCCGTGAGTACGAGACCAACTTTCAGCCCGGCAGTCGCCTCCCGCGCAATCGGAGTGTGCTTGGCATCGCAGAAGAGAACGGGACTGCCGCTGTCTTTGAGCAGCTTCGTGACCTGATCGGCGTGCAAGGCCGTATCGAGCGGCACCGCGGCGCACCCCGAAGCGATAATCCCCAGATACGCCGCCACCCACCGTGGATGGTTGTCGGCCAGAATCGCCAGCCGCGATCCGCGGGCGAATCCATTTTCAGTAATCCATCGCCCCACGGACTCAGCCATGCGCCGCAGTTCGGCATAAGTACAGCTCTCGAGGTGGTCGTGGCGCTGGATCTGCAGCGCAATGTTGTCAGGCCAGCGCTCGGAACACTCGACAAAACGATCGTAGAAAGAGGGCATGGGTCGTGGGGAATCTTACAGGAGGCCGCGCGGTAGAGTCAGTTTACCATCCGAAATCGCACTAGGTCGCAAGAAGATCGCAAGAAGATCGCCTTGCATCTAAATATGCTAGGCTTTTAAAGATCGAGATAGTTCTGGGCGGTGCAGCCCGCTGAAGGATTCCAAGTTTGATTAACACTCTGTTGGGCAAGGTTTTCGGAACGAAAAACGAGCGGGTCGTTAAGGCCTTGATGCCGCAGGTTGCGGCCATCAGCGCGCTTGAGCCGCAGATCCAGAAACTGACCGACGACGAACTGCGCGCCAAAACGGACGAATTCCGGCAGCGCATCCAGGAGCGCCTGGCTCGCTTCAAGGATGCTCGTGCCGCTGAAGTTGTGGCCGACGCCGGAAATGAAGACGACGGCGAACCCGATGTCGATCGGCAGAAGCGTCTTGAGAAAGAGCAATACGACGCCCTGCAGGAAGTATTAAACGAAATTCTGGTGGAAGCTTTTGCGGTTGTCCGCGAAGCCGGACGCCGCGTGCTCAACATGCGCCACTTCGATGTGCAGCTGATCGGTGGCATGGTTCTGCATCAGGGCACAATTTCTGAAATGAAGACTGGCGAAGGCAAGACGTTGGTCGCCACGCTTCCGGTTTACCTCAACGCACTCGGCGGACGCGGCGTCCATGTGGTCACGGTCAACGACTACCTGGCCAAGCGCGACTCCGAATGGATGGGCAAGCTTTATCGTTTCCTCGGCCTGACGGTCGGTGTGATCGTCCATGACCTCGACGACGAACAGCGCCGCGCCGCCTACGCCGCCGATGTGACCTACGGCACCAACAACGAATTCGGTTTCGACTACCTGCGCGACAACATGAAGTTCGACCTGAAGGATTGCGTGCAGCGCGGTCACAATTTCGCGATCGTCGACGAAGTCGATTCCATCCTGATCGACGAAGCCCGCACGCCGCTGATTATTTCCGGCGCGAGCGAGGAGTCCACCGACAAGTATTACCGTGTAAACCGCATCATTTCGAAACTCGAAAAGGGTGAAGAACTCGACGTCGCTCCCGGCGAACCTGCGCAACTCACCGGCGATTTCGTGGTCGACGAGAAGCACCGCAACATCACTGTCACCGACGATGGCTGGCTGAAAGTTGAAGGGCTACTGGGTATCGGCAACATCGCCGATCCGGAAAACTGGCCGCTCAAGCATCACGTCGATACCGCGATCAAGGCGCACGCGCTGTATCGCCGTGACGTGGAATATGTCATCAAAGACGGCGAAGTCATCATTGTCGACGAATTCACCGGCCGCATGATGCCCGGGCGCCGCTGGTCTGACGGCTTGCATCAGGCTATCGAAGCCAAGGAAGGCGTCAAGATCGAGCGCGAGAATCAGACGCTTGCCACTATCACGTTCCAGAATTATTTCCGCATGTTCAAGAAACTGGCGGGCATGACCGGCACTGCGGAAACGGAAGCCGCCGAGTTCGAAAATATCTACAAGCTGGATGTGGTCGTCATCCCGACCAACAAGCAGATGCTGCGCCTCGAACATCCGGACGTTGTTTTCCGTACCGAGAAAGAAAAATATTTCGCCGCCGCGGATGAAATTCAGCAACTCAACGCCAAGGGCCAGCCCGTGCTGGTCGGCACCACGTCGATTGAAAAGTCGGAACGTCTCTCCGAGTTGCTCAAGAAAAAAGGCGTAAAGCACTGGGTCTTGAACGCGAAGCAGCATGAGCGCGAAGCGGAAATCGTGGCCCAGGCCGGGCGCAAGGGCCAGGTCACCATCGCCACCAACATGGCCGGCCGCGGCACCGACATTCTGCTCGGCGGCAACGCCGAATTCATGGCCAAGCAGGAATTGGTGAAGAAGGGAATCGCGCAGCAGTTGCGCGTTGCTCAGGGCAAGATCGAAGGCCCGCAGGAAGATGGCGAGACTTCCATTTTCTATTACAACGGCAACGAATACACCGTCCCCACCGAAAACTGGACGGAAGCTTTCAACCGCTACAAGCAGCAGACTGATAAAGAACACGACGAAGTCACCGCGGCCGGCGGTCTTCACATTCTCGGCACCGAGCGCCACGAGTCCCGCCGCATCGACAACCAGCTGCGCGGACGCGCCGGCCGCCAGGGCGATCCCGGCTCCTCGCGCTTCTATCTCGCGCTCGAAGATGACCTGATGCGCATCTTCGCCAAGGAGTGGGTCTCGAATCTGCTGCAGCGCCTGGGCATGGAAGAGGGCGTGCCCATCGAGTCCAAAATGATCAGCCGCCGCATCGAGACGGCGCAGAAAACGGTGGAAGCGCAGCATTTCGAATCGCGCAAACACCTGCTCGAATACGACGACGTGATGAACAAGCAGCGTGAGGCCGTCTACGGCCTGCGCCGCCGCCTGCTCGAAGGCACGGATCAGAAAGATCTGATCCTCGAAGATTACGTCTCCGCGATTCTCGGCGCGCAGATGGACGAGTTCTGCCCTCCCAAGGCGCACGTCGACGACTGGAACATCAAGGGGCTGAAGGATGCGATCTTCACGCGTTTCGGTGTGGACTTTCTCGCGGAAGGCGTGAAGCCCGACACCCTCAACCGTCAGGAACTCGGCGACGCCATTTTTGCAAAATTGAAAGAGCGCTACGACGCCAAAGAAAAACTGATCGGCCCCGACGCCATGCGCCATCACGAGCGCATGATCATGCTCAGCGTGATCGACCAGCAGTGGAAGGATCACCTCCTGGGCATGGACCACCTCAAGGAGGGCATCGGCCTTCGCGGCTATGGCCAGCACGATCCGCTGGTCGAGTACAAAAAAGAATCGTTCGACATGTTCGAAGCCATGCTCCAGCGCTTCCAGGAAGACACGGTCCGTTATCTCTATTTGATGCAGATTCTGGAGCGGCCGCCCGACTCAGGCGCGCAGCCCGGCGGCCCCGAAGGCCAGGGCCAAGGACCAGATTCGGGAGTTCCCGCGCAACTCGGCGGCGACGGCAACGGCCGCCGCCCTCCGCGCATGGTCTCCACTTCCGCCGACGAATTAGAAGAAGCCTTCATGCGCCGCAAGCGCCGCGAACTGGAACAGGCCCGCATGGCCGGCGCCGGAGACACGCAGCAAGTGCAGCAAGTCGTCCGCTCGCAGGAAAAAGTTGGCCGGAACGATCCCTGCCCCTGCCGCTCCGGCAAGAAATATAAAAAGTGCCACGGCGCCTAATCCGCCGCAACAGCTAAGCTGTCCAGCGTGGTTGGACGCAACTAGCTCCAAAACTTCCACCACGGTGCCTTGGGATGATCCAATCGCTCCGGATACCACCACGCATGAAAATGGGCGGTGTAGTCTTTGCCCCGGACGTCGGTGATACGCACATCGCAATCGTAGGGGCTTTCGACGAGGGTAGGGTTTCGATGGAGCGGTCGATTGGTCGCCAGTTGTATCGCAACGTTAGTGTCGCGGCTCGAACGCAAGATCGCTCGGATCCGTGCCTGTCCACCATGTCCCAAAAGAATCGCGTGTAACGCACCGGAATCTCCGATAGTGGCTCGGCAAGAAGCTCGGGAGGCCCGGCCTCTCCCTTGACGAAATCGATTGTCAAAGTGTCAGTCCCGGTCTTGCGCGCGAACCGCAAAATGTGGCCCATTACGTAGTCGTCGTCTGCGTAATTCATCAGACTTGTGAAGGAGTGTCCGATATTGTGAGCGACGCTCTTCAATACCTTGTATCGAGCCATTTGGCCTTTTTTCCTACACGCCCCATGAAATCAGACCGTGTGCCGCATCCAGGTTGGCTAACCAGATTAGTGATTGTCGGCGACCGCCCCAAACGTCATCTCCTCCGCCGAACTTCCACTCTCCTGCTTCCAATCCAAAAACAGCGTCGCGTAGTTCTTTGTAATGTAATCCGCCGGCGTCATACCCAGCTTCTTCGCCGTAGCATCAATCCACCGCGAAGGCCCTTCAATCTCACAAAAATTTCCAATCGGAGTCTCGTCCACCACAACCTTCCCCTTCCCATCCACCCACTCCGCGCGAAACTTTTCGTACCGGAAGGTGGGCGCGTACCCCAGCCCGCGCAGAATCGCATCCATCATCTTGCCGTCGCTCACTCGCGTTTCCAACTCGAGCCGGCTGCTGTGTCGTTCTTTCTTCCCCTGACTTTTATGCGTGATCGTCCACTCCGAACCATACTTCCGAATCCGCAGCAGTTCCTTGCGCGCGCGGAGCAAGTCTCCCGGCAAGTCATACAGAGTATTCATCTCATGCGTGCGAGGCGTTACCACGCGAAATCCCGCCGCGCGCAGTTTTCGACTGAGCGCCCGCACATCGGTCACACGAAATTTGATTTCGATTTCCCGCTTCATAATAAGAGTGTATTACGCTCAGACCGGGTCGGCCGCGGCAGTCGCCTCAACTTGCCCCGCATCAGCGTGTCTTCGCCAATCGCACTGCTCCACCGGGCCAACGACCCAACCCCAACTCAGCGCTCCCAGCCAGGCCACGCCTGCGGTAATAAAAAATGCAGCCCGAAAACTCCCAGTTTTATCCACGAGAATTCCCGTGAGCGTGGGCGCCACCCAGCCTGCGAAATTGCCGATGAAGTTCTGCAGCCCCGTCCATCTACCAGCGGCTAGCGGGCCGGCCAGCGTTTGCGTGATTGCCCAGCCGCTGCAAATGCTGATGCCCAGAAATATTCCGGTCAGCGCGAGCATCGCAATGAACATTCTGCCATGCGTGAAGGCCGTCGCCGCCAATGAGACGCCGATTCCGATCTGTCCCAACACCATGGAAGACTTCCGCACGAATGTTAGCGAAGCTCCCGCCCCGATCCGGCGGTCCGAAAGCTTGCCCCACGTCATCGCGGAAGCCGCAGACAGAAAAAACACCAGGCTGCCAGCCTTCGCCATCTCGTTCGCGGAAAAATTCCGCCCTCGCACCAGATAGAACGGTAGCCACGTGATCAGAAAATACAGAAAGTAATTAACGCAGAACTGGCCCAGGCACGTGCCCCACGCGGATCGTTGCACAATGATTTGCAGGAACCCAATCTGTTGAGAAGGAGTCCGCGCAGGCTGGCTCGGGCGTCGAGGCATCCACACCAGCCATGGAACCAGCCACACGAAACTGCCTAGCCCCAACGTCACGAAAAACGGCCTCCACCCGAAACGGGCCACGATGACTCCGCCCACCAGAATTCCGAACGCCGGCCCAAGAGAAAGAGCCGCCATCATGATCGCGTTGGCAAATCCGCGGCGTTGCTCCGCAAAGTGCGTGCGCAGGATTTTCGAGTACGAAGGAAAAGCGACCGATTCTCCCCAGCCCAGCATGATGCGAATCGCAATCAATGCGGCAAACCCGTGCAAGGTTCCGGTTGCAGCCGTGGCCGCGGACCACACAAAGAAGCCCACTCCAAAAACCCACTTCACGTCGAAGCGATCCACCAGCCACCCGGCGGGGATCTGCATGAGCCCGTAAGTCCAGAAGAATGCGGAGAGCAAAACGCCAAGCTGCGACGCCGAGAGATGCAGCTCATCCTTGAGCAGGGGCGCTGCGATGGAAAGATTGCTGCGATCGATGTAGTTGATGAAAACGGAAAGGCTCAACAGGAAAAGAACGCGGTTCATGCCGGAGCTGTGAGTCTCAGCTGGAAAGGTGGTCGACGCGACCGCCGGCCGCGGCATGCGATCCTCGTGGCTGGCAGTGTCGCTCATGGCAGCAAAGCGCCACAATGTTACACCCGCGCGGATGTTATGATTCTCGACGATTTTTTCGGATGCCACGCTTGGAAGTGATTGCACGGGAGTGAACCAGTATGAAAAATCTGTTCCAGCCAGATGCGGCCGACGAAGTGATCTCCCGCATCGACAAGCTGCAACCCACCGCGCAACACCAGTGGGGGAAAATGGACGTCGCCCAGATGCTGGCGCATTGTTCCACCACGCTCGATATGGCTTCCGGTCGTCTGGTCCTGCCGCGGCTGTGGATCGGCAGAATACTCGGGCCATTCGTGCGGCCCATCTTCACGAACGAAAAACCGCTTTCCCGCAACAGCCCGACCGATAAGAACCTCGTCGTCTCCGACCCGCGCGATTTCAGCCACGAACAGAAACAACTCAAACTTCGCGTCCGGCAGTTCCAGCAGGGCGGGGAAGCGCAGTGCACAAAACACCCGCATCCCTTTTTTGGCGCACTCACGCCCCAGGCGTGGAGCACGGGCATGTATAAACACCTCGACCATCACCTGCGACAATTTGGCGTGTGAGTTTGAAACGGAGAGGGGAGTCCAGGGGGATCCGGGAAGCGCAGCTCGATAGCAGCAGTTAGCAATTAGCAATGGGTCACTGTTGTTTGTTGGCTAACTGTCAACCGCCAATTGCTAACTGCTAATTGCTAACTAAAAGTCGGCAGCTTCACCAGATCATTCTGCGGCACCGACTCCAGCGGTTCTCCGGCCTTGCGCCAGGCTGTGAGCCCGCCGACGATCACGAACGTGTTGAATCCTTTTTCCCGCAGCAGATGCGCCACCCGGGCGCTGGTCGCTTCGCGCGCTCAAGTACAGTAGAGATAAATGTCCTTGTCCTTCGACAAGTTCTTCACTTCTTCCTCAAGATTATTGGGCTCGATGCGGATCGAGTTCTTGATTCGCGCGGAGCCCGAGTCGTAGTAGCCATGGCTGCGGACATCGACGATCAACACGCGGTCGGCATCCTCCGAAGCCAGCCGCCTCGCCAGTTCTTCCACCTGCACCCTTGGCACCACGCGATACATCTTATTCTTGCGGTATTGCACCACGCGGTAAATCGAGTACGCCACAATCGCGGTGACAACCACCGCTTCCATGGTTTCGCCGGCCGCGTGAAAGCCGCGAAAAATCGCCTTGAGAAAATCACGCGCCAAATATCCGACCGTAAGGTAAGTGGTCGCGTAGAGCGATGCTCCGGCTAAATCCAGTCGAAGAAACTGCCAGAAGCGCATCTTCATGCTGCCCGCCAGCGGCGCCGCCATGGTGTTGACGCCGGGAATAAACTTCGCGATCACCAGCGTGATTTTGCCGCGCTTGTAGAATGACTCCGCCGACCGCAGGATGCAGGTTTCCGGATTGATCGAAACCCGGCACAGAAAGCCGAGAAGCAGCCATCCCATGTAACGCCCCAGCCAGAACTGGACCGTGTCGCCCATCAGCAAAGCCGTCACGGCAACCAGCAAAACCGACGGTCCCCACAACACATGGGACGCAACCGCCGCGCCCGCCGCCACCAGCGCAATCGCCGCCGGGAAGGGAAGGCCGACGGCCTCGGCGAACAATAACGCAAAGGTCAGGACATATCCGTGCCCCGCCATCAGTTTCACCATGTCGGTCATAAGTAGTGTTGGATAGAGGAGAGCCGTGAAAAGGTTCAGTTTAACAATGCAGGAACGTGCGCCCGAGGATTCGACGTCGCGAAATTGTATTGAGGCACTGTCTCAGACTCTCCCGCGAAAGTTTGCCGATGGCTAATGACTAAGACCTGACAGGTGATAGCTGAGAGCTATTTCTCTCGCGCCACCACAAACTCCGGCGCCCACAGCAACGCCCGCTTAACCTCAGAGTCCGGAAATGTGCAGATCGCCTTGCGGGCCGATTCCGCATAGCGTGCCGCGCGATCATGCGCCGCCTCGATCGACCCGTATTTTCGCAGAATCTCAAGAATCTGCGCGTGCGTCACGCCGTTGAAGGCGCGATCGCGCAAAATGGTTTCGATCTTCGCCCGCTCCTCCGGAGTGCACGACTCCAGCGCGAGCACCACCGCCATCGTGACCTTGCCTTCGCGTAGGTCGCTGGCCACGGGCTTGCCCAGCACATCTTCCGACGCCGTAAGGTCCAGCACGTCGTCCACAATCTGGAACGCCATCCCCAGGTCGTGGCCGTAGCGTCCCAGCGCTTCCTCCTGCTCGGTCGTCGCCCCCCCCAGAATCGCCCCCAGGCGCATGCACACAGAAAACAGGCACGCCGTCTTGCGGTAGATCAAATCGAAATGCTCTTCCAGCGTGATCAGCTTGCCCAGCTTTTCCATCTGCAGCAGTTCGCCTTCCACCATCTGCTGCGTCAGCGCAATCAGCGTATCTAGGATGCGAAAGTTCCGTTCCTGTACAGCGATCTTGAACGCCTGCATGTAAAGCCAGTCACCGGCCAGCACGCACTTCGAGTTGCCCCACTGCGTATTGGCCGCAGGACGCCCCCGCCGCGTTTTCGCCTCATCAATAATGTCGTCGTGCACCAGCGTCGCGGTATGAATAATCTCGACTACCGCGCCCAGTCGCACCGCCCCCCGCCCCTGATAATCGAGCAGTTTCGCCGAAAGCAGCAGCAGCGCCGGACGAATCCTCTTCCCTCCGCCCGCCCGCAAATACTCGCCAATCTCGGTGATGGCTTGCACGCCCGAGACCGTATCGTGCTCAAACTCCCGCTCCAGCGCGAGGAGATCCTCCCGCAGCAGTTCGAAAACTTCCTTCCCGTGAATGGTGGCCGAAGCGCTCAATCCTCTGTATTCCTTTGTGGCTAATTCTTTGCTTCAGTTCGTCCGGAAATTCGTAACCTGCACATCAATCCCAAAATCATGACCCCGCAGCATCGCAATAATTTCCTGCAGCGTGTCGCGATCTTTGCTGCTCACCCGCACCAGGTCTCCCTGAATCGAAGCCTGCGCTTTTTTCTTCGAGTCCTTCACCAGCTTCACAATTTCCCGCGCCTTTTCGATCGGGATCCCTTGCTGCATAGTGACGCGCCGTTTCGCCGTTCCGCCCGCCGATGGTTCCACCACGCCATAGGTCAGCCCCTTGAGCGGCACGCCGCGCTTCACGAGCTTCGCCTGCAGCACGTCGTTCACCGCCTTGAGCTTGTAATCGTCGGCGGAGTGCAGCACGATTCCGTCCTTATCGAGTTCGATGTTCGACTTCGAATCCTTCAGATCGAAGCGCTGATGAATCTCCTTCAGCGCCTGCTGGATGGCGTTCGACACTTCCGCCAGATCGATCTTGCTGACCACGTCGAAACTGTTATCGGGCATACATTTCTATTCTTTCTGAAAGGATGGAATCTTTAAGAGAGGTTACCAGAACCGCCGGGTCAACGCGCTGGAACTTTGCTTTCAGCCGTTTCAGCAATTTTGAAAAATTTGTAGAAATTCTCGGAGGTGCGTTCGCCCACTTCTTCCATCGACAGGCCCCGCAGTTCGCCCAACTTCCTTGCCGTCTCTTTCACGAACGCCGGCTCGTTCCGCTTCCCGCGGTGCGGCACCGGCGCCAGATACGGCGAATCAGTTTCAATCAACATCCGGTCCAGCGGAACTTCCAGCGCCGCGTCGCGAATCTGCTGCGCCTTTGGGAACGTTACATTTCCTGCAAACGAAATCATGAATCCCACGTCGAGCGCCCGCTTAGCCTGCGCCCAGTTGCCGGTAAAGCAGTGGAAAATCCCGCCAATCCCTCTCGGCGCCCACTGCTCTTCGATCAGCCCCAGGCAATCTTCCCACGCGTTGTCGCTCCCGTCGGAAGGCCGGCAATGAATCACAATCGGCAGCTTCGCCGCGCCCGCCAATTCCATCTGCCGCGTGAACACTTCTTTCTGCACGTCGCGCGGCGAGTGGTCATAATGGTAGTCCAACCCAATCTCACCCCACGCAATCACCTTGGGATTCTTCGCCAGCCGCTCCATGTTCAGGTACGCAGCCTCGTCCGCGAGTCGCGCCTCATGCGGATGCACGCCCAGCGTCGCATAAATGAAATCATATTTCTCCGCCAGCCGGATCCCGCAATCCACATGCTCGGGTCCGTCACCATTTCCAATCGCAACCATCGCCGAGAGCCCAGCTTCCCGCGCCCGCGCAATCACCGCCTCGCGGTCAGGATCGAACCGTTCCCCATCCAGATGCGCATGCGAATCAACAAACATAAATGGGCGTGTGTAGGACGGGCACTCTTGCCCGTTCGGGTCGAGCGATAGCGCGACTAGGCCTTGAGTTCTTAACCATGAACGCGATCGGAACCGTTCACCACGAAACAGCCGGTCACTAAGAAAAAAATCCCAAATCTAAAATCTGCAATCTAAAATCGCCCGCTTTCGGGATGACAAGCCGGGCTGGACACTTCAGATTGTAGATTTCAGATCTAAGATTGAAAAAATCGCCTCTACTTCAGCCTCGCCCCCACCGGCACATCCTCTAAAAACCCCGCCAGCACCGGCTTCCCACCCTCGAGCGATGCCGCCACAATCATTCCATTCGACTCCATCCCGCGCAATTTTCGCGGAGCCAGATTTGCCACAATCACCACCTTACGCCCCACCAAAGTCTCGGGCGCATAAGCCTCCGCGATCCCAGCCAGCACCTGACGTACTTCAGTTCCAATATCAATTTCCAGCCGCAGCAGCTTATCCGCCTTGGGCACGCGCTCCGCTACCTTCACCACGCCCACGCGCAACTCGATCTTGGAGAAATCGTCGATCGAAATCTTCGCCGCCGCCGCCGGCGCAGCAGGCGCCGGCGCCATCGGCGCAACGTGCACTGGCGCGGCCGCTGCCTCCGCCTCCGTCCTGGCTTCCACCACCCCTCCATCCTTCTGCTGCTCTTCCATGTTCTGCATCCTTTCAATCGCACTCTTATCCGCGCGCGGAAAAACCGGAGACACTTCGCCGAGCTTCGTTCCCAACTGCAACTGCCCCCAGGTGAGCGTGTTCAAATCAACCTTCTGAATATCGCCAAGCCCCATCTGCGTCCATATCTTTGTCGTCGCCTCCGGAATTACCGGATGCGCCAGCGCCGTCGCAATCCGCAGCGCTTCCGCCGACGTGTAAAGCACCGTCGCCAACCGCGCCTGGCTCTCCTCATCCCGCTTCTCGCCCAGCGCCCACGGCTCATTTTCGACAATGTATTTGTCGACCGCCGCCGCCAGTCCCCACGCCGTCTCCAGCGCCCGCGAAAACTGAAACTGATCGAACAGCGTCCCGAATTCGCTGATCGTTTTCCGCGCCGTCGCCGCAATCGCGTCGTCTCCCGCCATGCGCGACGCCGCGCCCGACGGATACGGCACCTCGCCCTTGAAGTACCGGTTGATCATCGTCAACGTGCGGCTGGCCAGATTGCCAATCCCGTTCGCCAGATCGGAGTTGTAGCGCTGCACCAGCGCATCGAACGAAAACGATCCATCCTGCCCGAACACTACTTCGCGCAGCAGGAAATATCGCAGCGCGTCGGCTCCCAGCACGTCGAGAATCGTTTCCGTGCGCACAATGTTGCCGCGCGATTTCGACATCTTACTTTCTTCAAACAGCAGCCACCCGTGCGCCACAATCGTCTTCGGCATCGCCAGTCCGGCCGCCATCAGAAACGCCGGCCAGTACACGCAATGAAATCGGACAATCTCTTTCCCGATCATCTGCACATCGGCCGGCCAGAATTTCCTGAACGCTTCCTGTGCCCCCGCATGCTTCGATCCGTAACCGATGGCGGTAATGTAGTTCGCCAGCGCGTCCAGCCAAACGTAAATCACATGCTTGGGATCGTCCGGCACCGGGATACCCCAGGAAAATGTCGACCGGCTGATCGAGAGATCGCGCAGCCCCGATCGCACAAACGCAATCACCTCATTGCGCCGCGCTTCCGGACGGATGAAGTCGGGATTCTTATACAGCTCCAGCAGTCTGTCCTGAAATGCCGATAGCTTAAAGAAATAGTTTTCTTCGTGCACGGTTTCAGTAACCCGTCCGCAAGTCGGGCAGGGATCGCCCGGCTGCGCACCGTCCACATACAACTCATCTGAAACGCAATATTGACCGGTGTAGGTGCCCTTGTAGATGAACCCGTTGTCGCGGATCTTCCGGAACAGTTCCTGCACCCGCTTCTTGTGCCGGTCTTCCGTGGTGCGAATGTAGTCGTCGTTTGAAATTCCCATCCGCTTCCACAAGTTGCGGAATTCCGCCGAAATCTCATCTGCATACTGCTGCGGAGTCTTCCCCGCAGCCTGCGCCGCCCGCTCAATCTTTTGCCCATGCTCGTCGGTTCCTGTAAGAAAAAAAGTCTCCGCCCCCAGCATGCGCTGCCGCCGCGCGATCGTGTCGCAGGCCAGCGTCGTATAGGCGTGCCCAATATGCGGCCGCGCGTTCACGTAATAAATCGGCGTCGTAATATAAAACTTTCGAGTCATAATTGTCAGAATCAGATCTTGAGAACCTCAACCCCAAGCCGCACCCTGTGTTCCCCTGTGCCCCCTGTGGTTAAGGTTTTTCGTCGCCCGCGAGATAAGCCCGTCCAGCTTCCTGCATCACGGCCTTCAGCGGCACATGATGCTCTGTCGCAATCCGCCGGCAGTCCTCATATTCCGGCGCAAAGTTAGTGACGCTCCCATTCATGCTCGCGATCTTGATCCGAACCTCGCCCCACTGCGTCCGCACGTTCTCCCATCTCCGCGCCAACGTCTGCCGCATTTCCTCGCGCCGCCGCACGCCCAAAGTCGTAGTCTCCGTAAAGATCAACTGCGTCAGCTTTCCCGCATCCTCGGGCTTGCACAAAATCGTCAACAGCGTTCCCGGACGATTCTTCTTCATCTGCACCGGCATTCCAAACACATCCAGCGCGCCCTCTTCCAGCAAACGGTCCATCACATATCCAAACACCTGCGGATTCAAATCATCGAGATTCGCTTCCAGCACGGTGATAGTCTCAGTCGCCGTTTTTTCAGACAAAGACGCCACCGCGGCCGTTTCCCCAACCACGAGCCGCACCACATTCGGATGCCCCGGAAAATCCCGCGACCCCGCGCCATAACCCGCCTTCTCAATCTTCATTTCCGGAAAGGAAGCAAACCGCCGCGCCAAAGTCTTCACAATCGCCGCGCCAGTCGGCGTAACCAGTTCCGCCTGCAGCCCGGACGAATACACCGGCGCATCCCGCAACAACTCGACCGTCGCCGGAGCCGGCACTGGAAACGTCCCGTGCGCGCATTTCACCATCCCGCCGCCCACGTTCAACGACGAGCAGAGAATCTCTTCCACTCCTAGCGCCTCCGCTCCCACCGCCGCGCAAACAATATCGACCAACGCATCGACCGTCCCGACCTCGTGAAAGTGCACGCTCTCGATGGGAGTGTTGTGAATTTTCGCCTCTGCCGCCCCGAGCGCCTCGAAGATGGCGATCGCAGTCTTCTTCGCCGAAGAAGAAATTGCAGCCGCAGAAATAATCCCTCGAATTTCCTTCAGCCCCCGCCCATGCGAATGCTCATGTGGCGCGGACACTCCCTTCGACAAGCTCAGGGCAGGCTCTGCCCGCGCACTCTCACCAGGAAGGACCTGCAAATCCCCCAGATGCTCATGTCCATGCGGATCATCGTGAGAGTGCTCGTGGTGCTGATGAGAAGGCCCCGGGGAATCCTCCCGTTTGAGCCAATATTCCTCGCGCGGCAAATCCTTCTCCCCATCCACCCAAACATCCACCTTGGTTGCCGAAATCCCGCTCCGCAGCACCCGCGAAATTTCCAACCGAGCCCCAACCCCCAGCGCAGCCACGGTCTCTTCCAGCACCCGCGCCGGAACCCCGGCATCCACCAGCGCGCCCAGAAACATATCGCCGCTCATACCGGAAAAACATTCAAAGTAAGCAATGCGCATAGAAAAATCATTTCACCACGGAGGCACGGAGCCACGGAGAAAAACAAAACTAAAGATTTTGTTCTTTTCCGTGCCTACGTGTCTCCCTTGAAATCAAATTTCCGTGAGTTTTCATCATAGGGAACACTGCATCCTCCGTCAAACCTGCGCCCTCCGCGCGCTCTGCTACAATCACTTCTTCTTCAACACTTTAGAGGGACTTCTTGTACCGTCATCTGCAGCGCCGACTGGCCGACGCCGTGCGCGCTTTTCTGCGCCGCGCCTACAGTCTCGAAGTCGACTCCATCGTCATCGAGCAGCCGCCCAAAGTCGAACTCGGCGAATACGCTTTGCCGCTGGCCTTCGAGCTGGCGAAGAAACTGCGCAAGCCCCCGCGCAAAATCGCCGAAGAAATTGTCGCCGGCCTCGGCCCGCTCGAAGGTTTCGACAAGCTCGAAGTCGCCGGCGCAGGATACCTCAACGCCCGTGTCAACCGCGCAACCATGGCTGCAGCCCTGGCCGCCGGCCAGAATCCTCCCGCCGATATTCCTCCAGGTAAGATTCTGGTCGAACACTCCAGCATCAATCCCAACAAGGCCGCCCACATCGGCCACCTGCGCAACGCCATTCTCGGCGACACTTTCGTCCGCCTGCTGCGTTACGCGGGAAGGGAAGTCGACATCCAGAACTACATCGACAACACCGGCGTGCAAGTCGCCGACGTGGTGGTCGGATTCACCCACATCGAAAAAAAATCCCGCGCCGAAATCGAAGCGCTCACCCGCCTGCCGCACTTCGATTATTACTGCTGGGACCTCTACGCCCGCGTCTCGCAGTGGTATGGCGAAGGCAAGGAAAAGAACAAAGAGAATCTGCAGGTCCGCGCGCAAACCCTGCACGCCATCGAAGATGCCAGCAGTGAAACGGCCGCTATCGCCGAGCTCATCTCAACCGCCGTCCTGCGCCGCCATCTCGAAACCATGGACCGCCTCGACATCGAATACGATTTCCTCCCGCGCGAGAGCGAAATCCTCCACCTGCATTTCTGGGACGCCGCCTTCACCAAGCTGAAAGAAGCCGGCGTCCTCACCTTCGAAACCGAAGGCAAGAATAAAGGCTGCTGGATTATGCGCCGCGCCGGAACAGGCAAAACTCGTGGAGCCGCGGACGCCTCGTCCGCGGAAGCCGACGCCGAGGAAAAAGCGAACGGATCACAAACGGACGAACTCGATGACATCCTCGTAGCGATGGAGCCGAAGGTCGGTGTCGATATCCGTCCGCCAGGAATTTCCGAAGAAGACCAGAAAGTAATCGTCCGCTCCAACGGCACCGTCGGCTACGTCGGCAAAGACATCGCCTACCACATGTGGAAGTTCGGCCTGCTAGGCCGCGACTTCTCCTACCGCAAGTTCTACCGCTATCCCAACGACCACGACTGCTGGATTTCCACAACTCCCGACGACCAGAGCGCCGAGAAAAATCATCCCCACTTCGGCGATGTCGCGGAAGTCTACAACGTTATCGACGCCCGCCAGTCCGAAGCGCAAAGCACCGTCATCGAAGCCCTGCGCGGACTCGGCCACAACGCCGCCGCCGACCACTACACGCATTTTTCCTACGAGATGGTCGCGCTCACCCCGCGCTGCGCCGCCGAACTCGGCTATATGCTCAGCGACGAAGACAAAGCCCGCTCCTACATCGAAGTTAGCGGCCGCAAAGGTTTCGGCGTGAAAGCCGACGACCTGCTCGACCAGCTCATCGCCTCCGCCAAAAAGGAAGTGGACTCGCGCCACCCGCAACTCAGCGAAGCCGAACGCGAGTCTATCGCCACGCAAATCGCCATCGGCGCCCTGCGTTATTTCATGCTGAAGTACACCAAGCAGTCGGTGATCGCATTCGATTTCAAAGACGCCCTCAGCTTCGAAGGCGAAACTGGCCCGTACGCCCAATACGCCGCGGTCCGCGCCACCAGCATCTTCAAAAAAGCGGGCCTGGATCCCGATAGCTTCGCGACTCATGTGGAGACAACCGCCTCGCCCGTCCCGCCAGCGCAAAGCGCGGCGGCAAGCGTCTCCGCGGTCGATATGACTGAATTTCTAAACGGCGAATCCGCCGACGAATTCTGGTCTCTCTGGCTAGCCGCCGCCCAAACCTCCCACGTCGTCGACAAGAGCATCGCCACCACCGAACCCGCCTATCTCGCCAAACACGTCTTCCAACTCGCGCAGCTCTTCAACGCCTTCTACCACCGCCATCCCATCCTCAGCGAGCCCGATGAAAAACGAAAACAATTTCTGCTGGCCACCGTCGCCGTAGTCCGCCGCGAATTGATCACCGCGCTAGCCGTCATGGGCATTACCGTCCCACCCGTCATGTAGGAATTGTTGATTTTTGATTGCTGATTGATGATTGTCGATTGTTGATTCTGGTTGCTCCCCACCGGCCAGCAACTATCACGGGATTTGTCATCCTGAGGCCCGGGTCCTTTGCGGTCCGAACGGACCTATGAAATTTGTTGGGACCCAGCTATGTCCTCAACAATCTGTAATCAAACCTGCTAATGTGAGTTTTTTTCACGCTCGACTCCGCCTGCTTTGGGAGGATGAAAATGTCTTCGCTCAACGATTGCCTTAGCAGAACAGTGCGCCTCGTTTTCTTTTTGCTGCTAGTGCTCGGCAGTACCCTCACCCTGTCGCAAACTCCGCAGCAGAATCAGCAACCGGAGCAGCAAACCGGTACATCTGCTCCCCCTCACCGTCCCACCATCGGCGTGGCTCTCGCCGGCGGCGGCGCACTCGGCCTCGCCCACATCGGCGTCCTCCAGTGGATGGAAGAAAATCACATCCCCGTCGACAAGCTTGCCGGCACCAGCATGGGCGCTCTGGTCGGCGCTTTTTTTGCCACGGGACGCAACGGTGCGGAGATGCGCCAGTTCGTCAAAACTATTCGGTGGGACGAATCCCTGCTCGCCGAACCAACCTACGGTCAACTTTCTTACCGCCGCAAACAAGACCGCCGCGATTATCAGTTCGGTGGCGAACTTGGCCTCAAGCACGGTTTCAACGGGCCCAACGGATTCGATCCCGGCCACGGCGTGGGCCTCGTGCTCGACCGCATGTCCTTCGCCTATTCCACCATCTCCAGCTTCGACGATCTGCCTACGCCTTTCCGCTGCGTGGCCACGGACCTGCTCACCGGACAGGCCGTTGTGCTCCATGACGGTTCGTTGGCGCAGGCTCTGCGCGCCTCCATGGCAATTCCCGGCGTGTTCACCCCTCAGGAACTCAACGGCAGAGTGCTGGCCGATGGCGGCCTGGTCGATAACCTTCCCACCGACGTGGTCCGTCAGATGAATGTTGACGTCGTCATTGCCGTCGATATCGTCACTCAACCACCCACGAAAACGCAGTTCGAAAGCGTGACCGGAATTCTCACCCGCGCGGTGGATGTCATGATGCTCGACAACGAGCGCCGCGCCCTGCAACTCGCCGATGTCGTCGTTTCCCTCGATCTCGGCAAGCTGGGCGCGTTCGATTACGACAAGTCGGAGACCATCATCAACCTCGGCTACAAGGCCGCAGCCGCGCGCGCAGCCGCACTGCGCCCCTTCGCACTTTCCGACGCCGATTGGCAAACCTACGTCGCCGATCGCGAAGCCCGCAAACGGTCTCCGGAAAAATCCGCCGATATTCTCGAAGTCACCGGTGTCAGCGGAGACGAGCAGCAGCATCTCGAAAAAAGATTACAAAAAGCTCTGCGCAAAGATCTACAGCCCAATCTCAACATCGACAAGCTCGACGCCCGCCTCACCCAGATCGTCGGCGAAGGGCGCTTCGACCGCATGGGCTACGAAGGTTTCGTGCAGAACGGCGTCCCCGGCCTGCGCGTGGTCGCGCACGAAAAATCCTACGGACCGCCCTTCGTCGATCTCGCCGTCAACGTCGACGGCTCCGGCGTGGCCGCCTTCGACGTCTCCGGCGGCGCGCGCGTCACCTTTATGGATGTCGGCCACCACGGCGGCGAATGGCGCAACGATCTTCTTTTCGGTTCCAGCAATCTCGCCGCCACGGAGTTTTACCAGCCCCTGGCCCTGAGCCGTTTCTTCGTCGCGCCCTTCGCCTTCGCCTCCAAGTTCGCCCGCAATTCCTTCACCGGAGAAACTCGCGTCGCCGTCTTCGGCGACGAACGTGCCGGAGGCGGTTTCGATTTCGGTTATGACTCCGGCCGCCGCAGCGAAATCCGTCTCGGCTACGAAATCTTCAGCGGCAAACTCGATCCTCTCATCGGCAGCGCCGGACTTCCTATCGTCAGCGGCAACACCGGCGAATTCCGCCTGCGCTACGTCTGGGACGGCCAGGACAGTCCCACCGTCCCCAGTCGCGGCCTTCGCATCGTCTCCAGTCTTTCGCGCGTGCTGCAAAGCCCCGACCTCGCGCATCCCATCACCCAACTCGACGTCCAAACTTCCACCTTCGCGCCCCTCAGCGCCAAGACCTCGCTTTTCTTCATCGCCTCCGCCGGCACCAGCTTCCACGGAACCGCCGGACCGTTCCAGCTTTTCGCGCTGGGCGGCCCCTTCCATCTCGGCGCCTACCTGCCGCAGGAATTCCTCGGCAACCACTACGGATATTCTTCTCTAGGATTCCGCCGCGAGTTTTATCGCCTGCCGCAACTGGTCGGAGGAAAAATCTACTGGGCCGGATGGTACGAAGCCGGCACTGCCTTCAACGATCCCGACTCGGTCGTCGTGCGCGGAACCTTCAATCTCGGCGTTATCGCCGAAACCATCGCCGGCCCGCTCGCCCTCGCCGGCAGCATAAGCCCCACCGGCCAAAGCCGCGTAAACTTTTCCATCGGAAGATTGTTCTGAAGAAAGCTGTCAGCTCTTAGCTATCAGCTGTTAGCTAAAACCGCGCCGGGTGGCCCACACTAAACGCGTTCTTTGCGCTTAGTGTGGGAATTTTGACTTCCTGTGTAACAGTCGTGCACCTTGTCATTCCGAACGACGCGTTCTTCTTCGCGGCGGAGGAATCTCAGTCTCCTCGGCCGTCGCGCGCCAGCCTCGGGATCTGGAGGTTAACCCCGGCGGCGAACCATGATCGACCTCACGGACAACTAACGGTGATCCGCCGCACCGATCCGCCCTGCCACCCATCCGCCGGCAAATGCGTAAAGTAAACGTAAAAGCTCTTCCCCAGCACGTGCGGATCATCGCCCAGCCCCACCGCCGTGGGATAAGCCGCAATCGGTCCGAAGATTCCCAGCGACACTGGCAAGGTCCAGTGGAGCAGGTCGACCGACTCCGCGTAAGCGAAGTTCGTGTCGTCGGAAATGATCATCACGTAACGCGCGATCGCGCTGTTGTAATGGATATCCAGATATCCCGAAAACGGCGCGCTCGGAATCAGGTCACTCGACGCTCCTCCGACCCCCGGTTGCAGATGCCAATTGCCTTCATGGAACTTCTCGAAGGCGACAGCGTGGGGCTCCGATCCGAACGCGGCGTCCAGCACAGACGCCGCCAGTGCGCGTGCCACGGAAACATTCGTAGTGGTCGAGGTCCCGCTGGCATTCGTGGTGTGCAGCGTGCCGTTGGCCATCCAATCCGGAAAATACAAATAGAAATACTTGCCGTCGGGTGAGAGCACCAGCGGTCCGTCGCCGATCTCGAATCCATCCAACCCCACCGCATACGCCTGGTTCAGCCGAATGATTTCGCCCAGATCCGTCCAGTGCAGCCCGTTATCCGAGGACGCGGCCAGCCCGAGCGCCGCGTACAGCGCGTCGTTCGGAAGCTCCGCGTGATAGGTCACAAGCAGGTTGCCGGCCCCGGGCATACCCGCCGGTACCTGATATACCGGGCCGCCGCCCATGTAACCATAGCTTGGATAGTTGGCATTCACTCCGGCGTCGGGATTCTGCGTGACGCTCACGTCCTCGGGATCGCCCGACCCCAGCGGGTTGTCGAGCGTGCCCACCGTGGTGACCACCGATCCCGACTTGTTGTTGCCCACCCAATGCCCGTTCCACATCTGCCGGTAGTGCGCCCCGCCATCGCTGGCAAAAAACTCGTAGCCGCTCCCTGTCTTGATGACGCCCATGGGCGTGTCGGGCCACGCGAAAATGTCGGTGATCGGTGGTTGAGCCCGGCTGCCGGCCGCCAGACGCTGCGCCGGCGTAGCCACCACGATCGGCGTAGTCACCGACGGCTGGCAGACCGAAACGAGATCCTGGGCCGCGCCCATTCGTGGGATAACCAGAACAACGGTGGCAAGCAAAGCAACGAAGACGATCCGCGCGCGCAGCTGCATAATCCATCCTCGTGAGTCCAGCTTTGTGCGATCAGAAGGCGCAACCCATCCATTCTATTGGAGAGACCAGCCCTCACGCCCTAGAAACACGAGGTCCGGAGGAATGTCGCGGCCGTCTACCGGTGTCTACCCCAGCCAAAGCCCTTGTCATTCCGAACGACGCGTTTTTCATCGCGGCGGAGGAATCTCAGTCTCCTCGGCCGTCGCGCGCCAGCCTCGGGATCTGGAGGTTAACCCAGGCGGCGAACCATGATCGACCTCGCCAAACAACTCAGCCCGATCCACCGCTCTGATCTTACTTCGGCTGAGCTACCGACAGGTCGGGTTGCCCAGACAGCTTGCCGATAAGCGCCAACAGTTCATTGTCATTCCAGGGCTTCTGCACAAACGCCTTGGCCCCAAGCAGTAGCACGCGTTCTTTGTTTACCGGAAGATCGCGCCCGGAGACAACGATCACGGGGACCATCTGGAGTTGCATGTTGGCCCGCAATCTTTCCAAAACCACGAACCCGTCCCCCGCAGGCAGACCGAGATCCAGCACGATCACGTCGGGCATGCACTTACGGGCTTCCACGATCGCGCCCATGGCATCGGCGGCGAAGAATGTATCGTAGTGATTGGCTTTCAACAGGACGTTGTATCCGAGACGTACGTCGGCATCGTCCTCAATGACGAGAATCTTCTTGTTGCTCATGACACACCCTCCGATAAGATTTGAGATTTGATGGACTCTTCCAGACTCGTCGCCATCGTTGTCACCATCTTTTCCAGGGATGAGCCTCCCTCCAGCGGAAACGGCTTCAACATGGTGTAGGTCACCGAAAGAGTCAGGTCGGTTCGCTTCAGATGGGGAATACAGTCGAACTGGTCGCGAATCCTTTTGGCCAGTATGGACGCGCCTTTTTCATCGGCAAAGGCCGCCACGAAGAAACGTTCTTCCTCCGCGCCGTAGCTCATTTTCGGCAAAAGTACATCCAGATTCGGAAGCAAACAGCGTTGCACCAGGTTGCGGACTTCGTGGCGGCACTCCTGTTGGGACTCCAAACTCCCGCCAGCCGCAAAGCAAATCTCCGCCATCACCAGCGCCACCGATTCTGCCGGCCACCGGTCGTCCTTGAGCAGCGGGGCGATTACGTTGTTTAGAGAAAAAACCGGGAGTGTGAAGGAAAACGTGCTGCCCGCCTGCGACTGGCTCTGCACCCAGATTTCTCCGCCTTGTCGAGTCACCAGCTCTTTGCAGATAAATAACCCAAGTCCCAGGCCTTTGCGGCTGGCCTGGCTCGGCTGCTCCACCTGGTAGAGGCGCTCAAAAACCCGCTCGCTGGCTTCCGCGCTCATGCCGCAGCCGGTATCGCACACCTCGAGAACCACGAACGTGGTCTCCCGCAGCCTCGCCCGAATGCTCACCGCCCCGCCCTTGGGGGTAAACTTTATGGCATTATCCAGCAGGATGATCAGGATCTGCCGCAGCCGTGTCTGATCCGCATGAACCGGAGGCAGGTCGGGCGGAACTTCGGAAACCAGACTCACCCCTTTGGCTTCAGAGCTCACTCGCAGAGTGTTTATGCTGTCGGTCACCGCATCCCAGGCCGAAGTGCTCTCAGGTTCCACGCTGAGTTTCCCAGCTTCTGCCCGCGTCACGTCCAGCAAGTCGTCAATCATCGATTGCAGTTGCCGGATATTCTTCAGGACGATCTGCTGGTACTCGCGCTGCTCTTTATTGAGCTCGCCCGCTAACCCGCTCAGCAGAATCGTCGTAAATTGCTTGATCGCGGTGAGCGGCGAGCGCAGTTCGTGCGAGACATGCGACAGGAATTCGTCTTTGAAGCGAATCTGATCTTTGGCGCCCTGCTCCAACGCCTCCTCAGCCCGCTTGCGTTCGGTAATGTCCATGTTCACGCCGATCAGGCGAATTACTTTGTCCTCATCGTCGAGAATTGCTTTCTGAATCACAGAAATATTCCTCACGGAACCATCCGGCAGAATCATGCGGAATTCCGCCGATCCCTGATTCTTTTCCGCAATGGATTTTTGCAGGTTCGCTTCCGCCGCAGGCAGATCCTCCGGCAACACCGCCGCCGCCCATTTTTCATACGGCAGCGGAACCACCGGCGCGAAGCCATAAATCTCAAACATCGTGGCATCCCAGATCGACATTTTGCTGACCAGTTCCCATTCCCACACTCCCACCTTCGCAATCGCCGTGGCCAGCGACAAACGCTCGGAGAGCATCTCGAGACTCCTGGTTCGTTCGGCAACCCGCCGTTCCAGCGCAGCGTTGAGCTCGCGAATTTCGACCTCCGCCTGGCTGCGCTGCGCATACTCTTTATTCAATCGCCGGGCATTCCACCAAACCAGCGCCGCGAAGACGACGATGTTGACTGTGGTTTGCAGCCCCAGGCCCAGTTCCATTCCATACATCCCCGCGATTTCCCCGCGCAGGCAAATCCAGCCCAGAAGAACAGGGACGAGGAGAATCGCGGGCAGAAATCGGCGCGCCACCACGCTTCCCGCACCGTCGCCAGTGAGGTCGCCAGCGAGCCCCGCCCGCGGCCGGGCGAAGAAAACCGCGCTGCTCACCAGAAATAAGCCAATGGCCGTATTCAGCGCTACCTTGGTGTAGAGAAAAATCTTGGAGACGACGGTGGCCTGATAAACGTAACCGGTGATGGCCATCATCCCGATCAGCCCGGCCCACAAACTCAGCCCCTGCGCCGGCCCGCTTCCTCGCTTCGTCTTCCGGTCCAAAAGCATCAGCGCCAGGCCGATGGCGAGAAATGCGATTGCGGTCGTGGGTGCCGGACGACCGGGCGACGACGTCCCCACTGATCCCTTCGGGTCACCAAACAGCAGCTCGTCGATTCCAAGATTCGCGCCAAACGAGTATTCCGCGAGCGTGGCCACGCCAATCAGCACAACCAGCAAAGCGAAGAAATGGGCGCTGAGTCTTCTTCTCGAGGAAAGCTTGCCGGGCAGTTGCAACCATACGGATATCCCACTGAATCCCAGGGCCAGCGCCGTATTTACCTTCATGGTGACGAGCCCGGGAAGAACCGACGTAAGAACCGCCACCCGAAAGGCCCAGCCATAGAGAACCACACACGCCATTCCGGTCGCGGCAATGGCAGACCCTTCACAATAGATCCGCAGCAGCTTGAACCGGCGAGTTTCGGAGTCCGACATCGAGACTCCCGCGGCTTCACCCGGCGCGGGGTGATACAGCGCAGGGTTATACAGCATAGTCAGTCATCAGGTTCCAGATGCCTTCTTGCTCTCTCAAGGCTATGGGAAGGAGCCGAACGGCATCCATCCACTTTGGTATGCGGCCTGATGATTTACTGAGTGGAACTTCCAGCATCGGGAAGTTCCCCATTCGGTCCGCGTCCGACCCACAGTTGTGCCAGGCGAGGGTGCCCCATTTCTCGCGTCTTTTGCGAGAAGTGGGAGTCTCAGCTGCCAAAAGTGAGGATTTTGACTCAGATCGTGTGGAACGGAGCGGATCCGTCCTGAGCGAAGTCGAAGGAACTCTAGCCCGCTAGCCTTCGACCTTAGCTCTCGCCATACTCGCCCACATAACTATCCGCTGTTGACCCGAAACTTCTGCACACCTTGCTATACTTTGCCTCGACCTGACGAAAGCACTCACGGAGAAAACCGTTGCGCCCATCTCATCTGCTTCTCACCGCAATCCTGCTGACAATCCCCGCCGCCGCCCAACAGCCCGCTCCCGCTCAACCCGCGCCGAAGCCAATCTTCACCCTCCAGGAAGTCATGATCCCCGTCCGCGACGGAGTCCATCTCCAAACTGTCATCCTCACTCCGATCTCTCAACCCGGCGATAACCCGGCCCCGCTGCCCATCCTCTTCCGCCGCACGCCCTACGGCGTCCCCGACAAACCGCCCGAGCAAATGCCGCCTTTCATGAAGGAGCTTGCGCAAGACGGTTACATCTTCGTCATCCAAAATCTCCGCGGACGCTTCAAATCCGAAGGCGTCTTCAATCTCTCCTCCTGGGTCGACCCCACCGATCCCAAGGCCACCAACGAAACCACCGACGCCTACGACTCCATCGACTGGCTGGTGAAAAATGTTCCTAACAACAACGGCAACGTCGGCATCTTCGGAGTCTCCTACGACGGCCTCACCGCCGGAATGACGCTTCTCCACCCGCACCCCGCGCTGAAGGCCATCAGCGAACAAGCCTCGCCCGTCGATCAATGGATGAACGACGACATGCATCGCTACGGCGCGCTCCGCGAAAGCTATTCCTTCGAATATTCCGTTTTGGAGCAGGCTGACAAGAACAAGAATACGAATTTCGAGTTTGAAACCTACGACACTTACCAGTGGTATCTCGATCTCGGCCCGCTCTCCAACATCAACGCGAAATATCTGCACGGCTCCATTCCTTTCTGGAATTCGAGCGTCGAGCATCCCGACTACGACGATTTCTGGAAGAAAGAAGCCTGGGTGAACCAGCTTCACGCCTCCACCGTTCCGAATCTCAACGTCGCCGGATTTTGGGATCAGGAAGATCCCTGGGGACCGTGGCAGATTTTCCGTCACGCCGAAGAAAACGACCCGCAGCACACCAACTTCATGGTCGCCGGCCCCTGGTATCACGGCGAGTGGTGGAGTCCAAAGGGCGACACCATCGGCCTGATCCCGTTCGCAGGCCACGAAACCGCGCGCGAGTTCCGCGAAAATATCGAAGCCCCATTCTTTCGCTTTTATTTGCACAACAAAGGCGAGAAGCCGGCCTGGCAAGCCAGCACTTTTCAAAGCGGATCAAACACCTGGCACACCTACCCCGCATGGCCTCCGAAGGAAGCCAAGCCCACGAAACTTTATCTGCACGCCGACGGTACGCTCTCTTTTACGACGCCCGTCCCAACGCCTCAAACTGCGCGAGCCGCGGGCCACGCGGCGATTCAAACTGCCAAGCCGTATCGCGAATACATTTCCGACCCCGCGAATCCCGTGCCCTACCGCCAGCGCCCCATCTCGCCAACGTATCCCGGCGGCGACTGGCGCACCTGGGAAGTTGCCGACCAGCGCTTCGTTGATCGCCGTCCCGACGTCTTAAGTTTCGTCAGCGATCCACTCGACCACGATCTCATCATCACCGGACCGCTCGCCGCCCACCTCGTCGCTTCAACTTCCGGCACCGACAGCGATTTCATCGTGAAGCTGATCGACGTCTATCCCGACAACGCGCAAAAGAACGACTGGAATCCCGAAGCCGGCCCCAAGCCCGGACAATACGCACAATCCCTAAACGGCTACGAACTCCCCATCGCCATGGAAGTGCGCCGCGGCCGCTATCTGGAGAGTTACGAAAAACAGCATCCCCTGGCGCCGAACAAACCAACCGAATGGAAAATCCCGCTGCGCGACCACGACCACGTCTTCCTGAAAGGTCATCGCATCATGGTCCAGATTCAATCCACGTGGTTCCCCGTGATCGACCGCAACCCGCAAAAATTCGTCCCCAGCATCTACAAAGCCGACTCCAAAGATTTCGTCAAAGCCACGCAGCGCATCTACAGCACGCCCACGCAGCCGTCCTACATAGACTTGCCAGTGATCCCTTAGAAGGTTGGGAAAAAATTCGGGTCCACGCGGGTTGGGAAGGGCACGAGTTTTACTCGTGCCGTTAAGTCGTTGAAAGTATGTCCGCGCTTTAGCGCCTGAGGTGCGCATTCTCTTCGACGGCTAGTTTTTTCGCAACCTCTTAGGGTGCGCTACTTTAAGCGACGATTTGGAGAAGCCACGGAGAGCGGCCGTTCCTCGCGCTCATTCCTCCACCACTTGCATCGCGATTCGACTCGAGTCTTCGAACCAACGCGCCGTGACCGCTCCGAAGATAAAACCGCCGATGTGCGCCAGGTAAGCTACTCCGCCGCCCTGCGCTTGCGCCACCTGCCCGGCACTGAACAGTTGGGTGAGGAACCAGAAGCCGATCAAGAGTGCGGCCGGAATGAACGTAATCTTCACGAACACAACAATCAGCAACACCGAGCGAATCCGGTCCCGAGGATAGGTCACCAGAAACGCGCCCGTGACCGCGGCGATCGCGCCGCTCGCGCCCAGGTTAGGCACCGTCGAATGCGGGTTGGCTGCGATCTGGGCTAGCATCGCCACCAGCCCGCCCAGCAGATAGAAAACCAGAAACCGCCCTCGCCCCATCGCATCTTCCATCTCGGGGGCAAACGCCCACAAGAACACCATGTTGCCGATGATGTGCGACCAACTGGCGTGCATGAACATCGCGGTCAGAATCGTGATCCAGTGATGGCCGGAAAAAATCTGGGCAGGGATCGCCGACCACTGGGTCACAAACGCCTCGCCCCCCATCAACTCCCGCACGAAGACAAACGCATTCACCAGGATGATGAGGATTGTTACGACTGGGATGCGCGCAGGCCGCCGGGATACATCGCCTAAAGGAATCAGTCCTCCCATTTCGCATTCCTCCCTTTATCCCTGCCCACGCACACGTCGCCGGGCATATTTTCCCCCAGGCGTCGAACCCACTCCACGCCTCGCCAATGCAGTGTTAAGTCAGACCGCCGCGCTCGCTAAGCCGCCAACGACGACGACGGCGACGATGCCGTCTGCGCTGCCTTGCGCGCTGCCAGCGACATCATGACCCGCGCCACGCCGCTGAAAATCATGCTTATGCCGACCAGCGTACCAATCGCCCACCCGGAACTCGATGGCCATTGCATGTAAATCATCAGCCCCAGCAAGATCGTGATGATCCCATCGATTAGCAGCCACATCGAGCGCATCTTGGCAAACAGAATGATGTTGAGGACGCCTTCAATCAGGAAAAGCGAAGCCAGCAATAACGTGAGCGATGCCACGGCCAGCACCGGATGCAGTATCAGATACACCCCGAAGCAGACATACGCGACTCCAACCAGAAGCCGCCAGATCATGCTGCCCGCCCCATGAGCGCGAAAGGCAAGTATGACGTGGATTGCTCCTGCCAGCACGATGAGCCAGGCAATGGCTACGTTCACCGCTACGGCGGCAAGAAATGGCGAACCCACCGCCGCCATGCCCAACACAATCAGCAAAACTCCCCACACGATGGAGAGCGTCGAAGCCTGACGTACCACATCGACCGCAGTGTTCTGTGCCACGGAAACCTCCTTAGAAAAGGCGGACACATCCTACCTCAAAATGCGCACCAGTTGAATAGCCGAGATAAGGCCGCGAAGCCAAGACACCTTGTCATTCCGAACCCGCGTTTTTCATCGCGGCGGAGGAATCTCAGTCTCCTCTGCTGTCGCGCGCCAGCCTTGAGGTCTTCCTCTGCAGCCTGCGCCCTCCGCACGGCGGCGACGTCCGCCTGCCCTACGCCGGAGCCTCACCAACAATCGCCTCATTCTTCGCGTCCCAGTAAACTTTCCGCCCGGACCAGTACGCTTCCGTCGCCATCATGCACGCCACGGAATGCGCAAAGCCGTTTTCCACCGTGCAATGCGGCTGCTGCCGCGAGCGCATGCAATCAATCCAGTTCGCCATGTGCCCCAGCGACAGATCGTCAATCCCCATCGGCGGCAGTTTCGTTTCTCCCGGCAAAGTCACATAACGCGACGCCCGCTGCTTATCCACATCGGCGTCATCTTCGTGATTGCCTTTTTCTTCCACCAGTTGATAGCGCGGGCTGCCTTCGCCGCCAAGGTTAAACAGCGTGGCCTTCTTGCCCATGTAGCGCGAAAAACTGGGCGCGTCGTTGCCGAAACTGGTGGTGTAGCTCACCAGAAATCCCTTGGGATACTCCAGCAGCGTATGGAACGTGTCCGCATTCTGGCGTCCGTCATGCCACGCGAAGACTCCGCCGTGCGCCACCGCCGACCGCGGAAAATTGTCGTCCATGAACCAGTGCACCATGTCAATGCCGTGGCTCATCCACTGGTCGGGGATGCCGCTGGAAAATTCCTTGTACAGCCGGAACTCAAAATAGAGCTGCGGATCGAAGGGACGATACGGCTTGTTCATCAGCCACTTCCGCCAGTCCGTATCTTCTTCGCGAATTTGCTTTACTTCCGGGCGTCCGCGCCAGCGCGGCCCGTGATAATTCCATTCGACCTCAACTTTGCTCACATCTCCCAGCACGCCCGTCTGGATCAGATCATGCGCGGCCTGCGGATAGGGCTCGCTGCGATGCTGCGTCCCGACCTGCACAATGCGCTTGCTCTGCCGCACCGCATCGCGCGCCGCCTTTGCCTCGGCCAGAACATTGCCCATGGGCTTCTCGACGTAAGCGTCCTTGCCCGCCTCGACCGCCATTTTGAGAATGGGAGAGTGCGCATGCTCGGGCGTCGAAATCAACACGGCGTCCACATCGTTGAGCGCCAGCACATCTTCAAGATGTTGCAGCGCCCGCGGAGCGCGTCCGTAAACCTTGGTCACTTCGGCCGCAGCCTTTTCGCGATTGACCTTCCACAAATCGCACACCGTGGTCATCTCCACGTGATGACTGTCTTTAAGCTTGCCCGCAATAAACTCAAGATCGCCTCCGCGGCTGCCAATCCCAATGTGCCCCAGCGAGATGCGGTCGTTCGCGCCCAGAATTTTTCCGTAAGAGAGCGCCGTGCTCGCCAGCAGCGCCCCGCCGGCAGCCACGGTTGAACCAAGAAACGTTCTGCGATCGATTTTTGAATCTATCTTTGATTCCATCTTTGAACCCATGTTTTCGCTCATAGTAGTTTTTTCGTCCCAGTCATTCATGCGCACTACTATAACCCCAGATTCAAGAATCGCGGAAACTCCTCTCACAAGATTTTCTTCGCGACCTTCGCGGCCTTGCTTTGCGCCCTCTGCGGCTAAAAGCGTGAAAGGTTCTCGACCGCAAACTCCTGACAACGTTGCAAGAAGGGAAGAGCTTCGTGGCAAGAAACATTCGGGGCAATCCGTGAACGTCGGCGTAACTCCATGGCAGACATGTTTTGTAAGTTGTTGAGCCTTGGTGGAAGTTGTTGAATCCATTCTGCCGGTCGCAAAAACGCATTATCTGCAAGATATACTCCGGGCCGATACGTTCGTGGAGATCGCCGATTTACGCTGTGGAAATCTTTCGATCCTCAGATCAGGTCACGCGACCGCGTTCGTGCGTTCCTGAGCCATCTACGGCCCCGGAAATGCCATTCCACGCATTGACCAGAAACCCGGGTGCTGGCTCCGCTGTGCCCTTTTTTCGCAGTTATCTCGCAGCTACAATGAATTCAACAACTTAGAAAAGACGCGCGAAAAGCGGGCATCTTGGGCCAGTCATTGGACATCTAAATGACTACAGAGAGTTGTGCGGAAGGCAATCATGAAAAACTCAGAAACGAAAAACGCAATCCCGAACAAATCCATCTCGCACTTCTTGCTCGCAGCCGTAATTTTCGCAACGACAATGCTTGCGGCTACGGTTGCCGTAGCCGCGCCCAAAGACAAAACGCCAGCCGTCCCGGCGTTTCCCGGCACGCTGGTGAACGCGCGCTACGTGTATGTCACCAGCTACGACGGCGACCAGTTCGATCCGAATCTATTTCCCGCGGACCGCGATGCCATCGGCGCCGTGCAGGATTCCATCCAGAAGTGGGGGAAGTTCATCCTGGTGTATGAGCCGCGTCAGGCCGACGTGGTGCTCATGGTGATGAGCCGTCCCAGTGAAGACGTGCTCGCCGTCTACGATGCTCACGGCTGGCCGCGAGACCAATATCTGTGGCGGATGATGGGCCGCAGCGGCCTGCAGACCGGCGAAACTCCGCTGGCCACAGATCTGGAGAAGGCCTTCGACCAGGCGACGGCGAAATAAAACCTTCTTCGCCGCGGATTCACGCGGATTGTCACGGATAACCCAAAACTGGGAAGAACCTGGCGCACACTCGTGCTTTTCCGTATGCGCTTACTCCTGCGGGCCGAACTCGGCGTTCCTGAGGTTGCGGGCGCCGTGAATGATGCGCTCCACGCGGACTGTTTTGTCGAGGATACTAAACAGGATGAGATAGTTCCCCGTGCACCGCCATCCGAAGCCCAGCGGCTAGATCATCCCGAGCCGGAAAAGCGCCGGGCCGCCGCGCGATTCTGCGGTATTGCTGTCGTATCTCGCGAACAAACGAAATGGCGCGCTCAGGGTTGTCACGTGCGATGTAGTCGCCAATGCCTTCCAGGTCTCGCGCGGCTCTCGGAGAGATAGAGAGTTTCAAGGCTGTCCGTTATTTTTTCGTTTTCTTGCCATCGCCTTGTATTTTGACTCGAGGCGGGATAAAACCGGCTCCGCATCGATTGCGGGACCACTCTCCATCCCCTCCCGTACAAGGCGGCGAAGCTCATCGAACTCCAGCGTCTCAAGCCTCCGCCATCGCTTCCAGGCCCGCAGCGCTTCCCGAACCACTTCGCTGGCGCTCGCATATTCGCCGCTATCTACAGCTTCCCGAAGCAGATTCGCCATCTCTGGGGGCAGCGCGATACTCAGTTTCTCAACGGTAGGCATAAAGAAATGGTAGCAATAATTCCTACCAGTTCGCAAGGAGCGAAAACACGTAAGTGGGCGTGGCCCACTTGACGCATATTCCCACTTGTGTTATTGTCCCCGTATGCCGACTTCTCCGGTCATCAAGAGCGCCGACTTCCGTTTGGTCTCAGAGTTTGCCCAGCCTGATGCGAAAAAACGCCTGTCACTAGGAGAGGCTCTTAGCGGCGCCACGGCGTACAACATCTACACCAATAGCCTCGGACAACTCATTCTCGACCCGGTGAAGGCAATTCCTGCTTCTGAAATGTGGCTTTATGAAAACCCTCAAGCTCTGGCGAGCGTGAAACAGGGTTTGAGGGAGTCCGCGGAAGGGAAGAGGGTTTATCGTGGTTCGTTCGCCAGGCACGCCAAGGAATAGGCGTGCAGCGAAAAATCGACTTTACACCCACGGCCGATGCGCAGTACTCAGCCCTCGAAAAGGCTCCGTCGAAAGCGCGAATCTTCGAGCAAGTTCGCAAGGCCCTCAGTTATCTGGAAATAGACCCGCACCATCCCAGCCTTAATACGCATGAGTTCACTTCACTGGCCGGTGCCAATGGCGAGAAAGTGTTCGAGGCCTACGCTCAAAACAATACTCCCTGCGCTTACCGCATTTTTTGGCACTACGGCCCCGATGAAATCAAGGGCAAGAAAAGAGTCCCGGCGATCACCGTCGTTGCGATCACGCCGCATCCCTAGGGATGTGCGGCGGGTCTGCGGGTTAGCCCTTCCTGCCGGCGATCATCAAACCGCCGCCCACCACCACCAGGATGATGCCGACGAACGGCGGGACCATCCGGTCGTTGTGCGTGGTGACCCCGACATGCGCATCGCCAAAGTGGACGCCGTGATGTTCGCTGTGAGGGAAGGGAACAAAAAACGAAATGATCCCCAGCACCAGCACTACAACTCCAACCAGCATGAGAGCTTTCATGGAATGTCCCCCAAAATCAGAATTTACTAAAGCGGATCAGCCGTTCCGCGCGCATTGGATGCGGGGCATAGCGAAAGGGCTGTAAGCAACTTGTTTGCCACGGATTTCCCCATCAGTTCCCAGTTGCCAGTTCTCAGTTAAGAGCACCCGGTTACCAACTGACAGCTGAGAACCGAGAACTGCCCGTGACTACGGTTTTTCGGTGCTCGCGTAGCCTTTCACGAATTCGACCAGGCTGCGCAGCGCGATTCCTGTAGGGCCTTTTGCGATCCACGGCTTTTGGTCTTCCATCCACGCGGTGCCGGCGATGTCGAGGTGAATCCACGGAGTGTCTTCGGCGAATTCTTTCAGGAACATGGCGGCGTTGATGGCGCCGGCCCAGCGGCCGCCGGAGTTGACGATGTCGGCGATGCCGGACTTGATGTTGTCTTTATATTCGTCGTCGAGCGGAAGACGCCACATTTTTTCGCCGGCTCTGTTGAGCGCTTTGCTGAAATGTTCGTAGATGGCGTCGTCATTCGCAAAAAGCCCGGCGTTGGTGTAGCCGAGGGCAACGACGACTGCGCCGGTAAGCGTGGCCGCGTCAACCAGATGGGTGCAGCCGAGTTGTTTGGCATAGTGCAGGCCGTCGGCCAGGACGAGGCGGCCTTCGGCATCCGTATTGATGATTTCAATGGACTTGCCGGACATGGCGATCTGCACGTCGCCGGGTTTCTGCGCTTTGCCGGAAGGCATGTTTTCGGTGGCGCAGACGATGCCGATGACTTTGACTTTTGGCTTGAGCAGCGCGATGGCGCGCATGGCGCCGATCATGGTGGCGCCGCCGGCCATGTCGTATTTCATTTTTTCCATGCCGTCAGCGGGCTTGATCGAGATGCCGCCGGTGTCGAAGGTAATTCCTTTGCCTACAAGGCCTAATACGGGTTTCTCGGGCGCGCCTGCCGGCTCGTAGCGCATGATGATGAGCGCGGGCGGCTCGTCGGAACCTTGCGCGACGCCCCAGAAGGCGCCCATTTTCAATTCCTTGATTTTGTCGGCGCCGTACACTTCACATTTCAAACCCACTTCCGCGGACATCTTCTTCGCGCGCTCGGCGAGGATGGTCGGCGTCATGCGGTTGGAGGGCTCGTTGACCAGATCGCGGGTGAAATTCTGCGACTCGCCGATGATTTGCGCTTCGGCGGCGGCTTTTTCGAGAGCGGTTTTGTCGGTGTTGCCGCTGGTGAGGATGGTAAGTGCATCGATCTTCTGGTCTTTGCGGTCGCTGCGATAGTAGTCGGCGTCGAAGTTCCCGACCAGCGCGCCTTCAACAATCGCGCGTACGGCTTCGTCGGCGGGAATGGCGGAGGGGGCCACGAAGGCAAAGCTGTGGATTCCACGCGACTTAAGCGAGCGCACGGCCGCCCCGGCGAGGCGGCGCAGATCGTAACTAGCAAATTTTTTCGTTTTGCCGCCGCTGAGCAGCAGGATACGCTTGGCTTTCAACCCGGCGGGCTTGTGCAGCAGGTTGATTTCAAACGGTTTGCCGGTGAGTTCGCCGCTGGCGAGAAGCTCGGCGGCGGCGGATTGCACGGCCGCGTCGTTGCTCTCGACGCGCAGTTGCGGCTTGGCGTCTTTATTCTTGTCGCCCTTCTCGGAATGATCTTTTTCTGAATGATCCTTCTCGGAGTGATCGAGTACGATGGCGACGAGGGATTCGGTTTCCAGTTGGGCCGGGGCGGAAAGAGAAATTGTGATTTTCATAATGGTCGGTTCAGTTTGAAAGGGAACATTCCAGTATCGTCGGCGCAGGGGGGAAAGCGCAAGGGCGGCTGCGGGGCGGATCGCATGCTCGATCGGCCAACCACCCTTCGACTTGGCTCAGGGGAGGCTCCAGGCACAGGGTAAAGCCAGAATCGCTACAGATCGAGAGACATCTGCGAGCGGCATTCAAGAGTGATCAACTTGCGGGCGCGGCGGTGACTAACGTGAGCGTCCGTTGTGGTTTGACGGGCTTCGACTCGATGGCCTCGGCGGCTGAGAGCTTCCGGTCGCGATGGGGCTCGGTGCGCGGGTCGCCGGTATGGAGTTCGCAAGCTTCTCCGACCGCGGCACCACAGGTGGTACAGGGCACAGAGAGCATCTGTTTGAGGGTAAGTTTTCTGGTTTTCACCACGACATAATGCAACGTTTCCGGGGCGGAAGGATGTTCTATATTGCACATTCCTAATATATTTGGCGGGCGGCGGGGTCATTTGGGGGGGCATAATATGGTTTTCTGCGATTGTGAGCAAAAGTGAACATACGTGGCGATCCCCGTTTTGGCACAATAATGAGTGAGTGTACCCGGTTACTAGGGAGCGGTCCCTGACAGCATCAACCATGGCGACCAAAAGTAATCGCGAGTTCGACCCGCAGGAATTTCTTGCCACGATCGGCGAGGGCAGGAAAGTTGTGTCGTTTCCCAAGAAGCAAACCATCTTTGCGCAGGGCGATGCGGCCGACGCGGTATTTTACATCCAGGAAGGCAAAGTCCGGCTCACGGTAGTGTCGAAGATTGGCAAGGAAGCGACGCTGGGCATCTTGAACTCGGGAGAATTTTTCGGAGAAGGCGGGCTGGCGGGACAACATTTGCGGATGGGGTCGGCAATCGCGATGACGGATTGCGAACTGCTGCGCATTGAAAAGAAGGCGATGATGCTGGCGCTGCACCGGGAACACAGGTTTTCGGATCTATTCGTAGCGTATCTGCTGGCGCGAAACGTCCGATACGAAGAGGATCTGGTGGACCAGCTCTTCAATTCCAGCGAAAAGAGACTGGCCCGGCTTCTGCTGCTGCTGGCTCACTTCGGCAAGGACGGAAAACCCGAGAACGTAATCCCCAAGATCAGCCAGGAAACTCTCGCGGAGATGATCGGCACGACCCGGTCGCGAGTGAGTTTTTTCATGAACCGCTTCCGAGAGTTGGGCTTTCTTGACTATGGCGAGGGCGGCGGGCTGCAGGTTCATAGTTCACTGCTGAATATTGTTCTGCACGACTAGATTGCCGTTCTGCACGACTAGATTGTCCGCGATGAAGGTTTCCACGACCGGGAGCAATCTGGCAAATGTCCGGCGGGTGGAAATATGGCGCTGAAAAGCAGCTACTCGGGCGCTAAAGCGCGGCCGTTTCTCTAGCGGCTTTACACACCGGTATCGAGATGGACCAAAAGCGCTTAACCGCAGAGAGCGCAAAGAAGAGCCGCGAAGGACGCAAAGAAAAACAGCTCAACGAGAATTTCTTGGCTTGCGTGCCGCGGACTCAATGCTGGGTATCGGGCTGGGTATCAGAAGGAGTAGCCAATGACCACGGGTAGACGGGCGTTCGACCCGCAGACGTTTGTGACGACCGTTGGGCAGGGGCGAAAGATGGTCTTTGTCGGGAAGGGAGAAACAATTTACGCGCAAGGAGACGCCGCTGACGCCTTGTTTGTAATTAAAAATGGAACAGTGAAACTCAGCGTTAAGTCGCGAGACAAGGAAGCAACCCTCGACATCTTGAGTGACAAGGAGTTTGTTGGCAAGGACTCACTCACGGGTCAATCTTCCCGCGCTGCATCCGCCACTGCAATCACGGATTGCAGCCTCTTGCGAATCGAGAAGAAAGCGATGATGCTGGCACTGACACGGCATGTGAAGCTGGCGAATCTGTTTTTGGCATACGCGCTGGCGAAGAACATGCGATATCAGCAGGACTTAGTCGACCAACATTGCAATCCGAGCGAGAAAAGGCTGGCTCATATTCTCTTGCGGCTCGCGCACTATGATGGAAATGGAGAGTCCGAAACCATGGTTCCGAAAATAAGTCATGAGACGCTGGCGGAAATGGTGGGCACCACGCGGTCGCGGGTATGCTTTTTTCATGAACCGGTTCAAGCAGTGGGGTTTCATCGATTACGAGGTTGGAGGCAAGACGTTGCGAGTTAAGCGGACGCTTCTTGCTTTCTGCTGCCAATAGTCGGTTCTCCGAGGAATCCTCACGCGCGTCGAAAGCCATGACTGGCGCCGGTTTTCGGGCCGGGGGCGGGATTTTATTTTTGCCTCTTCCTTGCTATACCGGCCTGAGTGGCGCTCTTTCCCAATTTTCATACAGGTTTAACGGTGCGAGTGAAGTCGGTGGCGGGAAAACCGGCTGTGGATACAAAATGCGACCACGGGGGCTGAAGCCCGCGGCGCTTTTGGGAGCTTTACGCGGCGCTGAAGCGCCGCTCTTCCATGGTGCTGAAGCGCCGGTCTTCCATGGTGCTGCACGCATTTGTGAGTTTTTCCGCAGCCTCTGAACTCGTGCTCTTCCCAAACCGCTTCGGTTGCGGCCTTCCGCTCTGGGTGGGCAACAGGAAACATGCGAGTCTCCGGCTGCGAAGTTACTTCAAGCCGACCTGGCCGTTGTATTGCTGGATGGCCCCGTAGCACTCGCAGGCTGCGCCTTCGAGCTTTTTGCGGTTGACGATTCGGACGGCGCCGCGGATATACTCGATGACTTTCTTCTTCTGTAAAACGCCCGCGGCCTTGCTCACGCTGGGCCGGTCTGTGCCTAGCATGGTCGCGAGGAAATCGTGGGTGATGGGCAACGATTCCGAAACCACCCGGTCCTGAGTCATCAGCAACCACCGTGCGAGGCGCTGCTGGATATCGTGCAGGCGGTTACACGCGGCGGTTTGGGCGACCTGCATTCCCTGAACCACTCCGTAGCGACTCAGGATCAACTGCAGATGAGGAGCGGATTCCAAAATGTTTTGCAAAGCGGCGACCTTGACCCGAAAGCCATCGCCGGTGATCTGGATCACGGCTTGAAGCGGGCCCCTGCTCAGGCCAACGGCCGCCGCGGTTCCGGTAAAGCCCTCGTTGCCGACGATGCCGGCTTCGGCGGTCTTGCCGTCTTTCATCACGACGACAAGAGAAATCAAACCGCGGTTGAGGAAATACGCAAACTCCAGCCTGGCGCCGCATTCGTGAAGGACGAGATGGTTGGGCAAAGTGAGATATTCGAGATGAGGGCGAAGTGAGCCGTAGTCGCTATCGGAGATGGAGAGAAGTATGTGGTTGCTGACGGGCTTGCCTTCGGGATTGGTGCGCTCGCCGGATTGCACGACCTGGGGATTTTTGTTTTTCACAAACCATCCTTAACAGACGGGGATCAGAGCGGGGGCCCTTGCAGATGTTGTGAGGATCTCGCCTGTCGGTGCACTGGGAAGACTTCTCAAGACTACGTGGGGCGGGTCCCGGTGACTGAGCAATAGTGATCGTATCGAGACGCAGGAACGCATAAGCAAGGCTTGAGAGGTCGCTGCTTTGACCGGTCGCTGCAGGGCGGGCCGTTTCTAAGCGGATCAGAAGCCGGGTTGCGCGACCGGAGGGCTCAGGAGTTCTGTTTATGTATGTAGGATGGGCGACAGACTAGCGAAATTCGCGTTCTGTAGGATGCTCGGCCATGACGAGGAAGCTGACATGGATCGAGCATCCGCGTTTTCGGGGTTTTGGCTGCTCCGAATGTGGCTGGCGGTTCAAGGCGACGAAAACGCCAAGCGGCGGATCGTTCGATGAAATGATGCGCAACTTCGAGGCGTATCGCGACAAGGAGTTTGCGGCGCATGTGTGCGCGGATCACTCAAAAGAAGATCACTCAAGGGAAGAAAACACCAAATAGCGGCGAGCACATGAGGCGCCGGCTAGGCTGGTCCGGGGAGCGGGCCGAGTTTGGTCGCGACCAACCGCTAAGCGCGGCGAAGAAAGGCCGCGGAGCACGGGAAGAAATTCAAATGTGAGCCACTACTTAAGTGGTGCCGTTGCTTGACCTGCAAATGCGTCCGGCTATCACGGTCGCTGGCGCCCTCGCACCAATAAACTGAGGCGTTTATTCCGAGGAATCGCGCTGACGGGTTGCCTTCACTCCCGAGAGAATGCCTACGCCTAAGAGTACGATTGCGCCTACCGCAATCCAGTGCGTGGGGATATGCATGAGGTACGCGCCGTAAACCACTCCGACGAGCATGATTACGAAACCGATCGCGTAAATTCCGAACGACATAGGCATCTCCTTATTCAATCGCTATTCAATTCGCGGTGACAAGTTGCGCCCGAACTCGACTGCTGGTTGTGGGGTTGCCCGATCTGTTTCCAGGTGCGGGCGCCGGCACAGTTCCTACACCGAGGAACTGGCTTTCTGATCTTTCACTTGCAAGTCGTTTACTACTTGCTGGACGTTCGGCACCGCGGCCGCTACGTCTCCGGCGCGGGAGCGTGTGACTTCCGAGTTGACTTCGCCGGTGAGGGTGACGACTCCGCTCTTCACGGTGTAGGTGACGTTGTCGTGCAGCTTATTCTGGATGAGCGCCGCGTCCAGATTCTTCTCGATGCCCTGATCGAGATCGGAGTTGACAGCGCGGGCTGCTTTTTCCGCGCCCACGGGGATGACCGCAATCTGATCGGCGACGACCTGCGTGCCCGCGAGGGCTTTGGCCAGGGATTCGGCCTGGAACTTGGCGTTATCAGTAGCGACCTGGCCGCCGAGAGTCACGATGCCCTTGTCGCGATCCTGACTGACGGAGACGTCTTTGAGGCCCGCCTGATCGAGCGACTTGCGAATGTTGTCCGAAACATCGGGCGACTTTGCGGAGTCTCCCGAGCAGCCCAGCATGGCTGCAAGTGCGAGCAGCGTGAGCGAGACAGCGAGCAATTTGATGGTGTTCATAATTATCCTTGGCGGATCGCTTTGGGAGAATGGGCAACCTCCCTGGAGGTGCCATTCTCAAGAGTCGCTTATTTGCCGGGGAAGTGCTGTGCAGAAGCGCTCACTTTGAGCGGGGGGGGCGCGCGCGGTCACGCAGATTTAAGAAGACGATCAATAGTGACCAGCTTTCCGGAGGCGAAGGGTCAATACTTGCAACTCTCTAATGTTCTCAGCTAAATCGATGTCGTGAACAGCATCGCGAATCAATGTCGCGAATTAATGTCGCGAACAACCTGGTTTTTTGTGGAGGTTTGAATGAATTTTAATCTGATGGATCCGAAGGTGATTATCCTCGCCGCTGCCGTGATCGTGCTTATTGTGGCGGTGGTATTGCTCTATGTGCGAAAACGAAGGAGCACGACCGCGGGCTTGCGGCAAAAGTTTGGGCCGGAGTACGAGCGCGCAGTGCTGGTGCATGGATCGAAAGCGGAAGCGCAATTGGCGAATCGCGAGAAGCGGGTGGAAAAGCTTAGCATTCGCGATCTTGATCCGATGGAATACGAACGTTTTTCGAAACATTGGCAGGAGGTGCAGTCGCGTTTTGTCGACTCGCCGAAGGGGGCAGTCACCGAAGCCGATGACCTGGTTTCGTCGGTGATGAGAGCTCGGGGCTATCCCGTTTCCGATTTCGAGCAGCGGGCGGCGGATATTTCTGTGGATCATCCGCGAATGGTGGAGAACTACCGGTCGGCGCATGAGATTGCGCTGCGGGTTGGGAAAGACGCGGCTACCACGGAAGATTTGAGAACGGCGATGATTCACTACCGTTCTTTGTTTGACGAACTGGTACACATGCAACCGGTCGTGGAACGGAAAGAGGTAGCGTAAGGGCGGAACGCGGAGGAATGGCCATAGGCCAACCCTGCGCAGGAGATCTGCGCAGGGCTTTGTTTTTGGCACCGGTTCAGCGATGTTTGATGAACGAGCCCGTTTGCAGTTCGGCCATGGCCTGACGGAGTTGCTCTTGCGTGTTCATTACGATCGGGCCGTACCACGCGACGGGCTCTTCGATCGGCTTGCCCGACACTAACAGGAATCGGATGCCCTCGTCGCCGGCCTGGACCGAGATTTCGTCACCACGGTCGAAGAGCACCAGCGAGTGATTCTTGACGTCGTAGACGGGCGGTGCATCGGGCTGCTCGACCTGCTCGGTCAGAACCGCGCGGGGATTCGAGGAATCGCGGAACGTGCCGGAGCCGGCGAAAACGTAGGCAAAGGCGTTGCGCGTGGTCTCGACTTTGAGGCGCTTGCGCTGGCCGGGAGCAACCGAAATATCAAGATAATTTGGATCGGCGGCTACGCCTTCTACCGGTCCTCGCTTGCCCCAGAACTCGCCGCAGATAATGCGCACCTTTGTGCCGTCATCGTCGGTGACCTCGGGAATCGCGCTGGAAGGGATGTCCTGATAGCGCGGGTCGGTCATCTTCAGCGATGCAGGCAAGTTGGCCCACAGCTGGAAACCGTGCATGTGTCCCTGCTGATCACCTTTGGGCATTTCCTGATGGAGAATGCCGCTGCCGGCGGTCATCCACTGCACGTCGCCGGCGGTCATCTTGCCCTTGTTCCCGAGACTGTCGCCGTGCTCGACGGAGCCAGCCAGGACGTAGGTGATGGTTTCGATTCCGCGGTGCGGATGCCAGGGAAATCCGTTCAGATAATCTTTCGGGTTGTCGTTGCGAAAATCGTCCAGGAGCAAAAATGGATCGAAGTCCTTGGTCTTGCCAAAACCGAAGGCGCGTTGCAACTTTACCCCGGCGCCCTCGATGGTGGGCTTTGGTTCAATAATCTGTCGAACTGGTCGGAGCGACATAATTTCTCCTTCTTTCTTGTGTGCGCTCTTGAGCGCGTGGCCGTGGCCACGCGCAACGCGCAAATCACTTAGTTTTCAAAGCTAGGCTTTCAGAAACTCTACATCTAACGTGATGGTCACTTCTTCGCCGACGAGAATGCCGCCGGTCTCAAGCGCCGCATTCCAGGTCAGGCCGAAGTCCTTGCGGTTGATCTTTGTGGTCGCCGAAAGACCGATGCGGGTATTTCCCCAGGGATCTTTGGTCGGCGGGGTTGGGCCTTCCACGGAAAAAGTCGCTTTGCGCGTGACGCCGTGTATGGAGAGGTCGCCCTCGACCGCCAGTTCGCCCTCGGCGACAACGCTGACGCGCGTGGACTTGAAAGAAAGCGTAGGGAACTTTTCCACGTCGAGGAAATCGGCACTCTTCAGGTGCCCGTTGCGCTGGGCATCGCGGGTTTCGATGGAAGCGGCTTCGATCACAGCTTCGACCCGGGAATTCGCCAGGTTGGATTCGTCGAGAGTCAAGCTTCCCGTGACCTTGTGGAATTGTCCCTTCACGTTTGAGATCATCATATGCTTGACCTTGAACTCGGCAACGGCGTGAGCGGGATCGATGATCCAGGTGGTGGTGGAGGTTTGCGGTGCAGTCGATGTGGTCATAAGAAGTCTCCTTTGTACAGTGGTTAGATGCGTGTAAACGATATTCGTTGCAACAGCCATTAAGTCCAAAAAATCAAAGCACTTGGCCGCGGGACACAGCCAGGAGTTCGGTCAACGCCCGCAGGCGCTTTGTCCCCAGGTGGCCCAGTTGTTGGCGGTGGGTGGATTGCACCGGTTCGTCGAGGCGGGCCAGGAGTTTCAGGCCGTCCAACGTGATGCGGGCCATGACCGTGCGCCGGTCTTCGGTTTCGCGGCAGCGCGAGATCAGGCCACGTTTTTCCAGGCGGTCGAGCAGGCGAGTAACGTCCGGGTCGCGGGTGATCATGCGGTTGCCGATTTCCCCGCAGGGGAGCCCGGCGGGGGAGCCACGAAGAATGCGAAGCACGTTGTACTGCGTGGCCGAAACGTCCTCAGTCTTCAGAATGCGGACCAGGCCACGGGACAACATGTCAGTGGTCCGGAGCAGATCGAGAAACGCAGCCTCCTCAGAAGAGCCAATGCGCCGCCTGCCTCGTTTGCCGGCCGTTGTGTTCATGCCTTGATATTACTCGTTATAACGACTATTGTCAAGACAGCTGTTATCGCGCCTGGCAGAATGGAAACCTGGCGGCTGCCGTCAGGTTGGGGAGGGATCGGAGGGGTTGAAAAAGTGGTGGCCAGGGACGGAGTTGAACCGCCGACGCCAGCCTTTTCAGGGCTGTAGTCACCCGGACCTAAGTAATTGCAATCCTTACCTTTATCGTCGTTTGCACCCCCATTTTGACCGAAGTTATTGGACCCATAACGGACCCAACAATCAGACCCATGCGGATTCCGGAGTTCGCCCAGATTCTGATCGCGCAAACGGGAGCTTGGTTGTGAAGAGGCTATGAAGAAGTTGTCTCGGTGTCTGCTGTATTCAGGTCGAGGCGTACGCGGCAATGTGTTCCGTCTACGACGACGTGGAATTGCTCGATTGGCAGACGTCCGGAAACAACGAAAAGGCAAAGGATTCGCCAGCCGTTCGACCATAAAGAATTGGCGGGGACGAGGGGACTCGAAGCCGTAGCCTCTGCCGTGACAGGGCAACAATGACATGTAACTGATTGATATCAAACGGTGTCGGCGGACATCTCTTGATACCATAAGGTACTGCACGTCACTTCTTATCGTCCCCTTAACGTCCCCAGATTTTC
>Ga0302326_10001198_pt1 | contig 67206 bp, 54 predicted proteins | sample Palsa_T0_3_FD_202264 | JGI IMG/M metagenome (GOLD analysis project Ga0302326, IMG submission 202264) | Peat permafrost microbial communities from Stordalen Mire near Abisko, Sweden - Palsa_T0_3 | ecosystem: Environmental > Terrestrial > Soil > Palsa > Peat permafrost | place: Sweden: Abisko...
GCGCTGGCGCCCGCTCCCGGAAAACACCAATTTCCTCGGAGTCTATCGTTGGAACATCCTGCGCGAAGGTGATTGAGCCTCTGGTTTCTGCTCCTGCTTGCCTTGCTCTCTCCCGCGCATCTGCTCGCCGCCAGCCCCGTGTCCTTCAACCTGAGCACCAACCGCAGCTTCGCTCCCACCGAGAAGCCCACCATCCATCTGTACGCGCAAAACGTCAATGAGTTGGAGTTCCGCATCTATCGCGTCCCCCACCCGGACAAATTCCTCGCCGGGCTGCCTGAACTGCATAGCTTCGATAATGGAACCCCCTTTGGTCCCAAAGAGCGCATCGACGAACGAACCTGGCTGGAGCGGTTTCACGACTGGAAGCATCACTTATGGTTCCTGGTCCGGCGCTTCTTCCGCACCCAGTTCACCCAGGAGAATCGCGATCGCCTGCGCGCCCGCCAAGCCAGTTTGGCCCGCCGCAGCCGCATCGTCGGTGTGGCCCAGTTCGCCCAGATCCCCTTGCTGAATGATCATCAGCTGGTAGCCCGCTGGCGCCAGGAGCTGCCGCCTACCTACGTTTCCGATTCCCAGGAACTGCCGATCGACCCGCTGCCCTCCGGACTTTACCTGGTCGAAGCCACCGATGGCCATTACAAGGCCTACACCCTGTTGATGGTGAGCCGCATGGCGATGGTCACCCGCACCGGGGGTGGCACAGTACTTGCGTACTGTGTCGATCGTGTCTCCGGGGCCGGCATCGCCGGCGTGCAGGTGAGCGCAGGCTTTGCCCAGCAGCAGCAAGCCACCGGAACCACCGATGCCGACGGGCTGGCCCCGCTGCAGATGACCGCCCCTAAGCCCCTGCCAGACAACTTCTGGGTACTGGCCACCCACGGCGACGATGTAGCCGCCGTCACCCCGGGCGGCTATGCGCTCAGCGGATTTCAGGGCGGTCGTTGGTCCTCCTATATCTACACCGACCGTCCCGTTTACCGCCCCGGCCACGTGGTGCATTGGAAGGGAATTCTGCGTGCCCGGGTGGAGAATCATTTAGAGCTCCCCCGGCTCTCCACCATTCACGTCACCATCGCTGATCAGGATGACCACGCCCTGTTGGATAAGGACATGCCGTTATCCGCGGCCGGTAACGTGACCGGCGATTTAACCCTGCCGGCAACCGCGACTCTGGGCTACTACACCATTCGCCTGCGCGACGGCCCCGTTTCCGACGACGTGGACGCCGATGCGGGCAACGGCCAATTCCGCGTAGAGGATTACCGCAAGCCCGAGTACCAGGTGCGGGTAAGCCCCGCCAAGCCCCGCCTGCTGCAGGGCGAGACCGTGCCGGTAGTGATCGACGCCCGGTATTTCTTCGGCGAACCCGTTTCCAGCGCAAAGGTAAAGTACCGCGTTTACCATTCGCCCCATTACTGGTGGGACGAAGAAGGGGGTTCCGACGAAGAAGCCGGAGGAGATGACCAGCCCGAGATAGGCTACGACGCTGCCCAGCAATCTGAGCAGACTGGCAAACTCGATGCCAACGGCAAGCTCACCATCAACGTGTCCACCCAGTACGTTGCCGACCTGAAAAATCCCAGGGATCAGGATTACACCGTCGAGGCTGCGGTCACCGACCAGGCGAACCGCGAGATCACCGGCCGGGGACGCTTTCTCGCCACTCGCGGCAGCTTCCGTATCCACGTTGAGCCGGTGAGCTATGCCGTGCGGGTCGGAGAGTCCGCGCTGCTGAACGTGACCGCGGTCGATTACGACAACCACCCGGTCGAGACCCAGGTACACCTTCAGCTGGTCACCCATAAATATGTAAAAGGCCGAACCGAGACCACAAGAGGAGCCGCCACCGATGTGACCACGGATGCGAGTGGGCATGCTCAAGGCACGATCCCGGTAGCGGCCGCAGGCAACACTGAGGTAGAAGCTACCGCCACCACACCCGAGAACCGCGTGGTGTTCGACTCCACCTATCTGTGGGTGATGGGTGGCAACGAGGAGGGATGGGGTGGTGAGTCGCGCGCCGTGCAGATCATCGCCGACAAGAAAAGCTACGCTCCTGGAGACACGGCCCACATCAGCATCCTGTCGAACCTGGACAGCTTCTACCCCCTGGTGATCGCCACCGGCTATACGGTTGAGTTCCGCAAGGTAATGTTTTCTCCCGGTAAGTCGCTCACCTTTGACTTACCCATTACCGCGGACGCCCAGCCCAACCTGGAATTGAATGTTGCGTTTATCCGCAACGACCAGCTTTACCAGGCGAATCTCAGCATCAAGGTTCCTCCGCTACAACAGCAGTTACAAGTCGACATAACCCCGGAAAAACAAGTTTTCCAGCCGCAGCAGACGGCCGGCTACGACGTGTTTGCCCGCGACTGGCAGGGTAAGCCGGTCAGCGCCGACTTTAGTTTCGGAGTTGTCGATGAGGCAATTTACTCCCTCTATCCCGACAGCAGCGGCGACATCGTCAAGAAGCTCTATCCTGACCGCTACGTCTTCGCCGCCATCGACTCATCGCTGCAGTATTACTTCAGCGGCAGGGCAGGACTCAAGTCTCCTCAGTTGGCCGAGCGGGCGTCCCGTTACCGGCCCCAGCTTGCCCAGGTAAAGCCAGGCAATGACGTGGTGCAGCCACGGGTGCGCAAGGCCTTCCCGGATACAGCCTATTGGTCGCCTTCCGTACATACCGACGCCGCCGGCCACGCGCACCTCAGCCTGACCTTTCCTGATTCGCTCACTACCTGGCGGACCACGGTGCACGCCATTACGCTCGATGCAAAAGCGGGTTCCGCCATCAACCGTGTCCTGGTGCGCAAGAACATCATCGTGCGCATGGGGACGCCACGCTTCCTGCGCCAGGGGGATGAGGTAACGATCCCCGTCATCGTTCATAACTACCTCGATCAGGCCAAGCAAGTGCAGTTATCGCTCACAATGGATGGTTTAGACCCCGTAAGTGGCGCACCGCAATCGGTGATAGTGCCCAGCAAGGGCGAAGGCTCCGCGTTCTGGCGAGTCAAGGCCTCGCAGATCGGCACCGCACGTCTGCTCGCCAAAGCCCTCACCAATGAAGAATCCGATGCCCTCGAGCTTACTTTCCCGGTTGAGCCCATCGGCGTTCCCCGCACCATCAACACTTCGGGAGCGATCGTCCAGGACCAGGCAGCCAACACCACCATCGACTTTCCCGCCAATACCGATGCTGCCGCGCACACCCTGCATCTGGAGATTGCTCCATCCATCGCGGGTAGCCTCTTCTCCGCTCTTCAATATCTCAGCACCTATCCATACGGGTGCACGGAACAGACCATGTCCAGCTTCCTGCCCAACCTGGTAGTGGCCGACACGCTCAAGAAGCTGAATCTCTCCGGCCTCGTCAGCCCGGCCGACTTGCAGGCCAAGACCAACGCTGGCCTCGATCGCCTCAATGACCTGAGACACGATGACGGTGGCTGGGGCTGGTGGAAAGAAGATGACAGCCGCGTCTTCATGACTGCCTATGTCGTCTCTGGTCTGGCCCAGGCCAGAAGCGCCGGATACACCAAGGCCGATGCCAACCTGGCCGCAGGAGTCCGCTACCTGCAGAAGCAGTTAACCCAGCATCCGCGAATGATCCCTGGGCTGCGGGCGTACGTGGTCTATGCGCTCAGCCTCGCCGGTGCACGAAATCTTGCCCCCTCGCTCGAAACCCTCTGGTCGAGGCGCAACGACCTTTCCCCGGAAGCGCTGGCGCTGACCGGCATGGCTATGCTGCGCACCGGTGATACCCGCGCGCCGCAGATCGCGCAATTGCTCGAGGCAAAAGCCCAGCGCGCCGGCACGTTGGTCTCCTGGCCATCGAGTTATAGCCCTCTGCTTGACATCAACGATGACAACAGCGCCGAGAGCACCGCCTTCGCCTTGCGCTTCCTTACCCACGCCGATGCGCACAGCCCCCTGTTGGAAGGCGCTGCGCAGTGGCTGGTGCTCAATCGCAATGGCGGATACTGGTGGAACTCGACCGAACAAACAGCCATGGTGCTCTTTGGACTGGTCGACTATTTAGCCTCATCTCAGGAGCTGAACGCAGACTTTGACGTGGACGTGTTGCTCAACGGCGGGTCGATCGGCAAGCGCCATTTCACTGCGGCGGACGCCGTCTCTGGCGCTGACCTTTCGATCGATGTCGCCGCCGCCCAGCTTCACCCCGGCAGCAATGTGGTCCAAATCAGTAAGCACGGAGCGGGGCGAGCCTATTGGTCGGCGCAAGGCAAGTACTATTCCACCGAGCAAAAGTTTTACCAGCAAGGCACGCTATCGCTCAACCTGACCCGCGATTACTTCCAGCTGGTCCCCAGCACCAGGGATGGACAGATTGTCTACCAGCTCGATCCGCTCAAGGGTCCCGTCCATGTGGGAGACACTCTGGCCGTGCACATTGCGGTCAACGGCTCTCCCGCCAAGTATCTCCTAATTGAAGACCCAATTCCGGCAGGCGCCGAGTTCGTCCAGCAGGAGGATAGCTACAAAATTCTCGACCAGCCGCAAACCTGGGATTACTGGTACACCCGGCGGGAGTTCTACGATGACCGCGCCGCCCTCTTTGCAACCGAGTCCACCGGCCGCCACGAATCCTTCTATCTACTCAAGGTGGTGAACCCGGGAAGCTTTGCCATCAGCCCGGCCAACGTGCAGCCGATGTATCAACCCGGCATTCAAGCCACCAGCGATCTGCTGCATCTGCAGGTAGAGGAGACAAAGTGATGCAGGCAATCCGCCAGGCCTTCTCGAGATTAAAGGGCCGTCTCTTCTGGCTCCAATGGGTGGGCAATTTCCTGCTCATGTTGCTGGCTGCCGGCTGGCTGCAGATTCCCGACTCCCACAGCTGGCAATTCGTGTTCTCTCTTCTTTCCGGTGTGTTACTGCTGGTGGGCTTTCTGTGGCTTTACATCGCCACCTTCCGTCATCTTTTACCGTGTGCGCCGCGGCCGCCCTGGTGGCTAAGCTGTCTGCTGCTGGCCGGATTTCTGGCACTGTGGTGGTTGCTGTTGCAGCCGATAGCCGCTCTCCGGGCCCACGAAGTACTCTTTGCCGGTTATTGGAACTCTCAATCGCCGCCCTGGGTACGCTACCATCTCGGTTATTCCAGCCTCGTAGCCTGGCAGGAACATATCTATGACTGTATTCAATACATATTAGCCGGGCTCCTGCTTCCGTTGGCGATGCAGACGTGCGCGTGCGGTTTAGATCAGATCAGGCGGGCCACACGAGTATATCGGCACTGGCTCTACTGGCTGTGCGTGTTGGTCGCCGGGCTAGGAGGAGCCACCATTACCTGGGCCATCGCTGAGTGGACACCGGAAGCAGGGCTGGTGGAACAAACGCTCAGCGTCATCCTGCGGCTGGGCCTTGCCTACACTGTGGACATTCTGCTCTGGTGTTTCCTGCTAAGCCTGATCGCCCACTACGAGATATGACCCTCCAAAAACCATCCCCTGAACAAAACCCGGGTGCCCCATATCTCGATTTTGAGATGTGGGATTCCACGGCTCTCGCCCCTAAATGACCAAGGCTAAACAACTCTTGCTCCTTACCCCCGCCGTCCTGGCTATTGTGCTGACTGCGAGGTCACAAGAGAAGGCCGTGACCAATCCGGTTGCCGGCAATCCGCGCGCCATTCAGGAAGGAGCTTCGCTCTTTCGTCCAAACTGTTCGCCATGCCACGGATTGAACGCCCAGGGCGGAGGCCGGGGACCCGACCTGACCGCAGGACGTTGGGTCCACGGCTCGACCGACGCCGACCTTTTCCGCACCGTGACGCGCGGAGTGCCCGGAACCGAGATGCCCGCCAACGCCTTCGACGATTCCGAGATCTGGGCCATCCTGGCGTATGTTCGCTCGTTAGCGCCGGCAAACAACCAGGCCGTCTCCGGCGATCCCGTGAAAGGCAAAAAGATTTTCTGGGAAACTGCGGGCTGCTCGACCTGCCACATGGTGCAAGGCCGCGGCGGAGTGCTGGGTCCGGATCTGTCTCGTGTGGGAGAGGCACGCTCCGTGAATTATTTAATCGAGTCCATTCGTCAGCCCAGCAAAGAACTTTCCAGTGGGATGCTCGATCCCAACAACCACTATGGCCTACCCCTGGTCTACGACACGGTGACGGTGGTGACGGCCGATGGCCACAAAATGGTGGGCGTCGCCAGAAACGAAGATACCTTCTCTATCCAATTGATCGATACCAGCCAACACCTGCAATTCTTTCTCAAAAAAAATCTGCGAGAAGTAACCCACGAGCGCAAGTCTCTTATGCCGGCTTATTCCGAGGATATGCTTAAGCCCGCAGAACTGCAGGATCTGGTGGCTTACCTGGAAGGTCTAAGAGCCGAGTGAGCATTAAAAAAATCGCGCTATCGTTGCTGATGCTCCTCAGCGGAGGAGCGCGCCTGCCCGCGCAGGTGACCTACCAGCGCTTGCTCGGGGCAGACCACGAACCGCAGAACTGGCTCACCTACTCGGGGCGCTACTCCGGCTGGCGCTACAGCGCGTTGAACCAGATCAATACTGCAAACGCATCACGGCTGGCGATGCAGTGGACCTTCCAGGTCGCCGATCTCGGCCAGTTTGAAACCACACCCCTGGTGGTGGACGGCGTCTTATACGGAACCGGGCAAAATGACCGTGCCTTCGCCCTCGACGCGCGCACCGGGCGTGCCATCTGGCGCTATCAACGAAACCTGCCGGATAAGCTTCAGCCCTGTTGCGGCATGGTGAACCGTGGCTTCGCCATCCTGGGCAACAAGCTTTTCATGGCCACACTCGACGCCCATCTGATCGCCTTGGACACCAGGACGGGGAATCTGGTGTGGGATGTAAAGGCCGCTGATTCCAACGCCGCCTATGCCTTCACCGTCGCGCCGCTAGTGGTGAAGAACGAGGTGATCGTCGGCATCTCCGGCGGCGAATATGGAGTTCGCGGATTTGTGGATGCCTACGATGCCGACACCGGTCGCCGCCGATGGCGCTTTGAGACCGTTCCCGGCCCTGGACAGCCGGGACATGAGACTTGGGCCGGCGACTCCTGGAAGACCGGCGGAGCACCGGCCTGGGTCACCGGCTCCTACGATCCGGAACTGAACCTCGTCTATTGGCCCACGGGAAACCCGTCGCCCAGCGGTTACGGCGGAGCGCGAGCCGGTGACAATCTCTACAGCAACAGCATGCTGGCGCTCGATGCCGACAGTGGCCAGCTGAAATGGTACTTTCAATTCACCCCACACGATTTGTACGACTACGATGCCACCCAGGTTCCTGTCTTGTTGGATGAGCAATGGAACGGACGGCCACGCAAACTTTTGCTGCAAGCAAACCGCAACGGATTTTTCTATGTCCTCGACCGCACCAACGGAAAATTTCTCCAGGCTACGGCATTTGGCAAGGTGACCTGGGCCACGGGCATTGGGCCAGACGGGAGGCCGCTGCTGAATACCAATCTCGTCCCAAGCCCGGAAGGGAACCGCGTGTGTCCTGGCGCGCTTGGGCTCACCAACTGGTTTTCGCCGTCTTACAGCCCCGATACCAGGCTCTTTTATGTGGCGACCTCCGACGAGTGTGACATCTTCACCAGCGCACCGCAGACCTATCGCGAGGGCCACGACTTTCTGGGTAGCGTCTATGTGCCCGACCCGATTGTGAGGCCTACCGGAGCGCTCAAAGCCCTCGACCCCAGCACTGGAGCGGAAAAGTGGGAGTTCAAATACTTCAGCAATCCCAATGGCGGAGCACTCTCCACCGCGGGAGGGCTTGTGTTTGCCGGCGACTCTGACGGCAATTTCATAGCCCTCGACGCGCGCACGGGGCGGGACCTATGGAACGTGCAACTGGGCGCGGCCATCTACTCCACTCCGATCACCTACCAGCTCGACGGCAAGCAGTACGTAATCATCCCGGCAGGCTCTGCGCTGTTTGCCTTTGCCCTCGCGGACCAGCCAAAGCACGCTCCCGTCCAATGACACGAAAACACCAAGCGACTCAACCCACGCGAAAGTCGAATACATGGTCTGTCGTTGCTCGCTATCTGGAGGCTTGTTTTGTTCTTATGCGAGTCAGGAGTTTCTTCGTCACTCTCATTCCGCTCACTTTCCTGCATGCACAGACACTTCCACTGCGTCCCCTCATTCCGCGTGCCATCCTCTTCGGTCAACCAGAACATACCTACCCGCAACTCTCGCCCAATGGATTGCAGATCGCCTACGAGCGTAATGTCGCTGGCATCGCGGAGGTATGGGTCCGCACCCTTGGCACAAATGACGACCACGCCGTAACCTCATTCACTTCCCGAGACCTCCCAGGAGAGAAAGGAAATGTGGTTGGCTACTTCTGGCACGCCGACGGTCGCCACATTTTTTATCAGCGTGAACTTCAGGGTAACGATACCAGCGCGCGACTCTACATCCTCGACCTCAATACCCACGTTTCCCGCGATCTCACTCCTTATGACCATGTTTCCCTGAACGTCCTGGGCATCTCACCAGATCAACCCAACACCGTAACACTCTCCATGAACAAACGCGACGGCGGTGACCACTTTGACGTTTACAGTCTTAACGTCGTCACCGGCGAGACCACCTTGCAAATGGAAGCGCCGGACGATCTTGCTTATAACGGTTGGTCTCTCGGTACTGATCTCGTTGTCCACGGCATGGCCGAAAACCTGCCAAACGGAGGAACCATTCTTAGCGTGCGTTCCGACGTAAAATCTCCATGGCGTGAATTGTTGCGTTGCGGTCCGGAGGACGGAGCTGGAATTGTTGGCTTTGAGGATAATTACCGCACCGTCTCGGTCATGTCGTCCATTGGCGGTGACTTCGCGCATATCGACAAAATCGATGTCGTGACCGGAGCACGAACCCCGCTCTTTAAGACAGCTCGAAACGAAGAACTAGGGGGCTTTTGGACAAATCCCAAGACCCATCACGTCGATCTCATCCAATATCAAGGGGAGAAGCGAAGCATGGTCGGCCTCGACCATGCAATGGCCGCAGACCTCCGCATTCTTAAAAAGGCTCATGCTGGTGTGATCGACTCCATCGACCGCAATCCGGATGCTACCCGCTGGATCGTCACCTATCGAACAGATGGAGCAACCTGGTGGTATCTCTACGACCGCGCCAATAGAATCGCAACCCCTATCTACTCTGACCAGCCCGCCCTCGACCGATACCATATCGCCGGCAAACATCCCATTCGCTTCCATGCTCGGGATGGGATGTTGCTCCATGGTTATGTCTCCCTACCCGTTGACGCGAAGAAAGAACAACTCCCCATGGTCATCCTCGTCCACGGAGGCCCCGAGCGACGCGATGAATGGGGCTATGATCCCTGGCCCGCGTGGCTCGCCGATCGCGGTTACGCGGTCCTTCAAATCAACTTTCGTGCCTCTGACGGCTTCGGCAAGCGGTATCGCATCTCGGGCTATCACCAATGGAGCGGAGCCATGCGGACCGATATTCTCGATGGCAAGGCCTGGGCAGTCCAACAACAGATAGCTGACCCTAAACGCATCTGCATCATGGGGGGCAGCTACGGAGGTTATGCAACTCTGATTGGGCTTACCTTCACGCCCTCCGAATACACATGCGGCGTGGCCTTCGCTGCGCCCACGGACCTGGCTCTTCGGGTCCGAAACTCTCCCCATGACAACGATGATGAACGAGAACTTGGCCCAGATGTCGCCGAACTGGAAGCCGAGTCACCGGTGAATTTTGCCGATCGCTTATCGGTTCCCCTGCTCATCGCGCAAGGCGGCAATGATCGCAACGTAACCCCCGAACAAGCGGAAAAGATGGTCGAAGCTCTCCGCACCCATGGCAAAAAGGTGGACTACTATTTGTTTCCCAAGGCAGGACACGGTTTTGTGAGCGATGACGAGCGATTTGCGTTCTTTGCTGTGTCCGAACAGTTCCTCGCCCGTCAGATTGGTGGCCGGATCGAACCTATCACCGCTTCCGAAGCCGCAACCCTTAAGCGGGCAGTTCACTAACCATGTAGCTGCTTCCGTGAGTGGATAAGTGGGTGGGTGGCCCAGGTCTCGCTTTTGAGACCTGGGTTTTCTCGCATCACACCTATGGTACGGTTTTCATTCCGAGGTCTGTGCTTATGCCAGCGTTGCCACGCATCGTTTCTTTCCTTCCCTCCGCAACCGAGATGGCGTGCGCTTTGGGTTTGCAAGATCAATTGGTTGCCATTACCCATGAATGCGATTATCCACCTTCGGTGAAAGAGAAGCCTGTGGTGGTGAGCAGCGCCGTCTCCATGGCAACGATGACCCAGGCAGAGATCGACACCATCGTGAGCGAACGAATAAAAAACGGCCAAAGCCTCTACCAGGTAGATGAAAAGCTGTTACAGGAGCTTGCGCCCGATCTGATCCTGACACAAGATCTGTGTCAAGTCTGCGCCCCATCCGGAAACGAAGTGACCCAGGCTCTGACAGCGCTGCCCAAGAAGCCGGAGATTCTATGGCTGACGCCGAAGTCTCTTGCTCAAATCGCAGATAACCTGCGCGAAATAGGCCGGGCGACCGGCAGCCTTGAAAAAGCGGAGGAACTCATCGCCCACGGCCGCGCCATCCTCGACCAAATAGCCGAGCGGGTGCGCGCAGCCTCTACCCGGCCTCGCGTCTTCTGCATGGAGTGGCTTGACCCGGTCTACTGCAGCGGTCACTGGGTTCCCGAGATGGTGAGCATCGCGGGTGGAGTAGATCACCTGGGCCACCAGGGATCGGATTCAGTCCGCGTAGCCTGGGAAGACGTTTTAGCGTGGAAGCCCGAGGTCCTGGTCATCATGCCCTGTGGCTTCCATCTTGATCAGGTTCTCGAATTAACTCCAAAGCTTTGCGCCAAATCTGGGTGGAATGAACTTCCCGCCGTCCAGCAGGGAAGAGTGTATGCGGTGGACGCGAGTTCGTACTTCGCCCGTCCCGGACCGAGGGTTGTCGAAGGAACCGAGTTGCTGGCCCACATTATCCACCCTGATATCTTTCCCTGGACCGGCCCCGCAGACGCGTACAGCCGGCTAGATCTTCCCCATTCATAAAACGGATCTGGATCAGCTCGGCTGCAGGCGCAGAAGAGACTCTGCATTACCGTGAGCCAACTTCGCCAGGTCCTCGGCGCTCAGCATATCCGCCAGGCTATTCAGGAAAGTCCGTCCGCGCGTGTTAGCGCTGAACGGATAATCAACCGAGAAAAGCAGCCGGTTGAGGCCCACCACATCCAGCGCACAGCGGAAGGGCTGAGGAGTAAAGTATCCGCTGGTCGTGATGTGGATGTTGCTTTGGAAGTAGGCCGCGACTGGTTGGCGGAGGTGCGGTGCCGCTTGCGAGAGGATACCGCTGGAGCGAGCCAGCGCGTAAGGCAGCCCTTCGCCCATGTGTCCGATGATGAGTTGCAGAGTAGGGAAACGATCGAACAGGCCTGAAACGATCAGTCGCAACGTATGCAGGCCGGTCTCAGCGTGCCATCCCCAGCCCGCGATGGAGAGCAGGAGTCCCAGGTCACCCGGCAGCCCGGAGAAATATGTCTGGCGCACAGGATCCGGCGGCGGTGCGGGATGCAGATAAACTGGAACGTTCAAGTGAGCCGCTGCCTCAAAGAAAGGCAGGAAGCGAGGATCGTCAAGGAAAAGACCTTCGGTCGTGCCATCGACCAGAGCGCCCGCAAAACCGAGCCGGGTGACGCAGCGAGCGAGTTCCGCGGCGGCGGCATTTGCATCTTTCAAGGCGACCATGGCAAAGCCGGCGAGACGATTCGGGTGAGCGCGCACTGCGTCCGCCAGTTCATCATTCACGTCGTGGGCCAACGCTGTGGCCGTCGCCGCATCGAGCGCATCGAAGCCCATGGAGACGAGCGAGAGAACCTGCAGATCAATGCCGGCCTCGTCCATGTCTGCGATGCGGCCGGCCCCAAGGTCGAGCAGTTTGGGTTGCAGCTGGGCGAACCGCGGAGCGTCTCCTGTGGCGTGCACGAAAGATTCGGTAATGAAGTGCTCCTCAAGGGTGATGGTACGCATGAAGCATTAGACGCAGTCGTCGAGGCCAGGATTCGATTCATTCCCAAGTCCATTGACCTCGGTTAAGCGGTAAGTCTCGTCCGTCATTTGGGCCCTTTCTTTTTGCATCCCGCCGGTGAACAAGATTCGTATAAGTGAGTGAAGGGGGGAAGCGAGTGGTTCTCGCTTATCCTCCAAGTGACCACTTGATACTCAGAACAGAAGACGACGAGCAGCGCTTCCGCAACCTGATGCTGGAACACCAGAGCATGGTCTTCAGCATTGCTCTCCGCATCCTCGGCGATCGCTCTGCGGCCGAAGAGGCGGCCCAGGACGTGTTCCTGGAACTGCACGGCAAGCTTGGCGAGCTTACCTCCGATGCGCATGTTCTCCATTGGCTGCGCCGGGTGACCGTGCATCGATCCGTCGATCGCATCCGCAGGCGCCAGCGCCAGCCGGAGGTGGCGATGGACTGGAATGAATTGCCCGAATTGCCGGACAGGTCGACATCCCCGAGCCAGGGCGACCCATTGCTCAGCCGCTGGCTGCATCAGCTGGTACGCTCGCTTCCCACGGTAGCAAGGACTGTTCTCGTTTTGCGCTACCAGGAAGATATGAGCCCGGAGGAGATCAGCCGGGCGCTTGATATGCCCGTGGCCACGGTCAAGAGCCACCTGCAACGCAGCCTTCGTTTATTGCGCGAAAAATCGGCGCGCGTGCTGCGCTAAAGAGCAACAGAAGACTGAACGCGATGAAGAAAGCGAGGCGGTGATGGACGAGTTCAATGGCTACGAGACGGACGAAGAACTGGAACAGGCCCTGTACACAGCGTTGGTCCGTGAGCCTGCCCCAGACCATCTGATGCTGCGTGTGCAACAGCAGCTGTTCGCCGCCCACCGGGCACCGGCTGTTCCCGGTCTCCGTTTGCTCACCGTGTCGACATGGAGCGTTGGGTCAAGCCTCTGGTCGGTAGCGGCGCATGCGGCGCTATGCGTGCTGATTGTTCTGCTGCCACTGGTCGCGAAAAAGGACAGAGTGCAAAAGCCTGCGGAGCAGCTCACCGCAATCGACGCCAAGGCCTTTCTCCCCAGCCAGGAATCAGCCGCTGGCGGCGGAGGCGCCGGCGCGCACGACATCCTTCAGGTGCCGAAAGGAAAGCTGCCAAAGTTTGAACAGCAGCCGATCGTTCCACCCATATTGGCGTTCAATGAACATCCTAAGTTGACGGCGGAGCCCGCCATCGTGATGCCGAAGGATCTCGAGCTTCCGCCCGACAACATGCCGAACTTAGGAGACCCGCAGACCAGCGTGGCTGGTCCGCTTTCGAACGGAAGCGGGGAACTGGCGGGTATGGGCACCGGTTCCAGCGGAGGCATCGGTCCGGGTCGCGGAAATGGATATGGGCCTGGAGAAGGAGGTGGATATGGTGGCAGCGTGTATCAAGTCGGTGGAGGAGTGGCGGCTCCGCGGCTGATCTACGCCGTCGATCCAGAATTCTCTGACGAGGCGCGGCGGGCAAAATTTCAGGGTATGTGCCTAGTCACGCTCATCGTGGATGCCCAGGGCAATCCGCAGCGGGTTCACGTCGTGGGTCATCTGGGCATGGGGTTGGACGAGAAGGCGGTTGGTGCTGTGAGGCAATACAAGTTCAAACCGGCAACCCTGCACGGCCGGCCGGTGCCGGTCGAAGTGAATGTTGAAGTAGACTTCAGAATTTATTAGCAGTCGCCGCAGGCCCATCCCGGGCAACATCCCCTTTTGTCGTCCCGACCGGAGGAGTCGTTTGCCTTCGGAGTCTGCCTGAGAACTTAGGTTTGTATCAGTCGTCCACCGGCTGCGCCGACCCGCGGGGCATGAAACGGCACTCTCGACTTCCCTCAGGGGACAACTTTACGGGCTGCACAAAAGCCCTGTTTTGTATCAGGGCACGACTTTAGAGGTTGCGGAAAAAGCCAGGTTTTTGAAGGGTACGGCCTTTAGGCCGTACGTAACAACTGTAGAACCAATACGGCTTTAGCCGCTGAGGGCTGCGATTTCGCTAGGTATCGACTTTTTCCGCAGCCTCTTTAGTCGGGCCGTAAACGATTGAGAATATCTCGGGCTTTAGCCCCTGAGGGCATCTTTTTATCCGCGCATAAGAGAATTTAGAGGATGAAAAACGTACCTCGTCCAGAGCCGAGGAGCAACCCGAAGTATTTGGTAGGCTGACCCTTCAGCTTGACACTGGCGAGGTCTGCGTTTTTCGGCGAGAGATGCGTCGCCAGATGATTCTCAGCGCCGCCACCGTGGGAACCGAGATCAGCGCACCCACTACCCCCGCAATCTCTGCCCCAGCCAGCACTGCGAAAATCTGCATCAGAGGGTTGATTTCCAGAGACTCACCCATAACCCGAGGAGCGGTCACATAATCCTGCAACAACCGCCAGACTCCGAGAAATACGATCAACCACACCGGATGGGCATAACCTCCCAAAACAGAAATGACCACCACGGAAACCGCCGCGATCGCCGGCCCGACCACCGGGATAAATTCCAAAAATCCGGCCACCGGGCCGAGGACAAAGGAATAGGGAACTCGCATCAGACTGAGAACCAGCGTATACGCCACTAACGTCAAACCTGCCAGCATCATCTGCGACCGGATGTAAGTCCCCAGCATCACGTTCATGTCCTGCAGCAGTCCCTCGATCGTCTTTCGTTCATCGATCGAGCGGCCTAGATCCGCAGCCCCCGCTGCAATCGCCTTGCCCTGTTTAAGGAAGAAAACGCTGAGAATCGGAATGATGACCAACCACCAGAGCTTTTGCATCGGTTTCGCAAGTTTCGCTCCGGCTGTTTTCCCATACTGAAGAATGTCATCGCGATGGTGCACAAGAAAAAGCTGAACCTGCTGTATCAGCCGTTGGCCCCAGTGAAAATGTTGCCCCAACGCCGCTACCAGCTGACCTGACGCGAGATTCCCGGAAAGCGAGGGCAGGCCCGCTCCCAAGGCACGCGCCTCATCGGCAACCTTTGGCCCGGCGATGATGCCCACAGCGACAAGCACCGCGGCGAGCACAAGGTACACCACGAGAATCGCTTTGCCCCTCCCCCTCACGGGCTTCTCTAACAGTCCAACCAAAGGCGCGAGAAAGTACGCGAACAGAATCGCGAAGAGAAAGAGCGTAAGCGTGTCTCGAGCGCCCCGCAGGAAAGCAAGAAAAAGGACAAAAATCAGTGTCGTACTAAGAACACGTGCGGTCTTCCCGTCCCACAAATCATCCAGGAACGTAGGGGAAGAAGGTGCAGTGGCTTGGTCGCTGGTGGTCACATGTTCTCGCTGGATGAAGGAATTACTTGCCAATGAATTCTACGGGATGTTGGGTGAACACCTGGCATTTTATGAGATCGAGTACTCGCTTAACCGGGCTATCTGGGTCAACAAGTAGTTCCGCTCCGGAAGGCTGGTTGTCCGTTCGGCGGCCAATCGGTAGTGAGCCATCGCGCCCGCTGGATCGCCGGACATCTCCAGCAGGTAGGCCCGAACTGCATCCAGTCGATGATGGCCGGTCAGCCGCCCATCCTGGTCCAATTCCAGTAACAGCTTGAGACCTGCCGCCGGGCCCCTCACCATGGCCGCCGCGACTGCATGATTGAGCGCCACCATGGGGTTGTCGGACATTCGTTTCAGCAGTTCATAAAGGGTCAGGATCTGCGGCCAGTCCGTTTCCTCAACCCTGGCAGCTTCGGCGTGAACGGCGGCGATGGCGGCTTGCAGCTGGTAGGCACTGATCGACCCCTTGGAGAGTGCTGCGGTGATGAGAGCGATCCCTTCGGAGATCTCGGACTGATCCCATAGCGTTCGATCCTGCCTGGCCAGTGGGATCATTTCTTCGTTTGGTCCTGTTCTGGCCTTTCGCCGCGCGTTGGTCAGCAACATCAAAGCCAGCAGTCCACCCACTTCAGCGTTATCAGCAACCCCACTGTGCAGGGCGCGGGTCAGCCGGATTGCCTCGCCTGATAACTCCAGCCGTTGCACCTGAGGCCCCACACTGGCGACATAGCCTTCGTTGAAAATCAGGTAGAGCACATGCAGCACTGCTCCGAGCCTTTGCGCCAGCTCCTGATCGGTGGGCAAGCGGAAGGGCGTTGCGGAAGACTTGATGCTTTGTTTCGCCCGGCTGATTCGCTGGGCCATGGTTGCTTCTGGCACCAGGAAGGCGTTGGCGATCTCGGTCGTGGTCAGGCCACCCACGGCTCGCAGAGTAAGGGCGATTGCCGACGACTGGCTCAGCGCCGGGTGACAGCACATGAACAGCAGAATGAGTGTGTCATCCTGCTCCAGGCCAGTGTCGATCTCGGACACCGGCGCCAAACGCTCCAGCTCTTCCGCCACCACGGTTTCTCTTCGACGGCGGGCCGACTCGCTCCTGATTTGATCGGTCATGCGCCGGCAAGCGACCTGGATAAGCCACCCGCGAGGATTGTCCGGTACACCTTCCCTGGGCCATTGCATCGATGCTGCCAACAGCGCTTCCTGAACCGCGTCTTCTGCGTCAGCGAAGTCATGGAAGCGGCGAATGACGGTTCCGAGCACCTGCGGCGCGAGCTCGCGCAATAGATGCTCGGAAACGGAGTGCAGCGGTTCGCTCACGGCTATTCCGCTGTCGCCCTGGTCATGATTTGGCGCACTTCGATGGGCAGGTTCACTTGTGTGCCTCCGGGACCCGGCCCGCCCGAGAAGCGGGCCGCAATCTCGTAAGCTCGTTCCGCAGTGTCGACGTCGACGATCCAGTAGCCCAGCACAAATTCCTTGGCTTCTGGAAACACGCCGTCGGTGATGGGGGTATAGTTCTTGCCCGCTCGCACCAGCTTAGCCTGATGCGGCATACCCAGGCCTTCGGTGGCTACGAACTCTCCGGATTTGGTCAGATCGTTCCTGAGACTGGTCAAATAGGCGAAGTGGTTTTGAACATCCTTCTCCGACCACGCCTTGTAGCCATCCACACCCTCTTTCGTTCCGGTCATCAACAAAATGTACTTCATATGTCTGCTCCTTTTCGCGCGGATTCTTGTATGCGCTTTTGTAAGAGAGTCGGATCAAGCATCTCTTTCTCGACATCGAAAGCCATCGATTCACAAAAAAATGTGCGCCAAGGCAGTGATCACTGCTTGATGCGACCATCAAAGGGATAAGTGAACGCTGCAGCAATCCGAAATCGTGAGGCATCCGGATGGAGCGTATTGAGCCGGTCTGTGCCGAGGTCTCGCGTGACCTCAGATCGCGGTGCCGGCTGATTCGCCAGAGCACCATCTAAACAAACATTCCCTCATCGATCTGAATGAGTAGCTCTTCCACAATTCTGCTTCCGGTATCGGTTTTTACCAGCGACAGCGGGGACCTTCCTTCAAGGTGGGAGTGTGGGTTCCGAAGCCAGGCGAGTGCCTGCTCGCGGTTCCCGTAAACGGATTCAGCGGAGGAGAGAATGCGGACAACCCGCAACACGCGATCCGATTCCTCCACGGTGAGCTTCTCCCGGCGGGAACGGCGGTGCTGGAGCGTTCGGGCTGGAATGACGGTGTCGTGAATTTCTGACCGTTCCAAACCGAGCGTCAGCAGCCGTTTGACCACCCAGGGAGGAAGTCGCCCCTCAACAATGCGCAGAATCTCAGCCTCAGTCGCCGGGGACCGTACTCCCAGCCAATGACCGATTTGCTCATGTGCGGCGTTCACGAACTCCATGCTACTCCATCATGCCGCTCATCTCTCGGCAGAACGACAGCCTGAAGCAGAGACGGAGACAGATCCCATCAACTCAATGGCCACGAGTGGACTCTAACAGTTGATTCAGGAGTAGCGAGTCTTGTAGGGGTCGCGGCTCTTATGCTTTGTATCAGGGCACGACTTTAGTCGTGCCGTAAAGATTGCAAATATGCCGGGCTTTAGCCCCTGAGGGCATCTCTTTATCCGCGCAAAAGAGAATTCAGAGGATGGAAAACCGTACCTCAGCGGCTAAAGCCGGCTATTGCAGTGTCATTTACGGCACGGCTGAACCCGTGCCCTTCCAGGACCCTGTTCTCACGCAGACTCTTTAGCCCCTGCAACTCTACTGCATCAGCTGTTACAGTCCACCAGGGAAGGTTTTGGCAACCGCTACTCCCGCGCAACGGGGCTGCTGATTTTCGATCCGGTGCTCCATTCGGCGAAGGGGCTGATGGTGGTCACCAGATCGTCACGGCGATGGATGCTGGCGCGAAGATAATCACGGTTCATCACTGCAATCACTTCCAACTTGATTTCCTTGGGGCAGACGGCGGTGCACTCACCGATATTGGTGCAGCTGCCAAAAGCCTCAGCACTCATCTGCGCAACCATGCCCAGGGCACGGCGCTCGCGTTCCGGCTTGCCTTGGGGAAGAATACCGAGATGGGAGATCTTGGCCCCGGTAAACAGCGCGGAGGAACCATTCGGACACGCGGCCACACACGCTCCACAGCCAATACAGGCGGCAGCATCCATGGCCCGATCCGCAGTATCTTTTCCGATGAGGTGCGTGTTGCCGTCCACTGCATTTCCAGTGGAGACGGAGATGTACCCCCCAGAAGCAATGATGCGATCGAAGGAGCGGCGATCGACGACCAGGTCCTTAACCAGAGGGAAAGCGGCAGCGCGCCAGGGCTCAAGCAGCAGTTCATCTCCGTCCTTGAAGTGGCGCATAGTCAGCTGGCAAACCGTGGTGGCGCGCATCGGCCCATGCGCAATGCCGTTGATCATAAAGCCGCAGGAGCCACAAATCCCTTCGCGGCAATCATGCTCAAAGGCCACAGGCTCTTGGCCTTCTTCCGTCAAACGCTCGTTGAGCACGTCGAGGCACTCCAGCATCGACATCTCAGTACTTTCGATGTCCATCGGATAGCTGACAAACTTGCCCCGAACCCTGGGATCTTTCTGCCGCCAGATTTTTAGCGTTACTTTCATTACTTGTAGCTCCTCTGGCTGGGGTGCACGTAGTGAAATTCCAACGGTTCCTTCGCCAGCGTGGGTGGGTTGCCGGGGCCGCGATAGTCCCAGGCCGCGACGTAGGAATAATGCTCGTCGTCACGCTGTGCCTCACCTTCAGGCGTCTGGTATTCCTCCCGGAAGTGGCCGCCGCAGGACTCATTCCGGTTGAGCGCGTCAATGCACATCAGCTCGGCGAGTTCGAAGAAGTCCGCCACGCGCCCGGCTTTCTCCAGGCTCTGGTTCAAATCTTCACCGCTGCCGGGAACGTTCACGTTTTTCCAGTACTCCTCCTGCAACGCGCGAATCTGGCCAATGGCCGATTCCAGACCCTGCGCGGTGCGCGACATGCCGCAGTAATCCCACACGATCTTGCCCAGCTCGCGGTGGAAGGAGTCAACCGTGCGCTTGCCTTTGATCGACAGCAGCATTTCAGTGGTCTGTTTCACGCAAGCAACGGCTTGCTTGACCTCAGGCGCGGTATCGAGCACGGCCGGAAATTTATTGGTCGCGAGATAATTGCCGACCGTGTAAGGAACGATGAAGTAGCCATCCGAGAGCCCCTGCATCAGCGCGCTTGCTCCCAGCCGGTTGGCGCCATGGTCAGAGAAATTGGCCTCGCCGATGACGAACAAGCCGGGAATCGTGCTTTGCAGGTTGTAATCCACCCACAGCCCGCCCATGGTGTAGTGGATGGCAGGGTAGATGCGCATGGGAACCTTATACGGGTTCTCGTCAGTAATGCGTTGGTACATGTCGAAAAGGTTGTCGTAACGATCGCGGATCGTTTTCTCGCCCAGCCGCCGAATGGAATCGGCAAAATCGAGGTATACCCCGAGCCCGGTCTGGCCCACGCCGCGGCCTTCATCACAAACCGCCTTGGCATTGCGCGACGCCACGTCACGCGGGACCAAATTACCAAAACTGGGATAACGCCGTTCCAGATAGTAGTCGCGCTCTGCTTCCGGAATCTCATCCGGAGGGCGCTGGTCGCCTTTCTTCAGCGGCACCCAGATGCGGCCGTCGTTACGCAGCGATTCACTCATCAGGGTGAGCTTCGACTGGTACTCACCGGTGACCGGGATGCAGGTGGGGTGAATCTGGGTATAGCACGGGTTGGCAAACAGCGCCCCCCGCTTGTGCGCCCGCCAGATGGCGGTCACATTGGAGCCTTTGGCATTGGTCGAGAGATAGTAGACGTTGCCATAGCCCCCGGTGCCCAGGATGACTGCGTCCGCAAAGTGGGTGCTGATGGCGCCGGTCACCAGGTGACGGGTCACGATGCCGCGGGCCTTGCCGTCGATCACGATCAGGTCCAGCATCTCGGTGCGCGGGAACATGCTAACCGTGCCGGCATGTATCTGGCGTTCCAACGCCTGGTAAGCGCCCAGCAGCAGCTGCTGCCCTGTCTGGCCGCGGGCGTAGAAGGTGCGCGAAACCTGGGCGCCCCCGAAAGAGCGATTAGTAAGCGTGCCGCCATATTCGCGGGCGAAGGGAACCCCCTGGGCTACGCACTGGTCGATGATGTTGACGCTGATCTGCGCCAGCCGATAGACGTTTGCCTCGCGAGCGCGGAAGTCTCCGCCTTTCACTGTGTCGTAGAAGAGACGGTATACGCTGTCGCCGTCATTTTGATAGTTCTTGGCGGCATTAATCCCGCCCTGGGCGGCGATGGAGTGGGCGCGGCGGGGCGAGTCCTGAAAGCAGAAGCATTGCACCCTGTATCCCAACTCGCCCAGCGTCGCGGCAGCGGAGGCTCCCGCCAGGCCTGAACCAACCACGATGATGGAATGCTTGCGCTTATTGGCCGGGTTGACCAGCTTGACGTCGAAACGCGTCTGGTCCCATGCCCGCTCTATGGGCCCGGTAGGTGCTTTGGAGTCGAGAATCATCTATTTCACCAGTCCCAGGAGAACGCTGATCGGAATGGAGACGTAGCCGAGGACAATGAGCAGCGCGATCACCAACGCGGCCGTTTGCAGCCTGGCGGTGTATTGCGGCTGGTGGATGCCCAGGGTTTGAAACATGCTCCACAGTCCGTGGCGCAGGTGCAGGCCCAAAAGGCAAATAGCCACAACGTAGGAAACTGAAACCCACCAGACCTGAAAGCCGGATACCACATTGTGGTAGACGTCGCCCTCAATATAGGCCGCACCAGGATGGATATACCCGGCGGTCAGGTGCAGTAGATGAAAGATGATGAAGGCAAGAACAATCGGGCCGGACCAATACATGGTCCTGGAAGCATACGAGGACGCGATCGCTTTCTTGACCGAATATCCAGTTGGGCGCGCCCGCTTGTTGCGCAGGCCCAACTGCACGGTTGCAATCACGTGCAGGGCGATGGCGATCAGCAGGATGGCCCGCACAGGCCAAAGCAATTCTCCGATGCTATGCAGAAAGGCGCCGTAGGCGTTCAGTTTTGCCGGGCCTTCAAAGACCTGAAGGTTGCCCAGCAAGTGCCCGATCACGAACGCAAACATGAGGATGCCGGTGATGGCCATCACGATTTTCTTGCCGATGGTCGAGCCCCAAAAGCTGGGCGCCCGATTGCTCCCCCGGTTTTCCTTTGGAACGGCTGCGAGTGTGCTCATTTTGATTTATCCGATGCCTCAGGAGGTGCCCGAACCGAATCCGGCCCAACCTTTTATTATCGGTGCGCGATCAAAGCACCGTCAAGGATGCGGCACCCGAGAGACGATTCAGGCAAACAGTTGCAGTAATGCGCGAAATGCTTCTCCACGATGGCTGTGGGCCCAGCGGGTTTGGTCGTCGAGTTCCGCCATGGTCTGCTTGAGCGCCGGCACATAAAACAGGGGATCGTATCCGAAACCGCCGTTGCCCTTCGGCGCAGACAGGATGCGTCCTTCGACCGTGCCCTGGGATGCCAGCACGCAGGTCCCGTCCTCGGCAACGGCCAGTGCGCAGTGATAGCGAGCTCCACGATTACTTTCAGTAACTCCGCCAAGTTGCTGTAACAGAAACAGATTGTTATTGGCGTCGGCTGCAGTCACTTGCCGGAACCCCGCATCGGCCGCATAGCGGGCGGAGCGGACGCCGGGAGCACCATCGAGCGCATAGACTGCGAGCCCGGAGTCGTCGGCCAACACCATTTCCCCGGGCAGAAACCGGCTGTAGTAGATGGCCTTCTCCAGTGCGTTCTCTTCGAAGGTGGGGGCATCTTCCGGCGGGGCCTCGATGGCCTCGAGGCCGGGTAAGGGAAGCACGTCGATATCATGCTGGGCAGCCGCCACGCGAAAATCGCGCAATTTGCCCGGGTTGCTGCTGGCCACGTACAGGGTGCGGGTCATGAGCGAAAAACAGCCAGAGGGCAGCCTTCACAGCGAGGCCGCGGACCGCAGTGATGCTTGCCCACGGCAACCACCAGCGCATGAAATTCGTTTAAGAGCGGCCGGTGAAAGTCCGGCGGGTCCTGGGCAAATGCGGTGTGCACCAGCTCCTGGAGCTGGGCATACTTGTGGTCCCGGCCGGCGAGGCCGTGACGGTCGGCGATTCGGCGCAGGTATTCATCGACCACGGCTACCGGGTGGAGCAAAGCGTAGAGCAGGATGGCGTCTGCTGTCTCCTCGCCGACGCCGGGCAGTGCCAACAGTTGAAGCCGGACAAGGGAGGTCGGTTGGGCGGCGAGCTGTGCCAGGGATCCACCGTGCTGCTGATCGAGAAAAGCGACAAATGCCTTGATGGCCGCTGCTTTGCGAACCATGTAGCCGGAGGGGCGGATGAGCGTGCGCAGTTCATCCTCGGCAATTGCCCGCAGCCCGTCGAGGTTCATTACATGGTGTGCGATCAGGTTGGCGATGGAGCGTTCCACACTGCGCCACGAGGTGTTCTGGGTCAGGTAAGCGCCGACGATCACCTCCAGAGCGGTCTGCGCCGGCCACCATTGCTGGGGGCCATAGGCGGCAGCGAGCTGGTCGTGAAAATTGCGCAGAATGGGCGCCGCGGATTGGTTCACGGATTTGTCTTCTGTTGCTGCAACTGTTTTTTCCAGCCCAGCAGCTTGGCTCGTAATCCTTCGGCTTCGGCCTCGGCGATCATGCCCTTGTGTTGATACAGGATGGAGAGGCTGGTGTGGGCCAACGGGTCTTCCGGATCGAGCTGCAGCAGGCTTTGCGCGACGGCGACGGCTCCGTCGAGATCGCCCTGCTCCTGCAGCGCGCGGATGAGCCCGTGCATGGCATCGAGCATTCCGGGATTTACTTCCAGGCAGCGGCGAAGGGTTTGTGCGGCGGCTGCGGCGTCCCCTTCGGCGAGCCGGTCAAGCGCCTGGTAATAGAGCTCTTCGGCGTGGGAGAACTGTGACGGAGATGGCATGGTCTGAATGGCTTGATTCAATGATAGCGGTTAGGATGAACGAAACAAAGGAGACCCCGCCGAATGAGCTTCATCCTCACCGATGGCTGGCTGATTACCATGAACGATCGCCGTGAGATCCTCGAGCGCGGCAGCGTGGCCGTTGACCACGATCGCATCACCGCTATCGGCAGCCGCCGGCAACTGGAGCAGCAATACCCCGGGGCCGAAGTCATCGATTGCAGCCGCCGTATTGTGATGCCGGGCATGGTGAATACCCATACCCATTTGTTCCAGACTCTGCTCAAGGGTCTGGGCGACGATATGGTGCTAAAGAAGTGGTTCACCTGTATGACCGGGCCGAGCGGGGTACACCTGACTGCCGCGGATGCCCATGCTGCTGCGCTTCATGGCTGCGTCGAATCGATACGTTCCGGGGTCACCACGGTGGTCGATTTCATGTATGTCCACCCTCAGCCGGGAATGATCACCTCGGTGGTCGATGCGTTCCACATGACCGGCATGCGCGGCTTCGTTTGCCGTGGGTTCATCTCCGACGGGGTGCAATACGGAGTTCCGGCAGCGCTTCTGGAGCCGCCCCCGATGGCTCTGGCCGATGCAAAGCAGCAGATACGGCGTTACAACCAGCCGGGAGGACGAGTTCAGGTTGGCCTGGCCCCCAACATGATCTGGGCGGTGGACGAAGAAGGCTACCGCTTAACCCGCAAGCTGGCTGATGAGGAGCATGTGCTGATTACTACCCACGTGGCAGAGACTGACTTTGAGTTGGAAACGGCGGCGGCGACCTACGGCATGAATGACACTGAGTTTCTGAGCGACATTGGTTTTTTCGGTCCCGACGTGATCGCGGTGCACTGTGTGCATTGCAAGACGGATGACATCAAAATTCTCCGTCAGCACGGTACCAAGGTATCGCATAACCCCTGCAGCAATATGTATCTGGCTTCGGGGTGTGCTCCGATTCCCGAGATGCTTGCGGCCGGGGTTACGGTGGGGCTGGCGTCGGATGGCCCGGCCAGCAGTAACAATCACAGTCTCTTTCAGGCGATGAAGTTTGCCGCCTTGCAGCAGAAGGGAGTGCACCAGGATGCCACCATCATGACGGCAGAAAAGGTGCTCGAGATGGCTACGATTGATGGTGCGCGCGCGGTGGGCCTGGAAGCGGAGATCGGTTCGATCGAGGTGGGTAAGAAGGCAGACATCGTCGTGGTTGATTACAACAATGCTTTTATGACGCCCATTCATCATCCTGTTTCTGCCATGGTGTATTCGGCGCTAGGGAGTGAGGTCACCACGGTGATGATTGACGGCCGCCTGGTGATGCGCGACGGCATTGTTGGGACGGTCGATGAGGCGGCGGTCCGACGTCAGGCGCAGATCAGCGCAGATGCGCTTACTCAGCGCGCGGGCACTGATGCGTTCAAGCGAAGGCCGTGGCCGGGGAGATGACTGCAGATCCCGCCACTGCGCTGTGCTGTCGGGATTGACGAAGGGTAGGGCCTTCCCCTCAAGCCTGTTGCGGGTCCCACAGCTCCGCACGGGTGCCCCACGTTCGCACCAGCGTACGTGGGCCGAAAACGATGGGCTAAGCCCCTCAAAGGTCTGTCTTTTCTCTTTTTCCACTCAATCTTTGCTGTAGGGCACCATCAGCGCCGCCGGCTGGATGGCTTTGCCAAACAGTCCCGAAATCGCGAGGATCGTCACCAGGTAGGGAAGTGCCGCCAGCAACTGAGGTGGAATACTCGCCCCTCCCAGCTGCAGGGATAACTGCAGCGCATCGCAGGCGCCAAACACCAGCGCCGCCAAAGCGGCCTTCAACGGACTCCATCGTCCGAAGATGACGATGCCCAGGGCAATAAATCCCTGTCCGGCGACGATCGATTCACGAAACAGACCGATCTGCGCCAGGACCAGGTAGGCGCCAGCCATCCCCGCCGTTGCGCCGCCGATCAACACTCCGAGATAGCGCATGCGGGTTACCGAAACCCCTGCTGCGTCGGCCGCGCCAGGATTTTCTCCCGCGGCTCGCAGAGCCAGACCAAAGCTGGTGCGAAACAAGATGAATTGCGCCAGCAGAACCAGCCCCAGCGTTAAGTAAAGCAAAATCGTCTGCCCAAACAGCGCCGGCCCGATCAAAGGAAGGTCGCTCAACCATGGAATATGCAAGGGCGCGAACATGGCCACATTCTGCGGCCCCGCGGATTCACCCAGGGCACGGCGGTATACCGTGGCCGCAATGCCCAGCGCCAGCACGTTGAAAACCAGGCCGACAACCACCTGGCTGGCGCGGACGGTGACATACATCCAGGCCAGCAAAAGATTGAAGACGATGCCGGTCAGCATAGCCGCCAGCAGGCTAATCCAAACCATCCCGGTTACATAAGCGGTGAGGAAGCTGGCCAGCGCACCCAATAAAATCGTACCTTCGATGCCGACATTCAAAACCCCGGAGCGTTCGGCGAATGTTTCTCCCAGAGCAGCCAGCAGCACCGGCCCCGAGAGCCGCAGGCTGGCGGCCAGCCAGGTTACCAGAAATGCCGAACTCAGCAGCCGATGAAAATTCACGTTAGCTTCACCCGGTAACGGCGGAAGATCTCGCTTGCCAGCACCATCAACACGATCAAACTTTGCAGAATGAAGGTGATGGAGGAAGGAATCCCCGCCCGCCGCTGCATGGCGTTCGCGCCCACCGTCATGCCGCCGTACAGCACGGCCGCGGGGATCACGGCCAGCGGGTTGAGCTGGGCCAGCAGAGCGACAATGATGCCGGTGAATCCCACACCTCCGCTGATTCCATCCATCAGGCGATGTTGTTCGCCTAGCACCTCGACAGTTCCAGCCCAGGCGCCAAGCCCTCCGGCACAGAACGCGGCAAACACCAATCGGCGCCCCACGTGGATTCCCCCATAGCGAGCCGCCGATGGGCTTAGTCCGCTGACGATCAACTCGTAACCCAACGCCGTCTTGCGCAGCATCACCCAAACCACCAGGGTCGCGAAGATGGCCAGCAGGATGCCAGCGTGTGCGCGCGTCCCGGGCAGGATAAATGGCAGCCAGGTAACGCGGCGCAGCAGAGCAGTTTCCGGCACGCCTCCGGGGGCGCGCATCGGACCCGACACCAGGTACTGCACAATAAGGATGGCGACGTAGTTCATCATCAGGGAGATGAGCACCTCGTTGCCTCCAAACCGAACCCGCATCAGCGCAACCACGCCGGCCCACGCGGCTCCAGTGGCAAAACTCACGAGCAGCACCAAGGGAAAGAACGCCCACGGAGAGAGCGCGGTAAACAGGGCCAACCATGCCGTGGCAGCAGCCCCCATGACGAAGCATCCTTCAAAGCCCAGGTAGCCAAACCCGGATCGCCAACTCACAATCGTTCCCAGGGCAATCAACGTTAAAGGGGCAGTCCGCACCAGGGTGTATCCAAAACCGCGCAAGGTCGCGAACGGTTCATGAAACAGCGCCACGTAAGCCTGCAGCGGATTCGCGCCGTAGAAGGCAAACAGTAGCGAGGTCACCAGCAACGCCGCTACCACAGCGACGGACATGGAAGTAAGGATGGCGAGTTGTGAATCAGCCGGAGCTACCCGGCGTTCGATCAGCTTCATGGCTCTCCGCCGGAGATCATCAGGCCCAGCTTCTCTGAAGTGACTCCGGCGGCGTTGAGAATGCCGACAATGCGCCCCTCGAACATGACAGCGATCCTGTCGGCCAGGTTCATCAGTTCTTCGAGCTCTGCGGAAATCAACAGAATCGCCTTACCGCGTTCGCGTTCGCCCAGCAGTTCGAGCCACACTGATTCGACTGCGCCCACGTCCAGTCCTCGCGTCGGCTGTTCAACCACCATCGCCGATGCATCCTGCAGGATCTCCCGCCCGAGAATCAGCTTCTGCAGATTGCCGCCGGAGAGCTTGCCCGCTGCCGCGCTCATACTGGTAACCCGCACGCCGAAGCGGGACACGAGCTGGGCGGCATGTTCGCGAATCCGTCGCGCGTCCAGAAACAATCCCCTGGCGCGCTTTCGCTGCGAGCCGAGAATTGCATTATCAGCGATGGACATGGCGCTGATCGAGCCTACATGCCGGCGATCCGCGGGAACATAGGACAAACCGAGAGCGCGATGCTGCGCCACTGTTAGCCGGGTCACATCCCGGTCCTCGAGAAAGATGTGTCCTTGATGAACCGGCCGCAGGTGCATGATTGCTTCGGCTAACTGCGACTGTCCATTGCCGTCGACGCCGGCGATGCCGACGATTTCCCCGGCATGCACTTCCAGGGTTACACCGGAGACTTTTTCCTGTCCCACATCATCGCGCACGTGGAGCCCTTCCACCCGCAGCATAGCTCGTCCGCGCTCGACGGGGGCACGATGGACCCGTAGATTGACATCGCGGCCGACCATGAGAAGAGCCAGCTGCCGCTCGGACGTCTGTTGGGTTCGGACCACGCCTACGACCTGGCCATCACGCATGACGGTCACGCGATCCGCCAACTCGAGAATCTCCTTGAGCTTGTGGGTGACGATGACGATCGAGCGGCCTTGATCGCGTAGTGCACGCAGCACGCTGAACAGCTGATCTTTTTCATGGGTGGTAAGCACGGCGGTCGGTTCGTCAAGGATCAGCAGCCTGGCATCGCGATAAAGCAGTTTGAGGATTTCGACGCGCTGTTGCACGCCAATGGGCAAATGCTGCACTTGCGCGTGAGCATCAATGGCCAGATGGTGCTGATCGCTCAAGCTGCGCAGCCGGCTCGCGGCTTGGCGCAGGTCGAACTTTTGCTTCAGGCCCAGTACCACGTTTTCGACCACCGAGAATCGCCGCACCAGCATGAATTCCTGGTGCACCATGCCGATGCCGAGCGCGATGGCGTCTCCTGGGCTGGCGATGGCAACCGGCTTGCCGTCGATCAGGATCGATCCCGAATCCATGGAGTGGAATCCGTAGAGAATTTGCATCAGGGTGCTCTTGCCGGCGCCGTTCTCTCCCAGCAGCGCATGGATTTCTCCCGGCTCGATGGTGAAGTCCACGTCGCGGTTGGCCACTACGCCGGGGAACCGCTTGACGATCTTTCTCATGGCGAATGCCGGCACCTGTATCTCCTGTACGAGGCGCTACCAGAATACCTTCGAGGGCCGTTGCCCATGTCATCGGCCCCGGTGGCTAAGCCCACAGGATTTCCGACGACGCCCTTGTCCCGTCTATTTCCGTCTAGTCCCCACCATGCTATTCTCGACTCCATAGCGCATAGCCAAAGTTCCGTTGTGCGCGACCAAGAAATGGTTCGAGTCGTATTCCACCTCCCCGCACGTCCTGACAAAATCGACTCGCTAAAGCAGTGGTCTTATAGTTCATGACGCTGGACGAACAAATCGAGAAAGCGCGCCGTCGCCGCAGCAGGCGACTGGATCTCACTTACCACCCCAACCCGCTTGACAGCAAGAGCGACCGATGGCTATTCGAGCACTTCCGACGCGGCCTCGTTCTGTGGTTTCTCGGCCACCCTCTGCAGGACCGTCTGACAGAGATCCCCGCTGCGCTCACCCAGCTCACCAACCTCCAAGAGCTCAAACTCAGCTTCAATGCGTTGACGACTATTCCCGATACGCTCGCCAAGCTCACCAGCCTTAAGAAACTCGATCTCAGCAACAACCCGCTGACCACGGTCCCCGAGGCGCTCGCCCAGCTCACCAACCTCCAGGTCCTGGATCTCAGCGGCACCCGGTTGACGGCCATCCCCGAGGCGCTCGCCCAGCTCACCAACCTCCAGGTCCTGGATCTCAGCGGCACCCGGTTGACGGCCATCCCCGATGCCCTCGGCCAGCTCACCAACCTCCGGTTCCTCTATCTCAGCTTCAATAAGTTGACGGCTATTCCCCACGCGCTCGCCCGCCTCACTAAGCTTGAGACCCTCGGTCTTTTTGAAAACCCAATGCCATCAGAATGGCAGCCCGCGATCAAGAGCCACAAAGAAATCGAATACCTCCGCAGTCTCGCCAAAACCTCCGAAGCCGTATCCCCGCGCGCCACAAAAAAATCCTCCTTCTAGATGAGCTGCAACCCGGCCAGACCATTCTCCGCGCGACATCGACGCTGCGCATAAAGCTTGTGGTAACATTCAGACCTAGAATTTATCGAGTGAGCAGTTTCTCGGATAATCACAGCAGGGAGCGATCCAATGGCATTTAGTGTGAGAAATTTGATGGTTCAAGTGTTGCCTCTTGCGGAGGTCTGCGGCTGCTGCACATGTTGCAGTGCAGTTTATACACCGGACACGCACTCTCCAAAGTGTGCAGATACTGGAAACAGCTTTGAGAAGAGCGCCACCGATCTGACTGAGATGAAGGCGCGGTTGAAGATTGCTCTCGCTGAACGGGAGACGCACGAACGAATCGCCGTGTAGAGTCACTCATTACGATTCGTTAAGTTATACATCGAACGCCTTAGGCCGAATCTTTGGGCGACCTTCATGCTGCCTTGTAAAGCCGTGTTCGGATCACGTCTTCGAGCCAATCAGGCATTTCAGTTCGTGGACAAACAATCGCTTTCATCCGACGAACGAAAAATGCTGGCGTACTGTCAACACGACGCATCCTTGTGTGGGATTCTAAAGCCATCCGACGGTATGCTTGGGTTAATCAAGTCGATTTCTGCAGACGTCGCACAACTGTGGTGCGAGCTCAGGCGTCCGCAAAAACTCCCGCAGTGGGCTCGTTCGCAGCTCGGCCCAGAGTGCCAGCCTGCTATAAGCCGGCTGGTGTACGATTCCATTCTTGAGATCGAGGCTGGTTCAGATTTTTTCTCCGGGCCAGAAGCCTGCGATCTCCTTTCAAAAGGTCCCGCATCTATGGCGGGAACAGGCGTTATCAGCGCGCTTTCACGGCAGGCACTCGAATATGGAGAGGCACTTGCTCTGGATGCTACCCAGCTGTTATCGGCACGATTGTACTGTTTCAACCGTGTGCCTGCTTCCCCGAAGTGGACGCATCAATTCCCCGATAGCCAAGCTGTTGCGGAGCAGTTAGGCCTCAGGGCGCCCCGCTTTTCAGGAACTCTGAGACGCTTGTGGCCGGTTACCGATCTACCGGAATCGAAGAGTGTATGGCTTTCATGGACGTCAAGCGAACGGCAGGCAAGCAGGTCCGGATTCAAGCTCTATTTCAGCCCCGCATGCGAATCCATGTGCGAAGCGCTTCAGAAGGCGATCGAAGTGGCGGCGGAGACAAAGGCGAGTGGCTTTAAAGTCGGCAAGGATGTTTATGGACTGCTTCGACCGGACAAGTTTGTCGTATATTTCGCGTGCTTCAGCGATCTTGCCGAGGCAGCCCTGCGATTTGAGCAGGAACTCGGTGGTTTTCGGGCGCAAGGTGTTCCTTTCACCGCGGCATTGACGAGCAACGGGTTATTTTCATGGGGCATGGATCCGGTGGACGAACCGCAGCCACCCAACTCTCAAGCGGAGAGCTGGCGAGGTTGGTTGACCAACCGGCTTGCAGCAGCGTTGATCCAAGCAAAGCATGCGCGCTTGCGCAGATTAGCACCGTGGCAATTTGCGATGGCGCGCCTTCAGTTAGAAGGAGTCGACGCGCGTAGTTGGGCGCCGCAGCCCGGCTTTGCCATGCGAAACGGCAATCATGGTTGAGGAGTAGGCTTCCATGCCGATAACCGATGAGCTGATCCTGCCGAGCGATGTAGTTTTCACGCCAATGGGTCAACCGGAAAGTCCAGCCGCAGCAGGAGCCGGCCCGGCCCCTTGCGAGTACGCCGTCACAAGACCTGGAAGCAGAGTGCCGTCAAGCATCATAGATGCCCAAGCAGTAGAGATGCTAAGCCTGTTCCGAAAGCGGACAACGATCCCCGATGCAGTCTTGACATACAGCCGCTTGAAACAACTCGATCCGCAAACAGTATTGGATGAGGCATTCCCGTTACTCAGTCATCTCTGGGCTTCCCACCTGCTCGTTTCGGCGGATTCCGAAGAGGCAAAACGAATAACGCCGTCATTCGGTTACGGTCAGGAACTTGCCGGCTACAGAGTATTGACCTGCTTGCACGTTCTGGAAGATACCGAAGTCTATGAAGCGGAAACTCGAATCGGCGAAAGATGTGTGATGAAGATTGCTCGAAGTGGGGCCGACGGTGACGATCGCAGGAGGAGGATCGCGCGCGAGGCTTTCATTCTAGAACATCTCGGCGGTGTCATGAGCCCAAAACTAATCGAAGCTGGAGCAGTCGACGAACGCCCTTTTGTATCGATGGAACTGTGTCCTGGAGTTCCGGTGCATATCGCTGCACAGCAGTTTCGTCGAAGCGGGCATGGCATAGGCAAATTAATAAAGTTGTGTTGCGACATATTGGACTGCTACTCGCAGTTGCACGCTCGAGAAGTAGTCCACGGCGACGTCCATCAAAAGAACGTCCTGGCAGCGGCTGATGGAACTGTACGAATCGTCGATTTTGGCATTGCCCATTGGCAACCTGCCTCCGAAAGGTGGGGAAAACCGGAACCAGGCGGTGTGGCGTTCTTTTACACGCCTGAGTACGCTCAGGCCCTCCGTTGCCAGCGAAATCCGCAAACGGCTAATTACTTATCCGAGCAGTATTCGATAGCGGTCCTCATTTGGTATCTGCTCACAGGCGCATATCATGCCCGGTTTTCGATCGAAGCGGACGATATGTTGCGTCAAATTGTAGAAGATTCGCCGGAACCGTTTTCTTACCCGCGAGGGACACGTTGGCCCGCAGTTGAGCGTGTACTGAGAAAAGCGTTGAGTAAAGACGCAAGCGACCGATGGAATTCTATTACTGAATTTGGGCTTCACTTTCATAGGGCGTCAAAGAGTTCGCCAACCAAAGCCCGAGGCGTGCGTTCGAGGAACGCATTTTCGCAAGATGTGTTTAACCGACTGCAACTGTCCCAACCGTTGTTTCGCGAGGGAATTAAATCAGCTCCCGTTTCGTCGGTGCAAATGGGCGCGGCCGGAATAGCGTATGCGATTTATCGCAGAGCATGTATACAAAGCGATGCCTCGCTGCTGGCTTTGGCCGACCTATGGGCAATGAAGGCGGCCGCGGAGAGTACCGGGGTGGACGCATTTTACAATCGCGCGTTGGATCTGCTGCCGGCAACTGTCGGGTGCATTTCGCCGTATCACACAGCAAGCGGCGTGTATCTTGTTCAAGCCCTGATTAGCCGCGCGCGCGGTGACCTCGCCGGCGTAAACTGTGCCGGCGACGCCTTCCTAGCGGCTTCGGAACCGGAATGTGAGAACCTGGACCTGACACTCGGCCAATCCGGCACGATTCTTGGCTGCTCTCTCTTGCTCGAATGCGTGCAAAGTACCTGCCCTATCGTTTCAGCGCGGGCTAGTGATCTTGCACAGAAGAGAGTACGGAGCGTTTGGGACAGAATCGCCGCGTTCCCGCCAATTATTGAGTCTCAAGACTTCAAGTGTTCGGGTATTGCCCACGGGTGGGCAGGTCTGCTGTATGCCACACTCCATTGGTGCGGTTCATCCGGAATGGCGCTGCCTGGTTCCATGGAAAGCCGGCTTCGGGAATTGATGGACTGTGCCGAACCGGCAGGTGCGGGAGTGCGGTGGAAGTGGGAGACGGTCAAATCCTCAGATAATTCCACTTACATGCCCGGATGGTGTGGGGGTAACGCAGGTTTTGTTTTTCTATGGTGTCTCGCGCATCGTGTGTACGGTGACGCAGCCTATTTGACCGTGGCTGAAAAGGCTGCGCACTACTGCTGCGACACTCCTGTATCGATGGGCGATCTCTGCTGCGGAGCAGCGGGACGGGCTTACAGCTTGCTCCACCTATATAAGCACACCGGGGAGAGGAAGTGGCTGCATCGTGCAAGAGGGTTAGCAGATCTTGCCGTATATGCCATCCAGGGTAAAGTAGAGAAGCCGCACAGCCTGTACAAGGGCGAAGTTGGCGTAGCACTCCTGCTTGGGGACTTAGAGAATCCGGAGGGTTCGTGCATGCCGCTGTTCGAGTCCGAAGGATGGGCGGTTGCAAAGTGCGCCGGCTAACTTGTAAGAGATCCCGCTCGAAAGATCGAGGCGCGACGCATGTCAGAAGAACGTATAAATGTATCCCCGGAAGCTGAACGAGAGGAGGGACAAGTCCGCATCTTCTACCAGCAGGTGCTGGCGGGGCTCGGACTAGCTCCGCTATCCAGCACGGGCTCGCCATTGATGCTTTTCGAATTTGGCGGCGTGGTGTATGGGCTCACCCTGGTCCATGCTTCCTTTCTCCAACTCGGCGTCAACTACGTTGGACTTAGAGACAGTAAAGTGCATCTCCCCAATACTTTTACGGGCGAAGTTGTTGCGGATGTTTTTCTCCGGGCAGCTAACACGCTAAATACTCGTTTCGGAGACATCCAGATAAGCATCGGCGATGCGAATAACGTTTTCTTCAATGCGACCAGCTATCTCTTCAGCAGCATTGTACCCGCCTGGATTGCCGATATTGATTTGCCGCTGGTCACGCCAGGAGCTATTGAAGTTCTTCTCAGCGATAAACTTATCCAGTTAGAGATTGGCGCGGCTGAGTTTTTTAGTATCGTAGGCACGAGCTTCAGCCGAACCGGCCGGCAGCCGTCCGCGATAAAACGTTCGCCGCCGCACAACATGTATGGAGCCAGCTACTTCTCTGGAGCGTTGGAACAGGCTGGGCATCCGCTCCTGAACGTAGGTAGCGAGGGCTTACGCCGATTCTTCGCGCAGCTGGGTGGGTGGACATTTTTTTTGCAGAGCAACGTCCGGGCTCCATGGCACTACTCGGCGATGATCCACTTTGTGGAGAGGCAGCGCTTCGAGCCTGAAACAAGTCTCGACAATGTTTTTGACGGAGTGGTGAATGACGAACTTCTTGATATCTTGAATTCGTTCAACAGCGATGCCGGAGCGGTAAAATCATTCGTCGTCCTGGAATCTGGGCTCGTCATCCTCTCCATGACCGGTACCGTGCCTTTCCTGGAGCAAAGCCAGGTATCCCGCCAACTGAGGGTTCTCTGGGATACGTTGTTTGTTCACGCACGCCAGCTCTTCGCGAGGGCAGGCATTGAAATTACCAGCTACAAAACGGAACTTGATGAAAGGAGAAAAATCCAACCGGCGCAATATGGGCTGAAATGGATTTGCCACTCCACTGTGAACGACTTCGAGCGACTGGTTGGTGAGAAGCTGGCGACCGGAGTGAAGGGAATGTATGGCAGGATTCTCACCGGTTTTCATATCACGACTGACAGGGACGACGTTGATCTGGACAACGTGCTCGTTTGCGAAGCCGGCGTTTTCCTCCTCGAGTGCAAAAACTATTCGCAGCGGATCAAGGGAAGCAGAAGTGGAAAATGGAAGGCGAGCGGCCAACGCGGCTCCCGCACAGTTACCGCGACACGTGGGCAAAACCCCGCTGACCAGGCGTTAAGCGCAGCACTCGCCCTGCTGAATTACCTTAAACCAAGAGTTGGCGCTGAGCGCCCTTTCGTTCTTGGTGTGGTCGTGTTTCCCGACAATGCCATTCTCGATATTGTGGACGTCTCGATCAACCAATTTCTCGATAACGCGCCCGCGGTATTCCAGATTTCGACACTCGTTCAAGTGCTTGAGAAAGGCGTCTCCCTCCGGGAAAATCGCAGGCTGACACCTGCGGCAGTTGATCGGGTTGCCTACGCGATCACCGGTCCGGAGTAGGATGCTGCAAAAAGCCTTGTGGCCTATTGCGCTTGTCCACGCAGTCGCTCCTTTAAGTCTCCGCTCAGCGATCAAGCCGGGAATAGTAACTGGCGACCGAAAGGCCCGCTTCTGAAAATAACTCCTGTGCTTTTTTCAGCAGCAGGTTGTAAACCGAAGGCAGTACTTTGGCGAAATCGGCGCGCTGCAACACTGGTAACGTACCGGCGGATATCACATACACACTGCCGCTATCGATAAACGCTCCGCACTTTAATCCCGTGCGCTCGGCGTTGAAGCGGTTGCAATGGTACAGAAATTGGTGTGTAAGCACGCCGCGAATCAAGTTCGCGGCGACAGAACGGGCATCGAACCTGCGTTCTTCGATAAAGGGAACACTCATGGCAAAGTGCCAGCCGTCGTTGGATGGCAGTCTCATCCTGAAATGGAACCCTTGAATGGCAAAGACAAACTCCGGCACGGCGGCATTGTGAGCGTTACGCGCGCTCACACCGAGTTCGTTGAAGGCTTGCTGAAAGTAGTTGACGCCCTCGCCATTCGGATGCGTAGATACGGAAATTTCCGGAAGTCCAGGCTGACCTCCATAGGCGCGTCGTGCCCGTTGAAAGAACTCTGAACTAACCCATGCCAGGAGGATCAAATACTCACGAAATATGGGTTCCACTTGACCAATGGTGAGGTCCGGAAGAGTGAGACCTCCCATTCGTGCAGGTGAAGTTGCGCCGAATAGAAAGCTGCTTACTTCGAAACGAAGGTCGGATGGCCCGACGATAACTTTCACCGGTCCCCCGGCTTCAAGATTGATTTGATTTGCAAGGGCAAGGAAAATGGACGAATCGGCGTCCCCTGCAAAAGTGTTGGGTAACAACCGGCTGGCGGTACCCGCACTATCGAAAACCGAAAACATCTGCAGGTAATGCGGGTTTTCTAGCGTAATGGAAACATGGCTTCCCATAAGTAGGAAGGACAGAAGGCCAGGATCCGCGGAGGCTGCCATTGGAAGCCCAGTTCGCTCGATGAGTTGTTGATACAACTTCGCGGACTGTAGAACGCCGGAGGCGGGAGACGCGCCCATGGATAGAGCATAGCGGTTTAGCTCAGGGTTGGGGAAGCCGGGAGTTGAATATATCGTCGAGAGTGGCGCCACTCGATGGCTCAGGGAGGAGGGAAATTACTGTAGGGGCTTTCGTCGGGGTGAGCTTGCGCCGGCATGGATTAGCTGGTGCCTGGCGCTTGACGAGACTTCGAATCCGGCTAGAATTAGCCGGCCGGTTCAGCACGCCTTAGCTCGACCGGCTAAATCCATCGCGGCCGCTTAGCTGGACGAAAGGGAAGCCGATGAGTGCATTCAGCAGAAGGTCCTTCTTGAAAGGCACGGGCGCTGCGCTGCCGGCGGCCGGAGTGTTCTCCCTGCCCGCGCTGGCGCGCGCGATCCAAGAGAACAGCACGCCTCAGCAGAGGCCCCGGGTCAAGATCGCGGACATCCGCACGGCACAAGTAATGGTGCACGGGCCGCAGACCCACGTGCGCGTTTATACCGATGCCGGTCTCTACGGCCAGGGTGAGTCGACCGACGCGGCGGTAGGCACCTCCTCTCTCGCGCATAGCTTTCGCCGCGTACTCCTCGGCCAGGATCCGCTCAACGTGGATGCGCTGTGGGAGAGGATACGGGTTTCCGGAATCTTCGCCGGCGCGCAAGGCGGTCAGTACGTCACCGCCATGTCGGGGGTGGAGATCGCCCTGTGGGATCTGGCGGGAAAGATCCTCGGCCTGCCCGTGTATCAGCTGTTGGGCGGCAAGTTTCGCGACCAGGTGCGCATGTATTGCGACTCTGACATGGATAATCCGGTGGGAGCGGAATCAGACCGCAAGCTGCCCTGGATCAAGGAACAGGGTTTCACCGCGATGAAGATCGATCTCGACGATGCTGCCGATCCGGCGCGCTTCGACAAGGTGAACTGGACGGCCAGCAACGGTGAAATCGATCGCATGGTCAGTTGGGTGAAACATGTTCGCGAATCCATCCCCAAAGAGATGGATCTGGCCTGCGACATGCACGGCCGCTACGATGCCACCACCGGCAAGCGCGTCGCGGTAGCCCTGGAGCCCTACCGGCTGCTCTGGCTGGAGGAACCAGTGCCACCGGAAGATATCGACGCCATGGCGGATATTCGCCATTCCACCACCACACCCATTTGCTGCGGCGAGAACCTCTATATGCGCTGGGGGTTCACGGAACTGCTGCAAAAGCGGGCCGCCGACATCATCATGCCAGACATTCAAAAGGTCGGCGGACTCTCCGAAGCGCGCAAGATAGCCAACATGGCCCAGGCCTATTACGTTCCCTTTGCGCCGCATTGCGTTGTTTCTCCCATCGGCACCATGGCCTCGGCTCACGTTTGCGCCACCATTCCCAACTACCTGGTTTGCGAGTGGCACTGGATCAACCATCTCGAAGTCTGGAAGACGTTTGTCAAAGAGGGCGAGATCATTCAAAAAGGGTACGTCACTCCTCCAGATAAGCCGGGGCTTGGCGTGGAGATGAACGAGGAGGTGGCAAGGACCGTGCAGATTCCGGGAACCACATGGTTCGAGCCAGGCAAATAAAGAAAAGGATAAGAACCGTGGAGCAAACAGGAGCATTGGTTCGGCAACTCAGGGACGCGGCGATAACCGTCCTTTGTTTCGCGATGATGGCTGGGTCGATTCTCGCCGCGCACGCGCAGCAAGGATTCTTCACCCCCGAAGACGTCATCAAGTACACCCCCGACTGGCACGGAGAGAGGTTCCCCGATGGCCGGCCCAAGGTGCCGGATTCCATCCTTGACCGAATGAAAACGGTAACCCTCGAAGAGGCTTGGGCAGTGCTCCAGCACGCCAACTTCAATCATCAGTTCGAGGATGGCTGGGTCTCCATTCATCCGGACAAGGTGCTGGTGGGGAGAGCGCTGACCGCGACCTGGATGCCCGGGCGCCCGGACATCCAAAAGCTGATCGAGGCCCAGGGCGTGCAGGATCACCGGCAGGGTGCGATGAATGCCTGGCCCGTGGATATGCTGCAGCCGCGCGATGTCTATGTTGCCGACCACTTCGGATTAAAGGTGGATGGTCCTTCCATCGGCGACAACGTCGGCAATGCCATCTATGCCCGGTCAGGAAACGGCATTGTGTATGACGGCGCGGTCCGCGATATCAATGGACTCGAGGAATTGCCGAACTTCGTTTCCTTTGTCCGCTACTACGATCCATCGCATCACTATGGATCATTGAGTTCCGGTCCGCGGCTCAACTCAACCATGGTGAGCATCAACGCACCCACCCGCATCGGCCACGCAACGGCGATGCCGGGGGATGTAGTGCTGGGGAGGAATGGCGGCGTCCTTTTTATTCCGCCGCAGCTGGCCGAGCAGGTGGTCAAGTCTTCTGAGTCGACCAGACTACGCGACACTTTTGGCCATTTGCGGCTGGAACAGAAAGAGTACACCGCCGGGCAGATCGACGCCCGCTGGACCGACGCCATCGAGCAGGACTACCGTTCATGGCTGAAGGACAACGAAGATCATCTTTCGGTGTCCAAGGAACAGATCGAAGAGATCCTGAAGGAGCACCGTTAGAGAGCAGCGGCGGCAAGGTCCTCAGTAAGCCGATCGCCTGATGGAACTTCTTCGCCCGTATTCAGACAGAAGAGTTGTCCACGAAACCATGTCCGGAAGCTTGGTGCCAGCCCCGGACTTCAGTCCGGGGAAGCGGGCTCTCGAGCCCGCGAGAACGTTCCGGTATATAAATTGAGGGCTTTAGCCCTGGTGGCGGTTGAAGGGGCGGTCGAAGGAACGGACGGAGTAATCACCACTCGAGCGGCCCACGTGCGCGCGACGGAATGGCGGTTGCTCTGTCCGTCCCTTCATCTCTTTCTCGGTACTGAACATGGGAGCAACATCTGATTTAAACGATGATGGATGATTCAGACCAGCCGAGAGTCGGAACAGAAGAAGTAGACAACGCGTATAACTCGAATATGCAGACACGCGTCGGAAGTCTCCCTTACGGCATTTATTTCGGTGCGAGCCAGGTTCACCGAGACTTGCCGGGCTTTTCCGTATCCCTCTTAACGCCTACGTTGCGTGCGGAAGACGTGCCATTGCACACGCATGAGAATGCGTCTTTTGTGTTTGTCCTGTCGGGGGCGTATCTCTCCAGCGCGGATGGTGCGGCGCCCGTCAGCTTCAGTCCGACGCTCATATTCAACCCCGCCGGAACCGTCCATCGGGATAGCTTTGTGCTTGCGGATGGCCGGTTCTTAGCGGTGTCCATATCCGATCACAGCTTGCGCATTGCTTTGGATTGGGCTGTTCTGCCTACAGCCGCTGCAGCATTTACTTCAGGGACTGGCTTCAACACCGCGCTACAGTTCGCTCAGCAGTGTGCCGCACCTGGGGCCGCCAGCATCTCCACCATGGAGGCGATGTGCTGGGAACTCCTCTCTACCGTTTCGGGAGCATGCCTCTGGCCCAACCAGCACCAGGCTTCTCTTCCTTCATGGATTGGTCGAGCGCGCGAGCTCTTGCGCGATCGATGCAGCGACTCTTTGCAGATCGCCGAGATGGCGCAGCAGCTTGGAGTCCATCCCGTCTACTTCGCCCGAGCGTTTCGACAGGTATTCCGTTGCACCCCTGGAGAATATCGAATGAGGTGCCGCTTGCGTGGTGCTCTGGCGCTCATGCAGAACGCCAGCATCCCACTGTCGGAGATCGCCCTCAGCGCCGGCTTCTTCGATCAGAGCCACTTCAGTACCGCCTTCCGTAAGCACTTCGGGATGACACCGCAGGCCTATCGAATACAGCGTCACGCACCGGTCGTGAGCGCTGAAGTTCAATTCGTACAAGAAGAGCCGTAGGGGTCTCGCGATACTAAGATCTGGAGACCACCATGATGCAGTTGTCCAAATCCCTTGCACGCAATATTCTGCGATACAAGCTGTCACTTGTAATAGCACTTTTTGCCTCCGCCATGTCAGCACAGATCGTAGCGGCGGGCCCGTTGGGTGGGGTTTGGGGCACAGAGGTGCGGTTCGGAATTCCCGCTCAAGGGGAGCTGACGTTGGATGGACGCGAAGGCATGTGGCGCGCTTCTATCGGAGGATTTCAAGTTGCTGCAGAAAAGAATGGCGATGAACTTCGGTTTACACTTCCGGACAAGAGCGCGGAGTTCCGTGGGATTCGAGACCCAGCCTCGAATGTGGTTCGCGGTGAATGGATACAGCAGGGCGGTTTGATTTTGGATCCGCAATATGCGAGCCCGGTCGAACTCCACCGCATCGCGCCATCAGTGTGGCGGGGAACGGTGGTTCCTCTCGATCAAAGAATCTCGGTGTACCTCTTCATCTCCACGAAGGACGGGAAGACGACGGCGACGGTCAGCAATCCGGAGGGCAATTTCTTCCGCAGACGGATTTACAGCGTGACGCGAGACGGTGCCCACGTTTCGCTCGAGACCAATGGCAAAAAGATGGAGGGCACATGGGATGAGAAGAACGGCACGCTCTCGCTTCAAGTAGTCAACTGGCTTCCGCCTTTTCAGTTCACGCATCGGACAGCAGACGATGCCGTGGGGTTCTATCCGCGGACTCCATTGGATAAGAGTGCATGGAGCTATCGCACGCCTGTGCCCGATGGTGATGGCTGGAGAACGGCTTCGATGCAGGCGGAGGGCTTGAATGAAGCGCCGATTGCAGCGTTGATCCACCGAATTCTCGTGGCTGATCCTACCAGCACTTCGTTGAAGATTCAGAGCCTTTTGATCGCCCGTCATGGCTATTTGCTGCTGGAGGAATACTTCTACGGATTTGATCAGGACAGGGTCCACGATATGCGTTCGGCGGGCAAGACGTTCGCTACCGTTCTGGTGGGTCTGGCAAAGGAGCACGGAGCGAAGCTGACACCACAAACGCCCATCTATCCGCTGTTTACGCAGTACAGTTCGTTTGCAAACTGGGACGGCCGCAAACAAAAGATCACGCTGCGCGACGTGATGACGATGACGGCGGGAAATGCTTGCGACGATAACAACGATGACTCACCAGGCAACGAAGACAGAATGCAGAGCGACCAACAACAAAGGGACTGGTACAAGTATTCGCTTGATCTGCCGATGTTGAAGGACCCCGGCGGGGAGGATGCCGTCTATTGCTCCGGCGACCTGAATCTTGTGGGTGGAGTGGTTGCCGCGGCCACGCATCGCTGGCTTCCCCAGTTCTTCGAGGAAAACCTGGCTCGACCGCTGCAGTTCGGGCGCTATTATCTGAACCTGATGCCCGATGGGCAGGCGTATATGGGAGGGGGAGCCTACCTTCGCCCACGTGATCAACTCAAGTTAGGCCAACTGTATCTGGACGGGGGCCTTTGGAATGGCAAACGAATTGTGAGCAAGGAGTGGGTCGGCGAGTCTACATCCGTTCACTCCCACTTTGCTGCAAAGTACAGCCTGGGGCAACAACATGACTATGGCTATGGATGGCATATTCACTATCTCCTGAGCGGCGCGAAGACCTACCGGGTATTTGCAGCCGGGGGAAATGGCGGACAGTTTGTCATCGTCGTACCTGATCTCGACCTTGTTGTGGGGATCACGGGCGGCAGCTATGGTGAGTTCGACCAATGGTATCGATGGGAGTTGGAGCTTGTGCCGCAGTTCATTATCCCCGCCGCTGTCTCAGTAAATAGCCATTAAGCAAGACGGAACGCTATCAAGGCGTTTCAGGACAGTCACAATCCGGTGAAATGCAGTTCGTAAAGGTGGTTGCCGATTTTGTTATCTGTCGACCCGGATCAGATGCGGGGAACTGGCCTCATCGGGGGAAACGGGCGACGTGCATTTATCGTCAGAGAGCGCCATCGCGTCCCCTCAATCTCTGGATTGATTCGCCCGCGAGGCCTGCAGGCGGCGGAAGAAGAAGTACGAGGCCGCCCATAGCACACTGGTAAGTGTCGACGGGACAAACGCCAGCCGGCGATCGCTTATGGAGAGGTGGGCAATGATTGCCGATACGAGGTTGATGGCGAAGCCGGCATAGGCCCACTCCTTCGTCACGGAGATGAAGCCCCGCGCGGGGACCATGGGAATGAGTAGCACGGCCACCCCCACCAGCTTGGCCAATGAAAGCTCCCAGCGGAAGGAGCCGCTGGTGAAGCCGAGGCGGGAGAACGCCTGCGCCCCCTGTGGCAGTAGCTCGTAGTAAGCGGTGAAGCTCATCTCCAGGCAGAAGAGCGCGGTGAAAATCCAAAAAAGGATGCTGGTGGCTTTGGGGATGGCGTTGCCGGCTACGAAGGCCGGCTTTTGCAGGGTCGATTCCATGGGGTTTCCTCCTTTGATTCACGAATGCTGAGCCGCCTGGGGAGGCGAATTTTGCCGTTTAACTGTTGAACTTCGTTGTGTACTCCGCTTTCAATCGCTGCCAGCCGTCGAACTTCATCGCCTCGGCGCCGGCCATGCGGCCAATCGGAGCACCCGCCAGCAGCTGATCAAGAACGTCGAAGCAGATATGCCAGCTCGCGGCGCCCCACGCGATGAAGCGGCGATCGATGTTGTGCCAGAGCGTAAGGCGCGTGCCGCGGCCGAGCGGCTCGAGCTGCCACCGGAGATCGTGGTACTCGAGCAGCCTGGGAGCGTCGGCTCGCGTCACTCGGGTTTCAGAGATATGCCCTGTGCTCACCCAGGTGAGCTTGATGGTGGCTCCGACGCTATCCAGGTTGCCGTCGGCCTCGAACGGCGCCCACTCGTGCAGCTGCGCAGGATCGGTGATCGCCTGCCACACCATCGCCGGCGGATGACGGAGTTCGCGGACGAGGATGAGCGTCCACTTCTCTCCGTCCTTTTGGATTCGCGCCCCGCTGGCGGGACCCGGTACGTAGGGTTGGCGATCGCTCATCTTCTCCTCGTCTTCCTTTTCGTACGTATTATCCTTTCGTTCGGTTTGGGTTGAGTCATACGGTCGAGAAGGCGTTCGAGAGCATCCCCGTGAGCTGACCAGAAGCAGCGCAACCGTGCCGCATCCACCCAACGAAGCGCTTCCATCCTGCCGAGGGTCCGCCCTACCAGCCCATCAGCTGCGTGAGCTGAATGAGATTGCCGCAGGTGTCATTGACCACGGCGATTTTAGATGCGGTTACGTCGGTTGGCGGCATGGTGAATTCGGCGCCAAGCGATTTCATCCGCTCGTAATCGGCCTGCACGTCGTCGGAGTAGAACATGGCAGCGGGCTGGCTTTGCTCGAAGAGCGCCTGCTGATACGTTTTGGCTGCAGGGTTGTTGTTGAGCGCGAGTTGCAGCTCGGCGCCGTCCGGGTCCTCGGGCGACCCCACGGTGAGCCAGCGAAACGGCCCGTTGCTGAAGTCGGCTTTCTTCACGAAGCCCAGCACTTCGGTATAGAAGCGCAGGGCCTTCTGCTGATCGTCGACGAACACGCTTGTCAGTTTGATTCTCATCGGATTCCTCGTGTGTGAGATTTGCTGCGCATCACTTTGTCTTCCTTTTCGTTCTCTTCGTTGCTGGTGACTTTTGGTTGGTGTGGGATTGAGCCATGCGGTCGAGGTGGCGCTCAAGAGCATCCACATGTTCGGACCAGAACCGGCGGAATTGCGCCAGCCAGGCATCCACCTCCTGAAGTGGCTCCGGATTCAGGCGGTAGAGACGGCGCTGTGCGTCCACTGTGGATTCCACGAAACCGGCCTCGCGCAGCACGCGCAGGTGCTTGGACACGGTGGGCTGCGACATACGAAGCCGGCGCTCGATCTCTCCAACCGACTGCTGGGACGAAGCCAGCAGGCTCAGGATCGCGCGGCGGTTCGGCTCCGCAATAATTTCGAACGCAGTTTCCATTGGCTTAATATGCCTCACATTGCATATACGTGTCAAGGCATATACAAAAGAAAAATCAGACAGTATCGGTCAGCGTTTGGACGAAATTCCTATACCGGTACATACTGATTGAGATAGCGCTTGGCCATGCGGAAGCCGACCTTATAGGGTTCGCTAAAATCCGGTCCCGGATTGTCGGATGCGCCGTAGAGATCGTCTTCGTGCTCAATGCTCATCGCACCCTCATAGCCGGCGCTTTCTAGAACGCTGAAGAACTCGGGCCAAGGCATACTGCCCATACCGGGAATGCGAAATTGCCACCACCGGGCTTGGTCTACGGGCACGATGCCGCCTCGGCGCACGATGTCCCAGTGAATCTGGGTATCCTTCAGGTGGACGTCATAGATCTTGTCGACGAAGTCTTTCGCAGTTTGAATGGGATCCATCATCTGCCACACCAGATGAGAGGGATCGTATTGCAGACCGACATAGGGGGAATCCTTGAAGGCGTTGAACAGCGCTTCGAATCCCACCGGACTGGTGGCAATGTTGGGGCCCCCCTGCCAAGGCTCCCACAAGATGCGCACCTTGTGCTGCTGGCAAGCAGCGAAATACTTTTCGTGGTAGACGCGCACGATCTCGTCCACTTGAGATGCAAATGTCCTGGAGACATCTTTGCCGGACTGCGTTCCTATATAGGGAACGCCTAGTTTGCCCGCCAGTTCGATGGCTTTCACGAAGTTGCTGTTTTGCTGCTCGCGCTCTGCGGGATCTGCGGCGATATGATTTCCGTTCACTTGAAGGGCCGAAACGTGCATCGCTTTCGATGACAGATGATTCCTGATTCGTCCGATTTCTTCGTCTGTGAGCTTCGCCGTATCCAATCCCTGGCCCCCCGCTCCGGCGGAGAGGATCATGTTGTTAAATCCTTCCTGGATGGCGAAGTCAACGTTTGCTTCGGTATATTTGCCTAGAATGCCAAGACGCGGCTTCCATTCTTGGGCGCCCGCTCCCGCTTTAGGCAAGGCCGCCAGGAACGCTGCTGCAGTTGCGGTTCCGAGTAAAGCACGCCGGCTTATATTTCCGTTTGGCATGATGCTTCTTCCGTAGGGCGCCACTGTTTCCTCTCTTTTCTACAAGGTAAGCGCCAGTAGGAGAGGGAGTGCTCGACAGGGAACTCCCTCCAGTTACGCCAGCGCCGGCGCGACGTCAGCCAAACATTGGGTGACATCGCTTATCGATAAATGAAAGAACCTCCATGGCTGAAAATGTAAATCTTGCGCACCACCCTCAATGTGACTCGGTAAACTGAATCGAGGGCGTCGATCCGCTGGCGGTGGTACATTTCCCGAGCGTCAGATTATTGGTTTCGCCGGTCGTACCGTCATACTCAGAGGGGGATACGCATGTCGGCGCAGCCGTGGATCCATCGGTCACCGCTACCTTCACCGTAACCGAGGAGCCGGTGTTAAAGTCGGCTCGCGAGCCGCCGGCGTTGCCGAGCACATTGAACTCCGCCTGGGTCCATCCGCTGGCGATGTCTGTAAGGCTATCGCTCACGGTTGCTGTATAAGCCTCAGTACCGTAAGTAACCGTGGCTGCATCGGTTCCACTCGGCTTGGCTGAACCCGAGAGCTTCAAACTTGCGAGATCGGTAATTGGCAGTTGCCCATTGGCGATCACCGTAGCTTTCGTATTCTGCACGCAGTCGTCCCCAGGTCCCTCTGCATCCGCACCGCCATCGATGAAGCCGCTGGGGCAGATATCGCGGCCATTATCAACGCCATAGTTGATAAGCCAATATTCGATGAACACTTCTGTCTTGTCGGTTAACTTGTTACTGGTAAGCGATACCGGAGTGTTCGTCGACATCACATACTGCTGCCAGGCTAAGCAACCCGAGTAGCCGTCGCAAGCCGGAGAGTGGCTATCGAAGTTCGTATTGACCTGCAGCGTATATTCATTCGGTCCAAGAATGCCGCCATCGCCAAATGCGGCCACGCCGACGCTTTTTTCCGATTTCACGCCCGTGACCGTTGGAAAGCTGCCGATGGCTGAGCTAAACAGGCGTCCGGATGGTACCTGGACGACATAATCATAGCCATTGCCCACCGTTTGCTCTCTGTTTTTAGCCTTGGGGAGCGCAGACCGATAGCCTGGCGCCTCTGCGCATTCCACCTCCTGCCATTGCGTGCTGGGATAGGAGGCGTGGAAACATCCTTCCGAGGGTGCGCTGGTTTCATGCATGATTCCGCGCCAAGCCTCACGCGCCTGCGCTTCCGCATGGCCAACGACCTCATCCCCTGTCGGCGCGGCAAAGGCCGAGGAAAGCGGGACTACACTCACAAAGCCTGCCACTGCTGCAATATGGAGCAGGCTACGCCTACCGAACCTCACCTTAGTTTGCATCTACTCATCTCCTTGGATTTAGAAGCAGATTGTCTGGTCTACGGCGCCTTGGGTTTGTACACGCCTGACAAGGTGAACAGCGTTGTCGGGCCTACACGGTTAGGAAATAGAGCCACGGGGCCCGCAACCACAGGGATGTCCCACAATGTATCAAAAGGAAATCAACTGCGGTGATTAAAAATGTAACGAGCTGCGAATCCAATTCGCACCACAACCAATGGCCGTTCGCCGCTGAACCCATCGCTGCTTCACATGCCTCGGATGTGATGGAGCCCAGTCGACGGGCCTGTCAAATGCTTATTTTTCTCGACGGCAAGCAGGGGGGCCAAACAAGTAGAGAGAGATTTTCTTGCGACGACCGGGATCGGTCCGCATGATGTGATCGAAGCATCCGACTTCCCATCCTGTATATCCGTGGCTGCGCTTTTCGGCGCCCGTGTAAATGATGATAAAAACATCCGTCTGCTGCAGCTTTGCTTCGATCTGCCCTTGGAATGCTGAGCCCGGCTCGAGAAACTCTTTATCGAAGTTGACCTCGGCGAATAAGTCGGGCAACGCGGTCTTAAAGCAAATAGCATCGCCCGCACCTGCGTTGCTGGATTGGCAGATTGAACACGGCGGCACATGACTGTCGCAGCGAGCCGGCTTCCCGGCTTCGCCTTCCGCACGTTCAATAGTGTTCGCTCTCTTGGACTCGTTACAACATTCCAGAAGGGGCAGACGGGAACTTGGGGACCTCCCCGAAAAGGGCCCCGGCTATCCACGAAACTCCCGGCCGCCGGGAGCAGAAGCCGGAGCCCTTCCACGAAGACGCCCGTGCAGTGGCCGTCCCGTCTAACGACGAATTCTTCGAATGTCAGAACGCCGGCACTGCGAGCACGCCTCCCTGTTGTTTGCTCGGACCCACGAAGGTCACATAGATCGTCTGACCGTCTGTCGAGATGGCGACTCCGTTCAGGCTCACGTCGTCCAGCGGCCAGTGATCGACCGTGATGCGCCGGATGGCGATCACGTCTCCATCCTGACCCATGCGCACGATGGTATTGTTGCCTCGATTGAGGACGTAGAAGTCTGAGCCATCATCCAGGGTTGTGTTGCTCGCCCAATTGGCGTCATCCACGTCTCGCTGAACGGGTGTGAGGTCTACCGGCAATTTCAGCGAATCCGAGCTGATGCGACTTATAGAGTCCAAGCCAAAGACCTGGTTGGGTGCGGTCCCGGCTACGACGAGGTTGACCACGGCAATGGTGTTGTCGAATGGCTCGCTAATGAACAATTGCCACGACTGACCGGGGTTCGCAGTGTAAGGGTTCATCAGCACCCCGAGACGAGGCTCTCCACCGTGATTTGGAGCATCCCAGCTACGGCCAAGGAGCGGCTCAATGGTGCCTGCCGGGACCAGACCATCCAGCCCCTTGAGCGTGTCTTCCTGGACGATGGCGCCGTCGGCGGTGACCACGGAAAATACCGCCTTGCAAGTACCATCCGGCGATGGGCCGAGCAGCGCCGTTCCCACCGCACCGGTGCTCAACGAGCCCGGGATGACCTGCGCCTGGGGTGGCGTGGTCACAACGTCGCGGTTTGTCAGGCTACCCACATAGACTCCGCCGATCAGGGCGTTCGGTGCGCCGGCAAGAGGCTGCCCGGTGGGATCGAGGATGGAGGAGGAACCAGCCCCGTTGTCGCCGAATGGTGCGTTCGCCGGCCATACGCGGCCGAACGCATTGTTGTTGGATAGGCCGAGAGGGTTGCTCACCCCGGTGTAAGCACTGGTGTTCGCACTACTGTTATGAACACTGTTAGACCAGTAAGGGCTGTTGGCGCTGAACATCTGAACCGCGCCCCCAAGAGTTGAGGATTGATCGCCGCTCTCTGCGAACTTCCGCGGAACTCTGAGGATGTCCGTCCCGCTTGGATCGATCGACAGTAACGAACCCTCCGCCCCGGTACCGATGGCCAGCGGAGCGCCGAAGTTCGAACGGCTACCCACCAGGATCCGATTAGGATCCAGCACCGCGCCGGGTTGGATATAAGAGGGGAACAGAGTAGGTATCGGATGAGCGCAAGCGGGCGGGACCGGGTTGTTAAGAAAGGTGCCGACCTGCGAGATGGCTGACGCGCCGGGAATATCGATGGCAATCACACGCGCATTGACGCTGGTGATTGGGTGCGCGGCTTGCCCTGCGGCGTTCTGCTCGCCCGTTTGCGCGCGGGCGCATTGCATGCAACCTGCCACAAGGGCTGTGCTCAAGTACCAGAGTAGCTTCATATTTCCTCCTGTTTCATTTGTCACTTCACTTGTTGGCGAGCATTCGGGCCCGCGTTTGCAACCAACCAGGGCAAACCTGGGTACCCGTCCTGGCTTTCCCCGTCACCTCTGCCAGCGTCAAGAGATTCGCGCCGGCCGGGTTCCCGCCTGCGTACCGAAACGATTGCGCCACTCGGTTCTTACCGCGCCTCCTGCTGCGGGTCAATGACTTCGGCCTAAACCCTGCATAACCTGGTAAGCGCCTTCGCGTCATCGGTTTACGCCGTTGCCTGAACGCGCAACACGAGTGTGAGAGAATGTGGGCGTTTCCGGAGCGGAGCCATGGGCGAGGGGGCGAGGACCACCAGTCGCATCCGCGCGGGCCTCTTTGAGATTGACTTGGACGCGGGTGAACTGTTCAAGAGCGATCAAAGGGTGGCCCTGCAGGAGCAGCCCTTCCGGCTGCTGAGCATGCTGTTGGAAAGGCCCGGAGAGGTGGTGAGCCGTGAGGAGCTGCAGGCGCAGCTTTGGCCAGTCGACGTTTACGTGGGATTCGACGAGGGACTGAACACAGCGATCCGGAAACTTCGAACCGCATTTGGCGATACGGCAGACAATCCCCGTTTCATCGAGACTGTTCCCCGCCGCGGTTACCGATTCATTGCGCCGGTGACCAGGCATGAAACGGAGCCGGCCGCCTCGGCCAGTCCTCCCACTCCCATCGCGACGCCTGAATCGAAACGCCGGCTCCCACGATGGACTGTGACCCTGGCCGTCCTCGTTCCATCGTTGCTTGTGGTCGCAGCGTTACCCGGAGTCCGCCGTATCACTTTGGGGATATTCTCCAGGCCCTCACAGGGGACCACGGTTCTCCCCATTCGCTCGCTGGCCGTTCTTCCGTTGGAGAACCTCTCCAACGACCCGTCTCAGGACTACTTCGCGGACGGGATGACCGACCAGCTCATTACCGATCTGGGTCAAATCAAGGAACTACGTGTCATCTCGCGGACTTCCATCATGCAGTACAAACAGGTTCGCAAGCCGCTTGCCCAGATCGCGCGCGAACTGAGCGTGGATGCTGTGGTGGAGGGCACCGTGATGCGATCAGGCACGCAGGTGCGCATCACGGCTCAGCTAATAGAGGCGCCCCTGGACAAACACCTGTGGGCGAAGAGTTATGAAGGCGACCTGCACGATGTACTGAGTCTTCAGTCCAGTGTGGCGAACGCAATCGCGGAGGAAATCCGGTTCAATCTCACTCCGCAAGAGAGAGCGTCGCTGCGTCCCGGACATACGGTAAGCCCGCAAGCCTACGAGGACTATCTGCAAGGCCGTTACTTCTGGAACAAGCGCGACGGCGGAGCCATGGAGCGGGCGGTCGAGCATTTTGAGCGAGCGATCGCCATTGATCCGGCCTTTGCTCCGGCTTATGCCGGGTTGGCCCAGACCTACGCTTTGTTCGCAGGCAATGTGGGGCCGAAGGACGAGTACGTCGCCGCAGGAAAGAAAGCCGCCCGTCAGGCCCTGGCACTCGATCCCAGCCTGGCGGAGGCCCACACCGCCCTCGCCTTGCTGCTGGGGGACGAGTATCACTTCGCCGAAGAGGAACGGGAGTTCCAACTGGCCGTGACCCTGGACCCCAACTACGCGACCGGCCATCATTGGTACGGCGAAGGCTTTCTGGTGCTGTTTGGGCGGTTTGACCAAGCGAACCGGGAAATGAAACAGGCATTGGCCCTGGATCCCGCTTCCCTGATCATTGCCACAGATTGGGGAGCGACGCTATACCTGGAACGCAGATACGACGAATCCTATCGGCAGCTAAGCAAAGTGTTGACGCAAGATCCTGAGTTCACCGAGGCGTATCTCTGGCGCGGGAGAGCGCTGTTACAAGAGGGGAGGCATAAGGAAGCCATTGCCGATCTGGAAACCGCGTATCGTTTGAACCCCGCCAGTCAAACGATTCCCGCGACTCTGGCTTACACCTACGCACTCACTGGAAACCGCGCCAAGGCGATTTCCCTATTGCGCAAACTCTTTGCCGAGTCGCGTGAGAGATATGTCAGCCCTTGGGCAATCGGAATGGTCTATCTCGGGCTTGGAGACAGGCCCCATGCATTCGACTGGTTCGAGAAAGCCGTGCGGGAACACTCCCCACACGTGGTCTCGGCGACTGTCGCCCCCGAATGCGACCCCTTGCGGACGGAGCCGCGGTTCCAGAAGATTTTGGCCACGCTGAAACGCCCCAACTGATTCGTGGCGAGGTGACTGCAATTCGTTCCGTCCTTTCATAGCCTGAGGACTGGTCTGCTCAGCGCGGATCAGGCGGGGATGTTGCCCGGTACTCTGCACGAGCTTTCAGAAGAAGCCGAGGATGTGATTTCTTTGCTTCCGGTGTGAGCTGCACTTTCAGCTTGTGTACTTTGCCATCGAGCTTTTGGGGCACAAAGCCAATTTGGTAGCGATCGTGAAGTCGGTCCAGGATGGTGGCCAGAGCTTCTGAGTAGGAATCGGGATTGTGGCTGTCCGCCACGATCGCAGCACCGCCCGTCTGCTCCGCCAGATAGCGGAGCATGTGTGAGCGTTCGATGCCCAGGAAAGTCCCTCCTCGTGACTGAATTGCTCCGTCATTGAGTAGAAACAGCATCGACGAACTTTGCAGTGTTTCCTCCAGCAGCTTCTCGATTTCACTCGCCGGTGCACCTGTCTGGTCGCCATGCAGGAACAGGAGTACCGGGATGAAATTTGGAGGCGCTTGCCGGCTTACTTCTTGCGTTTGCCGGATCATTGCCTGCAGCGCCAACTCTCCTGGCCGTGTGTCTGATGGCTTGGTGAAAACTGGTCTCAGTACCGCATCGATGGCCGGAAGCGCAGCGTCGTGGTCCAACGACGGCCGCAGGTCCACACCCACCTCGCCACTATCGCACCAGTGCGCCACCGCCACCATCTCGTTCGCATGTAGATGCGTCATTCCCTTCTTGAGGGCAGCGGCGTTTCCTGCGATGAAACCCGAACCCTCCTCCGTCCAGTGGTTCATATTGCACTGCGTGATCAGCCATAGCAGCACAGGACGAAAAGCGGAGCCGGATCCCTGGTCCAGATTCTTAGTCGGGACTGGGTTGCCATTGTCGAAGATTTGTAGATCTTCCCGCGTGAGTGTTCTGTCCGGCACAAGAGTGTCGCGGTCAACCGCAGTCAGATCGATCAGGGTCAGGTTGCTTTGAGCGTGCAAAGTGTAAGCCGGAGTGTTCTGTGCGGGAAGAGAAACCGACAGACTGCACAACAGCAGACCTGTGATCAATCTCCTCCGGCTTGAACGAGTGTCGATGATCATGCGGCAAGCGTGAGGACCGTGCGGTAAAGGGTGGAGCCAGCGCCGAAGCGGGCGCGCGATTTTAGCAACTGGGAGTTGGGGGGCATACCACCTATCCCTGTATGCTTGTTCATGTGAAATCTTGGCGGCAGGGATAACGAGAGAGACCACGTACCGTATGCCGAATGTAATCACTTTAGACCTATAAGGATCCGAATGGGAATGCGGGTACAGGAGTATTCGCTCTCGGCCGGGTTCTGGCAAAGACAGGTCAGGTGATGGATGGAAATGTAAGCGCTTCCATCGGCCGATAGAGTAAAATCCATCGGCAAAAGGAGCAAGCCATGCCGCAAACTATCTATGGTGGGAAAGATTTTGCCAGGCAATTTCGCGTGGTACGCAATAACACTCTCCAGATTGCGGAGGATATTCCGGAATCGAAGTACGGGTTCGTGCCAGCGCCTGACAGCCGCACGGTTGCCGCTTTGTTGACCCACATCGCAGTTTCTCCACGGATGTGGTTCGAGGTTCACGGCAAGCAACAGGTGAAAACGCTGGTCGGCTTCGATTTTGCGAAGCTGAGCAGCGAGGTGAGGGCGGAGGAATTGAGCAGCAGAAGCAAGGCGGAGATTCTCGATCTATTGCGCAGTGAGGGAGAGAAATTTGCCGGATGGTTGGATACGCAGACACCTGAGTTTCTGGCGGAAATGGTCACGGTGGCCGATAACACAGGTACGAAGTCGCGCTTTGAACAGCTGCTCGGGGCCAAGGAACACGAGATGCACCATCGTGGCCAGCTGATGCTTATCGAGCGGCAGCTCGGAATTGTGCCTCACCTTACCAGGCAGGCCGAAGAGCGGGCGGCGCAAATCGCTACCTAGCATCAGGGAAGTGAAACCGATTTACCTGATCCCCGGCATACTTGTCCCCGGCATCTCTCCCCGGATGCGAGCAAATAGCCCAGCATCTACCAACCCAGCGACCGGCCTGCCGTCCTTGTTGATGATGATTGCGTCGTTCCTGTACTGGACCTGGTTGAGCATCTCGCCCAGGTTTGGCGGAAGTTCACCGCTTGAGGGCTGCGGCTAGCGGATGATGGTGCCCGCAGCCAAAACCAGAGCCAAGGTTGCCTAGAATCTCTTTCGAAGAAATTCAAAAAGGATATAACCGATGAGCGCGGCTATCGTGGCAATTTCAAAATTAGCAGCGGTGAAAACGTCTCCGATCGCCCAAGCTACACCCCTCTTCTGCCCCATGCCTGAGCGCTCAAATTCTCCCATCAAGAGATTGGAATAAAAGAGGAAGATGATAAAACCTACCTCGATCACCGCTCTCCAGACATTTTTCTTCATAGCAAGTATCGACTCCTTGGTCGCTTCGATTGAGCAGCACGACAACAATCTTCAGGCAACGTGGGTAGATCGGCTGTCTGGATGGCACCGATGCTCTTTCCTATCGCGAGAATACTAGCCACGACAACAACCAACAACAGGACTGGAAATTGAACACGGAACAGACCCCGGAAACGAGGGTTTCGTGGACGGGGCTGCCACTTCGCCACCTCTCCAGAGCTAGCGAGTCGTCTGCAGGTTCCGCACCCCAATGGCAAGCCGCGCTCGAACTCCGCCTCGGGGACCAATCCGGCCCTTAAGGGATTCAGTTCGGTGTGACTCTTTTGTTTCATGAAAGTGCTCAAACTTAATTAACTTGATCATCTTGCCTTTTTCAGGGGTGATTGCTGCTCCCACCTGCAGGTGAGGACCGGTACCAGAGTCGTCTGACTCCATTTTTGGTCTGGGCAAACTATTCCGGCTTGGTCACCGGGGTGCGGCCGCGTTTGCAGAAAAGTGCGAACTAAGCGAACTAAGTCCGGTGTGTGGACGGTATCCCGACCAAAACGGGACGATCTTTCTGCCTACTATCCGCTTATGGGCGAACGTCCAATAACGAGCGAGAAATGGGGCACCGAAACCCCCCGAAGCCCTAAGCTATGCCAGGGCCTTTGCGGGTGCGAGCTGAAACCACCGCGCCTGGCCAACACCAAAATCGTTCCACTGCGCTACCTGGAAAGGGATTGCTAATGATGCTGTCTCCAAAACTTCGCCATGGTCTGGCTGCCTTGGCCTGCGTGCTCAGCCCACTCTGTTCCGTCGCCAGGAATCACATGCCTGTCTATCAGGAGTTTGATGTGCCCGGCAGCATCGCCACCTACCCGCTGAGCATCAACGGCGGCATGACCATCACTGGCTACTACGTCACCGAGGATGGTGTCACCCATGGCTTCGTGCGCGACGAGGATGGGGTCATCACTCCATTTGATATCCCCGGCAGCACGTCCACCCGGCCCGACAGCATCAATTACGCAGGCGAGGTCACCGGAACCTACATAGCCGGGTCTAACAGCCCCAGCACAGGAAGTCCACAGGGCTTCGTGCGTACTCCCGACGGGAAAATTACCCTCTTCGGGAATACGACCAACCTTGGCGGATCCACCCTCAGCTTCGACGCCAACCCGGCGCAAATCAACGTGAGTGGGGAAGTTGTCGGAAATCTCCCTTTCCCACTGGCGGCCCCAGGAGTGTTCGTTCGTTCGCGCTCGGGTGTGGTCCAGGTGTTTACTCTCTCCGACGGCGCAGATTACCCAACTGTCGCTACCGGCGTCAATGCGGGCGGAGCCATCGTTGGCTACTCCAGCAGCGACCTTATTAATTACGGCGGCTTCCTTTGGTCAGGTCAAGGCCCTGCGCCATCCGCCGCTGCTGCACCTAATGTCACTTCTATCCAGGTTTCAGGCAGTACCGGGACCCTTCCCACGGCCATCAATGCGGAAGGAGCCGTCGTTGGCTGCTACTTCATTTCTCCCTTCCAGATCCCATCGCAGACGACCACCACCTACTATGACTTCCTTTACCAGCCGGACGGAACCATCACCACGCTCGATGTCCCCGGCACCGTTCCTGACTGCATCTATAGCGGTAATGAGTTGCAGGGCGTCTACAATGTCGCGCCCCGGACCATCACCCTGAACCGCGAAGGCACAATCATTGGGTCCTACACCAATGCCGCCAATGTGCCGGCCGGTTTCATCAAAAAGAAAGAGGGCCAGCTCACGACCTTTACCCAGCCAAACGCCACTATGACGATGCCGACTGCCATCAACAACCGCGATGTCATCACCGGCTACTTTGCCAGGGGAACAGCCATAAAGGGTTTCATCCGCCTCCCGGAAGACTGCGACAAATAGGACGGCTCAACAACCCGCAGGCAATGAAAGGGACCACGGTGTGGGTTTTTTGTCTCGTTCACTTATACCTATCATGGATGTCCCCGAATATTTTGTGCAGCAGATCTCCTGTATAGAGCCGACCAATATCTTTGAAGCGGGGATGATCCCCCTGGATTGATACTGCGCCTTCGGAGCTTAAAGTTGCCCACACAAGTTTCTGTTTTCATCTGTTAGAGTGATTCCGTCGTTTGAGCACATGGAGAACGGTCTTGTTCAAACTAATTTCTATTCGAATAAGTCCGTTCTGCGAATTGGCGCGGTGGGTGCTGGAGCGGCAGGGAATTCCTTACCGCGAAGAATGCCACGCTCCGATTTTGAGTCTGCCGTTCACCTGGGTGGCCGATCGGAGCTTGAACGTTCCGGTGGTTGTGGCTCCGGATGCCACCCTCGAGGTGAAGGACTTTCTGGATTACATCGATATGCGAGCGCGCGCATCTGACAAGATCCTTGCACTGGATGCGGACGAGCGGCAGGCGGCTGAGCAGATCATTGCCTCGCTATTGACCGGCCTGGCGATCACGGTGCGGCAGTACGCCTATGCGAACATGCTGCCCAACCGGAAGGTGACGAGCACCCTGATGGTGGTGCGCGCTCCATGGTGGGAGTGGGCGTTCGTGAAAGGCCTCTACCCGCTGCAGAAGTGGTTGATGCGGAAGGCACTCAAGATTACGCCGGACTCGACGGAACAGGCGCGAGTGGCTATCCTTTCCGAATTTCAGGAGTTGTCGAAGCGGCTCGGGCCGGGTAGAGAGTTTCTTGTGGGCAACCGGCTCACGGCGGTGGACCTCGTTTTCGCCGCGGGAACTGCCCCCGTGACCGTCCCGCCCGAGTATGGCGCGCCGTTTCCAAAGATCTCCGACATGCCTGAGGCGATGCAGGCGACTGTTCGCTCGGTGCAGGCAACTCCCGCGGGCCAACATGCCCTGCGCATCTATCGCGAGTACCGAATACCCGCCGTATTGGCTCCGGATACATCGCCGCCCGGAGAACCGGGAATATTCGAGCGATTGTGGAATGCATCTCGGCGAGTGTCGACTGGGCCAACCGTGCTGCGGCTCATCTCGCATCTGCTCCGGATGAAGCCCGTCTGGAGTATCGGCAAAACAACCGTGATCTCCACCCACGAAGCCGTGGTGAAGGCGCTCGACGCCGACGAGCAGTACACCATCGCCGAGATCAATGCGGCACGGATGGACCGGATTAGCGGCCCATTCATTCTCGGCATGGACCGCGGCGCGCAGTTCGACCGCGAGAATGCCGCCATCCGAAGCATTGTGAAAGCTACAGACTTGGAGTGGGTCCGGCGGATCGCGCAAGAAACGGCGAACGGGATAATTGCCACGGCAACCACGGCCGGCCGCCTGGACCTGTCCGGCGAGTATGCGCGCATCTCCGCCGCACGCATCGTGGCGGAATATCTTGGCGTGCCCGGCCCCAGCGAACACGTCTTGATGCAGTGGATGCGCTCACTTTTCTGGGACGTCTTCCTGAACCGCTCAAATGTGCCTGCCGTGCGGGCCGCCGCAGATCGAGCGGCAGCCGAACTGGATGCGTATTTGACCGCGCTCATCGCGCAGCGAACGGACCAGGGAGCGCCGGGAGACGACCTGCTGAGTCGGCTGATACGCGCGGGAACGCTCGATGCCGCCGGGATCCGGAGAAATATCACCGGCATCGTTGTGGGCGCGATCGATACGACATCGACTGCCGCGGCAAATGCGCTTGCCGTATTGCTGGACAAGCCAGAAGCTATGGCGATGACGCGCAAAGCAGCCGGGTCAGGCGATGAGGCGGCAATCCGGCAATGCGTATATGAGGCGCTCCGCTTCAACCCGCAGACGTCGGCGCTCCTGCGATATCAGAAGGACAATGGCAAGACCGCGCTGCTGATGACCATCTCGGCGATGTTCGATCCGAAGGCGTTTCCGCAGCCGGGAAACTTCGATGCAACGCGGCCGCCGGAGAAATATCTGCACTTCGGCCACGGGATGCATCTGTGCTACGGGCGAATGATCAACGGGGTGCAGTTACCGGCATTGGTCGGCGCGATTGTGCAGTTGCCCAATCTGCGGCGGGCTTCGGGTCGGTTCAGACCGGTGCTCTACGAGGGGCCATTTCCGGACCGGCTGGTGGTTGAGTTCGGAGGGCAGGCGTGAAACAGCGTGGGCTCACCATTTTGTCGCCCATCGACCAGGCCCAGGTGACCGGACTGGATACGCTGCTGCGTTCGGTCGGCGATGACATTGAGCATCAGACGCTGATTCCGTTTACCCAGCTGACCCTGTTGCACTTCGCCAGTTGGGTGATCTTCACCGATGGCATGCCCGGACCTCAGCTCATCTTCGAGAGCAACTTCGACGGAGATGCAAAGAGTTTCCTGAGCCAGTTGGTGGAGCGGGCGAGGCCCGCACTGGACCAGATCTACGGCCACTGTACCGATTACGCAGGGGGCAAGAACAACCAGGCGCTGATCCAATACCTGCTGGCGCATGTCGTATACACCGACACGTTTTATGTAAGCTGCGGAGGTTTCACGTTGACTCAGGTCCTTCAAGAGGACGAACTGCACGCCGGGATCGAGGGCTTCTTGGGACAATTGCCGCTGGCAATGGATGCGGCCGCGGTGCGCCGCAGCATCCAGAACTTCGTTACGGCCGCTCCCGATCTTCAGTGGGCGCGCAAGCCCGCGCCGCCGTATTCGCTGCAAGAGCGGCTCAGGGTGAGGGACTTTGTGGTTTTGCTCATCGTGCTCGCGGGGCTGTTCGGACCGCTTTGTCTTGGCTTGAAAGCCTGGGTACTCTGGCTTGTGATTCTCATCGCGGTGCTTGCGGTTCTCTATGCGATCCTGCGTCGCAAGGAGGCAACCGATCCGTCAATTTCCACCACGCCCGTCGAGGATGCTCAGCCGTCACTGGCAAAGATGGAACAACTCGTCAGCCGTGAGAATCGGCGACCGCAGAATCATCTTTTCAGCGTCACCCCACTTAAGCCGGGAATGTTCCGGTATTGGCTTCTGAAGTCGGTGCTGGGAGCCATCGAGTTCATCGGGCGCGTCGCGTCGTACAAGGGCACTCTGAGCGGCATTCCCAGCATTCATTTTGCGCGCTGGGCAATAATCAACGAACCAAAGCAGCTGCTGTTCCTCAGTAACTTCGACGGCAGTTGGGAGCACTACCTCGGCGAGTTTATCGACCAGGCAGCACATGGGCTCACCGCGGTGTGGAGCAACGCGGTGAACTTTCCTCGAGCCTCGAATCTGATTCAGGGCGGGGCAACGGACGAGCAGCGCTTCAAGGACTATGCACGCGGAATGCAGTACTATACCCAGCTCTGGTACAGTGCGTATCCGTTTCTATCCGTTGTCAACGTGCTGAACAACGCCGCGATTCGCTCCGGGCTTTGGGGAGCAATGGAGGGGGAAGCGCTGGATGTGTGGTTGAGGAGGTTCTAAGATGCTGGAGACAAACGACATCCAGGGATTGATCGTGTCCGGGTATGGCAGCCAGAGCTTCGCGGAGTACCTGTTCATGTCCATCCGCGACGGCGTCGATGCTAAGCCCTGGCTCGCGGAGTTGAGCGGGCGGATTACAGGAGCGGCGAACTTCGATCGCCAACGCAAGACCTCCACCAACATTGCTTTCACCTACAAGGGCGTTGCGCGCCTCGGACTGTCGACGGAGACCCTGACGACCTTTCCATTGGAGTTTGTCGAAGACATGTCGGACCCGTCGCGCTCGCAGATGCTGGGCGATGACCCGGACACGTGGCAGTGGGGTAAACCCGACCACCGCATTCATGTTCTGCTGATGCTGTTCGCAAGCGATCAGGACTCGTTGAATAAACTCATAGGTGCCGAGCGCCTGGCCGCGCAGGGAATAGTGGACGAGGTCCTGGATATCCCGTCGCAGACGTTTCCAAGTCAGACCGACAGCAAGCTGAACCGCGAGCACTTCGGTTTTGTGGACGGGATCTCACAGCCGGACATCGAAGGATACAGACCGGAGAGGTATGGCGCGGATGGTCCGGGCAACATCATCAAGCCCGGCGAGTTCATCCTGGGATATGAAAACGAGTACTCGGGGCAGCTCACGGCATCCCCGCATCTGCATGCGCCGGACGCGGACCCGAAAGGGCTGCTGAAGGATGGCGACCTCGGGCGCAACGGAAGCTTCCTGGTGGTCCGCCAGATGGAACAGGACGTTGCCGGATTCTGGCTCATGATTCGCGCGCAGTGCATGGCGCCGGATGCAACGCCCGATGCCGACGCGGAAGAGCATCTGGCCGCTAAGATCTTGGGTCGATGGAGAGACGGTACGCCGCTTGCGGTCTCTCCGAGTCACAACGGCATGAACCCGGCCAGGCTCAATGCCTTTGGTTTCAGCGATGATCCTTATGGGTTCAAATGCCCGGCCGGAGCCCATGTTCGGCGAACAAACCCGCGCGAGATGCTGTTGGCAGACAAGACTGACTCAATCACTACAGTCAAGCGGCATCGAATGATCCGGCGGGGACGGCCCTATGGGCAGTGCATCCCAGACAGGTACACACCCGATCGACAATCTCGTGGCTTGGTTTTCGCGGCCCTGAATGCGAATATCGAGCGACAATTCGAGTTCATACAGAGCGCATGGATCTCGTCGCCGAATTTCGCGGGACTCTACGACGAAGCCGACCCTATGCTGGGTGGCCGGACTCAGAGTGCAGGAGCATTCACCGTGCCGAAGTGCCCCGTGCGCGACCGCCGAACCGGCATCCTTACACATGTTCAGATAAAGGGCGGAGCTTATTTCTTCATGCCCGGGCTCGCGGCCCTGCGCTTCTTGACGGCGGCCGCTGACAGAGTGAATAGCTACTGAGACTGCCTGGGAGATAAAGTGAATCGGAGGTGCCGTCCATGAAATCTCCCGGCGTCGGCATCTTCTTAGGCCCAGATCCAGTCCCCGAAAGTTTTCGAAACTTTAGAAAGATGGGGGTTACCTCGTCTGGTCCCCGAAACTACATGCGCTTGCGCTCAAGCCTTCCCATGAGGTCCGGCTATCTTCGAGCCATCGGGATCGTCGCCGAAGTTAGCGGGCAAGTGTTGGTGATTCCGAGTTTGCGGTTCGCGCGAAGGGTCGGAGTTAAATGTCATGCTCGGGAGCGTCTACGGGATCTCCTGCATCCGCGGTAAAACCTTTGATCATGTGAAACGGCCATTCCACCTGCCTTGACGGATGCCTGCAAATGCGATTAGCGTTCATAGCCGCGGTCACTATCTTTTGCTGAAGTCAACTGTCGCTCTCAACTGGGTGGCGCACCAGGAGCGTGACGGGATAGATTTTGAAACCGGGGTGTGCAACCGCAGTGCGAGGAACACCGAGAATGCGACTACTTGTTGCAGTTTTTCTTTTACTGGTGAGCTCTTCTTTTGTAGCCAAAGCGCAGGTGGTCCCAGCCGACAAGTCTGATCATGCGCGCATGGACGATCTGCTGCGGCAGATGACCCTCGAAGAGAAAATGAACCTGATTCGCGGCGACGTAGAGCCGGCCAACACCAACCAGGGGCAGGCGGGTTATCTGCCGGGTGTGCCGCGCCTCGGCATCCCACCGCTTCGCATGGCCGATGGCCCCCCGGGTGTGCTGACGCGCGTAGGCGGCCAGGCGCAAACTGCCACCATGGGGGTGGCCGCTACCTGGAGCGTGCAAGACGCTGAGCAAAATGGAGTGGCCATCGCCCGTCAGGCCAGGTCTTTGGGTATCGACGTCGTCCTGCAGCCGTTTATCAATATCGACCGCGACATCACCTTCGCGCGCAGCTACAACACACTGGGGGAAGACCCGTTCCTGAGCGGCGTGATGGGTGCGGCGGAAATTCGCGGCGAACAGGCGCAAGGCATTATGTCGATGGCCAAGCACTTTGTGGTCTACGACTCCGATTCCTACAACATCTTCATCGATCAGCAGACGCTGCACGAAGTCTATGTTGCGCCCTTCGACGCGGCCGTGAAGGCAGGCGTCGCTTCGATTATGTGCTCCTACAACAGGATTAATGGCATCTTCGCCTGCGGCAATCCAGACACGCTCAAGACCATCCTCCGCGACCAGCTCGGTTTCAAAGGCTTCGTTACTTCCGACTGGGGCGGGGTGCACAACGTGCACTTCCTCAACGCTGGACTCACGATGGAGATGCCCGGTGCGGTGCCCGATGACAGCCCCTTCGCCGGGATGATCCACAACTTCTTCCGCACGCGTTCCGAGAACTCCGCACCCCCCATCAAGGCGGATACTGACGCCATGGCAGGAATTCTTGGCGGCACCATCCCGGAGGAGCCCGCGGGAGCAGGCATGGATCTGTCGGCCTTCCCCAAGGATGCGGACTCGAAAACCATGCGGGATGCTCTGCAGGATGGTTCGATCACCGAAGCGAACATCACGGAAGCGGCCCGCCTGGTGCTCTATCAAATCGACCGCTTCGGATATCTTGATGGCAAGCAGAAGCATGAAGTCACCCCCCAGGATCTGGAGGGAAACGGAAGCATCATCGAAAAGACGGCAGAAGATGCAGCCGTGCTGTTGAAGAATGACGGCGGTATCCTCCCCTTCCGTGAAAACGAAAGCATCGCCATGATTGGGCCAACCGCTGGGCAGGTGGCGGCGATTGGCACCTTCGGAGAGCGGTCGCCAGGAATTCCTGCGCGCCAGGTCGGCCCTCTGGAAGCGCTGAAGAAGTTGGCGCCTAATGCGAAGGTGGCCTTCGCGGTGAACGATGACATGACCGGTATCCCGATCGGCTCTACCGCGTTCCAGCATGGCGGAAAGCCCGGACTTCAGCGGACGGACGCTTCCGGGAAAATCACCGTCGATCCCTTGATCGACTTCACCAACACCAACGGCCAGGCGTTGCCGCCAAACACGGTCGCAACCTGGCAGGGCAAAGTCGTCATTCCGGCCAGTGGATCGTACTGGTTCTACTTGCAGGCACTGGGTACGCGAGCCAGGTTGAGCATTGACGGCAAGGAGGTGGGGAAAACGGGCGCCGTGAAAGGAACCGTTCACGGCGATGTGCAGTTTGCCTCGCAGGACAATGGTCTCCCCACCACCGACGGCCTGGATAACGTGCGCCGCGCCGTTCCACTCCACAAAGGCGCGCATACGATCGAGGTCGCAACCTCGGTCGACACTTCCAACGCGCCGGTTCAACTGCGTTTGAATTGGATGACCCCCGAAGCGCGTGAGCATGACCACGCTGCGGCGATAGAAGCGGCCCGTAATGCGAAGACGGTCGTAGTTTTTGTGTGGACGCGGGATAAGCCGCACTTCGATCTTCCCGGCGAGCAGAACAAGCTGGTCGAGGAAATTGCAGCCGTCAATCCAAATACGGTGGTGGTGTTAAATACCAGCCAGCCAGTGGCGATGCCGTGGATTGGCAAGGTCAAGGGAGTGCTTGAGATGTGGTGGCCGGGAGACGAGGGCGGCGTAGCGACGGCAAAGACGCTGCTCGGCGAGAGCAATCCCGCGGGACGCTTGCCGATGACCTGGGCGAAGCAATTGACGGATTATCCGGCCACCTCACCTGCGCACCCCGAGCGCTCGGCGAAGGGTGTCGATGGAAAAACGACCTTCTCTGAGGGCTTGCTGGTAGGCTATCGCTGGTTCGACGACCAAAAGATTCAACCGCTGTATCCATTTGGATTCGGGCTGTCGTACACCAGCTTTGCGATCTCGGATTTGCAAGTGTCTCCTGACTCCAATGGCGGCGCGCGCGTGTCCATTCGCGTAAGGAATACCGGCAGCGTTGCGGGCGATGAAGTGCCGCAGGTTTACCTTGACGCGCCCGAGAACAAACCGCAAGACGCGCAGTTTGCCCCCAAGACGCTGGTGGCCTTTGATCGGGTCACTCTGCAGCCAGGCGAGGAGCAGCAAGTGACGCTGCCGATAGCGCCGCGGGCATTCGAATACTGGTCCACCGGCAAAAAGACGTGGATAAGAACAACCGGGAGTCGCACCCTCCGCGTCGGGCCGTCTTCGCAGGCTTTGCCGTTGACCGCTGCGGTGCCATAGAACCGGGCGGCCCGGTTTGTGATGCAGAGTACGGCCACCGCCCGCAGGATGCAAAAAACTTAAAGGCTACAAGGATCAGTGGCGCCTTCGCGTCGTTGACTGGCGCGTGTTATACATCATCGACGATGCGGCAAGCTGGTGAGCATAACGCGGATCGCCCATCGCCGCGACGTTACGAATAGTCAGCGGAAACCCGGAGGCGGACAATGCCTCTGCTGGATCTGTTGCCTCCACTCTCTCTGACTGACCTCCAGCGCGAGATCGTATTCATAAGCTGGCTGAGCGAATTATTAACTCCCAAAGCGAACCGTCTCAAACTCTATCGCGCTATCAGCAACCTAAATACCTACTCATGGCATCCAAGCATTCCGGAATGTATCAGCAGTAGTTTGTAGCGACCTGATACCTTCTGAAAGGTGTGAGCGTATGAGGGGTGCCAGGGTCCCATTCATGATGCAGCGTATACGGCACGTATGCGTAATGCTTTGCGTGTCGGTCTTTGCCGGCGCCGCTGGAGGGCAAATCACCGTCGATGCACCGGCCAGCAACGACCCATATGTTAACTCGCCCTTCTACCTGCAGGCGGAGGCCACGACGTGCAACAGCCTGCCCACGGCGAGCATGGCGTGGTCGTATGACAGCAACAAGGACAATCTATTCACCAATGCCCAGTCGATCCAGACGATGGTGACAATCTCCGACGATACCACGCCGACGCTCCACGTGAAGGCATGGAACACGAACGGCGCATTGTGTGAGACGAATCTCCAGCTGAACATTGGCGGCGGAGTGACGGTTTCGACCCCTGCACAGGGAGGAGCGGTTTCGAGTCCATTCACCCTGAAGGCCAGTTCTCCGACGTGCGGCGGACAGACCACGAGCAGCATGGCTTACAACCTGGACTCCACCACCGGTACGACTTACAACGGGGCTCAGTCCATCAATACGTCGGTGACCGCCGCGGCTGGGTGGCACATCCTGCGCGCCAAAGCCTGGGGCGATGGTGGTGCTTACTGCGAGACAGATCTGCATATCAACAGTTCCGGGTCGGCGGGGCTGGTGCCACCGGGGAATGCGCAGAGCTACCCGAACCTGGAGGGCAGTTCAGCTTGGGAGACACAAAAAGACGCCGGTACGAATGGGTACCCAAATAACGATGGGAGCACCACGTACCCAGAGTCAACGCCGGTTTACACGGGGGATACGAGTTCGCGGCTGTTTGACCTGTCGACAATTGCCGCATCGGGCGGGGGCATTCGCTGGTTTAATCCTCAAGGGGAGAATCAACCAACCCAGACGGACCCGGCAACGCATTTCCAATATGACGTTGAAGTCTATATTCCTGATGTCTCTGAGGTGATGAACATCGAGATGGACGTGAACCACTCCATCAGCAGTCCACATCAGGTCTATATCCTTGGAGTCCAATGTGCATTGGGCGACGGCGCATGGGAGGTGACGACGAGCGCAGGATGGGTTAAGACAAACATAGCTTGCAGCAGAAGTACTATTACGTCTGGAGCATGGCATCATTTCCAGATCCAGACTCACCATGACGCGAGTGGGGGAAGCGGCATCCACTACGACTACATTGCTGTGGACGGAACCGTGTCTCAAATCAGCAGTTGTACAACCAGGGGCAGCAACCCTGTGTCCACGAGCTGCGTGGGTACAGTGGATAATCTGCAGTGGTCTACATTGATCGGACCCAACTTCCAACTCGACGGACAGACGCAAGGCGGATCTGCGCAGGCGTACGTGGATAATTTCACCATCTATTACTGGTGAGGCGCTAGACCAGAGACCGCGAAGTTGGTCTGATGAGCGGCACCCGGAAGCGAATTTCTGGGTGCCGCAATCTGTTTCACTATGAATTCGACGACCTGAAGAGTATTTACGTCCCCCGGGCTAGTCCGGGACGGTTGGAGCGGGGCAGTTTCGGGTTCCAAGTCTATAATGACCCGAAAAGGCCGTCCCCGAAAAGGCCTCGAGCGAGGAACGGCGCCGGAGCTACCTCGCTATACCGAAACGTTCGTTGACCGATTTTGCCAGACCATCTAAGCCCGGGAAGATTTGCCGATGCCCGATCCCCGCGAGCTTAAGGAATTCTTTCGCCGCCGGAATCGCTTCAATTGGAATATCAACCTTGTTAAGAATTGTGGGCGTATCAGGAAAGATCTCTTCCAGGGGCGCCAGGTTGGTGCCGTGAATGGTGAACCAGCCGCTCTGAGCGAACATGCGATCGCTTCGCTGGTTGTCGTAAATCGCGAGCGGCTTGTCCCACGGGAGCCTTTCCCAATTCATATGCTTCGCCTCCCGGTGTGCCTCTAGCAGAAGCTCTCCGAAATCGTATGACCGGCTGTTCCTCTCGTCTCGCGCCAAATACGTTGGATTGAATAAGTTATGGGTATTCCAGACAGCATAGTTGAGTGCATACGGGCTAAGTAGCCATATGCAGGGAACTGATTCCTCAGTGCGATGGGGGTCGAAAACGGCGAAATAAAGCGCTACCCCAAATACCGATGTCCAATCTAGCAGGCGAGTTGGGACGCCGTGGTGTTGCATGTGAAAAAGGACATCCCAGTCGCGACGACTTTCAGAATAGAGTTCCCGGGCAAGGGTTCGAAACTCGAAAAACGTGCGCCGCTCGAGACGCCAGTAGAAATCGTTCTCACCCCGCGGGGCCGGTTGCCTAAAGAGCGAAGGCAGGAGCGTGTAGTGGTTGCTGCTATGCCCTCGAAAGAATGCATCTTGGTGATGCCGTAGGTTCAGTGCAGCTTTAGCTTCTAGGACTGAGTCCATAAACTTCGCGAAAGCTTGGTGACTTCCCATCATGCGAAATTCTCGCATGATAGAGGCGTGTCCTATTACAAAAACTTGCGGGAAAAACTCGGGATTGGGAAAGTGTCGGGGATAGAAACATAGTCTGAACACAATATCAACGAACGGCCTCGCCTTCGCCTCATTGCTTTCGTGGGGGTTTCGGGCGTCTACGAACATAAACGCGAGTTCATCCGCCTCCCGGAAGACTGCGAATCGAGGATGGTTCGCTCACCGTGACCGTGCTGCCCACGCCAGCCCCGCCGCGCCGATCCATCGAGGAGTGCATCGCCCTGTTGCCGGTTTGCGGAGGGATTTGCGGGACCAGACGGAACAACCATTTTCAAGAGCCGGAAGCAAGCAGGACGGAATTAGGGGTACTCCGTCGCCTCGGAAAAGGCCGAGCAATCTCAGCCCGGCATCACGACGGAATAACCCCGCTTGCGCGCGTGCTGATACAGGGCCTTATCAAACGTAACAAGCGTGGACTGCAAGGCGTTCGAGGAGGCGAGGAGCCAACCGTCGCCGATCCATTTGGAGGCCGGCCTGGCCCCGAACGGCTCGGTGACGCGGCGAAACTCTGCGTCCGCATCTCGCGGCTCGGGGTAGAAATCGACCCGCGGATCGGCAAGCCACCGGTCGTATACGCTCCATGCCTTACGGAGGGTCAGCGTCTGCTCACCCATGACGGCCTGATTGGTCAACAAGCGGAGTAGGCCTATTTGCGTATAGCGACAAAAGATGAGCCGTGTTTCCCGGGGCACCAGATTCGCCCACGTCCAGGCATCCGCGCTGTGAGAGTGGCCGGCAACGGAGAGGGCCAGCCAAACATTCAGGTCAGGAAAAAACGGAGTCATGCGGATTCTCATCTTCCGGAAATGCGGGGCCAAGCTTCCCCGAACCTTGAATGAGCGGACGGGTGAGACAGTTCCCGCTTTTGTTCGTATCAGGATAGGTTTGCTCGATCGCGCGTACGATCAGCGAACGGATGGAAGCGCCGGACCTCTCGGCCCGATTCCGCAAACGGTCGTGCAGTGGGTCCGGAAGGTCGACTGTGGTGCGGACGGGCATGACATGATTATGTCATAGATGACAGACGAGCGGCGACGAAGTACGTACCCCAACTAGCGAGCGCAACAAAATGGGGTCGATGGGGGGACAGTCGATGGGGGGACCGCAG
>Ga0302326_10001201_pt1 | contig 67009 bp, 57 predicted proteins | sample Palsa_T0_3_FD_202264 | JGI IMG/M metagenome (GOLD analysis project Ga0302326, IMG submission 202264) | Peat permafrost microbial communities from Stordalen Mire near Abisko, Sweden - Palsa_T0_3 | ecosystem: Environmental > Terrestrial > Soil > Palsa > Peat permafrost | place: Sweden: Abisko...
GGATCACCTCCTTTCTAAAAACAACATAGGCAGCAACGCCTGTTTTGTACCAGGCACCAGCTGCCTACCCTGGCTTTCACGGGCTGGGGAGAAATGCTCGACTCACTCGAGCCAACGGGTTCTGGCAAGTTTCATCCGAAAGCCAAAGAGATCGCTTGAAAACGAAGCCCCGCGACATTCAACCTGTCGCGGGGCTTTTTGTTTTCATCAATCGAGATCTTGCGCGGTTAACTTCCCGCAGTAGACGCTAAAGACGAAAGGCCCCGCGATCTTCATCGCGGAGCCCTTTGTCCTTGGATTTTGCTTCTGCTTCGATTTGATCTGCGAACACGGCGTCAGCTTCGATTACCGATTGTCACGGCCCCTGCCGAAATCGAACAGCTCAAAAAGATCACTGATTGCCGGAGTGTTAAGTGGAACGTACGGGTTGAAAAATTCAGCCACTGGGTTCGGGAAATTGTCCCGGCTGCGGTCTGTAACAGGAGGCAAACTCCAGTTCCTTTCGATGAATTTGAGAATGGAGACGTGATCCGCATAATCGTGTGCGATGCGGCCCCCTGTCGCGTAGGGTGAGACGACAAGGAATATGATCCGCGTGCCGTCTCCGAAGAAGTCGAGTGGCTGCACATAACCGGAGTCGTAATAGCCGCCTCCTTCGTCCTCAGTAATGAAGATCGCCGTATCCTTCCACAAAGTTGGATTGGCTTGCACCGCATCGACGATTTTCTTCGTGAAACCTTCGAATAGATCGAGTTTCGAAGACGCCGGATGGCCGTCGACGAGCCCGCTCGGCTTAACGATGGACACGGCTGGCAGCGTTCCATTGGCGATGTCGGCGTACAGATTAGCTGTATCCTGAATGTGAGCTGTACGGACGGCCTCGTTCGCCATGATCGAAGTGTCGTACTGAAACGGGTTGCAAATGTTGCAGTACTCGTCCGTGTTCGCTCCAATGGCCCCATAGTTAAGCTGATATGGGTCTGGAACGTAGTTATTCCACTGATCGCCGTAGTACTTCCACGAAATGCCTGCGGCGTTTAGATCGTCGCCAATGCTCGGAACGGAAGACGGTGGAATGGTGAACACGGTGTTGTTTGGGTTTGTATCGGTAAACGCATTGTTGCCGTTGCCGAAGTAGCCCGGGTTGTAGTTATTCAACAAATAATAGTGGCCGGATTGGCAGCGGGGATTGATCGGACGCGGCAGGGACTGAAGATATTTCACGATTGGCGCTACTCCAGGCTGACTTGTGTCCGCGCAGTCTGTGTAGGATCCGCCGCCGTACGAGGGTGATCCGTACGAACCGCCGCCGTATCCATCCTCCGCGTACCAGTTGTTGGTGCCAGAGGCGGGATTCGGATTTTCAACTTCATCCACTACGCCTGCATTTGCCGTTCCTGGTACTACTTCCACATTATGGGGCGGAGGAATCGCGTTGCCCTTACCGTCGCTGAACCAGATTGCATCGCCATGGCCAAACATGATGTGATTGGCGCCGGTGCCCCCATCAACAGACTGGTGGAAGTTGTCGCTCATCGCATATTCGTCGGCGAGCTTCTTGAAGTAGGGAGCATCACCCTTTTGGACGTTATAAAAGCCCATAGCCGTTGACCCTTCACCTGTTGTTGTCGCAGTCGAGGAATATTCGGTGCTGAAGCTTGCCGGCTGCGGCAGACCGTTCGTGCCGGCGCCAACAGTAACTTCTACCCACGGAAACAACTTTGAATCGCAACCGGAAGGTCTCTCCCGAGTGGCGTGCTCCACGCTGCAGTCCAATTGCTGCCACATCTGATAGAAGCGATGGACTGGGCTAGCGGCATACGCGTTGTAATTGAAGCTGTTCCCATTTGTCAACTGAAACGGACCCGGGGGCAGCGAATTTACGTTTGTAATCCGCATGTCGGGTGTGTGAGATGTTTGGCCGGTACCTCCAGACACCAAATATTGGTAGTAGTCCGAAGGCAAACCGTTTTCAGATTGTTCCGCAAGGGTCAAGCTATCGCCGGTAACGTAGGAGTCTTTCGGACCGCCAACGAGCGGTGCCGGCAAGACCTGATTCGGAAACGTTGTCTTGTCGGGATTCAATAGAAAAGCGTCGGGCGCTTGGTCAAAAGCAGAGTTTTGCTCGGCCTTGGAGAAATTAGGACCGGGCGTACCGTCCGCATTTACGATACCTTCCGAAAGCAGGTTCCAAACTCTCTGCCCGTGCTTGGGCACGTAGGTGGCGAATACGTGATCGAAGCTGCGGTTCTCGCCGATGATTACGATGATGTGTTTAATCGGCGTGCGGGTCTCATTATCTCTGTTTTTCTTACCTTCTTGTGCCTGGGCGGAACTGACGAGCGGACCACCCAACGAAAACTGGAACAGCACAAGCGAAGTAAGGGCGACGCGAACGTAGTGCGACGATTTGGTAGCGATTCCCTTCAACGACATGCGGTCTCCTCCTCTTTCAAATTCGATTTATCCGGCGATTGCGTACTGGCGTGTTCTGCTAGCGTGATGCTTATATGCGCTGATTGTTATTGGGAGGTGACGCCCACATGAACGCTGAATTGATTTCGTAAAGAAATAACCGGCAGCGAGAAATATTTCGCGCTGCGCCCCATAACACGACGATCGCGTTAAGTGTCCAGCACTGAATAAGTTTCAACGCGATCCCATTTCACCGTGCCAGACAGTGAAAAAAAAATTTGTTAAATTTTGGCTCATATCGACGGAACGATGTTACTGGGCAGCCGCCGGGACTTTGCTCGAAACCGGGGAAGCTTTTGACTGATCAGCAGGCTCGACCCGAACGAGTCCCATCATCCCGCCATCCTCGTGCTCCAAAAGATGACAGTGGTAGGGGAATACACCGACAACATTCGGATCGCGAAAATCCATCCGTAATCTAACGCTTGGATATTCAAGCGCCTTCCCGTCAAAGTAAGGCACATTGACGGTGTCGCGCAGAAACGGCTCATTTACAGGTTTCCCGAGATAATCGAGCAGCATGAAGTGTATTTGATGAATGTGAAATGCATGCAGTTCATTCGATCTATTTTCGATGATCCAGTCTTCTACTGTTCCCTGTTTGGCGATAATGTTCGGGATGCCCGATTGCGGATCGTAAGGCGCAGGCACTTGGCCATCGACCGTAATGTAGAAGGTTGTCGCACTGTTGGGATTATTCGGATCAAGTAGCTTCTCCGAGAAATACAGCCTGCGCGTACGCACAGGGCTCACATTACCAAGCCATGCCAATCGAGAAGGCGGGAGGGGCGTGGGTGAGGGGTGGAGCTTCGAATGCAGCTCGGTCGCATTTTCCGAGGATCTAATTATGGCAATCGCGCGATTGGGATCGTTCTCTCCGCCCGCCCCGGTATCTACGGTTCGGGTCACAAGAAGCCCCGTAACACCTGCGGGAGGCCCTTTCACTACAAATTCCACCCGAGCGCCCGGGGGCACACCGAGGTGAGTCTGCCAATCTATAAAGTCTCCGATTGTTCCGTTCTCGTTCAAGGGCACACCATCTAGGGCTACGAGGCCGAGTTTTTGTGGCGCGCGGTTGAATAGGACCGCCAAATTTAGGTACGTAATGGCCGAGGCGTTCAACACCCGCCAGAGTTGTGTCTCCTCCGGCTTCATCTCGATCGCAGCAGGCGGATAATCTGGATAAGGGACTGGCACAAAATTGATCGAGAGATCTTTTGCAGGTTGCCCAAAGCCCGTTCCATTGTTGGCGGCATCTCCGTCACGATCAAGGAGCATCTTCGGCAATACGGGCTCCGATTTGGAAGGTGGCGCGTTCGGGTTCAGTAAATTTTGATCGCGAATAATCAGCACTCGTTCAGGCAATCCCGCCACGGCTCTATTTGCACGCTCGATCCCTTCAACCATGAGAGCCCCTGAAGCTCCTCCCAGCACCTGCGTTTTGGTTAAGCCGTGGACATGCGGGTGATACCAATACAAACCGGGAGGCTGATCGGCGGGAATCCGAAACCGGTACTCGAATGGCTGATCGGACGGCTGTATCGAAGTGTTCAGCACATCGTCTTGATGGCACACCGGCGGTATCGAGAGGCCATGAAAATGGAGATTCGTGGACTCCGGCGTCATTTCAGTGCTGGCGCATGGTTCACTCGACGCAGCCCTTTTCGATCCCATCGTCATCGCCAAGGATTTGGGTGACCCCGGCATATCGTTCTTCAAGCTAAGTATCACCAGATCGCCCGGGTTCACACGCAAGGTAGGAGCCTCGCTCCCATCCGCAGCGATGTAGCAATAGCGAGTGCCTCCGTTGGCCTCTAAGGATTTCCTGAATGTCAGTTCGACCTTGAGAACTCGGTCATGGCTGTGCAGATCTTCGGGTTCAAGAATCGTGCTGCCGATAGCCGGGCGCGGGCAGTCTTGACCCGCAGATGATTGCGCTCGACCGAAAATCGGCATGAGACACACGACCGCAGCGCCGAAGATAAGCTTTTTTAGCGAATGCATTACCAGGTGCCTATCCGATTGCAATGCAGAAAGTGTTGGGCCTCGCCTAGCGAGATTGCGAGGAGGCTCCGCGCAACGGGAAGTCTGAGCCAGCAATATTAGAACAATGTGAACGCGGCGTGACGCTCTGTTCATATTCATAGGGCGCGTCGCACCGGCTTCGAAGTTGCACGTTGCCGGTCATTCTCAATCAAACGCAATGCCGACGGAGTGCGGCTTATTTCGCACATCCGCCGGCATAGTTACGTCGGCAATAAATACATGAACCGACTTAAGTCGCGATTCCTGCGTTACTTTCCTTCAGGGCCTGGCACGTAGAGATTCTCGGGCGCGGAAATATCGACGCCCGACACCTCGGTGCGAACACGAATTCGCCGCAGGCCGCCCTTTTTCCCAGGTTTCGCGAGCGCTGTGAGCCAAAACTGGTGCTGCAGCGCGATTGAGAGCTGGTGCAGGAATGGCGCGTAAGCAATGGGCGTCATCGTGCCCTGAAAGAAAGCTTCACCGCCGGTCTCGTCCGCAAGCCGCGACAGATTGCTCTGTCCCAGATTGATGCGAAAAAAATTGCGGCCCGCGAGGCCCACGCCCCGCGCGTAAATCGTGTGAATGATAAAACCGGATTTTTGTGCGCGGTCGATGTTCGCTTCGAGATCGGGGCTTTCGGGAATATCTCCGCGGAACCGGTCGATCCCGTCTGCAACGAGAAGCATTTCCTTCCGCGAACTTGTCGATGGCCAGCGCTTCATCAGATCGCTGAGAGAAAGAAAATCGCTGGCATACGCGGCCACGCGGCCAAACGGAAGCCGCAGCGCCTTCGCGGCTGCTTCGTGGTCTGTTGTGAAATCCTGCGCGATCGTCACCGTCCCGTTCGACGCGTAGAACAAAGCGACGCGCGTTGAAGGCGGCATTTCGCGGATGAAGTCCTTGATGTCATTGAACTGGAGTCCGATATCGGAATTCAATTCATCGTCGATCACGATGGCAAAATCGAGAGCTCCCCGGTCGCCCTGGGCAGGAATCCATTCGCTCACGGTGAGTTTGTCCTTGCCTTCATAAACCTGAATGTCATCGCGGCTTACTGCCGGCGGCTCCGAAAAATTCTTTCCAAGTACCGTCACAACGGTTCGCACGGGGACCGTTGCCGAAGGATTTTCCTGCTGCGCCTGAAGATGGCCCGATGCCGCAATCAACAAAACGGCTACAAGTAGTAGCGTCGCTGCCACTGTCAGTTTCTTCATATGCCCCTCTGCTCCTCTGAAATTATCCGCTCTACCAATTTGACGCGAATACTCTTCTCCAAGTTGCAAATTACAAAATGCTTGAACCCCGTAGCAATTTCCCCGGATATTACACCCCAGCATTTCGAAAAACGTCATAATTCTTCCGCGACGGAGCCCATTCGCGGCATCCATCTGCTAGAATCTCGCCGTTTCTTCCGCGAGGTGAACATCTATGCGCAGGATCCTCAGACAATCGGGCGTCACTCTGATTGTATTTGTCTTCTCGCTGGTTTTGGCCGGATGGGGAGCCCCCCGCGGCCAAAGCACATCGTCGACCTTACCGCAGGCCGCGCCGCAGTCTGCTCCGACGCAGACTCCGAAAATGGCCGAGCAAGTTTTCAAGAACATTCAGGTGCTGAAGGGGGTTCCGGCAGATCAGGTGATCCCGGCGATGCAATTCATCGCTGCGTCCCTGGGAGTCGAATGCGAGTTCTGCCATGTCCGGAACGCGTTCGAGAAAGACGACAAAGACGAGAAAGTCACCGCGCGAAAGATGATGCAGATGATGTTCACGGCCAACAAGGAAACGTTTGAAGGCAAGCGCGAAGTCACTTGTTATACGTGCCACCGTGGCTCGACGGACCCTGTCGGAACGCCCGTGATCGACGAGACAGAAGCCAAGCCGGCGACCGAAGTCGCGGCTGTGCCCGCCGAGAATTTGCCGAAGGCCGACCAGCTCATCGACAAATACGTGGAAGCGCTCGGCGGCAAGGACGCGATTCAGAAAATAACGAGCCGTGTCGAGAAGGGTACGCTGATCGCGGGCGACATGAAGGCGCCTGTGGATGTGTATGCGAAGGCGCCTGACAAGCGCATCGCGATCGTGCACATGCCGGGCGGGGACAGCAGTACGGCGTTCGACGGCCAGGTTGGGTGGCTCGGCGCGCCTGGCCGGCCGGCTCGCGAAATGTCCGCGGCCGAGTCCGACAGCGTGCGTATGGATGCTGAGATTTTTTTTGGGACACACTTGAGTCAGCTATTTCACTCGTTCCGCGTGAAGAGTGAGGAAAAGATCGGTGACCGTGACGTTTATGAGGTTTCGGCTTTGAACGAAGGAAGGCCGCCGGTGAAGCTTTATTTCGACGCGCAATCGGGCTTGCTCGTGCGCCTCATGCGCTACGTTGACACACCGCTCGGGAGCAATCCCACACAAATTGATTTCGCAGATTTTCGCGATGCGGGAGGAGTGAAGGTGCCATATCGCTGGACCATCGCTCGCCCGAGCGGCCGCTTCACAATCCAAATTGAAGAGCTTCATCAAAATGTCCCGGTAGACGACGCGAAATTTGTAATGCCACCACCGCCGCCGGAGGCTGCGGGAAAAAAATCGCCCTGACGATCGCCTTTCCCAGGCTAGATTTGCAAATGTGCGGCGTGCAGTGCGGATGGAATGGAAGTTTGGGAGTGCTTTACTGCATCACCGGATTCTCGCTTGGAACCAACATCCGCGAGAACCGCGGGAACTTAATCAAGAATGTAGTTCCGGATTCAGACGTTCGTTCCACTTCAATGGAACCGTCGTGGTCGTGAATGATTTTCTTTACGATCGCAAGGCCCAAGCCAGTGCCGCTTGGCTTTCCCGAACTGATAAAAGGGTCAAATAGCGTCGCGCGAATAGCATCCGGAATCCCAATTCCGTTGTCCGTCACCCGGATTTCAAAAGCTTCCGACGTGGAGAGAATATCAATCCGAATCTGGCCTTGCCCCGGGACGGTAGCTTCACACGCATTCAATAAAAGATTGAAAAAGGCTCGCTCGATCTTTTTGGCATCGAACACGCCCTCCATGTCCCCGGATGTGCTAATGGCGATGTTGCGGTTACGCAGTTCAGGACGGGTCAATACGGCGTCAATCGCGCGCCGGACCGTCTGGTCCATGAACGCCGCCGATGACGAGATTGAGCTGTCTTCGCGCGCCAGTTCTCGCAGCGAATCCAGCAAATCCGTCATTTGTTCCGAGGCGATTTTGATCTCGTGATAAATCTCATCTCGATCGAGCTTCAGTTTCTCCGCGTCGTAGAGGAACTCGGCGTTGGCCACCACGGCAGCGAGCGAATGCCGCAAATCGTGCGAGATCGAGCTCGCCGCGCGGCCGAGCGCGGAAACTCGCTCGGTCGCCGCCCACCGGCGCTGGGATTCGAGAAGTTCGCTCCGCATCGTGGCGAAGGCCTCGCCCAATTCAGCCACCTCACTGCTCCCGCTCGGCTTGATCGAGTACGTGTAGTTTCCTGCGGCAAGCGCGCGGACACCGGAAACGAGGTTATCCAGCGGGTGAGTAATCGTGCGCGAAAAAATGCTAAGAAGAAGCGCTGCGAGGATCACCGCAGAAATTCCAACGGCGGAAATCGTGGTGTTTAATTGGCGGATGAAATGGCTCACCGGCTCGAGCGACATGAGCACGTAACATTGAACCGGCGTGCCCGGCGCACGATGAATGAAGACGGAGCCCGCCTCGTACTCATTGCCGTCAAGAGTTAGCTCATGCGGCAATGTGGAGTGTACTCCGTCTACGGCGATCCAATGCTGGAGCTCGGCTTGTTCGCCGAGCGAAAGTGTTGACGCGATCACGTTCGTGCCGGTGGTCAGCGCGACTTGGCTTTCAGCCACAGCGGCGAGCTGCTCAGCTACGGCTGTGTCAACCTGATATCCAAGGGCCACAACTCCGAGCTGTTGCGAATCGCTTCCGCTTCCCGCCTGAATGGAATGTAAAAACACCTGGTAGAGCTGACCGTCCGCATACCACCACGCTGCGTCTTCGCCCTGGTCGAGCGATCGCTTGAGTTCGACATCAGCCTGACCGGTATCGAAGCCCGGACGTTTCACGTGCATGCCCAATACTCGGCCGTCCGAGTCGGCAAGAAGAAAGAGGTCGCTGCCTCCGAGCCTCCAAAACGCTTCCGATGCATCCTGAATGGTGGGCGCGTGCTCGGTGGTCATCAGTGCTTTCAGCGTGGGGAGCGACGCCAGCATCGCCGCGCTACGCGCCAATTGCTGCTCGCGTTGGTGCTGGACGCTTTCGAATGCCCGAATCGAAGCATCCGTGCTGACACGCATTTGCTGCGTGATTTCGGAGCGAAGCGTGTGCCGGATCACCAACACGATCGCCCACGTAAGCCCGCAAATAATCAGCAGGCCCGAAATCAAAAGCTGCGTCCGCAGGCGCAATCGCGACATAGTTTCCTTGCGAACCGTCCTTATTTCCTCGCGACCGCGGCCATGCCGCTTGCCACGAATTTGTATCCCGTGCCATGCAGCGTCAAGAAGAAACGCGGGTTGGCCGGATCGGGCTCGAGCTTCTGCCGCAGCCGCAAAATGTGGTTATCCACGGTTCGCGTCGTCGGATAGTTGTCGTAACCCCAGACTTCATTCAATAGTTCCTGGCGCGAGATTACCCGCCCGGGCGCTGCCGCAAAAAACTTCAGCAGCTTGAACTCCTGTGATGTCAGCGAAATCGGCTTTCCCGCGCGGGATCCTTCCATGCTCGTAAAATCGATTTGAACGTCGGCGAATCGCAGAACGTCATGACTCGGGCTCGCAGCCTCGGCGGCTGCGGCCGGATGAACGCCGGACTTGCCGCGGCGCATCGCTCGCCGGACGCGCGCCAGCAGTTCCTTCGGGCTAAACGGCTTCGTAACGTAATCGTCGGCGCCGAGCTCGAGCAGCAGCACTTTGTCCTCGACGTCCGCATTCGCGCTCAGAACCACGATCGGCACTGACGACTTTTGCGCTTTGAACGCGCGGCATAACTCCTTCCCCGGCAAACGCGGCAACTTGAGGTCGAGCACGACGACGCTAGGCGTCTCGTTCTGAAAACTCTCAAGGCCCGCCATTCCATCCGCCGCGATGCGCACTTGCAAGCCGTCCGACTCAAACAATCGTTGCAGCGTCCGCTGCATCGGACGGCTGTCTTCAACCACTAGCACTGTATCCATCGAAACTCCTTCAACTCGCACGCGCCTTCTATCAAACCGTCCGCTCCGAATCTCAATACGTGACCGTCTGGTCCGCGGGATCGTAATCCTGCCCATACTTATTCGTGTGCTTCATCGGATCTTGCTTCACTGCCGAAATCGAAACCGGCGGCAGAGTCCGGTTGCCATCGCCGATCTCTACCCGGCGCTCAAGCGCCTCGAGGCTCTTCGGCGCTGCATTCTCGTACCAGACGTGCATCTCGTATTTTCCTGAAGGCACATCCGCGATTGAAATTCTTCCCGCTTTGTCCGAAATTCCGAAATATTCCGAATCCACAGCCAGCACCACTGCATGCATCTGGGGGTGAATATTGCAAAAGATGTAGGAGGGGCCCGGCCGGTCAAACACCACTTGCTTCCGCGAGCCGGCCTCATAGAGCCCGAGATCGAATCGCTTTCCTCGATAAAGCGAAAACACATTGTGGAACCACGGATCGTAATTTGGAAAATCCACGGCGGTTCCGACGGGAACGACGAGCATATTCGGTTGAAATGATTTGTTGCGCTGGGCCATCTGGTATTTGTGCTGATCGCCGGCGGTTCGCAGCCCCGCGCTGCGATCGAGCGGAACGAGCCAATACACCACTTTCGATGCGTCTGTTACGGGCACGTGGGAGTTCGCGAGAATCAGCGTGACCCGGCCTTGCAATTCGCGCGCGGAGGCGTCTCGTGTCTCGTATGTCTGCGCGACGGCACCGGTGACAACCAGCGCCGTCGTAAGCAGAAACGCCGATAGAAGGCCGCGATAGATGCGCGAGTTGCTCATCTCTAGAATAAATATCCTGCGGACAGGCCGAACTGATTCGCGATCGCCGGAGCTCCAGTCACCGGATACGTTCTCAGCCGCCGAAATTCAGGGGACAATAATAAATTGGAGCGTGGCCTGAAAATATAATTCGCCAGAAACATTTGGCTTCGCGGAGAGAGATAGGAGACTTGCGAATTCACATCCCCGAGCTGGCGCATCTCGCTTGAATTGCGCCCGCCCATCCCGGCCGCAACGTTGAATTCGCTGCGCGAGTTCAACTTGTATTTCAGTTGCGTCCAGCCCCCGAACATCGTGATTTGTTCGAGCGTAGAAGTGACCGGCACGCCAAAATCGTAGTACTCCGCCGCAGCCGGAATCGTCGGAACTCCGCCGAATCCGTCGAGGCCCCTACCCACAAACATCTGTCCGCTGAGTTCGAGCCTCTGCCCATTGAGATCGAGCCTCCGGAGAATGGGAAATTTCCAATCTCCGACCGTGCCCCATCCCGAAACACGGGAGTTACCGGGATACGTCTGCGGCGAGAAAATTCCCGACACGCCGAACGACATCGGCAGATTCTCATCTCTGCCGTTGGCAGAAACACGAATTGCGTACGTCGGCTGGCGGGAACTTTCTCCTGGCGACGGAGTGCGCTCCCCCGCGCCTTCATCGGAATAGACCGGCACGTCAATGAATCCAGCTTCCACCTTGATTTGGGAGAAGCTCGTGTCGAACCGATGTTCAATTCGGATCGTCGGCGCCCATGCCCACAAATTTCCAGACGCCGCAAACGCCGGCTCTGCCACGGTCAAATATGTTGTCGGCGTGTTAGGCGAAAAAAAAGGGACGTCGAGACCGCCCACAACAGACGTATTCGTCCAATCGAATCGAATCCTGGCGACTCGTAGCCGCATCAGTCCCGAAGTCTCTGAACCGTATCCAGCCGGCAGGCCGCCGAAGAAATCCATTTGAACGTTGGCGCTCGTGTTTGCACCGAAAACCTCCGGCCCTAATCCGCTCAGGCCCAGAATGGTTTGCCGAAGCGAGGCGCCGACGCTCCCAGGCGCGGCGCCGAGCGGAGGAGGCGTCGCGACGCTCGGCACGTCTATGTTATCCACTTGCCCGGAAACGCCGGATAAGTTGAGCAGAACCAATCCCGAAAGTTTTATTCGGTATCTCGACGCGCTCCCGACCTTGTCCTGCTCGAGCTCAGCTACACGCGCGTTCACGATTTGCCAATCGTCCTGCCCAATCTGTGCTGGACGCTCTTCGCCAGTGGTCGTCGTGTCCTGCTGCATCGGCTGCGGAGCAGCGCTGGCCGCTGCGACTGGCTGACCACCTTCCTTCTTCAACACCTGCTCCAGCATGCCTCGCAATTCCCGAATTTCCGCGCGTGACTCAGAAAGTTCCACTCGCGTCTGCTCGAGCGAGTCCGTCAGCGCGCGAAGTTTGGCGTCCAAGTCAGCTTGGTTTCCGGCTTGCGCCGGGGCGGAGCTTGATTGCGCATGTGCCGTTTGCACTCCGGCAAGAAGAAAGCAAAAAAGAAGATAACCACATGCTCGCAACGGGCCCTTAGCGATGAAAGTCATGGCTTCTTCTCCTCTCTGTGATGTCTAGGCATTTGACGAATTGCCGCGCCAAAAGATGCGGCGTATCCGGAGGAAGGCACGGCCGCTCCCACCGAATCCACTTATCCCGGTCCTCTGTGCGGACCATTCCACCTCGTATGATTGCCATCGAAATCGTTCGACACGTTCATGCCAGAATCGCAGCAGGGACACGTTTCGGGGTCCTTTTCTTCTACACGTGAATTGAAAAAGAGTCACTACCAAAATGTGCAAAATCATCCCGATGCGCGCGTATCGAAGTGACACTGATTTCACAAGTTTTTTACAACTTGCGGACAAACCAGGCATGCCTCGATTGGTCTAATGTGCGTGTAAGAGATCGAGAACCGGCGCCGCTTCGTAAGAAGTCCGCCCTCGAGGCGGCGCCGGGTTTTCGATTTCATGACGTTGCGGCGATCCCAGTCGGCCGCTCTTGCAGCCACGAAGATCGCTTCTGCCCGGCGCATCTGCGACGGGTCCCCGCACTAATTCAATAGAGGAGCGTGTAAATGACGAAGCAGAATTGTCTTAAATTCCTTAGACTTTCCCTGACCGGGGTTCTTGCACTCGCGATTACGGCAGCGCCTGTACTCGCGGCTGGCGGCACGCCTATTCTCGACAGCCTCACAACAATCAGCATAGTCGCGTCCACCGTTCCCGGAAACGGAGACGTCAATCCCTACGGAATGATCGTCGTTCAAAGATCCGTCGGCAGCTTGATTGCTGGCCATATTCTCGTCAGCAATTTCAATAACAGCTTGAACCTTCAGGGCACTGGCACAACCATCATGGACATGACACCCGACGGATCGTCGGTCAATGTTTTCGCGCAGATTGACCCGACGACGCTTCCAGGTCCTTGTCCCGGCGGCGTGGGCTTGACCACGGCGCTGGTAATACTTCAGTCGGGTTGGGTGGTCGTCGGCAGTCTCCCGACATCCGACGGCACGTCGGCAACGGCACAGGCTGGTTGCCTCATCGTGCTTGATAGCAACGGAAACGTGGCAGAGACGATCTCCGGATCGTTGATCAACGGGCCGTGGGACATGACTTCGTTTGAAATTGGCAATCAGGCTGAGCTCTTCGTCACGAATGTTCTCAACGGCACCGTCGCAGCCGGCGGGAATGTTGTCAACGAAGGAACAGTCGTTCGCGTAAACCTGAGAGTTTCCGAGAACGAAGCGCCGGTAGTTGAGTCCATGACGGTTATCGCCTCCGGCTTGGGCGAGCGTACCGATCCGGCTGCTCTCGTCGTCGGACCGACCGGCGTCGCCTTGAGCGCGCCGTGCAATCCGTTTGACCGAAAAGACTGCGCGAAGGGCGCCGGCTTCCCATTTGAGCGCGCGCTCTACGTGGCAGACACTGTCAACGATCGCATCGCGGTGATTCCAGGTCCGCTTCTCCGCAACACCTCCGCGGGGACGGGAATCACTCTGACCACCGGAGGAACGTTAAATGCACCGCTGGGTCTCGTCGTCGCACCGAATGGCCACTTGATTACGGTCAATGGAGACGATGGATTCGCCACCGAAATCACTCCCAACGGTGCACAGGTCGCGAGTGAACTCCTCGACAGCAGCGGCGGTCCACCACCGGGGAATGGCGCGCTGTTCGGCCTGGTATTTGACGGCGCCGGCAACCTGTTCTTTGTTGACGACGCAACCAACACGCTGAACCTGTTGAACTAAGCGAGAGCAATGTCGCAGCGGCAGCGGATTCATGTTTGAGTCCGCTGCCGCCTGCGAAGAAAAAAAGTGGCGAAAGCCTTCGACCGGCGGTTCCCGCGATGGCAAGCAACACGTGGTCGGGCGGAGCCAACAACACCACTGCCGCAGTCGCAAGCTCCGAAATCTATACGGCGTACGAACGACCGCGATTGAGTGAGGATTGGGGTTTCAGAGTTGTGAAGCGGTCCTGCGAATCGCGCCGGGGGATTATCGTAGGACGTCGCAGGACTGCGGAACAACCAAAGTTTCGCCGGGGTAGATAAGATCGATCGTCTGAAGTTGCGGGTTCGCTTCCGCAATGCAAGGGAACGCGCGTGCATTTCCAAGTTCAGCCCGTGCGACGCTAGAGAGCGTGTCGCCGGCGCGCACGACAACTTCTTTTGAATCCGCGGATTCATTTGCGATCAACCGAATCCATTCACCGGTGCGAATCAAGTTCGGATCCGAGATTTCTGGATTGACTGCTGCAAGCTCGCGCCATCGCGCGCCGTTTCCAAGAACGCGTGCAGCAATCTTCCAGAGCGAGTCGCCTGCCGCGACGCGAACTTGCTTGGACGGGCTTGCGCTCAGTTTTTGTTCTACCGGCGCGGGAATCGATTGTTTTTGGCGAGTGTTACCGAGAGCAAAATCATTCGTCTTGGGTCGCAGCTTCTTCGCTCTTCGGGCTTTCATCGAAGACAGAATTGACAAACGGTCGGGCGGCAGATCGGCAAATGTCGCGATGACCGGAAACTTTACGATCGGCAAAGGCAGATTCAGCACATCGGATTTTTCGGGCGCTGTTACGTTGGGATCTGCCGGCACGGAATTTGGATTCATAGCGGCTTCCAATTCCAGCGTCATGGCATTTCGCCGTGCTGCCAGCATCCGCTCTTTGTCTGCGGGCAGCAGAATTTGGGCGCGCTTCAAATCTTCGTTGGTGTAGACATGACTGGAGTGACGCGCGAGGTTGTGTTTCCGGTCGCGCTCTTGCCGCGCGGCGTTACCGAGATCTTGCGCGAAGATCGGACCAGATGAAAGTAGTAGTCCCGCCACAAGTGCGCTAAGTAGAAGCCCGCGTTTCTTTGTCGCTGTCATAGTGTTTTACCCGGCTGTTTCGCCTATCCCCTTACATTGACTCCATCTAATCAGGCCCAGGCTGTTCCCGGCAAGAATTTCAAGTTCACGTGTGCATATACGGTAACGGTACAGTCGTATCGGTCGAAGATACTTGTAAAAGCCCCCAAATGGGCCTAGCATCCCGAATGTTTTGGCTTGCCCCAAAATGCACCGAAAGTGTCTTTTGTGCCTGCCTTACGCGTGAAATTCGGCACCGAACTCCGCGCAAACGTAAAAGCCTTTTGCGAGTGAGCAAGCTCCGTCCGCGGCTCATTCCGAATTCGCGAATCGAACCGGTTCAGTCTGATTCGCGCATGATATAAATTCTTGCTCTCTATTTTCATCCGTGGGTTCGCCGCGAGAATCTGCGGCACGACACAAACGGGCGAGTTGTTAAGACGAAAAACGTCCAGTTTGGAATGCGCTGAAATGCCAGATGCGGATTCTCGAAGGTCTACAAATTCATGCCCGCCTAATCCCCCTCGTTTGTGCCGGTTGCAATTTTTTTCAACATCGTCATCCTGATCTCCGTAAGCGGCACTCAATGTGCGAGTAGAGAAGCCGCCGAATCCTGATGATGGTGCGGCCTGCGGATATCGGGGCGTCATTTGGCAAGGGGAGATTCGTGAGGAGAAATCAAAAAGGCTTCTCGCTCATAGAACTTGTGATCGTTGTATCGATCATATTGATTTTCGCGGCGATCGCAGTTCCAAACTTGCTTCGATCGCGCATCGCTGCAAACGAGGCGTCGGCCGTCGGTTCGGTCCGGGCGATAAACACGTCCGCCCGCACTTATTATTCGACCTACCATAACGGCTATCCGGCCGGTCTCGTCGCGATGGGAATCTCCTCTGCTGCCGACACGACTCCGTCCTGCGGCGAAGCATTGCTGATCGACAATCAACTTACACTGGGAACCAAGACCGGCTACAACTTCACGTACTCCGATGGTTCAGGGGATACTCCAAACACGGCTACGCAGGGCGGTTGCGCAGGATGGAACACGTATACCGTCAACGCCGATCCGGTCACTCCAGGCACGAGTGGACAGCGCCACTTCTACTCGGATCAGACTGGTGTAATTCGCTACAACGCGAACGGAGTCGCTGGCACGACGGATGCGCCGGTGCAATAGGCCTGCACAGTCCCGACGCAGCACGGCTTCCAGCCAAATATACCTGTGGATTGCGCAAGTTAAATGGCGCAGTCGACAAGCATAAAAGCACAGGGTCCGGAAGAAACTGCCAGTTCTAGTACCGGAGTATTGCGTCTCTAAATCAACTCGGAATCACTTTAAGTCTTTTATTACAAGTGGTTTTGACAAGACTTTCGTTCTTGGTGCGCATCTTGCACTACAACTTCAGGAGATCGAACGGGGCCACACGAATGTCGGAACTATTCGGCCAAAGGGCTGACCGTCATTCGAGAAGGAGCACCCATGGAGAGAACGCAAAATTTTGCCGCGAACGCCAGCGGAAAACCGTCTTCTGAACGGTTTGATGAGTTCGAGCCGGGAAGGTCCGAGTTCGAAGATCGTCTCAACGACATTGCAAAGCGTATCAACGAACTTCATTACAAATGTGACGTTGTTAACAGTACCGATTCTCGCGAAACGTGCGAGCCCGGGGTGGAACTGCGCGTGAAGGCCGAAGCCGCGCGCTGGATGCTGCGCGTTGCAAAGCATCTTACGGGGCCCACGCGAGAGAAAGTATTTACAGCCGTCCAGAAATCGCTCGACGACATCGAGAAAATCGTGGCCAGCTACCCCCAACCCGTCGCGGGCAATGTTCCTCCCCGCAGAGTTCGTGCTGCTCACGCGGCTGCCGGCCGGTAAGTTAAGTCAGTAGTAGTCGGTTAAGCGCTATACAATCAGCAATAGCGTCATGTTACACTCGTTCGTGGTAGGCTCCCGGCGTGATCTTCCCGCCTGTCAACCCGTCGTTCCCCGAAGAGTACGTGAATGTGTTCCCGAGTCTTCAAGTCTCTGGCGGAAGCGAGAGATTTGGGCAAGATGAATCTCCGGTACGATCCTATGCGGAATGAACGTCGACAAAGCCCGAGAATCAAGCCCGAAGAATTGATATACCTGAAGCTCGGCTCGGAAAACGGCGGAATCATATTGGATCTGTGCGAACGGGGATTATGTTTTCGAACGGTGTCTCCGGTCGAACTAGGTGAACCGCTCAGCTTCTCCCTCTCGCTGGCCCCTGCCAATAGGTTTCAGGCAACAGGTGAGCTTGCTTGGACCGATTCGACAAGAAAGACTGGGGGCTTGCAGTTCACTTGGCTTCCCTCAACCGCCCGCCAACAGCTCCAAAGCTGGCTCGATCAGCATGACTTGCCGATGCCGGAAATTGCCGAGGCCGAAGCGCCGTCACCAATGAGTGAAAAGGCGTGGCAAGAAACCGCCTCTGAGGTAATTCCACCGCCGAAATTCGCGGATTTCATGCTACCAGCGCCGGAGCGAACCCGAGTTACTTCGCCTGCCGCTCACGCTGCTAGCTCCAGTCAACAATCGCAAGCGGAAGCAATGCACGCGGAAGATCGTACGCGCGACACCCCAACGCGCACAAATCTAATCGATCTTAAAGTTTCCGCATCGCATAACGCGAGGACGCCATTCGGATTCGCGCGTACTGCGATCGTAAAATTTAAAGCGCTCTTCTCTTCCATGGCTGCTTCCGAAGACGTTCAGAACGCCCCGGAAGACCTGTTGATCACCGGCGTTGATTTCACACTGATCGGAACGAATGCGTTTATCGCGTTTTTCCGCTCGCTGGCGACACCCGGAGTGATTCGAGAAGCAGCGAAAGTTGCTTTTTTCGTTTCCTCAATCGTTTTTGTCATCATCGTCGTGCTCAGTTTTCACGGAGACCTGGGAAATTCTCTAATTCGCCTGGGTCGAGATATCGCCGGAGATCAGCAGGCCGCTCCTATCGCACCGTCGTCGTCTTCACCCGCATCTTCGCCGGCGCCTTCGTCTGCTCCTGCGTTTCCGGCTTCAGAGCCGGCCCGAGCGAACAAATTTCCCGCAGCGCCGGTGAGAAATGGCGTCGCGCGGCGTTCGCTGCAGGTGCCGGGCGACTCTCAGTTGGAAATCGCGCGGCAGTATTTGCGTGGCGTCAACGGAACTCATCAACCGGAGAAAGCGGTGCCGTGGCTTTGGGCCGCATCGCATGAAGGCAACGTAGCCGCCGATATCCTGCTCGGCGAACTCTACATTCGCGGAGAAGGCGTGCCGCAGAACTGCCAGCAAGGAATTGTGCTGCTTACTGCCGCGGCAAAGAAAGGCGATCCCGTTGCAGAGGGCAAGTTACGGGATGTCGATACGGGGCCTTGCGGAAACGGCGCAAAACCGAATTGACGGCGGCTGATTCTACATCGAAGAATTGTCCGGCTAACCTAGCGGTATATTTTCAATTCCAGAGCTGTCGCATGAACGGCGTAAATCAAGCAAAATCGGGCGGATTTTTGGTGGGCCTGGGTTGACTTGAACAACCGACCTCACCCTTATCAGGGGTGCGCTCTAGCCACCTGAGCTACAGGCCCACGGACAGCAAACTTCGTCGGAGTCCATTCATGATAGGCGGCGACGAGCATGCGGGTCAAGTTGCAGATATAAAAGGGCGAGTCTGGGCACCTCGTAGCCCGGAGCAAATTCTCGGCTGAGCGCCGACTGAATATGGCGGTGAGATTGTTGCGGAGCCGACTAGCCGAGTCATGCTCCGCATGCTGGGTTCGACCGAATCTATTTCGCGTTGGGATCCATTTGAATCACGCCGAAGTTGTTGCCTTCGGGATCCGCGCAATACGCGAACCAGCCGACGCCCGGAATCGGTTGCTTATCCATCAAGGTCTTTCCGCCGGCCTTCGTGACTGCCTCGATAGCATTTTCTAACGACTCAACACCTATTGTGTTCACGGTACTCGGGTTTAATGCAGAGCGGCGGGTGAGTGCGCCATTGATGCCCGGCTGCGAGTCTGCCCCGCTCGTCACCAGCCAGTAGTCCATCGGACCCGGCATCTTCGAAATTTTCCATCCGAAGACGTCGGTATAGAATTTCTGCGCTCGCTCGGGATCATCCACGGGCACTTCAAAATGAATTACACGAGACATGGCAATCTCCTTTCGCTGCTTAGACGCCGCTTTCAGGAAAATGGCGCTTGCCTATCCTCGCGCGGTCTCGGTTACGCCACCGTGATATTTCTGCGTCGCGTAACCCACGATTAAGCCGACGATTCCGCCGGGTAACATGATTTGAAAATAATAATGATCCGGGCCCGGCTGCATCGCCGCGACCGCGAAGGCAAGAATCAGGCCGACTGCAAGGCCGAAAACGATGCCGAGCGTCAACGAATTCACTTTTCGCGCGAACCAACCTATTAGTGCGCCGGCGATTAATCCCTTGATCGTCGACCCAATTACGATTCCGAGAAGGGCCGCGCGGACGGCGGGCGTGAAATATGCCGTGAGTCCATCGAAAATGCCCAGCACACCGCCAAGAATCAGACCGTATACGATCTTATTCATACCCGCACCTCCGCGTCCGGTGTCATTGCGCGCCGGATCTGCTCTCTTCGCTTCTATTAACCGTCGCGGCGGATTCCTTTAACGTGGATGCCAAAGAATCAGAATAACGCGGACGAGAAGATACGCCAAAACCAGGACGATAGCCACTCGATTTCGAGATATAAGCCGCGCCGTGCGGTCGATCAGGCTTTCCGGATATGCGCTGACCGGGAGGCCGTCGAGATACGCGGCAATATCGGCGGCGAGGTCTTGCGCCGAGGCGTAGCGCGAACCGGGTGTGGGCGCAGTCGCTTTGGCAACGATCGCGGAAAGACGCCGAGGCGGAGGACTGGTAGTTCCGGTAGCAGCAGTCGAACCAGAAATTAGGAATTTTAGGATTGCGCCGAGAGAAAAAATGTCGGCGCGCTGATCCAGCTGCGCGATTTCGCCGCGCGCTTGCTCAGGAGCCATGTAGCCGGGCGTCCCGACGACGGCGCCTTGGGCGGTATGTGCCGGCGCTTTCGCCGCACTTTCAGTAACGGCGGCAGCGCTTTCGAATGTTCCGCTGTCTTTTGGCGATGACTTCGCAGATCCCGCGAACACTTTCGCGATGCCCCAATCCATCACCAGCACTTCGCCAAAGGGGCCGACCATGATGTTTTCAGGTTTCAGGTCGCGGTGCAGCACGCCGCGCGAGTGTGCGAAAGCCACTGGCTCGCAGATCTTCCGGAACAATCGTAGCCGCTCGGGCAACGACGACGGCTCCCTGGCGATTTCGTCGAGCCGTCGGCCATGAACAAATTTCATAGTGTAGAAGATGCGGCCATCGGCGAGCGTGCCTGCGTCATGCACCGGCACGATGCCCGGATGCTCGAGCTGTGCAAGGACGCGCGCTTCGCGCAGGAGCCGCGCTTCTAGATCGCCGCTGCGATCGGCCGCGTCCAACACTTTCATCGCTACGCGCCGGTTGAGCCGCGCGTCTTCGACGAGATAGACCGAGCCCATGCCGCCGCGGCCAAGCCTGTCCAGGATTCGGTACGGCGTGCCGGTTAGCTCGGGCTCGCTGCCAGCGTGGCGCAACCGCGTAACTGCATCATCTGAAAGCCATCTCATCGGTTTTTCGACGGGGCACTCACCAGGTTTTATCTCGGATCGACGCCGAGAATCGCGCGGGCTTCGCGCCGAAACTCTTCTTCGTTCGCGCACATCTCGCGCAACGTGGCGAGAAGGATGCGCCGGAACTCGCGGCGCGCGAAGGCGAGATAGTTCGTCACGTCCGTCACGCCGATGTTGAACTCGCGCGCAAGATCTTCGTAACTCGGGCGGCAGCTGGGAACATCGTCGAGATCGCAAATTTCGAATAGGCGAAAATGGACCTTCTTTCCACGAGCTTCGCATTCCTCACGCAATGTTTCGACCGCCAGCGCGAACAAGCTGCGAATCCACTCTTTCTCAAACCAATCATCAATTGACGCAGCAGAGGCGAGCTGCCGCGGCTCCGGCACAACTCCCGCGAGTTCAGTCTCTGCGGCGCGAAAGTCGAGCGAAAGATGAATCGCGCCGCCGCCGCGTTTTAGACGGCCTGCGGCCTTTGATTCATTTGCTACGACACCATCCACGCAGACGCGGAGATACGTCCGAAGCCGCGCCCGCGCCGGATCGTAACGATCCAGAAAATCCTTCTCGATGAGTCGCGTGAAAAATTCCTGCGTCAGGTCCTGAGCTTCATCCGAGGACTTGTTCCAATGAATTCGAATGTATTTGTAAACGGGCTTCCAATACGCGCTGATGAGAAAGTCGAGTGCGCGGCGGCGTTCCGTGGCGTCGTCGCTGCGTGCTGCAATTACGGCGGACCAGCGCGTTTCCGGGAACCGGCCGTCACCGCCGCCAATCGTGCCCTCGGACATAACCCATGATCTCGTGCTCAGGCGAGCGCGATCAAATCTATTTCGATACGCACGTCTTTGGGCAACCGCGCGACTTCCACCGTCGAGCGCGCGGGAGGCGCCGATGGGAAAAAGCGCGCATAAACTTCATTCATCGCCGCAAAGTCGTTCATGTCCTTCAAAAACACGCTGACTTTGACGGCTTTGTGCATCGAAGAGCCGGATGCTTCGACGATGCCGCGGAGATTTTCGAGGACACGTTCAGTCTGTTGCGCGATTCCGCCTTCGACCAATTGCCCCGTCGCTGGATTCAACGCTACCTGGCCGGATATGAAGACGAACCCGTTCGCCTTCACCGCCTGCGAGTACGGTCCGATTGCTTTGGGGCCATGATCCGTCGAAACAATCTCGCGCATGATGCCTCCTGAATTCTCAGCGTATCTATTCGGGCGTGCTCGAATTCTGATACGGAGCGACGTCATTGGGCGGAAAGTGTTTCACAATTTCAGCCTCGCTTGTTTTCTTGTTGTGTCGAAGAGCGACGATCGAGGCCACCTGGTCGTCCCGCACGCCGCGACGCACCAACTCGAAAAGCGCGGCTTGGCTGAATCCGGCGTCTTTAAGATGAGCGAGCGAAACACCCGAAAGCGCCTGCTTGCCGGCGGCGTGGCGACGCGCGACTTCCATGACCACAGCGTCCGAAAGCCCGGTTAACTTCATCGCCTGCAGCTCGCCCGAGGGAACGCCGAGTTGGTGCATTCGCGCGAGAGCCAAAATATCGTCTTCGGTCATTCCCACTTGCACGAGATTGTCGGCGGCATCGGCGAAATCGGCCCGCTGATTCTGGCTCCGTGAGATGCGCAGCAGTTCAATGCACGCATGGTCGCTCAATCCGCCCATCTTGGCCTTCGCGACTTCGGCGATTTCCGCGTCGGACGGGGATAGCGCCTTCATCTGCTGGATGGCTGAGTAATCCATTCCTGCCTGGTCGAGCGGCTTAATATCAATGTAACGGACGTGCTTGCAACCCGCGCACGCGAGCAGAAGCATGGCTGCTGCCGCTACTTTTTCAGGAATGAAATGTTTTCGGAATCTGCCCAAGGCTTGTAGACGCTGTAAGATACGGTCCCTCATCGCAGGGATTCTACTTCAAATTGCCGCACAGGAACGGGCGAAGCGTCGCCAAGTTGTCGCCGAATGATTACGAGGCGTTTGCGAGTCGTTCGTCGGACGGAATGGGTCAAATATTGTAGAGCCGCTCGATGCCGAAGATGCCGGGGATTCTCTTGATACTGACGAGAATGCGCTCGAGTTGCTTGCGATTGTGGATGTCGAGAGCGACCTCGACGCGCGCGTGCAAATCTTCGCCGCCGCTTTCGAAGGTGCGGATGTTGGCGCCCGCATCGCTGATAACTGCTGTGATCTCCGCGAGCATGCCGGGGCGGTCTTCCGTGCGGATTCGCAGGCGAACCGAGAATGTCGCTTCGGTTGCGTTGCCCCATTCGACAGGGATGCGCCGCTCGGCTTCGTAGAGGAGCTTCTGAACGTTGGGACACGCGGTGCTATGCACGGCGATGCCGCGCCCGCGCGTGACGTAGCCGACGATTTCATCGCCGGGAATCGGATTGCAGCACTTCGAGCGATACACCATCAAGTCATCGTGGCCGCGCACGAGAATCGCTCCGTCGTGCATGCCAAGCACGCGCTTGACGGCTGAAACGAGCTTCTGCGGCTGCTGTTCGGCTTGACTGCCGGGCGTATCGCCCGTTGCTTTGGCGATTACCTGTTTAGCCGACCATTTCCCATAGCCGAGATCGGCATATAAATCTTCGACGCGGCCGCAGCCGTATTCCGAGGCCACGCGCTGCAGCGCCTCATCTGAAATCTGCTTGAGGCTTACGCCAGCCTGACGCGCTTCACGTTCGAGTAGACGACGCCCAACGACGGTGGCTTCCTCGCGTTCGTGAAGATTGATCCAGTGCTTGATCTTGCTGCGGGCGCGCGACGTTTCGACGAATATGAGCCAGTCGCGGCTGGGCGAGTGGGCTTTCTGCGTGAGGATTTCGATCACGTCGCCATTCGCGAGCGCGTGGCGCAGCGGAACGATCTGGCCATTCACCTTCGCTCCGACGCATTGATTGCCGACTTCCGTGTGAATCGCGTAAGCGAAATCCACAGGAGTGGCACCGCGCGGAAGGACAACGACGCGTCCCTTCGGCGAAAACGTGTAAACCTCTTCGGGATACAGATCCACTTTAAGCGTGGAGAGGAACTCGCTCGGTTCCTCCATCTCCTGCACCCACTCGATGAGTTGCCGCATCCAGAGAATGCGCTGATCCTCCGTTTGCATTCCGGCCTGCGCGGGACCGCCGGTAACGGTTCCATCCTTATATTTCCAGTGGGCCGCGACGCCCTGCTCGGCGATGCGATGCATCTCTTGCGTTCGAATCTGCACTTCAAAAGGTTGGCCTGCATGAATCACGGTCGTGTGCAGGGATTGATAGAGATTCGGCCGCGGCATCGCGATGTAGTCCTTGAAACGGCCCGGCACCGGGCGCCAAATCTGGTGAATCACGCCGAGTGCGGCGTAGCAGTTTTTCACATTGTCGGTGATCACGCGGATGGCCAGCAGGTCGTATACCTGGTCGAGCGCACGCTGCTGCGATTCAATTTTCAAGTGCAACGAGAACAGGCGCTTGATGCGGCCTTCGACTTCCGCCGGAATTCCGCTGGCGACCATTTTTTCGCGGATGTTCTTCTGCACATCGTCGAGAAACCTGTCGTGCACTTTCTGCTTCGAGGCGACTTTCTTCGCCAGTTCGATGTAAGCGGCGGGCTCGAGGTAGCTGAAAGCAAGGTCTTCGAGTTCACCGCGGATGAGGCCCATGCCGAGACGGTTGGCGACGGGAGCGTAGATATCGATGGTCTCGCGGGCGATGCGCTGTTGGCGCTCGGGCTCGAGAAACTGGAGCGTGCGCATGTTATGGAGACGGTCGGCGAGCTTGATCATCACGACCCGGACGTCGTTGACCATCGCGAGCAGCATCTTGCGTACGTTTTCTGCCTGGCGCGCTTCCGGTGCCAGGAAATCGAGACGGCTGATTTTCGTGGTGCCTTCGACCAGGCGCGCGACCTCGGGGCCGAACATTTCGGAAATACGGTCGAGCGGAACCTTCGTATCTTCGACGACATCGTGGAGGAGCGCGGCGGCAAGCGTGGTGGCGTCGAACTTCATGTCGGCGAGAATGTGGGCGACTTCAAGAGGGTGCGAGAGATAGGGTTCGCCCGACGCTCGGGTCTGATCGGAGTGTCTTTCGGCGGCGAAGTCGTATGCGCGGCGCAAGAGTTCCACGTCATCGCCCGCTCGGTTCTTGCGCATCTTGTCCATCAACTCGACGAAACGCAGATCGAGGACACGCCGCGCGGAGGCCGAAGGAACGGCTTTGCTCTGCGGAATCATGAAGAGACTATTCTAACCCGATGAGGGTAGCGTGCGCATCCACAGGCGCAGACGCCGCGTATACCACAACGCTCGCCGACTACAATTAAAAGAACCAGAAGCGTTTACGGCGCTTTGGAGTGGCGCCGGGGGCTTGCCCCAGCTCTTCCGGAAGCTCAGGAATATAGGGCAGCGGGCGGCCGTCAAAGACTGCGCGCGGGTTATCCACGAAGAGAGCGCGGGCGACATTTTTCCCGACCTTGTCGGCCACTTTGTCATGAGCGTCCTTTAATTGCAGCGGGCGGGAATTCAAATTGTGCGCGTCGCTAGCAACGAAATGGACGATGCCCTGGCGCAGCCACGTTTCCGCCATCAGTTGCGCCTGCGCGCCAAAGCGGCCGAGAAGCGATTGCGCCGTCACCTGAACGTAGCAGCCCTGGCGCATCCAGCGATACATCCGGTCGGGATTTGCGCGAATCAGAGGATTGCGCTCGGGGTGCGTGATGATCGGAGTCGCGCCATAGAGCTGCAGAAGATGGAGCGTCTGGTCCATCGATGGCGGAATCGAAAAATCATTGAATTCGACGAGGAGGTAATTTTTTTGATTGAGCGTGTACTTCGTCGGATTTGGGCGCAGATCCTCGACGTTTTCATAGCTCAAATGGAAATCGCAGCCTGTCGCAAGAATGAGCTTGCCGTTGAGGCGGGACTGAAGTTCGTTGCGGCGCTCCCGAATTACATCAGGGTTGAATGGAAAGGTGGAATTGGCGTGAGGCGTGGCGATCACATGCGTGATGCCATCGGCGATGGCCATTTCCGCCATCTTCTGCGACGTCTCGAGAGAATCCGCGCCATCGTCAATGCCGAAAAGGATGTGGCAGTGAATATCAACCATGTGGAAAAAAGAATAACTTATGCCCAGGACGATGACAACGAAACCGGTTCGAACGCGGCAACAGCGGCCACGCTAACGGGCGGCGTGCGCCGTCGAACGAACCAGCGGCGTCACAAACTGCCACGCGCCAAGAATGAAGAGGATGACTGCAACGACGCGCCGCAAGCGCGCGGCAGAAAGATTGACCGCCAACCGTCCTCCGAGAATTCCGCCGAAGAAAACACCAGGAATGATCAGCAACCCAGTGGGAACACTCACCGCGTGAGCGCGATAATACGCAATGAACGCGAGCAGCCCCGTCGGGAAGCAGAGCGCGATCAGACTTGTACCCTGCGCACGGTGCTGCTCATAATGATGAATCAGCACGAGCAATGGAACGAGCAGCACTCCGCCGCCGATTCCAAACAATCCGCTCGCAACACCGACTACGCAAGACGTAGCGAATACGGCGACGCGGCTCGAGCTGAAATCAGGCATTTTTGGCTCCCGGATCCGCAAAATGCTTGCGTCGCCAAAGCAAAACCGCGGACAGCATGAGGAATAATCCAAAGAGGGATCCGAGCCGCTCTGAATTCATCTTCACCGCGATCTCTCCTCCAAAATAGCCGCCGATAAACATTCCGAGCGCACAAAGAATTCCGGCGCGGAGATCAACCTCCCGCTTCTTCCAGTAGACCGAAAGCGCCCCAATGCCGAGCGGAGGCAAAATAATGAAAATCGAAGTGCCTTGTGCCAGACGCTGGTCCATTCCGAAGAGATGAACGAGCGCGGGAACGACGATGATGCCGCCGCCGATGCCCATGATTCCGACCAGAATTCCGACGGCGAATCCAAGTGCGACGATGAGGAGCCAGTGCATCCGAGCGGGTTCCCTCCGATAATATTCAGTCAGCGAGCTTGCGGTAACAATCCTCGGCAATGAAGAGATCTTCGACGCCGAGGCCCGTGTAATCAGCAACGATAATACCGCCCGCATCGAACGCGGGATGGAAATCGCAGAATTTGCCCATTTCGATCGCGCGGTCGAATGCCACTGGTGCGTGCTGCAATTCGCCGAGGCGCTCGCACTGCTGCCGCAAATCAACGAGCACAAGGGAGGCATTCGCGAGAATTTGCGGATCGACTTCCTGCTTGCCCGGCGAGTCGGAGCCGACAGCGGAAATGAGCGTGCCAGGCGCAACATCTTCAAACGAGAGTAGTGGTGCCCTCGCGGCCGTTGTCGTCACGATGAGCCGCGCATGGCGGGCGACATCGGCAGGAGAAGTTGCGATTCGGACGTCGACGCCTCGCACGAGATTCGCAATGTCGTCGCGGCACTGCCGGACGTGCTCGGGCGACCGGCCCCATACCCATATCTCCCGCAGGGGCAGCACCTCGGCATGCGCGCGCGCCTGCCAGCGCGCCTGCACGCCGCTGCCAAGAATGCCGAGTGACGCATCACCGCGGCCAAGGTCGCGCGCAATCATCACTGAAACTGCCGCCGTACGCGCATCGGTGAGATCGCCTCCGTCGCAAAGCAGCGCAACCGGCGCACCGGTCTCCGCGGACACGAGGAGCATCATCCCATCCGCGGTCGGGAGATTGCGCGCTGCATTATCCGGGAATCCCCCAACGACTTTGACAACGAAGTGCTTGCCGCCATCGCGGTAACTCGACTTGATATGAATCTCGCCGTGCTCAATCCCCTGTTTTTTCTCCTTCTTACCACCAATGTAGAGATGCATTGGCATGGGCGTCTCGCATTCACCGCGGCACTGGGCAACAAGGGCCTCGCGCATCAGCGGAATGGCGTCGCGCAAGGAGAGAACTTTCTGAATTTCGTCTCTCGTCGCGATTTTCATGAGCAGACGATTTTCCGAATCGTCGAACCGGCGACATTCCTGCCTGAAAGAATGACGACGGCCGGGCCGGAAAGCACACCGACCTTGCCGTTCAGGCAAGCCGCGAGAGTGGCCGCGGCGGTTGGCTCGATCAGGTATTGATGCTCGTCAAACATCCAACGAAGGGCGGCACAGATTTCCGCATCGTTCACCAGCGCGATGTGGTCCACGCGCGTCCGCAAGATTTCGAATGTCTGCTCACCGATCCCGCCTTCGATGCCTCCGGCTAGCGTCGCGCCCGAGGGCAGGCGCGTTGCGGCGCGGCCGAGATCGAACGAGGCCTTCAGACCCGGCGAGACTTCATGCTGGCAGGCAATAAATCTCGCGGCAGGATTCTTCTGCTTCGTGTAAAACGCCAGGCCTGCGCCGAGACCACCGCCGCCCACAGGAACGATGAAATCCGTTGCCTGCGGAAGATCCTCGAGTATTTCTATCGCGAGCGTGCCGCCGTTTCCGGCCATCACGTCTGTGTCGTCGAAGGCTGAGATAAACGGACGGTCGCTCTTTCGCGCCTCTTCTTGCGCGAGATCTTCCGTTTCGTCATAGCCGGGAAACTTCGACACTTTTACCTCGGCGCCAAGCGCCAGCATGCCTCGATATTTCGACTCGTCCACCGTGCTAGGGACGTGAATCGTGACTCGGACGCCTAGCTCGCGTCCGGCGTACGCGCAGGCTTTGCCGTGATTGCCGGCCGAGCAAGTCACAATTCCGCTTTGGCGCTCGAAATCCGTCAAGCGCGACAAGCGAAAAAACGCGCCGCGAATCTTGAACGAACCGGTTACTTGCAAAGATTCGAGTTTGAGCCAAACAGGAATTCCAAGTCTTGCGGAGAGTGCCGGGGAAGGTTCTAGCGGCGCGCGGCGAATTCGTCCACGAAGAAAATCTGCAGCCTCAGCGATCAGATCAAGCGTGAGTTGCGGCATCGCGGCGGACATCTTCCCGCAGTTTCAGGCGGGGAACAACTCGGAATGCGGAGGAAAACTAAGCGACGCGGTCGCCGAGGGAGACAAGAAGCCGGCGAAGCTTGGCGCGATCATCGAGTTCCATGCCGACCCATTCGAAGCCCGCCTGGTGCGAGCGCACGAATCGCACGACGGCTTGGGCATTGATGGAACGCAAGCCATTCGGAATTTTCAGTGAAGCGGACGTGCCGACCGCAAGCTGCACATCGCCGCTGATTAGTCCGCCGTCAAGGCTCATGACGTTAATCGCCAAGGATTGCTTGCCGTGCGCCGAGCTGACAAGCGCCGGAACAGTACGAGCGAGCTTGGTGCGGCGATATCGGCGGAAGCGCACAAAATCCTTTTCGGGCAGCGGATCGAGCGGCGCGATCGCCAGCAATGCAGGATCGAGCCCTGACTTCGGGATGAACGCCGCGAGCCATTCCGGATCGATTTTCGCGAGAGCTTGCGCAACCGCGGTTCGAACCTCGTCGGGATACGCCCAGCCGAACGTCTTGCGATCTTCGAGGAAATGGCGCAAACGCTCGACTGTGCCCGGCGCGCGAATCCGCCCCAGGGCTTCGATCGCTTTTACGCGCAGGAATTCCGAGCTGTCCGGGAGAATTGCGCCATTCACGAGGCGCAAAAGCTTATCCGCGGTCCAGGGATCCCCGCACATTCCAATCTCGTCCACTGCAAATGGCCGTACGAGCGGATCGAAAAGTTCCAAAAAGTTCACGAGTATGCGGCCGCGCTCCGGCGCGCCGGCGATCGAAAGTTGGCGGACAACCGCGTCATGAAATCCACGATTGCCTTCACTCAACCGGGCTGGAAGAATTTCGGCGAGTGAATAAGGCTCAATGCGGCTGAGCAGCCCGATGACGATTGCTGCTTTTACGAAGGGCTCCGAGCCAAGAATCTTGCGCAGCGGCGCGGCGCAGGCATCGCCAATCGTGCCGGCCAGCTCAACGATACGCTCGCGATCATAGCGGCGCGTGGCACGCGAAAGGCGGAGCGCCAATTGTTCCGCAGCGGCAGGCGCGACGCGGCGCAGCACTTCCGTGAGTGTTGGCGGTACGACATCGGAGTTCATCGCATCGTCAATGAATTCCGAAACGCGATTCTCGATGCCGAGACGCGGGCGAAGACTTTGCGCCCAGCTCGGGCGGGACTCTTCCAGGGAATCGAGCGAGTCGAGCGCCTGTTGCATGGCGCGATAGTAGCGACGCGACGCGGCTTCCTGGCTCAAGCGCACGAACGCGGCGCCGAGAAGAGTTTGTAAATCGTATTCAGGCTCATCCTGCATCTGCCGGCCGATTTCAAGAATCGCGTTTTGCAATCGCTTGCTCGCCGCGCGGCTATAAAGTTCCGCAAGCTGGCCGAGCCCGATGGCTGCCTTCTTGCGCGCTTCGGGATCTTTGTTCCGTACGCAAGTGGCGTAGTGGACCAAGATGTCGCCAGCGGCGTCGCCTTCGCCGCGTCCCAGGAGCTCTTCGACGAATTGCTGGACGTTTCGCGGCGGAATACACCAGGCTTCGGTGGAAAGAAGAACCTCGCGCTTCCCTGATTCCGGCACACGCGCCCAGAACTGGCGGTCCAGCAAATCGGCGTGGGACTCGACGGCGATTCCGGCTTTAGCCATTTTGTCTTCGCGCGCCTTCAAGAGTTTGCGCAGCGTTTCGATTTCGCCACCCATTTTGTCGAGCATCTGGCGCACGGCGTTAACGCGAACTTCGCCGCGCTGGTAACGTTCGAGCGCGAAGCGAATTGCAAGATCCTCGGCGAGACGTAAAAGTGTGGCGCCATCGAGTTTGGCTTTCGGCGCGGAACCGGCAATGCCTGCGAGGGCCTGGCGCAGGGTGACCTGCGCGTTCTGCGGGAGGTGCGATAGTTTCTGCTGCCATGCCGAGGCGTCGAGATGTGGGGAGTGGCTTTGCGTAGCTTCACCAAACTGCGCAAGGAGGCGCAGCAGGCCTTGCATGTCCGCTTCGTTCAGAACAATTCCGGCGGATGTGTCGGCGGAACCCGCGCCGAAGATTCCGATCGCGCCAGTGCCAGAGCCTGCCCCGGTTTCACCCGCCGATCCTGAGACCGTGCCACTTTTCGAGGCTCCCTCCGCCGCGGCGATTAGCTGAATCATTTTTTCGGGACTGCGGAACCATTCCTGAATCGCGTCGGCGTCTGCGCCGAGCGTCCGTGCGGTCAATTGCGCGGCTATACGCGCATCGGAATATGCCGAATCCTCCGCGACAAATCGAATTTCGTTGACGCGAATTGCACCGCCTGAGCTTCTTTGCGAGAATTCCTCGAGCTTGTCCGCCAAGCCCGAAGCCTTGGAGCCCATTTCCATGAACGCGCGAATGAATCGCTCGAATTCCTCGCGTTTGAGGTTGCGGCCGAAACTGATGCTGGCGACGCCCGCCGCGCTCAGGAGGTTGGCGAAACTGCGCTCGGCCGGGGTGATTTCAAGGGGAACGCCATCGAGCAGAAGCTGGGAGCCTGTCGTGCCGAGAAGGAGGCCAGAGGTCCCGGACATCTCAACGGCGTCCTCCAATTCCTGAAGGGTCGTTTCAAATTGGGAAGCCGAACGTACATGTTCCAGCCCGTACAATCGGGCGAACTTCAACAAAACATTGAGGCTACGGACAAATGCTCGTGCGGTCGGGATGGTGGCTTCGCTGGGCATATGGGGACGGCCTGCAACCTGCAATTCGCCTATCTATGCCTATCTTGTACTAGTACTTAAGTCGGACGGAATGGTACGGACGTACCAAGTCTCGGTACATTCCGCGTGGCAGATGTGGCCGCCGAGGCGGGAGCCGCAGGTCTCTGAAGAAGGAGGGGCGACGTCGTCGAATCGCGTTATCGCGTTCAGAACCGGGGTGCGCGCTACTTCAAACCCGTGACGAGATAGAGGTCGGAGAGGATTCGGCTGTAGCCATACACGTAACTCTTCTTGTCGCCGGACATGAAGATTGGAGCGATGTGGTCGATACCGGCGGAATCGGATGGTACGAGTTGCTTCCAGGCGGTCTTCTTGCCGGAAGCCGTGTCGAGCCGAAAAACCTGGGCAGGAATCTGTCGGTAGTCGTAGATGAATTGTGAACGATTATCCGAATCCCAAGAAATTGGCCGGTCACCTTTTTCGAATCCGGCGATGAGGCGTGGATCGCCTCCATCAACCGGATATATGTATCCGAGCCGATCTGGGCCGACGCCAGCCACCGATTTTTCATCGGGAGAAATGGCGAAATCGGATTCGAGTACGCCCTCAGGCGAAATTGCTCGAGGCTTGCCCCCCGAAAGATCTTGAACGTAGAGCCGGACGCCGTGATTTGGCTCGAACGCGGAAAAGACGAATCGTTTGCCATCGGGAAGCCAAACTGCGGCCTCGTGCGTCATCCCGTCCGCAGGCAGCGTCTTCTGTTCTCCGGCTCCCGTGGGGAGAATCGTCAACGCGGTCTGCGTGCCCAGAGGCACGGAAATCACCCATTTCTTGTCGGGCGAAAGAGCTAGTGAGTAGCCATCACCGAGTCTCACGGCGGGCGACCCGTCGGTGTCGCGGAGATAAACTCCGTACGTGCTGCCTCCGCCCTCGCCCGTTTCCGTAAAGAGGACTGTCTTGCCGTCCGCCGAGTAGTCGAAAAGAGTGGAGAAATCAAACCATGAAAGATCGCGTTCTTTTCCACCTGCCGGAATGCTGATGATTCCTTGCCGAGGAGAATCGCGGCCGAGCAGGACCCGGCCGTCGCGCCAGATATCGTGGAGCATGAGCATGCCGGGAACACGCGCGATCATGCGTTCATGGCCGGAAAGATCGACGGCGTTGAGATATCGCGCGAAGCCGACATTCGTTCCGGTGAACCAAATCTCTTTCCCGCCGGGCGACCAAGCGAGACCCTGCACGCTACCCCAGTTCTGCGAAAGTGTCTTCCGATGCCCGGACGTGTCGATGACGGCTACGAAACCCGCGTCGTCTCCCAATAACGGATGGTCGAGATAGGCAACCTGATCGCCGGTTGGAGATACGCGCGCATGACTAATCCAACCATCCGCTTCATACAAAATCTTGCCGACGGGATATTCCAGGCGGTATCGGCCCTGCTCCTGCCGGACGACAGCAAGATTCGAACCATCGGGCGACCAATCCGCCCAGGTCACGCGTTCAACAACAGATCGGGGCGCGCCTCCTGTTAGCGGCACGCGCGCCAATGTGCCCATGTCGATGAAACCCGCGGACGGACGGCTATCGAGCATGACCGCCATCTCGCCTGCCGATGAAGCGCCAAGAATTTCCGAATCTGCGATTCCAAGCGAGCGAGACTGCGGACTCTCGGGGCGAGTTGTGTAAATTTCTTGAGGATTGCCTTCCCAAGCCGCGCTGTAAACGATTGTGTCGCCGTCCGGGCTAAAACGAGCGGCTCGAATCGTGCCGCGACGAAACGTGAGCTGGTGATAGACCGGGACTGAAGTGGATTCTCGATGCGTGCCAGTGAAGTATCCGCCGGCGAAAATAATTGCCGCAGCTATCACCGCTGCCATTGCCAGCATGGGCGAGCGGCCAGGTTTCGGCTGTGCCGGCGCCGCCACTTGAGCGGCAACTTGTGTCGCAGCCGCCGTTTGCCCTGAATCTGCCGCAGCCTGGACAGTTCCCGATGCAGTGAGCGCGCGCGCCGTGCCAGTTTCGCGCTTCAGACGCTTTAGGCTCGCGACGAGTTCGGCGGCAGCCTGATAGCGAAGCGCGCGATCTTTCTCGAGCGCAGTCTCGATGATTTCCTCAAGCTTCGGTGGAAGCGAAGTGTTCACGCTAATCGCCGGGGCCGGCGCGCGGTTCAGAATCGCGTCAAATACGACGCCGGATGTGTTACCGGTGAATGCCTGGCGTCCCGTCGCCATTTCGTAGAGGACCACACCAAAGCTGAAAACGTCGGTCCTTCCGTCCAACTCTTCCCCGCGTACTTGCTCGGGCGACATGTATGCAGCCGTACCGATGGTGACGCCTGGCGTCGTTAGAAGGATGCGGTCCGCTGCTGTTGCGGCCGTCTCGGAAGCGGAGTCGCTCTCGAGATTCGTTTGGCGGCGGTCGGCGCTTAGTTTGGCCAGCCCGAAATCGAGAACTTTCACTTGGCTGCGCTTCGTTACGAAAATATTCGCCGGCTTAATATCGCGGTGAACGATGCCGCTCGAGTGCGCGGCGTCGAGCGCGTCGCCAATCTGAATTCCGAAGTCGAGGAGAATATCGAGAGGCAGAGGCTTGTTCGCGATCCTGTGTTTCAGCGTCTGGCCCTCGAGGTATTCCATGGCGATGAAAGCCTGGCCATCCTCGGTGCCGATATCGTAGATCGTGCAGATGTTAGGGTGGTTGAGCGCGGAGGCCGCCTGCGCTTCGCGCTGAAATCGTTCGAGCGCAATAGGATCATGCGCGGTTTCCGTTGGCAGGAATTTCAGGGCAACGATCCGCCGGAGCCGCGTATCTTCGGCCTTGTAGACGACACCCATGCCGCCGCCGCCAAGCTTCTCGAGGATGCGGTAATGCGAGACGGTCTTTCCGATGAGCGATTCGTCGCTGGCCACTGTGGGGCATCTTAATGTGGCGGCTACGAGCAAGTCAACGCAGTCACTCGACAGCGGAAATCGCGCTCCGGCGGCACCATGAAACTTGGACCGATCGCCCACGTGTGATAACACGTAGGTCACAGCAGCGAACTCACCACTTGTGCCGGACGCATTCGCGACCCAAACTTTAAAGTACGGCGGAGTTGCACCATTTCACCGGGCGCGGATTTTGCGCCTCTCATGCGCCGGTGGAGTATAGGCGATGGTCGCATTCAATTTAGCTGAGCTCGACAAACTTGAACGGCGAGAGCGTCAACTGACGATTCTTGCGGCGGTCATTGTCCTAGTGATGGCCGGCGGTGTCGCGCTGCTGATGTATCCGCTAGTGTTCGTCCATCCCGATGAAGCGGAAAAGCTGCCGTTGCGGTTTGCCTTCTTCGGATTCTGCGTGCTTTCACTGCTCGTCGCGGCCTATCTGCTGGACCGGCAACGGACATTCCGCAATCTAAAGATGCAGCTGGTATCAGAGCTGCAACTGAACATCGAGCTGCGGCACCAAGCCAATTCCGACTTGCTGCGCACGATCCCGGACCTGAATCACTTTCAGGATCGACTGGCCATGGATTACCGCCGAGCTTCGACGATGGAGCGATCGCTTTCCGTTGTCGTCACTAAGATTATGTTCGCCGAAACCACGGCGGACTCGAATGAAGAGACGGCGGCATTCGGTGAAGCGGCGCGTGCGATTGCCCGCATCATGCGGCCGACCGACTCCATGTATCTCCTCGGTCCGGGATTTTTCGGGCTCGTTCTGTTGGACACGGACACGGCTAGCGCCAATCGCCTTACGGGCCAGCTCGAGCAATCGCTTCGGCTTGTCGGAGCGAATAATAAATTTACGTTCGAAACCTTTGTCTGCAACTATCCCGACCACGCGAAGAGCGCGCACGAGTTGGAACAAGCGGTATTCTCGCGCCTGCCCGCGCAACAGCCGTGGCTTGAAAACGCGGAAGCTCGCTAGTATTTTCCCTCGCTCTAAAGTCTGAAGGATTTCTGACGGCTTACTGAGGCCTCGCTTATTTCCGTTCGCAGCGATGAGCACGACGATGTTCGCTACTTCTCCCCATCGCACAAAGAAATTAGGGTGTCCTTCGAGCCGAGTAAACGAAACGGCGAATTGGACTAAGACGAACCGAGTCGGACTTCGATATCGACACCATCGAGTGCGCGGCGGGCGATTCGCACGATTTCGCTGGCCGAAAGTTGCTTGCTCAGAACGACGAGCGAACCCTCTTCGAAATCGCAAATCGCGCAGAAATGATAATTGGAGAAAACGGGTTGGTACGCGTCGGCGCCACGGCGCGAAAGATCGGTTTCGAGAGCCGCGTCCTCTTCCGTCACGAGTGCTCCGGCGCGTGCACCAAAGGTCTCGGCTTCAAAGCGCGCGAAGAGTGATTCCAACGCTATCTGCTCGAGCGCCGGGATCACAACGCAGCGATTCGCCGTATCGCGGAAACTGATGGCGTGATTTTTGCAATACTCACAAACTCGGTCGAGGTGGCTGAAGAAATCGAGCGCCCAGGATTCTTTTCCGGCGAGCGCGGGGATGACGCGGCTCCAGACTTTAGCGGCAACTTCGCCGCGCACTGGCTCGCGGTCTTCGCCGGCTTCAAAAAGCTCGATTCCGACGGCGCGCACATCCGCTCCTAAATCGAGCGGCTCGACTTCTAACAGGATCATCTAGGCGCCGGCGGCGCTGCTTGCACCGAAGCGCCTCTCGTAATCGGGGGACTGCTTGCGGACTTCCAACCAATCGAAGAATGCGTCGGGAGTCTGAAGCCAGACGCCGAACCATTGTGCGATTTCTTCCTTCTCAGCGCGCTTCGCCGCTTCCACCTTGTGATTCCGCGCGATCATTTCCGCGCGGCGCCGGCCGAGCTGTCCCACTTGCCGGACGCGTTCTTCCGCGGGGTGATCGCCTTCGCGGCGGAATTTTCGGAACAGCTCGTCCAGGCGGATCAGGCACATCTCAGCGTCTTCTAGCGTCGAGAAGTGCAAAAGGTCGTGAAATTCTTCCTCGTAGCGGCCTTCGGTATCGGCATGCGACGACAGGATGACTCGACGACCCGCATCGGCGAGAACGCTCGCGATGTAATCGGCAGAAGTGTTCGCCTCCCCGCCGAATTGTGCGATCAACTTTCGGCGAATCTGTTCGATCTCCGCGGCCGTGATTCGATCCTTTGCAAATGCCGCGGCTGCTTCGAGAATCAATTCTTTCTTGCTCGGGTCTTTCGAGGAATGCGGTTCGTGGTGCTTGGCCTGCGTCACGGCTGGCTCCGATGTTCTCTTGGATTCGTCGCGTACGCGTGCTTCGATAGTTCGCCGATGGTGTTGCTCATCAACCGGCGGCGATATTTTGCGACGTTGCGATTATGTTCCTCGAGCGTCTTGCTGAAAAAATGGCCGCCCGAGTCGTTTGCAACGAAATACATGAAATCCGTTTTGGCCGGGTCAATTGCCGCCCGCAATGAAGCCTCGCCCGGATTTGCGATGGGTCCGGGAGGAAGACCCGGACGCAGGTAGGTATTGTACGGCGAATCGACCCGCAAGTCCGCATGGCGAACAATTTGAACCGGGTGCCCCGCGAGTGCCAGCGCATATTGCACCGTCGGGTCGCATTGCAGGGGGTAATTGCGTTGCAGGCGATTGTAGAAGACGCCGGCAACGAGCGGTCGTTCCGATTCGAGCGGCGTTTCGCGCTCTACAAGCGACGCTAACGTGACCGTATCTTCAATCGACGGAGTGGTCGCGGTGGCGATCGCGAGATCGGGATTCAGATTGCTCCACACGCGGCGAAATTCGCGGATCATCGTCGCGGCGATCTCATCGGGCGGAGTGTGGCGCGCGAACAGATACGTGGATGGAAAAAGAAAGCCTTCGAGGCTTCGCGCGTGCGGCGCGATATCCAGAATCGGTGTTGGATCGCGCGCAACCCGCAGAAAATCTTCGCGAGTGCACAGCTTCTGACGCTGCAATTGATCGGCGATGTCGAACATGTTCCAGCCTTCTGGAATTTGCACGCTGATGACGTTTATCTTACCCATTGCAATCTTCCAGAAGACCTGCCGCTCAGTCATCGGACCTTCGAAAAGATATTCTCCCGCCTGCAACGAGCGCCTGTGGTGCCAATGACTGTAGAATTCGAACGCGATACGGCTGCGAATCACGCGATTCTTTGCCAGAAGACTGGCGATGCCCCAGCGCCCCATGCCGTGTGGAATATCCACGATTACAGAATCTCCCTTATAGCGTCTGTACGGAACACTGAGATCCTGATCGAGCCATGCTGCGAATGCCCCGACGGCGGCAATTCCGAGAAGTAGCAGGAGGCCGAAGCGCCGCATTAGGATCAGTCCTTATCCGCCTGCGATGCGGGGCGATTGAGTTTGTTGCGCTCGAGATAATCGCGTAGAAAAATGGCAGCGGCGAAATCATCGTGGGAATGGCGCGGCCCGGAGTCATTCCGCCGAGCGCGACGCCTCGTTTCGGCGATGGTCTGTTCCGCGGCCCAACTCGTCAGCCGTTCGTCCACAAGCTCCACTTCGACGCCAAGTTCCTTCCGAAGCCGGTTTGCGAAGCGAGCAGCTTCCTCCGCCATTTCGCCGGACGTACCGTCGAGATTCAGCGGATATCCGACGACGATTTGCCGTGCGCCGTATTCGCGAGCCATTTCCCGGAGCTTGCGAATTAGTTCGCTGCGATTCTTGCGCTCGAGGATGGTTAGCGGACGAGCGGTGATGCGAAGTTCGTCAGATATGGCAATGCCAATGCGCCGGCGGCCATAGTCGATCGCCAAAATCCTGCCAGGAAGCTTGACGGCAACTCCCAAAGATTGCGGCTTCGATGCACGAGATTTCTTGGACTCAGCTGCGTTGAGGGAGGCGTTCATATATTTCAATTATACGCAATGTGAAGGGATTGGCAGGAATCTGAGTGACGCAAGTTCTTTGTGGATACAATTCGATTTGGAATATTCTTGAGTGTAATGATTAGGCCGCTCGCCTTGCTAGATCGTCTCGACACAGTGCTAAGGTTCGCGCCCTCGAGTGCCATTCATCCAGAGCGGCTCAAATCCCATGAGCTCCATTTCGCGATCGAGGCCCGAGTCCTTCATCAGAGCCTCGATTTCGGCGCGCGATTGCCGCTTGCCAAGCCGCTCTGCAAGATCGGCGATTCCAAACGCAGTGATGGCGGAAATGGCGACTTGGCGCTTCAACTGCACGATGTCCACTTTGTCCAAAGTGTCGGAAGCGGCGTGATAATTCAGCATGTAGTCCGCGGGATCTTGATTCGCAACGAGCGTCGGGATGCCCTCGAGTAGAAAATCGAAATTGTCTGTGCCGATATCTGCGTCAAACGTCAAGTCGGTAGCGCCGAGCGGCTTGAGAGGCTCGACAATTTCCTTCATAGTCCCTTCGATATCCTTGCGGCCACCAAGTGAATAGCCCGTAACGCGGCCAATGCCGGAATCCCAGATGATAGCCGCGTCCATGTGATCGAGCTCGACGCGATGTGCCTTGGCGTAGGCCCACGATCCAAGCATGCCCTGCTCTTCGCCGGTAAAAAGCACGAAGCGAATCGAGCGGCGCGGGATCGCTCCACTCGCATGGATCACCCGCGCGGCATCTATCACCATCGCGGCGTTGCACCCGTTATCAAGCGCGCCCGTTCCAAGCTCCCAGGAATCAAGATGCGCGCCGAGGATTACAAAATCTTTGGGATCCTCGCGGCCGAGAATTTCAGCAACAACATTTTCGGAGTCGACCTGACCCGTGATCTTGTTAGGCATCGCGAAATTGACGCTGACCGCGACTTTTTTCGCGAGAAACCGCGCCACCCTCTCGGCGTCCTCACGCGCGATCACCGCCTGTGGCATCTTTTCGAGCGTCCCATCGAGTGAATTGCTATGGCGATAGAGCAACAGATTCGGCCGCGTGGACATCCAAAATATCGCCACCGCTCCGGCATTGGCTGCACGATCAATGATGCCCGGCTGGTACAGGTATTCATTCTCGAGATCTTCCCACGTAACGAGCGGAGAGCTGTGCACCAGCGCGATCGCACCCCTTACCGTGGCGCCGGCTTTTCTGAATCCGGCTTCGTCTCCTGAGCCGACATCCACGACGTTCGCTGTGATGCCGCCTTCCGGCGTCGCGGGCGACCATCCAACCGATGTCGCACGCACGGGGAAAGCAACAGGAGAGCTTACTGTCACTTGTGTTTTACCTTCGCTCCAACCGACTGGAATCGTAAATTTCTCAGTGTGAACTTCGTCCACACCGGCGTAATGGAAAGCTTCAACGGCCCATCCGACGGCCTTATCGGCCGCAGCAGAACCCGAGACGCGGCCGCCAATTTCATCGGTCAGATGGCGCAAATTCTCTTCGAGCGGCGACGGGCCTTCGGCGCTCACGATCATTCCCGGTGCAAGATCGGAGCACGATTTTTGGACCGAGCACGCACCTTCGCCTACTGGTAACTGCATAGGTGCCGGCTTGACGGGCGGAATCTGACCCCACGCGGACAGAGCGCAAAGCAATAGGCACGGCAGCGCGACGAGGGAGATTCGACTCGTCGAGAACATAATCGAACTCCTGGAGCTAAGGGCTCTCATTAACTTCGCGGATTATAGCGCAGGGGAACGGACGGCGCTTGGCGCGTCATCGAGCCGATCCCGCAAGGATGTTGTCGCAGACGCGCGCGACCTGAACCATCTCAACCACATCATGAACACGAACGATGTGCGCTCCGGCAAGAATGCTCGCGGCGACGGTGGCCGCCGTGCCCCATATGCGTTCATCCGGCTGCTTGCCAAGAGTATGGCCGAGAAAACCTTTGCGCGAAGTGCCGATCAGGATCGCGCAACCAAGCTTGCGCAACTCGGGAAGTCGCGCGATGAGTTCGTAATTTTGCTCGAAAGCTTTTCCGAAGCCAATTCCCGGATCCACCACGATCTGCGATTTCGCAACGCCCGCGCGCCGGGCAACCTCAATCGATCGCCGCAAGCCCTTAAGGACATCGGCGACAACGTTGCTGGCAAATGGCGGCTTCTGCATTGTGCGCGGTTCGCCTCGCATGTGCATGAGGACAATTGGAACCCGATGTTTGGCCGCAATCTCCGCGAGGTCAGGATCGGCTCTCAGGCCGGTGACGTCATTTATGATTTCCGCGCCCGCAGCAATCGCTGCTTCCGCGACGCCGGCCTTGCGCGTGTCAATCGAGATCGGAATCTTGATCTGACCTGCTAACGCCTTCAGCACCGGACGGACTCGGGCCAGCTCCTCGTCCGCGGAAATTCCCTCGGAGCCGGGACGTGTGGATTCGCCGCCTATATCGAGAATATCCGCGCCCGCTTTCTCAATTGCCAGGGCCTGCTCGACAGCCCAAACGGGCTCGAAAAATTTGCCGCCATCCGAAAAACTATCCGGCGTAACGTTTAACACGCCCATTACGATCGTGCGCTCGCCGAGTTCGAGCGTGCGCGAAGGCAATCGTAACCGGAATTTCTTCCTGAGGGTCAAGTCCCATCCAATCGTATTCAACGCGGCGATGTAGCGGGCACGTAATACGCCGAGCGATTCGCCACACGGAGCGTCTCGGCCGTATCCGGATTCGTCACTTCGACGCGCAACGAATGCCAGCCTGGCCTCGCAGCGCCTTCTCCGGACGGATAGAAACCAAGCGTGTATTCCGTGCGGATGTTGCCGGCGATCCGCGCAAAAGCGTCGCGGCCGCTCTGGGTCTCGCGCAGAAAATAAAGGCCGCCGCCCGCACGCCGAATCAGTTCCGCGAGAAAGAGAGTGTACGCTGGAATTCCTTTTTCACGCGTCGCTTCCGTGAGGAAAGTTGAATCTTGATGGGCGGCAATCCACTTATCTGTCATGACGCGCGGCCGGTTCTGCGTCGAGACAGCGAACACTTCGATTCCGGCGACGGCGAGCGCCCGAGTGACATCATCAAACGCGAGGCCCGGAGTTGCCTCATTCGGAGCGGCAGCCGTCGGCCGATCGAGAGAGAGTCCTAGGCCGCTGTCTTCGCCGTCAGTGAAGAGCAGAACTGCTTTGCGTCCCGTCCGGCCACGAAACAATCTTTCCGCCACGAGATAGACCGTCTTGTAAATATTGGAACCGCCCGTGTCGCCAAAGAGTGCTTTCACGTCGACGCGCGCAACGGCGTTTTCGAGCAAATCACGATCGTGCGAAAACGGCAAGAGTACGTAAGAATGGGCGGAGAATTCGACGATCGAAACTTCGTCACGCGGGGCGAGAATTTCCGCCAGACTTTTCGTCGCTTGCAGCATCGCATCGGCTTCGGGCAAGACGCTGGGGCTTGCATCAATCACTGCCGCAACGCTTGCCGGCTCATTCCCCGCGTCGAAATACGCTATGCGTTGTTCGACGCCCCCTTCGAAAATTCGGAAATTGCCGCGGCCGAGGCCGGTGACCGACTGACCGTCCGCTGCAAACACATTACAATTCACCGTGACAAGGTTGACGCGCACACGAAAGGCCCGCGCCGCGCCCTTCTTCTTTGCTTCGTTTGGCGTTGGACCGGGCTCGACGATGTGGAGTTCGCCCGAAGCTGCATCGCGCTTGAAGGTGACGTTCGCATCGAGCTGTATGGGATGCGGGGGTTTTGGTTTGTGCTGCGGAGCTTGCGCCAACAACAAGAGTGATGCTGCGCCCAGGACAAATAAGGAGACGCCAATCGCAATAAGCGCCTGTATTGCTGTCCGCGCAAAAGAGTTTGCCAGGGTGCGCGCGGGCACAGGAAGAATTTCAGTCGAGGTCAAAGTCGCGCAGGGGTCTTTCGACCGGCTGGTCTTTCGCCTTCTTGAGACCTTCAGCGAATTTCCGGGCGAGAACATCTTCTTTAATTTTCTCAGCTTCGACTGAGAGCCGGAATTTGTCTTCGACGCGCTGCTCGTGCTCGCGCAATAACCGTGCGGTGTCATCAAGATCAATCGAAGGCGCAAATTTCGCGGCTTCATGCGCGAGCACGACCGAGAGCTCCGGATCCACGATCAGCTTCGCATGACAGCATGGACACTCGACGTGCACCGGCTTGAGGGCATCTTTCGCCATGAACATATTTTACGCCTATTTTGGCCGAAGGAGGACGCGCGTGATATGTGGATCTAGCGCAAACAAAAAGCCCGGAGGCTCGGGCCTCCAGGCTCCCTGCGGAGATGAATTTCAGTTCGATTAGGCCGGCGCGGGCTTCTCGCCCTTGGCCAAGCCCGGCAACGGACGCGGCTCAGGCCGAAGCGTAAGCTGCGGCTCCCTGGTAGCCACGGGCGGAGGCGAAGGCGGCTTGATCTTCTCAGGCAACGGCTTGCCTTCGATCAAGAGCTTCAGTTCCGTCGCATCCAGCACTTCGCGGTCGAGAAGCCCCTGCGCAACTCGCTCGAGCGCATCGCGGCTCGTTTCGAGGATGTTCCGCGCGCTCTGATAACCGTTCGTGACGATCGAATTCACTTCGCGGTCAATGCGAATCGCAGTGTCCTCGGAATAATCGCGATGCTGGGCGATTTCGCGGCCCAGAAATATCGCTTCTTCCTTCTTGCCAAACGTCAGCGGTCCGAGCGTGCTCATGCCCCACTCGCAGACCATCTGGCGGGCAATATCAGTTGCGCGCTCGATGTCGTTTCCGGCGCCTGTCGTAAGGTGATTCAGGAAAATCTCCTCGGCCGCGCGGCCACCCATCAGAACGGCAAGCTGCGCCTCGAGAAATTCCTTCGTGTACGTGTGTTTGTCATCGATCGGCAGTTGCATCGTGACGCCCAGCGCCATGCCGCGCGGGATGATGGTTACTTTGTGAAGCGGATCGGCGCCCGGCGTCATTGCAGCAACTAACGCGTGCCCGGCCTCGTGATACGCGGTGTTCTTCTTCTCCTCGTCGGAAAGAATCATGGACCGCCGCTCGACGCCCATCAGGACTTTGTCTTTGGACATCTCGAAGTCCGCCATGGTGACGGCCTTGCGGTTCTGGCGTGCCGCCCACAGAGCCGACTCGTTCACGAGGTTCGCAAGATCCGCGCCGGAAAAACCCGGCGTGCCGCGCGCGATAACGGAAAGGTCCACGTCGTCGCCGACGGGAACTTTGCGGGTATGAACGCGCAGAATTTCTTCGCGGCCCTTCACGTCCGGCCGAGGCACGACAACGCGGCGATCGAAACGTCCGGGACGCAGGAGTGCGGGATCGAGAACGTCCGGCCGGTTTGTTGCGGCGATCAGAATCACGCCTTCGTTGGATTCAAATCCGTCCATTTCGACGAGCAACGCGTTCAAAGTCTGCTCGCGCTCGTCATGTCCGCCGCCGAGACCTGCGCCGCGATGGCGCCCCACCGCATCAATTTCATCAATGAAAATAATGCATGGCGCATTCTTTTTGCCCTGTTCGAAGAGGTCGCGGACGCGGCTCGCGCCGACGCCGACGAACATTTCGACGAAATCAGAGCCTGAAATCGAAAAGAAAGGAACGTTTGCTTCGCCGGCGATCGCCCGGGCAAGCAACGTTTTTCCCGTTCCCGGAGGCCCGACGAGGAGTACGCCTTTCGGAATGCGTCCGCCGAGCTTCTGGAATTTCTGCGGGTCTTTCAAGAAATCGATGATTTCGTAAAGCTCTTCCTTCGGCTCATCAATCCCGGCTACGTCTTTGAACGTGGCCTTCTTCTGCTGCGCTGTAAGCAGCCTCGCGCGGGACTTTCCGAAGCTCAGGGCTTTATTTCCGCCCGCTTGCATCTGCTTCATCATGAAAATCCAGAACGCTATCAGCAGAATCACCGGCGCGAAATTTACGACGAAAGCGAGCCAGTCGCTATTCTTCACTTCCTTAATATTTATGAGTACGCCCTTGTCTTGGAGGGACTTCGTTATATCCGGGATCGAAGAATTTGCGACGGTCACATTGTGGAATTTGACTCCGCCGTCGCGGTACTCGCCCTCCACTTCGGCGCTGTTCTGAGCGAGATAAATTGTGACTTCCTTAATATTGCCCTGCTGGACTTGAGCCAGGAATTTTGTGTAGCTGGGCTCATCTTCATGGGCCGTCTGTCCGCCGGTTGATGCCATCTTCCACAGCGCCACCGCCAGAACGACCATGACCAGCCAAAATAAAATCGTACGGACCGTTGAGTTCACAGAACTACCTCATCCTTTCCGACCCTTGACCTTGCCTCGCCCGGTACGCTTGCGCCCCGCCGTAGAAACGCTGCGGCGTTCCGGACGCGACAGCCCAACATAAGAGAGGTTCCGATACAGCCCCGCACGCCCGCCCAATCCAAAACCCACCATGTCATTAGATGCTGAAGAGAAGCCGGTGTATTCAGCCTTCAAATTTACCTTGCGCGCGTCCGGCTTGTCGAACAGCACGGCCAGCCTCAGTGACCCAGGCCGGCCCTCCAAAATCTGCTTCATAACAAAGTCTTGAGTGACGCCCGTGTTCAGCACCGCGTCCACCAGCAGGACATCCCGTCCGCGCAAGCCGGGTGGCCAACTGAAATAAATCTCGCGGCGAGCATGCCCCGCCAAACTGATGTCGCGCATCTCAGCGCGAATGAAAGGGCAGACGACTGGCACTGAAATGCTGCGTATCAAGTCTGCGCCAAACAGAAACCCGTTGTCCAATACCACCAGAACATCGAGCGTTCGCCCCGCGTAATCCTTCGAAATGGTTCGGCCCAATTGCCGAACCCGGCTGGCTAACCTCTCCTTGGTAAAGGCGACTCGCATTCACGCGCTACAGCTTTTCTTCCAGCACGACCACTCGCCGCTTCGTTTCCTTGCCCGCCAAGAAATCAGCGGCGGGAGGCCATCCGCGCGTCCAAGCGATCCGGCCTGCGCTCGTCAAGACGGGCCATCTTTCCCGGTCCGAGATTCTGATTCGCGCGTCGGAAAACAATCGCTTGAGCTTCTGCGCCTGACGCTTTCCGGGCAACCTATAAACATCGCCCGGCCGCCAGTTTCTCAGGACAAGAGGGGGCGTGAGGCGATCAGCATCGAGAACGCCGGTCTCACAAGTAGTGTCGCTCTCCCTCACAGGCCAGTCAATGGCTTTCAGGCAAAAGCGTAACCCCAGTTCCGGAATATCAATAGATGCAACTCCTTGGCTCGCCAGAGGCACGGCATATTGATAGTGACGCACATTTTCGGAGAAGGTTCCCTCGCTGCCGCGTGCTTCTGCGATCGGGTGGTTAATAAATTCCAGCCGATCGAAATTCCGAACTACGTTCACGCCGCCAGGCAACTCGATCCGGCGGCCGCTCTGCGATGCGCTCGCAAGATGCAGAACATCTTCGACGTGCCCGAATTGCAAACTCGCATAATCGCCCGCAATCTTTGCGAAGAGTCCCTGAATGATGCGCCGGGAGAGAGCGCGTGGCGCATTTGCGCTCTGCGAGATCGGCGGATGCGGTGAGAGTAGGCCGGCTACATCAATCGAAAGTCCGCCACGGATCTCATTCGTCAAGGCGCCGATCCGATCCTCCACAATCAAATTCCAGAATACTTCCTCGTCCCGAAAGATTGCCGAAAGACTCGACAGACGCTCAACAATCGCGGGATTGAAAGCGCGCTCGAGGAATGGCAGCAATTCATGCCTCATGCGCGCTCGGAGACGGCTGGTATCACGATTTGTTGCATCCTCGCGCCAATCCTGACCCTTCGTGCCGAGGTATTCGCGAAGATCGGTCCGGCGGATATCGAGCAAGGGCCTCACGATATTCGATCTCACCGGATAAATTCCCACAATGCCGCGCGGCCCCGTTCCGCGCAGGACGCGGGCGAGAACCGTTTCTGCTTGATCGTCAGCCGTGTGCGCGACGGCGACTTTGGTGCAATGCCCCTGGGAAACTGCGCGCTCGAAGAAGTTATTTCGTGCGCGCCGGCCCGCGTCTTCGAGGTTCCAGTGATTTCGCTTCGCTACGGCCGCAACATCTTCGTGCGCGGAAAACAATTCCAGAGCATGCGCTCGAGCGAGCTCAGCAACGAAGGCTGCGTCAGTATCCGAAGCTTTCCCGCGCAGACCGTGATCCAAATGCAATACGCACAGACCAACGCCAAGCTCGTTCTGCAAATCCTCTAACAGCCGCAAAAGCGCGACGGAATCCGCGCCGCCTGATACGGCGACGCCCACACGGTCACCGGCAACGATCATTTGGTGCCGGCGGATCGTCTCGAGGATTCCGTGATGGAGTTCGGATTTCATGCGCGTTCCGGCGCGGACTAACCGATACAGCCATGTTACCAGCGAAACCGGTTCCCGATGCAAGCGCGCGTCCCGCTGCCGTGCATGACCGCCCAGAAATAAAAAAGCCCGGACTTAAGAGCTCCGGGCAGAGTGATTCGATCTTGGCGGGCGAACTACAGCGAGCCCGAGATCTGCTGAGCCAGCAATTCGCGACTGTAGGAAATTCTACGATCGAGGGCCACAGCGGCGAAATACGAGCAACTCTCACGCTCTGCTTCGGCCCAGCGCGCCACAGCCAACGACATCGGGCGAAATGCTTTGTTCATCGCATCAAGCAGTGCGTAGTACACGCCGACAGCGCGCAACTCGCCAGTGTCATCACCACGGCCAGGGCACAAGTGAAGCAATTGAATCAGCCGCGTAAATTCTTCTCCGCGAACTGTCTGATCATGGATTCCGGCGACTTCACGTACGCGCTCCGATAATTCAGATTTCCGACTGGCGGCTATCACCGACCGGCAGTATGAAACAAAGAATTGCAGCAGCAGCGCAAGGGAGATGACGAAAATGAGGGCTGCGATAATCATCGGGCCCTAGCCAGAAGCTGCGTTGTTTCGAGGCGCTCGCCTTCGGAAACCTTCATGAACGTGAATGCCCACGCTGCTGGTAGCCAGATCGCCACAACAGGCGGCATCCACTTCAATACGGATAGCTCAAGACCGGGGAATAGATTGCGTAGCGCGTACGTCGCGGCCGACGCGCTGAAGAATACGCCCAGCGCAAGGACGAGCTGAATCAAATGTGTGCGCGTTTCGCGCAGCTTCAGAACCGCCCCCCAGAGTACGTACGTCAGTATGACTCCGACAAAATAAAGATTCCGGCTCAAGTCTACGGCAAACCGCGTGGTCAAGTGATCCTTATGCTGCGCGATGACCATATAGGAGAACGCGGCAGTGCCAAAAAGCAGGAAGATCGCTAAAGCGTTGATGTACTTGCTCACGTGCATCTCAGAAAACACGTGTTGGTAAAATTGCATAATGACGAAGAACAGCAGGATAGTCAGCAAGCTATCGGAATAATAGTAGAAGTAGTTGTACTCCGCTGATGCAAACCCAAACTTGTGAAGGCAGTAAAACTCGCCGACTGAGACCAACGCGGTAAAACCAACATACAGGTTAAGGGGGAGGTATCGTAGGAAGTTTCGCCTCTTGATTGAACACACAACAACGGCGACTTCTGCGGAGAAGCCTATTAACCAGAGAAGATAATCAATAGGGCCAAGATCCATAAAGCTGACCTGTTCGAGCCTGGCCCTGGGTTGCCCGCTACCTAACCTTCAGCCTCACCAAATTCAGTAAGGTGTCGGTGGTACGGGAGCTGACGTGTGCGCAAAATACGGCGTCGGTGGAACAGGAGCCGAAGTATGAGCGAACGCCTGATTCGCTACAGCCTTCAACCCCATCGCACCAGTCAGTATCACCAGCGCTAAACCGGCAGCCGCTAACCACTTATTCACAGGACCCTCCGATTGGGAAACTACGCGGAGGAGTCTACTAAGCGGTTGGCTGCCGTCAAGAGAGAAATTACACACGGGTGTGCCGAAAGAGTACACACCCTTCCCTCAAGCTGGTCGGCCAGCACTTCGATTCAGTTGTCGAGGGGGAAGATTAAGGTTTCAGTCTGAAACGGTCAACGGTACGTCCGTACTACTGTGCACAAAAATTAGGAACCGGCTCTTCGGCGCTTCTTCGCGCACTTATGCCCGTGGCGTATTCTTGACAGTAAATCGCTCGACCCCTAGCATAATAAGTTTGATTCGTGCCGGTGTAGCTCAGAGGTAGAGCGAGGGTCTCATAATCCCTAGGTCGTGGGTTCGAGTCCCACCGCCGGCACCATCCATTTTAGTTTTCACTTTCGGCAGGAAATCTCAATCCAAGATCTACATCCTGATTGAAGCGGTGTGTGAAATTAACCTCGGCGCAGCGCTCAGAGTCCGGCAAACTCTGGGCGATCCGGCATACAATGCGTCGCGTCGGACGTCTAAATGAAGCGTGTTGGATGAATCTCAAGGAGTTCTTCGAATGAGACAGTCTCTCGGTCTTGCCGCCGCGGCCATTTTGATTTTGTCCTGCGTTTATTGCACGGCCGTGGCAGCGCAAGAACAAACCAAAGATGCGAAGCCTTCGGAATCGAAGTCCTCGACTGAGCTTCCCGCTCCGCCACCAAAAGAAGAATCCTCGGTCACCGATCACACAATCAAGACTGGAGGCCAGACGATTCCTTATAAAGCGACGGCGAGCACGACGCTGCTGAAAAACGACCAGAGCGAACCGACGGCATTGATTTTCTCAATTGCCTACACGCGCAGTGACGTCAAGGATCTCAGCCAGCGCCCAATCGCGTTTGTGTACAACGGCGGCCCGGGTTCTTCGTCGATCTGGCTGCACATGGGCGCGTTTGGACCGCGCCGTGTGGTCACGGCCAACGCCGAACCCACGGCGCCCGCGCCATATTCCGTCACGGACAACTCAAATTGCCTGCTCGACAAGACCGATCTAGTTTTCATCGATCCCGTCGGCACGGGTTTCAGTCACGCCGTGGGCAAATCCAAAGACAAGGATTTCTGGGGCGTCGATGAGGACGCAAAATCCCTCGCTCAGTTCATCAGCATATACGTAAGCCGCAACAATCGCTGGAACTCCTCGAAGTTTCTCATCGGCGAGAGTTACGGGACCTTCCGCTCAGCCGCGCTTGGGAATTATCTCCAATCGCATGACAACATGGACCTCAACGGAATTGTTTTGATGTCATCGGTGCTCGACCTCGGCACCATTTCGTTCAATCCCGGCGATGATATGACGTACGTCTACTACCTTCCGAGCTATGCTGCGACGGCGTGGTATCACAAGTCGCTGAGCAACCGGCCGGACGACTTGAGCGCGTTTCTTGCGGAAGTGCGAAAGTACGCGGCGTCGGACTATGCGGCCGCATTGATGGAAGGATCGAACCTTTCGGCGGCGGAAAAATCGGATGTGGCGAGAAAGCTTTCTCAATATACAGGGCTGAGCGAAGAATATTTGATCAAGGCCAATCTCCGCGTGAAGCTCCCCCAATTCATGATCGAGCTCCAAAGGAGCAAAGGATTGACGACTGGCCGGCTCGACGCCCGTTTCACAGGCCCCACCTACGACCTGCTCGGCGAGTATGCGAACGACGATCCCCAATCCACCGCCGTCAGCGGCGCCTTCACCGCAGTTTTCAATGCCTACGTCCGCGAAGACCTGAAATTCGGGCAGGATAAGTCATACGAAGTTTTGAGCGAACAGGCCAATGAAGGGTGGAATTGGAAGCATGCGACAGGCAGAAATTTCGGCTTTCCCGGCTCGCCCAATGTTGAAGGAGACCTGATCCAGGCGATGATTTCGAATCCACACCTCCGAGTCGAAGTTGAGAATGGCTTTTTCGATCTCGCTACGCCGTTTTTTGCGACCGAACACACGATGGATCATCTCGGCCTTCCCACTGACATACAGAGCCACATCGAACTTAAGTATTACGACGCCGGGCACATGATGTACTTGAAAGATGCCGACCTCGCGACTCTCAAGAACAACATCTCCAGTTTCATCGATCGCACGTCAAAGCCCTAGCTGGGGACGAAACGAGTACGCCAATGCGAGTGCTTTATCTGCGCCAGCTCGCACGATGTCCCACAAAGGGACTCTGTTAACCCCCACAGTTCGCACGTCTACGAACAATTGACACCCGCTGCTGCATCGTTGACGATGGCTCCGCCTCACTCAATACATCCCGTAGACATCGCGTGAAGGCTGAGACGCTCATCATCGTGAATCCTGTTGCAGGTGGCGGCCGCGCCGGCCGCATGCAACATATCGTTGCGCGCTACTTCTCCGACCACGGACGCCGCGTGGACTTCGCTGTGTCGAAAACCACGGAAGATTTTCGCAGCCTCGCGATGCAGGCCATAGCGGGCGGCTATCGCTACGTCATCGCTCTCGGAGGCGACGGCGCATTTCACCATCTCGTCGAAGCCGCGTTCGGCTCCTCGGTGACCCTCGGATTTCTGCCCGCGGGAAACGGCAACGACATCGCGGAAGGCCTTAACATCCCTCGTGATCTCATCGAAGCCGCACACGTATTCCTGTACGGACTTCCGCGACCGATTGACGTGGTTCGCGTGAATTTCATCGCGGAAGGCGCAGCATCAAGCAGGGCAATTTTCATCGGCGCGGGCGGCCTTGGACTCGATGCGGAAGCGGCGCAGCTTGCGAACACGCGGTTCCGCAGCTGGCCTGGAGTGACGCGTTATATTGCGGGCGCTCTGTGGGCGCGGCGAAAGTTTCAGAGCATCGAACTGGACGCGACGATGGACGGCGAATCCTGGCGCGGCCGCGTGCTTTTTGCCGCCGTCGCCAACGCGCCCTGCTATGGATCGGGCGTTAGAATCGCGCCCTCGGCGAAAATGGATGATGGCTGGCTGGAAGTGATGCTGGTGCAACAAATGCCGCTTACGCGATTGCTGGAGGCGATACCCATCGTTCTGCGCTCAGGCGATATTCGGTGGCCCGAATTGCGCCGCTACCGCTGCCGCCGCGTGAGTTTCAAAACGAATCGCCCGGCACTCGTCCACGGAGACGGAGAAATTCTCGGCGATTCACCGGTGGAATTTGAGATCGTGCCGGAAGCGGTGCACATCATGCTCTCGCGAAAATCCTAGTTACTCTCGCGACGCCGCTAGCTCGCTCTCTTCTTGTCGAGTTTCAGAACGACCTCGATATCCTTGCGGCTATCGAAGCTCGATATGGAATGCGTTGCAGAAGACGAGTCATCGTGTTCCGCGTGAATCTCGTAGTCCATATTTGGGTCAAGTCCACTGAAGCGGTAGACACCGGAATCATCCGCAATGTGCGTCTTTACGTCCTGCGTCCGGAGATTTTTCAGGTAGACGACGCTATCCGCGACCGGGTTCTGATGCGCGTCGAGCACCGACCCGTGGACCGTGCGCAGTTGCGCCTCTTTCTTCTTTTCCTGTTTGTCCTGCGAACTTCCGGTGAGCGCAATCCCAAGAGCCAGAATTATCGCGAGGACGTTAACAACTGTGCGGCGGCACAACTTCACAATTCCTCCGGTTCGGGCTCGGCAAAATCAATCTTCAACAAAATCGGGACGTGTGCAGAACTCACCGTCCAATAGATAAACCGGTTGGAGAAAAACAAGGAACCGGTAGTCGAGGTTCGAGGGCGTTATTCCACTCCATCTTCTTCGATCGCTTCGCCGTGGTCGCCGTTTTCCTCTTCTTCCTCAACAACTTTGTCGTCCTCTTCTTCCTCTTCCTCTTCCTCTTCTTCGTCTTCTTCTTCGGAGAGTACGATGACGTGGACGGGATGCACCTGAGTGACCTCGAGCTCGACGTCGCACTCCGGGCAGCTCAAGATTTCACCCTCTTCTACCTCGTCTTCGTCGACATCGATCTCCGTGTCACAATCCGGACATCTCACCACGGGAAGGGCCTCCTTGCGCGGTGCTTCTCGAACCCACGGGCGTATTATATAACGCACCTGTCAAGCATTTCTCAATCGGAGCGTGTGGAGTTGTCGCCGAAGCGTGAATACCCTGATCGGCCGGTCGTCGGAGTTGGCGGCGTCGTCATCCACAACGGCTGTGTTCTCTTGATTCGCCGGGACCGTCCGCCCCTCCAGGGAGAATGGTCCATCCCCGGCGGAACGCTAGAGCTCGGCGAATCAATCTTGGAAGGAATTCGGCGCGAGCTACAAGAGGAAACGGGAATTGAAGTACACGTGCTCGGTTTAATCGAGGTTTTCGACCGGATTTTCCGCGATTCCGCCGGCCGCATTCAATATCACTTCGTGATTGTTGATCACCTCTGCGAATTAATTAGCGGAAGCGCACGTGCGGCCAGCGACGTTTCCGATACCGCGTGGGTTCGCGAAGATGAACTGGGGAAATACTCGCTCACGGAAGCTGCCACTCGCGTTGTCCGAAAGGCATTCGCGATGGCGGCGTTGCCCTATTCCGCGAAACCTCCCACGGCCTGAGACATCGGATCATTTAGTCGCCCGCAGCGGCTGCCGGCAGCCCGCCGAAGCGGCGCTCGCGCGACGCGAAATCCTGGAGCGCGGCTTCCAAATCTTCCGCACCGAAGTCCGGCCACAACTTCGACGCGAACACCATCTCGGCGTACGCACATTCCCAGAGCAAGAAATCGCTCAACCGATTTTCTCCGCCAGTGCGAATCAAGAGATCAACATCCGCACTCGGGCGTCCCGCGTGTGTCACTTCGCCAAGCCGGCGCGCGAATTCCTTCTGAGAGACTTCGAGGCTCGAAAGCATCCAGCATGCGGCGCGTAGAATTGCGTCCCGGCCGGAGTAGTCAATCGCAATGCGCATTTCGATTGCCCGCGCCGAAGCCGTCGCCCTTTCGGCGAATTCAATCGCGGAAGCAAGAGAATCTGGAATGCGATCGCGGCGCCCGATCACGCGGATCTGCACGCCGCGCGCCGCGCAAGCCCGCGATTCGTGGAGCAAATATTCCTCGAAAAGCGCGAGTAGCGCGGCGATTTCAGGACCCGGCCGCCGCCAGTTGTCGCTTGATAGTGCGAATAGAGTCAGAGTCCCGATGCCGAATTCCGGCGCAGCAGCGACAACGCGGCGGACCGCCTCCACGCCGGCACGATGGCCTTCCGAGCGCAAGAGTCCGCGCGTCGCGGCCCAACGCCCGTTACCGTCCATGACGATCGCCACGTGTAGGCCGGGCGGACTCGCGTGCGTCAAAGTACTTTCGACTGCAAAGTTAATGGCCAAAAAAATTTCCTCTCTCAGGACTCGCGAGTCGCGCGGATCAGCGCTTCCATGTGGTTGAGATAACGCTCGAGAGCCCGCCGGCCGCTTGCCGTCAGGCGATACTCTGTCTTCGGCACTCGATCGGAAAATGATTTCGTGCAGGCGATGTGCCCTGCGTCTTCGAGCTTGCGCGCATGGACACTCAGATTCCCATCGCTCGCGCCGAGCAACTGCTTCAGTTCGGCGAACGAAAGCGATGGATTCACAGCAAGAGCGCTGACGATAGCGAGTCTCGTGCGTTCGTGAATCAAGCGGTCAAGCTGCGTCGCGGAGACCTCGGAGGCCAGCGCGCTGGCGTGCGGCTTGGAGGCCGTGTTGCCTCGCCGTCCCGTTGCTCGGTCGTCTCGTTCCGCTCGCGCGGCATTCGTCTTATCCGCCATAATTCCTCGCAATTACTGCACCGAAGATGATGTGCAAGCCGCCGAATCCTGCCCCCAGCAGAGCATTTCCCCACGTCGCGGGACAGAACAGCGCGACGGCGCCGAGGACCATGAAGCAAAGCCCCATCAGAGGCACGATTCGGATTGAAAATGCTCCTCCCGTCAGGACGCCGGTGCCATAAAGCAGCAGCCACACGCCAGGGATCGCGCCAATGAATCCGGCGTGAAACAAAATGACGGTCAGCAGCGCGCCGGTGAACATCGGCGGCGCGAAGCTCAGCGCGAATTTCCGGCCGGGACCCGCGAGCAGAGGGACATTGGCATGCCGCGCCTTGGAGGTCATGCTCCACGCCGCAATCGCAAACGCAACAGAGGCTTCGGCGAGCCACGTGAACAGCCAGGCGGCGGACCCGGCTTGCTGTCGCGATGCAACGACGGCAGCGCCAGCGGCCGTAATGCCCATGGCCACGCCGCCCCAGCCGGGAACCGCGGTGAACGAGGACGCCCGCTCCATCGTCTCGCGGATGAAGCGCAAGTTATCGCGGGCGCGGTCATCAAGTGCGACGGGCTTTGCGGAACGTGAGTCCCGAGGGTTCGTCTGCAACATGGGCCAAGGATAGCGCGGGATTGAGAATTGTCAAGTACTTTGTACAGCAAAGTACGTTTCCAGCACTGTATAGTCATCGTTCATTCAGCCCGCCGATTTTCCCAATCCCCTTGTCCTGCTGCCCGAGCGGGCATATCCTCAGCGCGCCATCTAGACAGGAGGAACTTCTCATGAGCCACCGAATCAAAATTGCCGCCGCGATCCTTTGTTGTGCGATGCCCGTTTTCGCCCAGCAAGCTTCGGCCCCTGCGTCCGCGCCAAAAATCGAAACGAATCCCATCTCGAATCATCTCCGGAGCGATCTCGCCGATAGCGCCAAGAACATGGTCGCTGCCGCCGACGAAATGCCCGCCGACAAATATTCGTATCAGCCGACACCACAACAAATGACGTTTGCCCACCTCGTCGTTCATGCCACGACGGGCAATTATTTTTTCTGTTCGAAGCTTTCGGGCGCCGCCCGGCCTGACGTCAAACTCGCGGACACCGACGGCAAGGACAAGCTTCTCGCCGCGCTCAAAGCATCCTACGACTTCTGCACGGCGAACCTCGCTAATGTGGATGATTCGAATCTCGGCGAGACTCTTCCCTTCTTCGGCGGACGCACGATATCGCGCGGCGGATTGATGATGACGGTATCAGCGGAATTTGCTGACCACTATTCGATTGAGGCGATGTACCTGCGCCTGAACGGACTGCTTCCGCCAACCGCAAAAAAAGAGAAATAGCTCCGGGCGGGCTTTACGAACGGCGTTTCGGATAGCGGCCCGCAATCGCGTTCCAGCGGATCACAACGAGATCCGAGAACATGCGGAGGCTGTCGCGGAAGACGTGAACTTTCGTCGCCGGATCGTGCGCCCATCGCACCGGCACCTCGACGGCGCGCAATCCGTGTCGTTTCGCGAGGAACAGAATTTCCGGATCGAATCCGAAGCGCTCGACACGCTGTTGCTCGAAAATGATTCGAGAACGATCCAGCCGGAATGCCTTGAAGCCGCATTGCGTGTCTTCGAAGGAGAGCCCGGTGAAGAGCCGGACGCAGCGGTTGAAAATAATTCCAGCGGCTTCGCGAAGTCGTGATTGATGCACGGAAATCAGCCCCCGGTTCATGGCGCGAGAACCAAAGGCCACGTCGGCATCGCGCAACGCGTCGAGCAGTTTGTCCGCCTCTTCGATCGGCGCCGAGAGGTCGGCATCGGTAAATAGCGCCACCCGGCCGCGCGCTTCCAGCATTCCGTGCCGCACGCTGTAACCTTTCCCGCGATTCCCGCCATTTGGCACGAGACGCAACGCCGGCCATTCGCGCTGCCATTGCTCCACCACCCGCGCCGTTCCATCCTTCGAGCCATCGTCCACCACAATCACCTCGGCATCAGGGTGATGTTCCGCGACATAGGCGCGAATCTTCTCGAGGCTGCGTGGAAGCCGAGCCTCCTCGTTGTAAGAGGGAATGACGATCGAGAGTTCGGGAGCAGGGGAGGGGTTCATCCTGGAGTGGCCGCCGCTCAGGCGGGCTGCAAATGCCTCTCCCATTCGCGGGTCGCGAGAATGTCTTCCATCTGCGCCAGCGCGAAATCAATTTCCTCGTCGCGGTTATAGAAGTGCGGCGAGAGGCGCACGCCCGCACCAGGACGGTAATCCACGAGGATGTTGCGAGCAATCAGCTCGGTCTTCACTGCCATAGCGTGCGGGCAGTCCACGGAAACTGTTCCGCCGCGCACGGCTGCATCGCGAGGCGAGTTGACGCGCCAGCCGCGCGCGAGGGCGCCATCAATCAGCCGCTGCGTTTGCCGCTTCGATTTCTCGCGAATCTTCTCGATTCCGATTTTCGCCAAAATCTCTAGCCCCGGTTGGCAGGCGTACAACGCCGGAATGTGCGGCGTGCCGTTGAGGAATCGGAAACTGTCGTCGCGCAAGTCCACAGGGCCGACCTCGAAATTGAAAGGCCGCTGATGCGCGCTCCAGCCCGTGATCATCGGTGAAAGAGTTTTGCGCAGGTCGGGACGCACGTAGAGGTAGGCGACGCCCGGCCCGCCGCAGAGCCATTTCAAGCAACCTCCGACCGCGAAATCCACGTTGAGTCCGCGTACGTCTATGGGCAGCGTGCCCGCCGCCTGGAAGCAATCGAGAATCACGTGTGCGCCAACGCTGTGCGCACGCTCGACAATCGCGCGCGCGTCCACGATGGAAGCACTTCGGAATAGCACAAGCGATATCGGCACGAGCAATGTCGTCTCATCAATCGCCGCGAGTACTTTCTCGATCGGCGCATGAATGCCGTCTTCACTTTTCAGCATCTCGATGCGTGCGCCGCGCCGCCGTTGCTCCATGTAGAAATAAACGATGGATGGAAATTCCAGGTCAAAGAGAACCACTTTTTTCCGTGGCCCCGAAAAATCGAAGCACGAGGAAATGATGGCCTGCGTCAAAGTCACGTTCTGGTGGAGCGAAATCTCGCCGGGGCATGCGCCAATGAGCGCTCCTATCTTGTCTCCCACGCTCACCGCCATATCCCACCAGCCTTCTTCCCAGGCGCGCACTCCGCGGATTCCCCATGCGTCGGCATAATCGTGCATGCGCTGGTAAACGTCGCGCGGCATTGCGCCGAGAGAATTGCTAATGAGATAGGTCGAGCTCTCGAGAATCGGAAATTCCTCGCGCCACTTCAGCAGTTCATCCATTCGATTTCCTCAAGCTCTCTCGGGCGGTTGGCCGCCATGAAGCCCGGGAGGTAAGCGATCTCGGTTTGTGCGTTTCCAAAGAAAATAGCACAGAGTGATGAATGCCAGCCAAGGCAATCCCGCCAGGATTGTTATCTTCATACCTGGAATCCACCACGTGGAAATCAGTACGCCGATGAGGGCCAACATCCCCGCGAGCGACGACCACGGCCCAGACGGCGCGAAGCGCATCGGTACCGAACCTCCGTTTTTCTCATAGCGCCGCCGAAAGGCAAGATGAGTTACGAAAATCATTCCCCATCCGAAAAGCCCGCCGAAGAACGATGCACCGAGCGTGTAGAGGAATGCGCTCTCTTGAAATCGAAGATCGAGAATCAGCGCGATGATCATGCCGACGCTTGAAATCATCAGCGCGGCAAGCGGCACGCCCTTTGCGCTCAGCTTGCCGAGGAATTCCGGCGCATAGCCTCCGCGGGAAAGCGAGAAGAGCATCCGCGTGGCGAGATACAAATCCGCGTTCACGCTCGATAGTGCGGCAGTGAGCACCACGAAATTCATAATCGCACCCGCGAATGGAATTCCGGTCGCCTGGAATACGCGCACGAATGGGCTTTCCACAAGCCCAGCCTGCGTCCACGGCATCACGCCGACGAGAACGGCCATACCGCCGATGTAGAAAAGCGCAAGCCGCGCGAGCGTCCAGCGCATCGCTCGAGGCACGGCGATCTCAGGATGGCTTGCTTCGCCGGCCGCGACGGAAACTACCTCGAGCCCCAGATAGCTGAAAATCGCTATGGCCACACCAAGAATTACTCCCGTCCATCCGTGCGGGAGAAATCCGCCGAACGCGGTGTAGTTGTGCGTGCCAAGCGGGTGGTAGCCGATGCCAAAAATGAGCGCCGTACCAAGAACGAGAAATACAAAAATCGTCGTCACCTTCATCAACGCAAACCAGTATTCGATAGTGCCAAAGTTTCCGACGTTCAGTGCGTTGATGAAAACCATTCCTGCGGAGAAAAGTACGATCCAAATCCACGCGGGAACACCGGGCGCCCAGTAGCGGCAGTAAATCGACACAGCCACGAGCTCGCTCCCGATCGCCACGGACTGCGCGAACCAATACGAGTAGCGCACCGCGAAGCCCGCCCAAGGATTAAGATAAATTTCCGCAAAAACTCCGAACGAGCCGGCCACCGGATGGACCACCGTCATCTCGGCCAGAGCCCACATCAGCGCGAGCGCAATCAGCGCACCAATGCCGTAGCTCAAAATCACGCCGGGACCGGCGACGCGCACAGAAACGGCGCTGCCGAGAAACAGGCCGGTGCCGATCGCGCCGCCAAGCGCAATCATCGAAAGCTGTCGCGAGCTCAGCTGCCGGTGCAGACCGGCTTCACGATCCGCGACGGATTGTGGAGTTTTCTTAGGAGCTGCCATATTGCGGCGCCGAAAATTCGGCGGGCCATCGTATCAGATGTCGCGTGTTCGGCGACGCGTCAGCCGAAATCACTCCATGACGCGCTTCCCTTGCATCGGCTAAGATGAGCACCGTCTGGCGGAGGTAATCGTTATGAAATGCTGCTTTGTAAATCCTCGATCCCTTGCACGAACGATTCTTGCGCTTTTCGTCGCTGCGCTTCTCGCCGGCCCGTTTGTGCCGCCGGCGACACCCACCCAGAAATCGGCGCCGGTGACGCTGACCGTGTCTGCCGCAATCAGCCTGAAAGACGCGCTCGATGAAATCGCGAAACTATACGAAGCAAAACATCCGGGTTCCACGATTTCATACAATTATGGCGGCTCGGGAACGCTGCAGCATCAAATCGAGCAGGGCGCTCCGGTGGACATCTTTTTTTCGGCCGCTGAGAAACAGATGGACGCGCTTCAGGCCGAACACTTGGTCCTGCTTGCCACTCGCCACGACATCGTGCGGAACTCGCTGGTCCTCGTCACACCGGCGGACACCGATGTGGTGAAGGATTTCCCAGATCTAGCGAAGCCTGCCGTGAAGACGATTGCCCTCGGCGAAGCTGCGACCGTTCCCGCCGGTCAGTACGCCGAGCAGACGCTTCAGCATCTCGGGCTGTTCGACGCGATCAAGAGCAAAGTTGTCTACGCGAAAGATGTCCGCCAAGTTCTGACGTACGTCGAAACCGGAAACGCCGACGCTGGACTCGTCTATCGCACCGATGCGCTGACTTCAAAGAAGGTGCGGATCGCGGCCACCGCGCCCGAAGATTCGCACGACATCATCGTGTATCCGCTGGCCGTCTTGAACACGACAAAGAACGAAGCAGCAGCCCGCGATTTCGCGGGATTCATCGGCGGACCGGAAGCCCGGCCAGTCTTCAACAAATACGGCTTCTCCACCCCGCCGATTCGCGACTGACGCGCTTCTATGCGCGCCGATCTCTCGCCGATCTGGATATCCCTCGCGACCAGCCTCACGGCCACGGCGATCACTTTCGTCGTGGGCATCGCAGCGGCGGCGTGGCGCGAGCGCCGCAGCGGACCAATGTTTGCTTTGGTCGATGGAATTTTCCTGCTTCCGCTCGTCTTGCCGCCGACGGTTGTAGGCTTCCTCCTCCTGCTCCTTTTAGGCAGGAACGGACCGTTCGGTCGAATTCTGCTCAAGCTAGGCACAACCATTGTGTTTTCGTGGCCCGCGACGGTGATTGCCGCAGCCGTCGTCTCATTTCCTCTGATGTACGTCACGGCGCGCGCCGCTCTCTCACAAGTGGATCCCGAACTCATGAACGCCGCGCGCACGCTCGGCGCTTCCGAATGGCGCTCGTTCCACCGCGTGGCGCTGCCGCTCGCGGCGCCGGGAATTTTGGCCGGCACGATTCTTTCGTTCGCGCGCGCTTTCGGAGAATTCGGCGCGACGTTAACGCTTGCGGGTGACATTCCGGGCCGCACGGAAACGATTCCGCTGGTGATCTATTTCGCCGTCGAGTCGAACGAAATGTCGCGCGCAATTTTCTGGTCGCTGATTGATGTGGGAATCTCGCTCGCGCTTTTGTTCGCCCTCTACTACTGGACGCACGTGCAATCCTCTGCGAGCGCGCGGGTTGGGCCAGCAGGATGAGCCTCGAAGTTCACATCGAAAAGCGCCTACAAAGTTACCCGCTCGCGGTCGAATTCGCGGCTGGCGCCAAGCCACTGGCGATCCTCGGGCCATCGGGCGCGGGCAAGACAATGACGCTGCGCTGCATTGCGGGCCTCGTCGAGCCAGATCGCGGCCGAATCATTCTGAACGATCGTGTTCTCTTCGATTCAGAGAAAAAAATCAATGTGCCGAGCCGCGAGCGGCGGATCGGTCTTCTGTTTCAGAATTACGCGCTCTTCTCGCACATGACCGTTTCCGAAAATATTGCGTTCGGCCTCGATCGCGTCGCGCCGAATGAACGAGCCGGCAAAGTCCGCAGGCAGTTGGACGCGCTGCATCTAGCGGGCCTGGAAAGCCGCCTGCCGCGCGAGTTATCAGGCGGCGAACAACAGCGCGTCGCACTCGCGCGCGCTCTTGCCATCGAGCCTGACGCGCTCTTGCTCGATGAACCGCTTTCGGCGCTCGATACGCACTTACGTTCGCAGGTCGAGCATCAGCTACTCAGCACGCTCTCGGCGTTCAACGGCTCTTCGCTCGTCGTGACGCACAATATCGAAGAGGCCTACCGCCTCGGCACTGAAATGCTCGTTCTAACGAAGGGCCGCATCGCCGCATTCGGCCCAAAAGAAGATGTTTTTCGCCGGCCGCCGACTCTCGACGTCGCTCGCCTAACGGGGTGCAAGAATTTTTCGCGCGCATCAGTAATCTCTGACGGCATGATTGAAACTGTGGATTGGCGTTGCCGCCTGCGCGTTTCACAGCCGATCACGCGATCGGTCGCTCACGCCGGCATTCGCGCTCATCAAATAGATTTTCTTGAAAGCAACGACGGCCGCGCGAATGATGAGAATACTTTCCCGTGCTGGCTGATGGAAGCAAGCGAGACGCCCTTTCGCATCACGCTCTATCTGAAGCTGCACTCCGCGCCTCAGCCCGGCGAGCAACCTCAATTGCAGGCCGAAGTGTTCAAGGAAAAGTGGCAGCGATTCAAGGACCGGCCGTTCCCCTGGCACGTCCGGCTCGATCCGGATGCAGTGTTTCTCCTGCCGGACTGAGCGCTACTTGAAGTGTTTCGTGAATTCGATGCTGAGGCTGAACGTGCCGTTGATGTCGCGTAGGGCGATAATGGAGATGTCGCGCCGCACGGCGTAAACCACTTGAATCACCTGCTCCTGCTGCGATGCGGCATTAGTGCTGTACGTCACCGTCACGGCTTTCCCGAGCTGCTCTTCGATGGTGATACGCGCCGCTGCGTTTTGCTCGGATGCCGTCCCTGCCAGGAACGGATCCACGCGGAATTTCGTGATTCCGAATAGACGCTCGATCCGACCGCCGAGTTGGCTCGAGATAGCTTCCGAAAGCAACGCGGTTGCCCCGTAACCCTGCGTCGTTTGCGCGCTAGATGATCGCAGCGCACTTTCGGTCCCCGGGCTGCCGAGAGCCAATAGGGCGATGATGTCCGAATCGGGCAAAGGCGGATCAGAGCGATACGCGAGCGATAGATTGCTGCCGGGCCCCGTGAAATCGAGCGTGACTTCGTATTGGTCGATCACCGTCGTTGCTTCGACGTTCAGGATCGGGTCCAGTCGAAACGGATTTGAAAAAATGATGTCACCGCGGGAGAGCGTGTACTTGTTCCCGCGGAAGGTCATGTCGCCATTCAACAAATGGATGTTGCCGAGAAGGATCGGCCGCTCCCAAGTTCCGCGCAGGCGCATCGTCCCTTCCATCTCAACGTGCGCGCCCGTCCACTCCATGCGAGCACTCGCGGTCGTGCTCGCGCCAATATCGAATTGAAGATTGCGCAGGAATGCCGAAGTCGTGGTCGGACCTTGGACGCTCCCCTGTGACGCGGTTAACAGCGTCCCCAAATCGACGTTTTGCGCCAGCAGTAGCCGCTCCACCTGAATGTTTCCAGACAACACCGCTCCGTCCGATGTTCCGGAAAGATGCATCGTGCCTCCGGCGAGCCAACTCATTCCCTGGGGGTAGCGAATGCGCGTGTGTGGCGCAATCGCGTCCACGTCGAACCGGAACGGGCCGTCGCCGTAACTCACCGATCCCCGCAGCGTCAAGTTCCCGCCACCGGATTGCGCGGAGACGTTGTCAAATATCGCGCGCGAACGATCGAAAATCACTTCGCCGGTCACGTGGCTGAGGCCCGTCGGAAAATCGTCGTACACGGCCGAAACATCCTGAAATCCGACGCGCCCGATGATCGTGGGGCTTGAAATTGTTCCTTCGACGCTGACGCGCACATCCGCGCCGCCGTGCGCGTCGAGCATCGGCGCGAGACCCTTTGCAAGCCCCAGGTTGACTCGGCCCGCCAGCGCCAGGCTGAGCGGGCGATTGCCGTCAAAACGCATGTGACCGGAAAACTGGAAATCGGTGTCGGTGCCGCGCAGAGAGGCCTGCTGGATTGTCACCTCGTTGTGGCGATACTCGAAACGGAATGGACCTTCGTTTTGCAGCTTCACAAAGCCATAATCAAGCATAACGCGCGAGAAATTCGCATTCACACGCAGCGATTGTAGATCGCGCAGGTTTCCGCCGATTATGAGCTCTCCGTCCACACTGCTGTGAGCGCTCAGTGTCTGCAGATGGAGGCCCGCAATGACGAACGGATCGAGATCGAAACCGGAAGTAACGATTTGGCCTGTTATTGGATACTCGCCGCTCAGGAGTACATTGAGGCCTCCGAGAAGCGTACCGCTGCTGTTCTCAGATGTGAGATCAAGGTGGAGCTGTCTCCCGTTCGAGCTTATCTTTCCATCGAAACCGCCTTCGACTGCCGGGCCGAGTTTCAGATTCCGCAATTGCAGCGTCCCTTCACCTTGTGGATTGAGAATAGGTCCTTCGCCGCGAAGATCGAACCCGAGCGTCCCGGCGATCGGCAACATTTCGCTCTGAATGCGCGGAATGCTGCCGAGATCAAGGCCCGAGCCCGCCAACGCAAATTCGATCTGTTTGTCGTCCATTCGGTATGAGAGGTGGCCGGCAATTTTGCCCGCGCCCATGCTTAGATCGCCGTTCGCGAATTGAAACTCATCGTTGCTGACGTGAATCTGCCCCGTCAGGCGATCGAATCTGGCGCCGTACGCATCGATTTGCTCGAGCGTCAGATCGCCGTCGAAGATAGGCTCGCCCCGCGTTCCGCCTCCCGTGAATTGGCCGCTCAACAATCCGCTGACGGGATAGTTCATGCCGAAGAGCGCCTGCAAATCGTCGGTTGGATCGCGGGCAAGCTGTGCGTGGAAACTCCACGGATCGTTGCGACGGAAATCCCAGTCGTTGTCGAAGTGGAGCTGCAAGTCGAGCAAGACCGAAGAGCGCCCTCGACGCACGGTGAAATTCGTGAGGCGCAGTTGGTCGGGAGAGTAATCCATGTCGCCATCAATTGAATCCCATGCGAGCGTGTCGTACCGCACCTCCGTCCCGCTAACATGCCCCACAAATGCAGGGCCCACGATTGGCCCTAGGACGCGTCCCTTCCAATTAGCGCGTGCCGCAATGCGCTTTGGCTCCTCATCAGTGCCGCGAATCGTGTTGATGAAGTCATCCCATTGCGACAAATCGTCCGCGTGAAACGTCACTTCGACCGCGGAATCGAGTCCGCCGAGGGGACCATCCATCGTCAACAAGCTGGTCGGAGTTGAGATTTCGCTCTTCGTCAGCAACACGCCGAGGCGATCTTGCGAGTAGTCGTAATCGATCTTAGCTGAGACGGGAATCCGGCCGGCTGCGAGCGCGGCAGGTGGAGACCAACGCGTCTCGCCCTGAGACCGGAAATGTAGAAATCCGGCCGTCCATGTGTTCACCGAATCCACGTCCATTGAAGAATCCCAGTGAAGTGACTGCACGGGAAAATCCGGGTTCTCGAGCGCCGCAAATACCTGCGCCAAACTCGCGCCGCGCAATCGCGATGTGACCAGGAAGTCGAGATGGGGAAGCCCCATCGTCAAGCGGCCCTGCATCGTTCCGCCGAGAGCGCGTGCGTTCAATTGCGGGACGACGAGTTGGTTCTTGCCCAATTCAAAATCGCCCCACGTCTCGATGCCGCGCGTGTGAAACCATTCGTACGGCAAATCCACATTACGCGCGTCGAAATGCCCGCTCGCTTTCCATTCACCGCCAGCGAATTGGCCCGAACCGGAAGTTTCCACATCGGCGTCCGGGATCGGAGGAATCCGGAAAATCGTCCGTATGTCATCGAGGGTAAAACGCGAGTGATAGCGAAAATTCCAATTGTTCAGCGCGAACGACGGAAGTTCGGCGCTCAGGTCCAACTCCGAATGCGGGAACTTCCATGTCATCTCGTCGAGCGAAAACGCATCGCGCGCCAGCGTGAATTTCATCGAAAGCACTGAGTGGAACGGTACCCATCGCTGAGCCGCAATGTTGACGTTTTGCCAGTCGAGCTTGCCGGCATACCTGTCGTTCCCTCCGGCAGCGGCCTCGTACATCAAAGAAAAATCGAAGTTATCTCCCTCGACAGCGAGAGGAAATTTCGCGTCGTTGTAAAAAACGCTGCCGTCGATAAGCTGGATCTTGCCGGCCTGCAGATCGAATAGCCGCTCGCGCCATGGGAGGTTTTGCTTCGGAGGAATTCTTGGAGCCGGGATGGTGCTTTTTCCATCCGCGCCGATGCGAATACCGACTTCCGGACGCTCCACGATCAATGTGTCCAGAGCGATCTTGCGGCCGAAGAACGATACGATTCGCGCCGTCACACGCACCTTGTCGGAATGAAAAAGCGGTGGCATGCCGCTATCCTCGAGTCCGTGCATCGTCAGATTGTCAAGTTCGACGTAGAGCCTGAGCGGCCGCACGCGGACGCGTCCGATTTCGACTTTTGCGCCGGTGGCGTCTTCAATTCGCTCAGAGATATACCTCCGCGTCCACTGGTTCAAAACGCCCGCATTCCACAAGAAAAAGAGCGCGCCGGTCGCACCAATCGCGATGAAGAGTGCGACTCCCAACCAGTGATGCCAGCGGATTTTCACGATCCACCCGCGTTGGGCAAGATTTCGATTCGGAGCCGTGCACGGGTGTCGTCCAACCACTTCGTCGCACGATCGGTAACGATCCGCTCGGTCAGTAGGCGGTGAATCTCCGCGTGGACATCGTCGAGCGGCGGCACGGTTTGCCCGTTCGCTTTTGCCTGCTGCGTGAATTCGCCGCTGTAATAGTCTTTTATCTGTTTTTCGTCCACTTGAGCGGCTGCGCGGAACTTGTAGTCGAGAAAGCGATTCAGATAAATCTGCAATTCAAGCTGGCGGCGAACGGCTGTTTCCGTCAGCCCCACTTCCGCCATTTTTTGATGGAGTGCATCTTCTGACCCGAATTGTCCAGCAAGCCCCTGGAGCACTTCGCTGACATCCTGCGCGCTCGGCCTTGCGAAACGCGAGTTTTGCGCCTCGTTCTTTACAACCCACTGGTCCGTTAGCTCGCGGATGGCGTCCGCACGGCTATTCGATTTGCCGTCCGCAAGCTTTTGAAACGCCGCCAGCTCGTTAATTTCGCTCTCAGTCAGGACGTCGCCTTCGATGCGCACGGCAATACCGTCCACAACTGCCGCCCGATTTTGCACTTGTTGCGGTTCCTGAGTGGGATTCAGCCCCACAGCAAAAGCCTCTGTGCCGACGGATGCGAGTGAGGCCCACGCCACAAACAAAGCCGTTATTGCCGTCGCACGCCGCATCAGAACACCGGCCCGATGTTGAAGAAGAATTGAAAATGCGGCAATTGATCCACTTCCGGCAAATTCGTCGTCGAATTGATGAATTGAAATTTCGCAGGATTGAGCTGGTAGCCAAAATCAATCCGCACCGGACCGATCGGAGTCGCATATCTCAAGCCCGCGCCAATTGTGTGCGAAAAATATTCCAGGTCCGTAGGCGACGCTGGCGTGGCACGAAATGTGATGTGATGGATGTCGCTGTAAACGTTGCCTGCGTCATAGAGGATCGTGCCACCGAGGCGGTTCCCGACGAACGGCAGCTTCATCGGGAAACGCAACTCCTGATTGAACTCGAGGAGCGCAAGCCCGCCGACCGGGAAGCCAGTCACGGGATCGCGCGGCCCCGCCTGATTCAGGCCGAATCCTCGAATGGATTGCCCGCCTCCCGCAAAGTAGCGCTCTGGCAAAGGAATTTCATCCGGCGTAGTCCCCGGTAGCGTCTGCTCGACGCCGAAGCGGAACGCCCGCGCGAACACGAACGAACGCCAGAACGGCGTAAACGTTGAATTCTGAAAATAACCGCGGAAGAAGCTGGCGCTCGACCCAAACGCCTTTTCCGCGATGCTCACATCCACGGTATTGAAGGTGCCCTTCGTTGCATCCGCCGCATTGTTTCTGCGGTCGCGTATCCAGCTTGCGCCAACACCCGAGATACGTGTCGGCTGGCTGAACAGCGGAATCTCCTCCGGCGAGATTTTGAGCGAGTCCGCGTCTACCAGGACGTGGCGGAAAAAATAGCGGTAGATCATCGTCGTGCTCGGCGACACATTCTGCACGAACTGAATCGCGCCTTCGTAGCGCTCCGAGTTGAACGTGTTCACATCCTGCGTCTTGTCCGCATAGGCCGTGATTTGAAAATTGAAATGCGGGTTCGCCAGAAAATGCGGCGCGGTATAGGTCAGGACCCCTCGATACTGCAGCGTGCTCGCGCGGACTTTAAACGAAAGCGATTGCGCGCGGCCGAAGAGATTGGCCTTGCCCAGTTCGAGAATCACGCGCGGGCTCGCGTTCAGCGTCGTGCCGGTCGGATTCGATCCGCTGCCGGGCAGCTCTTGAACCTCGAAGCCGAATCCGTAGCCGAACGTGTATCGCTTGCCTTCCTCGACGGCGACAACGACGGTCTTGTCCGGGTCACTACCTGCCGGATTTTGCGGCGCGATCTGAACGCGGTTGAAAATTGCGAGGTTGTAGAGCCTCCGTTGCGTGTCTACGACGTCCCCTTCGCGCAGTGGCCCGCCCGCCTTGACCTGCACTTCGCGCTCAATGACCCCGTAGCGCGTATGTTCGTAGCCGGTGAGAAGCACGCGGAGCACATCCACACGCGCCCCTTCCGTTACGCGATACA
>Ga0302326_10001202_pt1 | contig 66964 bp, 93 predicted proteins | sample Palsa_T0_3_FD_202264 | JGI IMG/M metagenome (GOLD analysis project Ga0302326, IMG submission 202264) | Peat permafrost microbial communities from Stordalen Mire near Abisko, Sweden - Palsa_T0_3 | ecosystem: Environmental > Terrestrial > Soil > Palsa > Peat permafrost | place: Sweden: Abisko...
GGCCTCGGGGTTGTTTGTGATCCCGGCGTCGTGCCCGCGCGTGCGCGGATGGACCAGCCGATGACCTGGTTCGGTTCGGCTAGGGGCGCGTCGTGCCCGCGCGTGCGCGGATGGACCGACCCGCCTTGTGCAGGCCACCAGCAGGCTCGCGTCGTGCCCGCGCGTGCGCGGATGGACCGCTCCACGCTTCCCTGCGCAGACGAGATCCAGCGTCGTGCCCGCGCGTGCGCGGATAGACCGAACCAGTTGGCCGTCGTGACCACGGGTGCAGCCGTCGTGCCCGCGCGTGCACGGATGGACCGTCGTCACTGGCCAAGCCGGAGAAGCGGACTGAGTCGTGCCCGCGCGTGCGGATGGACCGACTACGGCGACGAGGCCGCTTCGCCCAGCCCTCGTCGTGCCCGCGCGTGCGCGGATGGACCGCGCTCCCCGATACGAATGGCGGGTGCGGTCGCGTCGTGCCCGCGCGTGCAGCGGATGGACCGGTGAAGACCCCCGTCACGATCAGCGTGCTCGATGGTCGTGCCCGCGCGTGCGCGGATGGACCGGTGGCGTCGTCCTCTGCCAGGGCGCGCATCGCCGTCGTGCCCGCGCGTGCGCGGATGGACCGAAGAGCGCCAAGCCAGGCGAACTCGATCTCAAGTCGTGCCCGCGCGTGCGCGGATGGACCGTGCTCGCTAGGACGTGGAGCGAGTTGGACCCCGTCGTGCCCGCGCGTGCGCGGATGGACCGAGCCACAATGATTTGAAGATGGGCGGCTCCGCGTCGTGCCCGCGCGTGCGCGGATGAACCGAAGAAGACGCCCAAGCCAAAGGAACTCACCTTCGTCGTGGCGTCGTGGCCGCGCGGGCGCGGATGAACCAAAGCTAAACAGGAGAGCCTTCGGACAGCTCGACGTCGTGGCCGCGCGGGCGCGGATGAACCGCGCCCACATTCGCACCTCGGACCTGCAGACGTGGCCGTGCCCGCGCGTGCGCGGATGGATCGGCGTCAGCCCGCTCGTCGCGGATGTTCTCGTCGTGCCTTCGGCCGCCGGCCGCTTCCGATTCGGCGCGTTCTCGGAAGTAGCCTACGACGACCGTGGCACACGACCGACCCCGGCGCAGGTCGGGCATGGAACGAATCCGTCGAGGCGGTCGCGTGTTCGGCGAGCAACGACCAGATGGATCGGGCTCGCGCTGCCTGGCGCGCGCGTGTGCTCTGCCTCGTTCTCCGCGAACGCGGCCGCAACGTCCTCCGCCGTCGTTCCCGGGCCGAATGCCCAGCGTTCGTCACGCGGGCCGTCTGGAACGAAATGCGAGCAGCCCGCGAATGCGCAGAGCCCTGGAGGGGCGCCATGCACGCAGGTCACTGGTGCTCCCACGCGTCACTCGCGCGGCAGCGCCGTTACGACCACCACCTCACTGTGGCGACCTCCCTGGCGGTCGACCATGAATCCGGCCATCCGCAGCGTTTTGGAGACGTCATCGACGTTGCCCGGCCAGGTCGTTCGACGGCCGAATGCCTGCACCTCGGTGAATGGGATGCCGGCCTCGTGCCAGCGTCGGTGCAGAAGGATCTCCAATCGCGACTCGTCGGTCGTCATCGATGGCATCGTAGGCTCATATCGCTGTCGATGGGAAGAGTGGCGCTGGCGTGCAGTAAGTGCTACACACAGCGCGACGTGAGCAAACACCAGAACGCCAGGGCTCCCATTCGCGTCACCCTCGACCTCGACGCAAAGGACTACGCTTCGCTCGAAAAGCTCGGGCGCGAGATTCGCACCATGAGCAAAGCAGAAACGCTCCGCCGACTGGTGCGGTTCGCAATCATGAACCCACAGATCGTCAACGAGAAAACGATATGAAAACGCCTACTCCGAAACTCGTCGGGTTCTGCCTAGGGAACGATGGGTCGTCGATGTCTGCGGCCGAGGCAGCCTGCACGCCCACGACCGGCCTCCAGAAACGGGCCCTCGTCGAGGCGTATGACCGTGCCGAAGACGCGCTACGCCGTGCGGAGTTCATCGCCGCAGTGCGTGGCGTTGCAGACGGAGGGCGGCCGTCCGACTCCGTTGACGTGCACAGGGAGATCGACGAAGCCGAGCTGGTCGTGGCGTTCCGCGGGCAACACGCGTTTGTTCTGAAGGACGCGGAGCGCGCGCTACCCGGCGAGTCCGTGCACGTCGATCGCGCCATCGCGCGCATCGAACGGCATGCGCTAGACCATCGGCCACCGCCAACTTCGACGCTGGAACGACCGCGGTTCGAGGACCAGATCGACATCGTCATCGCGTGCTGCCGTCAGCCGATGGTCCTGGGAGGCAACCTGTCGCTGCGCGAGGCCGGCGCTCCCGTCACGCAACTGGCGTTCGAGTGCGAGAAATGCTTTCGCCGAGTCTCGGTCGTCGATGCGTGGACGCCGCCGCCATCGCCCGAGATGCTTGCGGCCTACGACGCCGAGCCCTGACGTGGGCTCGGCGTTGGACGGTGGTGAGGCCTCGGAGCTGGAAGCCTTCTTGTCCAGAGGCGGCAGCGTCTGCCCGTTTGCAACCCGCAGCGCCAGGGACTACGCAACGGTCGGCGCCGAGCCTAGGCTCGGCAGGGCGCACTTGCGGCGTGCCGTGGAGGGATTCGCTGAAACGAGAGGCCAAGCCCCCAACGGCGCCCTGCTAGTGCTCCGGCGCACCGAGGCGTCCCATCCGCCCAGCGACTTCGAGTGCACCAAGACGTGGGCGAGAGAGGTCTTCCTGGAGCTAATGACGTGCTTTGGCCTGGTCGGCGGCGCAACCGAGGCCGACCTGTCGCCGGTCATCGGCAAGGTACGGACGATGCTGTTCGACGAGCACGAACCGCGACGACCGATGCTCGGCTGCGGCGACGAACCGCTCTTCGCCATCTGCATGTCCCCGCTCTACCCAGCGGCGCACCCGCGGTACGCACCGCACGCCGTGGTGGTCGTTACCTGGCAAGGCGACGTCGCCGCTGTTCACGACCACCCGGCTCGGGCGCACATTCGCAGAGCGATGGCGCACGAACACGGCTTCGTATACGACGCGAACGATCTGATGCTCCCGCTTCCATCCGAGGCAGACACGCTGCATCCGTGATCCGCGGTGCTATGGTTCGCTGCACCAGACGAAGGCGGCGCCACGATGATCGCAAGGCCGCCGAAGTCACCGAGAGGAGGACGTGGATCGTGATGGGCCTGACTGCAACAGAGTGGACTGTGCTGGAGAGCGCAGCTCTACCCGACCCGTGCGACGAAGAGACAGAGTGTGGAGACTTCGACGACTCCCAGCAAGCTGCCGAGACAAGCCTGGCCGTCGATCACATGGTGGACACCAATACGGCTGAACGTGCTGGCACATAGGGGCAAACACTAGAAAAGGCCGTTTAGAGTGCGCGCTTTGCGGCACGTGATGCGAGAAAGGTGAAGACGATGCCCGACTTTGATGCTGGCGACCCCTGCGAGATCAGCTTCGACCATACGAAAGGAGACCGTGAGGAGTTGTGCCCGAATGGGTGCGGCGAGCGGCTCCGCATATACAGCAGCCACGCATGGGAGGTCGACAACAGCGGCGAGTGGCATTCTCACGAGCGGTGCATCGCGCGGCTGAAAGTTCTCGTGCAGTCCGCCACGGCTTTCTGGCGGTTACTGGTGGGTGAAGCCGCTCAACGCGCATGGGGTCTGGACCATCGGGCTCCCGGGATGGGTTGGCGGAGAACGGTTCAGTCTGAGTGGCGCCATCGCCGAGGCGCGAAGACTCGCAGCCAAGCCGTCGACACCTCCGGCGGTGTAGGGTCGAAACGAAGAAAACGACGTTGAGAGTGCGCGCGCACAAGAGGGAGACCTGACAAATGCCGAGACTTCATGGGTGGAGACAGGACAGCGAAACCGGATGGTGGACGTACGGGGGCAGCTACTTCGCTGCCGCCATGTGGCCATCCACCGGAGCCAACTACCCGACAGGGACGTCCGTGCGCATCTGGCCTCGACTTGGCGACGTCGGCGGTTTCGATCCCACGAAGCCTCTCGATGGGTCTAACGGGGAGCTGGTCTTCCAGGGCGAGGCGGCGGCGCGTGCGTACGTGGAGAGCTGGGAGAGGGCGGGTCGGCCGAATGACGGATCAGACCTCGGTGTGGGACCGCAGGGCGTTCCGAGCAAGATAGTGTAGGGAAGGTCGACGAGGACGTTTCGACGTCCGAGTGGCGGGAGATTCTGGAAGAAGTCGAGTCAGCGGCGCAGTCTCGGCTCGAATGTCTGGCGGAAGAAAGTGGCGTCGGCGCGTAGTGGATATGCGCGCGAGCGGCCCTGCGCCCCGAAAGAATCGACCATGACGCACTTGACGTGTAACGACTCTGTAGCTACAGTCTACCCATGACGATCGCAATCGACAACCTCGACGGTTTCGGACCGAACGGCGGGCGCTGGTGGGGCGTCTTTGCGGATGGTGTCCGCCTTGAGGCCGTGCCGTCCATGCGCCGCGCTGAGCGCATCGCGCAGGCGTACCGGGCCGACGCTGCCATGCTCGCCAGGAAGCTCGCGGCGGTGGCGCCGTGAGCCCGGACAAGCGCGTGGCGGGGCAGGCCGGTCCGAGCGTCCAGGGGGCGGGCGGCTACATGGCGTCTGCCTCGGAGGTCGTCTACAAGTCGGACGCGACGGCCCGCTACACGGCCGACGACTGGGTAGGGCTTGCGCTGGCGGCGCTCGACCAGGCGGATGTTACGCCGGACCAGTTGGCGCGCGCTTACCGACACGGCAAGGGCGACACGGTGCGCGTGCTCGTGGAGCTGGAGCTGCGATGCTGGGCGTGCGAGGTGGAGCGCGGGGCGCTCCCCGCTGGCGGCCACTTCCACTCCTGCGATGAGTCCAGAGGAGCCTACACCGGCGACGCCGGCCCGTCCTCACCCCGACAGATGGCAGCAGGGGGCCTTGCCGGCCAGGCGACAGCGACCGGCATCCCCAAGGCCCGACGATGAACCGTCGCCGGCCGATCGTTCAGATCACCCTCTCCGACGATGCTCGCAAGCGCCTCGACGAGATGGCGACGCGTTGCGGCGAGACCCGCAGCGGCATGGTTGAGAGGCTGGTACGGGAGGCCGAGATGCCTCGCCCGAGGACGGCAGGAACGCCGAAGTCGGCATAAGGGAAATGCGCGCCTCGGAGGAAACATGAAACCGAAGGTCAAGGGGATGAAGGCGGACGGTGTGGGCAAGTTTCACGAGTCGACCACCAACAAGCGAGGGCACAAGCACGTCAAGCATCGTGTCAGGCGAGCGATCAAGAGAAGCGTTCGCACGCGAGAGACGCGCGAGGCAGAGTAGCCAACATGCGCGCCACTGCTTACGAAAGGACCGAACCGTGTGCCAGTTAGGATGTCCACTCTGCTCGTGCCCCGAGTGTCAGTACGTGAGAGCGCAGCGTCAGGATGCCGCAGATCGATCGGAACGTCGCGAAGCCAGACGACGGGTGCGACGGGCACTGCGATTGAAACGCGCGAAGTGATGCGCGCTACACGACCAAGAACGGAGGAGAGACCATGGAAGCAGTGTGCAAGGTCGACACGTGGGAGTTGAACGGCAAGGACCAGAGTGGTGCGACCATCGGCGGAGGTCGGGAGCGTGTGGCCGTGGAGAGCAACTCGCTCCACACGAACCGCGTGCGGATCAGGATCGGGGACGCGCACGCCGTTGTAGACGCGAATGACATGATTCGTGCGATCGAAGCGGCGAAACGCTGAGCGCGCCTGCGCGCGAGACGAAGGAGGACGACGTGGACGTGATCGTGGGGACGGGAATGAACATCGGTGAAGCCATGGTGGTGGTGAAGTCTGGCCGCGTGGTCTCGCGCGCGACGTGGGCGCCCGGCATACGCGTTGGGTACGTCCACGGCGGTCTCTACCAGCGTCAGGTCGAAGGCTTCAACGCCCCGTGGTCGCCGTCCGCCGAGGATCTGTTTGCGCAAGACTGGCGCACGGGTGAGAACTGGCCACCGATTGAACAAGGTGCCGCGGGCTGAAGCCTGCGCGCTACTCCAAGGAGAACGGACCATGAGTGAAGAATGGGAGAAGCAGGACCGACCGTGCCCGCCGTGTGAGGACTGCGGGACCTTCCTGTACGAGAAGTTCTGGGGTAACGGCGGGTGGACGAAGACGGACATGAACGGCAAGGCACACTCGCCGTCCGATTGCGTCGTCGGTCTGCGGACGCGGCTGGGTATCGTTCGGGCGATCTACAAGAAGCTAATCGCACGTGGTGGCGACTCCCTCACGTACGGCGAGTGGGCGCAGATCGGCGACGCAGTGGACCCGATACCGCCGGTTGCGAAGGGTGTCGAAGGCTAGAGCCTGCGCGCTACTCCAAGAGAAGCGAAGGGACGGTGACGACGTGGACGACTCATTGGCAGATCAGCAGCGCTGGTACGACGAGCGCCGCGCTCGTAACGAACGGGCGGAGGATGACCGCGATCGGCTCATCGTGGCGCTACGCGCGGAAGTGGAGCGCCTGGTAGACGGGCTTGTGCGAGAAGCGGGCTTCGCCAGATTGCGTCCCGGGCATCACCCGCCGTGTCCGGCGATGTTGGACAGCGAAGCCGTTTGTACGTGTGGGCAGTGAGGGGGTCGCGTCGCTAGCCTGCGCGCGGCACCAAGAGAAACGGAAGAAAGGACAGGGACCGTGGACGAGCAGATCACGACACGCGACGTAGCGGCTGACGAGCCGTGCATGTGCGGCAAACGGACACTGAGAAGGCGGGTTGGGAGTGCGCGCTTTGCGGCACGTGAAGAAGGAGACGAGGTAGACCATGCCGGAGATTCCCACGTACGACTGGAAGTACCTCATCTGCCCGAAGGGTGAGGCCGCATGGGGCGAGTTCGCTGAGCACGGGACCTTCCCTACCGCACCATCATCCAATCGCGATTTCGACTGCACACGCGTCGCGGAGGACATCGCGAGGCACCTCGGCGCGGACGACGACGCGACCATCTGCCTGGAGGACCCTCACGGCAACCGCTACGAGGTCGACGTCGCGCGTGAGGAGGCCGTTCGGTACGACGCGGTTGGGTACCGCGAGCTGGGTAAAGTCGCGTGAGGAGAGTGCGCGCCTTGCGGCACGTCGATACAACGAAGTAAGGAGACAAGACCATGAGCAAGCGTAAGGAACACACATTCCAGTTCACCGCCGAACAGATCGCCAAGGGCGCAGCGACCGAGGCCGAGTACCACACCATGCGTGCGCGCTGGTGGGACGACGAGTACAACCGGGCCGCTGAAGAGGCGAAGGCGAAGGGTGTCGAGATTCGGCACTACGCGGTCACGGGCGGCAACCGCGCGCAGGTCGTCATCGACGCCTCGCTCCAGCACCGCATCGAGGAGTCCGCGTCCAAGCGGAGCAAGCATCAGCAGTCCGCCGATCGCTTCCGTGTGGAGGCCGCAGCCTACGCCTCACAACCTGCGGCGACCGCCTACGCGCTCGACGGCGAAGACGTGATGTACTTCCGACTGGCCGGCGGTGTTCGCGAGGACGAGGCGCCCACACCATTCGTGTGAGCAGAACAGTCAAAACGAGCCCGCGCGTGCGCGCGAGGAATCAATGGGCAACCCAAAGCTGACCAGGCCACCGAAGGACGTGCACTCGTGCGCCGTTCGTGAGCGCACGGCTGATGGCGTGAGCGTCGGTCGGTGCTGGTTCCACGTGAAGGTCGGTCGGTGTCCGAGGCACGGCGACGTGACCTCGGTGCAGGCCACGTACGCTACGACCGGACAGCTCACCGACGAGATGGACTTGTACGAAGCCCGGGGTGAGCGTCCGCCGTGGTGGGGAATATCGAACAGAAAGAGCGTGTGAGCGTGCGCGCTTTGCGGCACGTGAAGAAGGAAGGATACGTCGATGGCTGAGGAACACGAGACGTGCCCCGATTGCGGCACACCGTTGTGGGATCTGGAGCGTCGTCTGGAGATGGCCGACCATAGCCATAGGCACCATGCGGTTGACTGCGTGAAAGTGCTCCATGAGGTGATCATGGAGGCCAACAACATTTTGTTCGACGCCCGCGCGTTCGACATCGAGCACTCGATCGAGTGCCACGCGGACACATTGCCACAGGAGTTCCGCCGCGTCGCTACCGGGACCGACAAGGCGCTAGACGTGCTCCAACGTGTGATCCAAGCGAAGATTCCGGGTTAGCATCGGGGATGCGTCGAGTCTGAGACATGGTCGTATGGCGCGCAAAACGACGTGAAGCTTCGCGCTTTGCAGAAGGAGAGGAATGCCGTGAAAGCCTACGGATGGAAGGCGCGGGCCAATGAATACGTCGGCCGAGGCGTGGAATGGGTAGAGCGTGTCGTTACAAACCGTTTGGCTAGGCGTCAAGGTACGCGCGAGATCGCAGAGCAGGAGACGGACGTGAGCATGGCGGACGTCCGGCGAGAGGTAGATGCGATGCCCGAATGGTGCCACGGTCCGTGTTGCGGTGGGCTTGGGGACAGCAAAACGGACGTGTGACGTGCGTCGCCGGATCGGGACACGAGGGAGAGGCGATGGCAAACAAGTTGGAGCAGGAGGTGATCGATGCGGCCCGCGCCGGCATTGGTGTCGGTCGCCCAGGGGTGGACTGGTTCAATCACCAGGCCGACCGCAAACGGTTGGCCGCCGCGTTTGAGGCGCTCGACGCGCGGTTCAATTCTCGAAAGTGGCGCTCAGCGGAGCATCGAGGAACGTCGTCGCGTCACCTCGACGAGCAGAGTCGGTGCAACGACATGGAGTGCACCCATTCGTCTCACGTGTGGTGCCTCAAGTGTCTCGGGACGGGTTGCGTATGCGCAGACTGCGGCACCTACTCCGACTGCGAGCACGTGCGTGCCGGAGGTCGTAGGGTTCAATGCCCGGTATGTTACCCGGTGCCGGCTACCACAGAACGCTGAGCGCGCGCCGTAACTTCCGGTTCACACAATTCTCGGTAGTGAACCGAGCCAGCGCCCGTTGCCCGCCGCCTGGGTGTCGAGTAGTCTTTCGTGCCGCCAGCGCTCCTTGAAAACTCCCGCGTCGTGGTCCGCTCCGTGACGATAGCGTCCACGCTCCCCTCGCTTGCGAGGACGTCTGAGATTTTCAGGCATTTTCAAACCCGCGCGTGCGCGGATGGACCGCATGCGCTCGCTCTCCCGCTGGATGGACTGCGTCGTACCCGCGCGTGCGCGGATGGACCGACGAAGATCGGCTCCGTGTTGCCCTGCCGCGTGCCCGCGCGTGCGCGGATGGTCCGCGACGGCCCGGAGATGCGCCGCTCATGGTCCGGTCGTGCCCGCGCGTGTGCGCGGATGGACCGGCACGCATGGCGGGCCAGTGCGGCACGTGCGTGGTCGTGCCCGCGCGTGCGCGGATGGACCGCGCCCCAGCTCAACCGCGCGAGGCTCCCCTCACGTCGTGCCCGCGCGTGCGCGGATGGACCGGCAACGTTGCCGCCGACCCAATGAGTGGGAAGTCGTGCCCGCGCGTGCGCGGATGGACCCCGCGCCGGTACATTCACCTGTTCGACCTCGCCGTCGTTCCAGCGTGCGCGGATGGGCTGCAGACGATCACGAGCAAGTTCTCGATCGACTGTTCGTGGCCGCGCTGGCGCCGATGGATCGATCAAGGCCGGTGGTGTGAACGGCCACGTCGACGTCGTACCCGCGCGTGCGCGGATGGACCGTACGCCGCGCAGTCGCTCGATCTCGTGCTCCTCGTCGTACCCGCGCGTGCGTGGATGGCCTGTGTTCGAGAGCTACCAAGACTCGACCCGCACCGTCGCACCGTCGTGCCCGCGCCCGCGCGGATGTCGCTACCGATTCTCACCATTCTCGGTAGCAAACAGGACCAGCGTAGCGCCCGCCGCCTGGTTCAGCTTCGTCGTCCCCGCGCGTGCGCGGATGGACCGAAACTGGCGCCGACCTGACGTGGGATGCGGAAGTCGTCCCCGGGCGTGCGCGGATGAACCGGAGGAGGAGCGAAAGCGCTTCCTGTGTCAGATCGTCGCTCCCGCGCGTGCGCGGATGGAGCTGGGCAATGCGACACCGGGTTCGGACTGTCTGTCGTTCTGCCAGGCGCGTGCGCGGATGGACCGTTGCCGCCACAGCGCAGAGCTGATGCGACACGTCGCTCCCGCGCGTGTGCGCGGATGGGCCGGGCCTTTGGCCAGACCGGGTAGTATTGACGGGTGTCGTAGCCTGCGCGTGCGCGGATGAACCGAGGCCCGTCGGGCCGTAGATGGCGAGATCTGCGTTCGCTCCCGCGCGTGCGCGGATGGACCCAACCCGGAGAGCTGGCAGGAACGGCGAGACCGGAGACGCCTACCTCGCTCTACAAGGTCTCGCCGAAGTAGTCGGCCGCTGCCATGGACTTCTGTCTTACAACGTGTCATACATAAACGATGCTGAGCCGTGCACAGCTTCGTAGCAACCTGCACGATGGGCTGAAGAAGGTGCAGCTGCAGAGTATGGGCGAAGCAAAAGTACAGAAAGCTGCCACGCGGATCGCCGCCGTCTTGGACGAGATGGGGATCCCGTATGCGCTTGTCGGCGGTCTCGCGGTCATGGCTCACGGGCACCTGCGTTCCACGACGGACGTGGACCTGCTCATGACGGCAGAAGGACTGAAGCGGTTCAAGGAGCGCTGGCTCGGACTGGGCTGGGTCGACGTGTTCAATGGCTCCAAGAACATGCGGGATGCCGTGAACAACGTGAAGGTGGAGATCCTTCTGACTGGCGACTACCCCGGTGATGGGCTGCCCAAGCCCGTGGCGTTCCCGGATCCGGCACGCGTGAGCATCAACCTCGGCGGCATCGCCACGCTGGACCTGCCGACGCTGATCGAGCTGAAGCTCGCCAGCGCGATGACCGCACCGGATCGACTAGGCGACTACGCGGACGTCATCAGCCTGATCCGCGCGAACAGGCTTCCTCGCTCGTTCGACAAAAAGATCAACCGCTGGGTGCGCAAGGCCTTTGCCGAAATGTGGCAGCGCGCATCGTACAAGTCGGGCGACGACGACTGACGGGGTGCGACGTCGTACGACTCACCGTTTCACTTCCGATTCCGGACGTGCCCGCGCGTGCGCGGATGAACCGCTGGTGATGCCGAAGGAGCACACGATCCGGACGTGCCCGCGCGTGCGCGGATGAACCGATACTGTCTACCGCCGCGTTGCCGCGTTGGCGCTGCCCGGTGTCGTGCCCGCGCATGCGCGGATGGACCGGGCACGTATGGATTCTCTGAAGAAGTGACGTCCGTCGTGACCGCGCGTGCGCGGATGGCCAGGATTGGCGCAGTTGCTTCCGAGAAGCTCCCTTCTCGGAAAAGGACGGCGCCGCCGTTGCCCGCCGCTTGCGGCCAGCACCGCGACCTTCCGGCCCGCGTCAACTATATTGATCGCTCGGCGCCTTCTATCCACGTCCAACCGAGCCGCGTCACCCGGTACCCTTCCTCGTTCAGATCCAGGTAGCCGGTGCGCGCTAGAGTCTGTACCACGCGCCAAATGTCGGCGGACGCGGTCCCGGGCTGGACGCGGTCGCGTAGCTCGCGCACCGTGAAACGCCGCGTGGGGCCGATCTTCTCCAAGGCCTCGCGTACGTGAGTGCGTGCTTCCTCGGACGTATTGCCGTAACGGCGTCCGGACTTCCCCTGCGTCGGTACGCGTCGACGACTTTGGCGTGAGCGATGGCCCCGCCGGCTGGCGCGTTTGAATGCCACGGGTCGAGATTACCAGGGTCCTGAGCGCGTTGCTTTCCGATTCTCTCCCTTCTCGGAAGCTACCGTGAGCGGCGACTCAGGCGCGCCATTCGCCCGCGCACGCCGCCTAGCTGGCGCTTTAGCCACTCGACGTAGTCGGCCAGCGCTCCGGCCTCTATCCAGGTCAAGGTCACGGCGGGCCGCCGACCGCGCTCGCCCGGTTGTTTCGGCACGTTCGCCTCGCGTACCTTTTCCAGCGCCCGGTCTAGTGTGTTCCTCACGACTCCTCCGCGATCTTGCGCTACCGCCGACGGGCTTTACCACTGCGGCTTCTTCGTTCGTTTGGTGGCCATCAGGCCTCGCCTCAGACCATTTCCCAGGCGCGGAGACCTAGCTTCTCCACCAGTCTGGCGACACGAGCCCCCACCCGATGCCATGCAGCGCGCAGACGCGGCTCACGCGCCCACGCTTCCGAGAACAGATCCTCCGGGCCACCAGCGGACGCGTCGATCGTGAGGACGAGTTCGCTCACCGCCTCCACCTGCGGGAGCGTCAGGCGTACCGACACCGGGAACCTGCCAGCTCGCAACGCAGCCGTCAGCGCGTGCTCGGCGCTCTGAACGGCGGCGGTCTGTTGCGCCTTGGGAAAGAGGTCGTGCGGGAAGTACTTGAACGACTCGACGACCTGGCGGAGTTCGTCTCGTGGAAACGTGATCTCGGCGCCTCGGCCTGCACCGCGCATGTCGCCGCTTCGAGCCTGCGTGTGTGGGCTCACCTCGATGTCGATCGAGGCCACGTCTGGGTCTCCCAACACGACGATCTTCGCGGTTCCATAGATGCTCGCGCTCGCTACAGCCTCGATCCCTGCACGGGCAAAGTCGTCGAACTTACAGCCAAGCTGCCCGGCCTTGTTGGCCACCCTGTAGATCGGGCTGCTGCTGCGCCGCCCTTTCCTCGCCGGTTTGTGGAGCGTCGCCTTGACGTGCGTCAGGCGGTGGCCACCCTCGCCCGTGGCGTGGATCGTTGCACCACCTGCAGCGATGGCGGCACTGAACGCAGCCGTGGCGGCGTCGTCCCAGTACAGGAACCGACTACCGTAGCTCCGGCCCGCGTCGCTCGTGACCTTGTAGCTCTCCATGGCGATTTGCCCTTACAGCCCGTGCTCGATTCCCAGTCCGAGACGCTTGCAGCGCTCGTGGGCCTCGCGCACCTTTTCCTCGACGCGTCTCTGGCCTGACGGCGATACGAACACGCTACCCAGGTACCTGTCCTCCTCGCGAACGGCGAAGCGGTAGGCTTCGAGCGCCTTCTTCTGTTCGGGTGTCATGCGCTTGCGCACTTCCGGCTTCGGCGCCCACGGATCGCGCGCGTTGCCACTGCGGCGCCTGTCGCCGCTGCGTCCGTCCAGGGACACGTACGCGCTCTGCCCTTGCGGAATCAGCTGTTTCGTCCTGGATCGTGGCGATCCGTAGTGCGAAACCTGTCTCGCTGTCGCCTTCACCAGCTGGTGCTGCAGGGCCGGCACCAAGGCCTCGCGCTCCGCGCGCGACTTCGCCGCCTCCACCTTGGAAAGGACCCCCGCGTCCTTGGCGATCAACCGCATGCTGTGCACGTCCGGAATGAACACGTCCTTGCCGCCGGCCCAGCTTCGAACCGCCCCCTCAAGCGCGCTGCGCTTGTAGCCAAGCTCGCGCTCCTCCTGCTTGCGGGCGATCTCCTTGGCGTTCCTCGTCTCGTGCAGATCTCCTCTGTCTGTCAGCCACGCTCCGTACAGGTACTTTCGTTCGCGCTCACCAGACGTGTAGACGATGGCCGTCGTGTCTCGCCCGTCTGCCTCTTCGCGTGCCGCGTCGACGGCGTCGCTTTCCTTGGCGAAATCCACCGCGTCGACGCCGATGTCCAGGATGAAGTACGTTCGAGCCATCGCTGCACCCTCTCCTCAACGACCGAAGATTTCTGACTCTACGGCCGCAAGCCACTTGTTCATTTCGTCCACGATGGTCCGACCATCTGCCGTGAGGACGTACCACGGCACGGGCGTGTTACCGCCGCTAGGCCGGAGCAGACCGCGCGCAACGAGCCCTGGCTCCTTGCGCGCCTCGATGTGCCCGTTCACCGAGGCGTCGGTGAGTACGCGCTTCTCCTTGTCCGTGAGCTTGCCGGACGTCGGCTGGTACGGCTGCGATGTCGGGTGGAGCGCGAGGAACGCTTCGTCCTTACGGCTGCGACTTTGCCCGTGTCGCGCGCGAGACCGGCCGCTGCGTCGATCATCAAAGGCGTTACCCAGCCGCTCGAACTTTGTACCGCCCGCCAGTTCCGAGTCGGTCACCCACACGCGCCGGTCGACGCCTCGGCGCGGCTTCGGGCCAAGCGCCTCGACCTCCGACCCGAACGACATCTGTCGGGCAACGCGCCATCGCGTTCCCGGCGGCCATTCCAGCACCTGGATGCGCCCGATGAATTCGTCTCCTGGCCGAATGACGCTCATTGGCCGAACTCCCTCGCCAGCATCGAGAACGCCGCGTTGATCTGCTTGGACGCCTTCACAGCGTCCTCGTACTTCATCCCCGTCGTAGCGATGCGATCGGGATGGTTGGCCATGACCTTGGTCCGGTAGGCCTTCACCACGTCAGGCCAGGTAGCGCGCTGGCCGAGGCCCAAGATCTGGCGCGGCGACCTCTCCTGATCCGAGATGACGCGCTGCGCCTCCTCGAACCCCATCCTCTCGAAGAACGCAGCGTTCCACTCCTCGGGACTACCGTAGCCCTCGACCGCCGGATCGAAGCGCTTGTAGCCCGCGATGAGATCCTTGAACGTCTTGCGCGGCTTCTTCATCGCCTCGGGCCCAGCGCCGCCTCGAACGGCTGCTGTTTGCCAGGCAAGCCCAGCGCTGTCAGATGCTTGCACTTTCGGTGACGGATCCACCCGGGACACGAACACGACCACCACCGGCCCGACTTGGACTGCGCGACCGTGTAGATCGCGTTCGACGACTGGCTCTTGATCTCGAAGCGGTTCGTGTACTGCGAGTTGTCCGGGAGGATCGCCGACCCGGGCGGACGATGGATGACCATCCCCGTTTCGGCGTTGCCGGAGCGGCGACGGTCCCCGTGAAACGGGTGAACGTTGGACGCACGCGCGGAAGGATTCCCGCGCCTGAGCATGCCCTCGTTGTGCCATCGGGCGCTGCCGTCGCGCTCCACCACCTCGTACCGGCGACGGCCGTCCGGACGGCGCTGAATGCGTGCGATCCGGCCACGGAGCGGATGGAGCGGAGCTTCGCACTTACAGCGCTTGCACTCGTACTCCCTGGGCTCGGGGCTACCCGGGTTCCACACGCAACCGCTCGCGCACGTGCCGGCGCAGGCCGCGTGCCCACAGCCACGCAATTCCACGTGCTCACCCACCGCGAACTTGGCGGGCGAGCTTCCTCTACGCGAGGAACGCGAACTGCGACGAGACTTTCGGCTGGCCATCTGTGTCACCGCTCTGTTCGTTTCTTCGCAGCCTCAATCAGAGGGCGCATCTCCTGCATCGCGATCTCGTACTGATCGAAGTCGCCCATCCCGTAGGGTCGTGACATCGCGTAGGCCTTGGACTCCATCGCCTGCAGTCGCTTCGTCTCCGCCTTGCTGAAGCCCGGCTTGCCCTTGTCGTCGGTGTAACTGTCGACCGGCGTGTCCGGGTGGAAGCCCATGCCGCAGCGCGCGACCATCTCCTTCACGAAGACTCGGTACAGAGCCCCGCCCGGGCTGTCCGCGCGACGGGCGTCGCCCGAACGCGGTCGCATGGACGCCCTCTGGTCAGCGAGCCACTTGGCGCGCGCTGCAGGCGTCTGCGCGCGCTTCACGGCCGCGAGGTACTCGGGTGACGAGGACGCCTCCATCACCGCGCGCAGGAGCATCGGGTTGCTGGGCTCCGCACCATGGAAACTGATGGGCCTTGCCACGCTGCTCAGCTTCTCGTCGATCTCGTCGACGGCCGCCTTTGCGTTGCCCACGACCTCCGGCTCCGACCTCCCGTGGGCGTACACGATGACGCACGACTCCCCGTTCGGGGCCAGCGTCCGGATGGCGGCTTGCCACATGCCCGCTTTGCCGGCCTCCGACGTACGTCCAAGGGTGATCTCTCGCCCGGCGTACTTCATCTTCTTCGTGCGTCCGTGCCATGCGCGGCCCGGATACGAGCGCTGGATGCGCCCCATGACCTGGTGGTGGTGCTCACGCGAAGGAGCGTTGCCGGACCGCTGCGCGCCGAGGGTCCCGTCCAGACCGCCGTAGCTCGCGATCTGCCCCAGCGACGCGCTATCCACCTGTTCGATGAGGCGGCGGATCTGCACGGCCATCCGGCCAGCGAGTGCGTCGGCGGCCGCTCCACCGCCGTGTCCATTCCGATCCATCCCCCGCAACGTGCTGTTCATGCTCTTGAGCGCCCGAAGATCGACGCCGGCATCCTTCGCTATCGGTGCCAAGTACTGTGGCATCGACTCCAAGAGGGGGTACATCGACCACTCTTCCAGCTCTCGCGCCATGGCCGCGCGGGCAGCATCCACGTCGCGCTTGGACAGGGTCGGATTCATCGCAGCCTCGACCCATACTACACGTACACCAACCGCCCCGTCCACATTGCGGCCGGGTCCTGCATGGCCTCCGATCGTGCAACGTTCATGAAGCGCCCCGCAGAAGACCTGGGCGCGCTCTCCGCGCTCCTGCAGGACGTCCGCACCGAGAACGTCCGCGGCGCGCGGAGCAAGTGGGGCGACTGCGAGCTGGTCAGCGACGAATTCCTCTCGGAGGCTCGCAGGCGCCGCCTCGCCTCCCCGCGCGACTCGTTCATCGTGCTTGGGTACCGCGCGTACGATCCGGAGTTTGCCCAGCGGCGCCGCATCGAGAACAACCAGGGCGAGCACCAGTGGGCCGTCATCGGCGGCACCATCTACGACGGCACGAGCGATCAGTTCAGCGATTCGGCGATCACCATCACGCCCGTAGGCGACCCGCGCTACCGAGAGAAACTGCGACAGAAGACAACCCCGCAGTTTTGGATGAGTCTCCAGGCTGCTGTGGACCTCTGGGATGCGCGGAAGAAGCTCAGTCGTTCTTTCAGGACGACGGCGCGCGTTTGACGAACCACGGTGTCCGCTAGTCCGTGCAGAGACAGTCGCCCAAGTCGTCGTCTAGGGCGCCATCGATGCGGACCAGCGGTAGCCGGCGGGCCTCGTCCACAATCGCCGCGTACGGCTTCGCAGTGCGACGGAAGGGCTCCAAGCTGGCCTCCTCCTTGGCGAGCCACCAGGCGGCCAGCTGGGGGCTGTCCTGAGCGATCCGGACCTTCTTGGCGTGCGACTTGAGGAAGCACAGGTCGCAGTTTCCTTCCCAGGTCCGGAGCTGCAGATCGAACGCCTGCTCCTTCCAGAAGCCCAGGACGTCCTCCTCCTCGACCCCCGCCTTCCACAGCGGCATCACGGTCGTCCAGCGCTCCTTGGCCTGCTCGTTCAGGCCGTTCATGCGGGCCACGCGGCGGGGCTCGTCGGCCCGCAAGCCCACGACCATCGACCAGTGCTGGTAGCCGCGGTCCTTCATCCACTCCCGCATCACGCGGACCTTCAGCTCCTGCGTGCAGATGCGCATGATGGGGTTCGGGAGGCGCTCCCGGTGAGCAATCAGCATGTCGAACGGCCCGCCGTCCCGGTTGGCCCGCTCGTAGTCGACCTCCTCGTACCGAGCCTTCCGCTCCTCGTCGCCCGGGCGGTACTCCACCCAGTGCACCTGGATGCCCCAGCCCGTCTCGCACGCGTGCACGAACTCCAGCGTCTCCGGCCGCTCCTTGCCCGTGTTCGCGAAGAGCACGTGCACGTCCGGCGCGAGCCCGCGATCGAGGATCTGCCGAAGCAGGAACGCCGAGGTCCGGCCGCCCGAGAAGCTGATGACCGCCGGGCCCTCGACGATGTACGGGTCCGGCATCGGCTCCTGGCTCGCAAAAGCCAGCTGCTGCTGCCTCATCGCTACTCGGCCACCTCGGCGACCAGGACTCCTTCGCCCTCGACGCCTTCGTCGTCCGTCGGCGGCTCGCACATGCCCCAGCGCGCGCAACCCTCCGTGGGCGCGGGCGGCAGGAGCGGGAGCTGGCGGCCGCCGTGGTCCGTGCGTGCCCACAGCACGACGTCGTCGATGGGCGCGACGCCGCCATCGCGCTTGATGATCGAACGGAAGAAGGTCGCCCGCGGGTCCTCGAACCGCCCGGGCGTCTCGCGGTTCGCGGCCACGCGTAGAGCTTCCACCTCCGCCTCCAGCGCGCGCATCTCGTCGATGCGCTCCGGTGAGTGCTCCGCCAGGAGGCGCACCTGCTCCTTGCTGGCGAAGATGCACGGGTAGCAGCCCACCCGACCGTGCCCCTGTTTGTAGAGCGGGTTCACGCTCACGCCGTGCCGGTGATGGATCGCCAGCACGTCCTCGACCGTCCACTTCAAGATCGGACGCCAGACGTAGCCGCCCCAGGACTTGTCGCCCTCGGGCTCGTCGAAGAAGAGCGGCGACTTCAGCATCTCCGCCCGTGACTTCGACTCGGCCGCGCGGACGCCCATCACGCAGACCGTCTCGATCCCTTCGCTCGCCTCGCAGCGATCGTGGTACTCGCGGAGCGGCTTCAGCTTCAGCTCGCGCGTGCACCAGCGCTGCATGCGCGCCGGGAAGCCGAACCGCTCCTTCACCTTCGCGATCATGCCGCCAGGCACACCGACCACGTCGATGGGCCCCATCTTCTCGCGCAGGTGGTCCAGGTGCTCGTACGTCGCCTTGGCTTCCCAGCCCGTGTCGGCGAACACCATCCGGAACTTCACGCCGGCCTCGCGGAGCGCAAGCCCCGCCGCCGTCGAGTCCTTGCCGCCGCTCATGCTCAGGAAGCACACGAGCGAGCCGTCGCGCACCTGCTCGGGTACTTCAATCGTAGCCACCATCAGCGTTTTCCATTCCTGCCCGTCACAGCGCGCACTCGCACGGCAAGGACAGGGTGTCGTTTGTGTCCTGAGACGAGCTGGGCGTCAACCCCTGGTACCCGCCCTCGTGCCACACGTGCAGCTGCCGCTGGCCGTGCGGATTGCACCGCATGAGCCCCGCCGACTCCGAGGTCAGGTCCGGGGCCGCGCGGCGGCTCATCACCAGCGCGCGCTCGAAGGCGTCCGGCTCGTCACGGCGCAACTCATCCCACTCCTCCAGCGTGTTGTTCGGGCAGAACGTGCACGCGCTCTTCGTCGGGACCGGCAGTCCAGCCGCTCGAATGAGCGCCACGCAGTCCTCGCGATCCAGCTGCGCGTCGCGGAGCGGATACCACGGCTGGTAGCGCCTGTTCTCCACCGGATCGTTGAACTCGTCCTTCGCGCGCGAGTCCTCGTCGAAGTCGTAGCCGATCGCCTTGACGATCTTCCGCTCCGCCGCCCACTCCTCCTGCGCCCAGGCCTGACGCTCCGTCCACCACATCGACGGCGCCGCCTTGTAGTTGTACGAGCACTTCTTCCAGCCGTAGGCGATCGACGGCAGGGACTTCGTGCGCTCGCAGCACTCCTCCAGAGTCTCCTTGTTCAGGAAGCCCTTGCGCAGCGGACCTTCTTCCCAGCGGGAAACCACCACGACCTCGGGGAAGCCGGCTACGGCCAGCCATGGGGCCATGATGTTGTCCCGGTAGTGGATCGTCGCCTTGCGCTCCGACCCGGGGTTGGCCATCACGATCGCCCAGGGACGTACGCCGTTCTCGCGCATCCACACGAGCATCGCGATCGTGTTCACGCCGCCGCCGTAGGCAGCGAGGATCTTCTGCCCGTCGAACCTCGACGGCCCGCGCTTCGAGCCGTCGAAGAGCTGCTGCTGCTTCATCACCAGCCTCCCTTCGGCGGCAGAAGCATGTTCGGGCGCGTACGGAAGGGCCGCTGCGGGCCGGCTTCGTAGTCGCCGCCCGCCGTCTGGATCGCGTGGAAGAAGTACCGGATGTTGAAGAAGTCCGGACGCACCCCGTGCGGTTCGAGCGCACCAGAGACGAGTGCGTTCGGCGTGAACCCTAGCGGCGAGAGAATGGCACCGACTTTCGCGAGCTGCTCTCCATGTGCGAGTGCCCGCTTCACGTAGCTCTCGTAGCTCGCTCGGACAGCCTCACGCAGCGACTCCAGCCGCTCGGGCGACATGCCCTGCCACCAGTCCCAATCGGACCACGCGGGCAAGCTGTCGTGCGTCCTCGGCCCGACACGACGTCGTGAACGGATCCACATCGCGGATCGCTAGCCGTCCGTCCTCGTTGAGCCCATCGCTCGATGGTACCACCGGCCTCGGACGCCGCCAAGACACGCTTCTGGGCGAGCGTCGGCCGCGTGGCCGCGAGTCTCCGCGCGGCACGTGGCGGCCTAGCCACCCGGCCCGAACGACTCCTGCAGCCACCGGGCGCCCTGGTCGAAAGCGACCAGCAGCGCCGGGCGACGGCGCAGGCTGCCTCGCGTCACTTGCTCCGCTTGTAGCCCTTCACGTGGTGAGCCTTCACGTGGACCCTCTTGCCACCGCGGCTCGTCCTCTTGTAGCCCTTCACGTGGTGACCCTTCACATGCACAGTCTTCTTGGCCATGACTTCGATCCTTTTCAGGTCCGCTTTCGCGGAACGATCCGTGATGGATCTGTATGCTACCTCAGGTGCTACCCGGATTGCCAGAACGTCAGCGCAGGGACAACGGCGGCGGCGTCTGCAGGATGTACTGCCGGCAGCCTCCCGCCGGTTCGTCCTCCTCGTTGTCCGGTTCCCACACTTCGACGCATCGCGCGCGCCCCAGACGCACCTGCTTCTCCCAGAAGCCGCGAGCCTGGCTGTTCAGGCGCACGTCCGAGGCGAGAGCGTAGCGACGCCTCTGCCACGCATAGGCGGCGCTCTGCTCCCAGAGCTGCGTAGCGATGCCGCGGCGCCACTCGCCCGAGACGTAAATCTGGGCCACCTGGTAGGTCCGCTCTCGCTTCGTCTCCTCCAACAGGATGGACCCCACCACCTTGCCAGTGGCGCCGTCGATAGCTCGGATGTTCACCTCTTCTTCGTGGAAGACGTGGCCGATCTCAGTCTCGAAACGAAGAGAAGCCCCGACGGCCGCGATGTCCCCGGAACGGCGTGAGGAACGACGACGGGCCTTCGCGGATTTCCGACTGGTACGCTTCTTCGAGGCCATGCGCCCGTAAGAGTACCACCGAACCGTGGCAGCATCGCCTACGCGAACGGTGAGGAGCTGCGGTCGGGTGGCCTCACGATCCGAGAACATGCGTTCGGACGCCAGGACTGGTAGCCTCGACGGCATGCACCCCGTGCTTCTGTTGGGCGCCATCGCCCTTCTGCTATCCGCCACGCGACGACGTGACGCTGGCGCCCTCGCTGCGACGGGCGCGCTCACGCTTCCAGGGTACGACTGGCCCATCGAGGCCGGCCCTTCGGGCGCCAGCTGGACCTTCGATCCAAGGGACATCGACGTGTCGTCCGGCGAGCCCATCGTGCGAACGGCCAACGGCTACTGGGTCTGGGGTCGAGGGTGCACGCAGCCAGGTGGCGGCATCGCCCCAGCCTGGGGCTTCGTGCGTGCACGCGCGGCTAGTCCGATGCAGGCCGTAACCGGCGGCGGAGGCGCCAGCTACGAAAGCATCCTCAACAGCCAGACCGACACGGTCACGATTGGGACGCCGTCGCATCCAGAACTGACCAACGCACAACTGTCGGCTCCACTCCTCGATGCGTCCATCATCACGCGATGCGGCGCGCCCGACGACATGAAGGTCAAGATCCAGGTGGCCGTCAAGATGGGCCACGCCATCGGCGTCACGGTGACGACCACCCCGCCGAACCGCGCCGTCGCCGCGTGCATCGACCAAACTGTGCGCCGTCTACAGTGGCCCGCGAGCCCGAAGACGGACTTCGTAACGACCACGTTCTAGCGGTTCACCGCCTACCCACGGCACCGGAAGGCCTACCGATTCCAGCCATTCTCGGAAGCGACCGGCGACGCTCGTGTGTGTTGCGTTTATGTACGACACGGTGTATAACAACCGCACTAGCGAGGAGCGAGAGATGCCCTCATGCGCGCCTGAGTTGGGCCCCGATGAGGCTGACGAGTACAGCGCCATGAAGGCGGTGGAGAACGCTAAGGTGCCTGCGCGCCTCGTGAAAGGACGACCATGAAGGGCGAGTGGCATGAGGTGGAGTGGGGTGAGTGCGACGTGTGCCACAACGCGGAGCCGACACTGGGCGGGTCAGCGGTGTTTCAGGACGAGATCCCCGTCATGAATGACGATGACGGCTGGATCTGTCAGTCCTGCCACGAGGCCAAAGTAACGAGCGCGGCCTAACGGGCCTGCGCGCGAAGGGAGACGAGGTGACGGCGCTGGAGAGATTGCGGGCAAAGGAGGCCACCGTGGACGACTTGCGGGAGCTACTCCCGAAGCTGCTGGCGGTGTACGACGGAGCCGTGCGTCTCGTCGCGGTCCGAGTGGCGGGGTGTCTCTGTTGCAACCCCGAGGCGTGCGACGCGTGTCCGCCGTGTCCGAGGTGTGAGACGGAGACCGCGATCAGAACGATGAGCGCGCCGTGAGCGTGCGCGCCAACTAGGAGGACATGATGACGACCGCCTGATGAGCGACGACTGCCGATGCGTGCAGCGAGCCAGCGCTGGGGCTTGCCGCGGTCCTTGCGGTATTGCTTGATGGTCTCCCCCAAGCGGCGAAGGAAGATGCCGAAGTCGCGTTCTACTTCGTGGCTCGGGGCACGACGCATAAGGGATTGCTTCGCTCCACAGAGCAGTCTTTTCGACTCTTGAGGGGTCGCGTCGAAATCGACCGCCGCTGTGCGTCGTGATGCTCCAACAGCGGGCGCAGCCCCGCCAAGTTTCTGGCGCGCTGTCGCTCGTGTCAGCCGCAGCCAGCGCTGGCGACACCGGGGTATCGACGGGGGCTGGTACTGTCGTCCTTCGGCGCAACGACTCCACTGAAACGTGCTCGGTCATGTGGAACGGCAAGGCGCTCTTCGCATGGGCCTGCCCCGCGGAGAATGACCCGGACCTAGTCACCCACGCCGCAAGGCCGACCGGCGGCTACTCGGAAATCCTGGTTGTTCAGGAACTTCCGATGGGAAACGCCTGCCACGGAACCTCGTTCTTGCTCTTCGGCGTGGACAGCACCGTCCAATTCATCGGCGAGATCCCCTACTGCGGCGGACCTGATCCTGTCATCTCGGCAACCCCCCGCCAAGTTTCTGGCGCGCCCGATCAGAACGTCGAGGCCCGGCGCATGAGGCCGCTGGTGCGGGACCGCCAGTCGCCGGATTCCCTCGGACCGCCCGCGAGGATGAGGCGCCCAAGAGGCGTCACGTGGGCGGCGGTCCACTTGCCGCCGGCCCCTACCGCGAGGTTCACAAGGCCGGCACTTTCGAGCTTTCGCGCGTGGACCGGGTCCTTCCCGATCAGGAACCGACGCCAGCCGACCTGGCATTCGCCGGAGCACTTGGGGTCGGGACACATGCCGGCGACGCTCGCCAGAAAAGCCCGCTGGTGCCCAGTGAGCTGAAGTTGAGGCAGCTCGTAGCGCAGGAAGTGGACGGCCTCACGTAGCTCGCCGATGGCCCCCTCCCCGCGGGGAGTGCGGGCTGCCAGGTCGCCCTTGTCGGACGCGTTGAGGGTGCTCTGCGCCGCGTAGAAGAGGCGGAGCACCTTCATGCGCTGGCGGGTCCCTCCAAGCATCGGCTTGGCTCCGAGTACAGCACCTCGGCGCGCCGATGGAAAGCCAGACCAGCGAACCACGCTACGCGGTCGTCAGCCGCGTGCCGCAGATTTCGACGAGCTGCCGCAGGAAAGGCGACGTTCGGCGCTTTTCATCGGCACGGCCTCACTCGACGCGTCACCCGATCTGTCTAGCGCTCACCGTTGCCCGCCGCGGGCGGGTCGAGTAGTCTGTTGTGTCGCCTGGCTCCTTGAAAACTCCCGCGTCGTGGCCGCTTCTGACGATAGCGCCCACGCTCCCCTCGCTTGCGAGGACGTCTGGAGACTTCCGGCCACTTTTCCCGGGAAAGATGAGTAGTTTCGAAGTGTCGTGCCCGCGCGTGCGCGGATGGACCGGCGACGCCCTCTCCTTCTACGGACCACTGGTCGTCGTGCCCGCGCGTGCGCGGATGGACCGCTGGTCAGCCTCCCTCCGGTTCAGCGATTCACAGTCGTGCCCGCGCGTGCGCGGATGGACCGGGTCTTCCGCGCATCGGAGCGGGCGGGACCGCGTCGTGCCCGCGCGTGCGCGGATGGACCGACTCGACCCTCCGAAAGTCAACCTTAAGCAGCGTCGTGCCCGCGCGTGCGCGGATGGACCGTGTGCCGCTCAAGCCGATTCGCCAAACGTCGCAGTCGTGCCCGCGCGTGCGCGGATGGACCGAACCGACGCCTGCCCCCGAGGCTCGGCTGGCGCGTCGTGCCCGCGCGTGCGCGGATTGACCGGCCTTCGTCCACTAGAGCACCGCCGCCGTGATGTCGTGCCCGTGCATGCGCGGATGTTCTGCGAGTCATCATGTCGAGTCGTGCCCGCGTGAGCGCGGATGAACCGCACCTCAACGGCGCTGCCCAGAAGCCCCCCGACGTCGTACCCGCGCGTGCGCGGATGAACCAGTGAGCGCGTACACCGTCCAGCACGAGTTCGAGGTCGTACCCGCGCGTGCGCGGATGTACCGGGCGAGCCTCCCGAACGATTCTGGAGCAGGCGTGTCGTGCCCGCGCGTGCGCGGATGTCACTTCCGGTTCCGAACATTCTCGGAACCGATGACGCGGTGCCGCCGGTTTGCCAGATCACAGGACATGTGAGATATTTTGGCCATGCCGCTCGTGTGGGCCGCCATTGGCGCGATCGTGACAGCGTACTTCAGCGAAAGGTGGGGCGCGCGGATCGTACGTGACGCCCTCCTGGCCAGCTTCATCCCGATGGCTCGCGATCCCGTCTTGGCCCAGGCCTACGCACAGTCCATCGGCATCAGCGCCGACCCTCAGGCGATGGACATGTACCGCCGCTTGCTCGACGAGGTGCGTGCTGGGATGACCGCAGGGCGCATCTCGTTCAACGCACGCGGGGACGGCAACTCGGATGGCTTCACAGTGCCTCTCTTGCCGCCCCATCCGACTGCCGCAGCGGCAGGACAGGTCGACATTTCGACCGGTGAGCCCATCGTCCGAACGCGTGACGGCTACTGGGTCTATGGCCGCGGATGCACGCAGCCAGGTGGCGGCATTGCCCCGGCCTGGGGCTTCGTGCCAACTTGAGCTGAAGGCACTGGTTCGCGCTCAGGCCCGCTCCGCGATGATCTTGTAGGCCTCGATGTGCGCGAGCGCTACGATCTCTAGTTGCCGCTCGGCCGCTGTGTATGGACGCGGATCCTTGCGCCGCTCTTCGATCCACTGCATCGACGCCAACGACAGGTGCGCCGTGAGCGTGATGTAGCCACGGTCGCGATAAACGCGCTCCATGATTTCCTTCGTGACAGGTGTCATGCGGCCTCCGAGCCGGACTCGATGAAACGCTTGCTCTCCGCCGTCGGGCCGCTCGACACCACCGTCACCGGGACCTTCAGGGCCTCGCCGAGACGCTTGGCGTGCCTAAGCGCGCCGTCCTCGCCGTCCACCGTCACCCGGTTGCAGAGCGCCTTCGAGCCCTTCAGGATGCGTCCTAGCTCCTCCTGGTACGCGAGGTCCGGCTTCTTGGACGGCTCGATGATCTGCGCGACCCTCCCGTCCGCGGCCTGATGCCCCCAGCAAACCGGTACGGACTGGATGTCGTGCAGTTTGTCCAGGTGTGTCAACGCCAGCCCGTCGCAGCCGCCCACCACGTCCAGCGCGTACCGCGCCAGCACCATATCGAACGCGCCCGAGCGGAAGCTCCCCTGCCACGCGTGACGCTTGTTGTGGTCGTCCTTCGAAAACTCATCGAACTCCGGGGCCTCGCTGGGGAACGGCCCCGCGCCGTGGCGCGTGTGGTACACGCGCAAGACACCAAGTCGCTTCACAGATCCCAAGTGCTCGCGCCCGAGCAGCTCCATCGCGTTGCCGAACGTGCAGTCGCTCCAGGTCGTGTGCGGATGGAAGCCATAGTTCTCGTCGAGCAGCACGCCCTGCGCGCCCTCGAAGATGACGTGCCCAAGCTTCCCTTGCGCCCTCTGGCTGTTCAGCCAGACCGCGCTCCTCACCTCGCCGTTCTCCACTTTCCTGGCAAAAGCCAGGTAGGCCTCCACCGTCTGGTCGACGACCTTCGGGTCGGAAAGGATGCCCTGCTCGATGAGAACCTGGGCGTTGGTCGGATCGAGCGGCAAATCCGCCAGCTGGGCGCGCTTGCGCTCCTGGCACTGCTTCAGCCGCGTCCGAACCATGTCCGTGCCCACAAGCATCCACGCGCGAATGAGATCCTGGCCGCCGCCATCCGCATCCATGCGCGTTTCGCCGATGCCCATCCCGCAGCTCCCGTGCACGCTGCCCGACAAGAAGCTCCGCGACAGCTCCCGAAGCCGGTTGGCCGCCACATGGAACGGTGTCGTCACGATCGCGTCCGCCTCCATCACCAGGAGCGACAGTGGATCGATCACGCCCACCTCTTCCAGGTGCTTCGCCTCACTCAGCGCGAAGATCGGGTTGATCAGCATGTGGCGAGAGAGCAGCGTCCGCGTCCCCGCAAACGTGCCGGAGCCCCACTGAGAGAAGCAATGGTGTCTGCCATCCGGCGTCACGACGTTGTGGCCAGCCTGACTGCCACCGTTGAACCGGACGACGAGCTTCGCGTCGTGCCGCCGGGTCAACGCGTCGACGATCGTGCCCTTGCCCTCGTCACCGAAGCCAAGACCCGCCACGATGGTAACGTCGGTCATCGATACCCCGTCCCATGGCAGCTGGCGCAGTGGCCGGCGACCGCATGCATCCGCCCGGGTTTGGCTCCCGTCGCCTTGCAAAAGATGTCGAGCGGCAGCTTGCGGACTCCTTGCTCGATGTTGGACAGGTGGTTGCTGCTGATCCCAAGCAGCTTCGCGAACGCGATGCCGGTCATGCCGTAGTTCTCGCGCCACCGCCGCACCTCGGCGCCAACACGACGCATCGCAGCCCTTTCGCGACGGATGGCCTTCGGCGACGTCTCGTAGTTGTAGGCGAAGGCGCTCACGGGCTGGCCTCGATCCACTCCCCGGCAAACCACACGTGCGCTCCGAGGTATGAGGGCGCCACGTGCGCCGTCAGCCACACGCCGTTCGTCGAGAGCTGGAACTTCAGCCCGTCGAACGACATGAGATCGGAACGCACCGACAGCACGCACGGCTTCGACCGACGCCTGGCTACCAGGATCGCCGTATCGATGCTGTCCGACAGGTGCACGTCGTGACGTGCCATGGGCTTCAACCCGTCGGCGCGGATGACGCCCAGGAGATCCATGGACGTCCCGTGGTAGAGCTTCGCAGGCGGGACCTTCTCCTCGTAGCCAAGCTCCACGTCCACCGAGTGCCCCTGCGATGCGCGGATCCGCGTCCTGTTCTCGTTGAACTCGAAGCGCTTCTTCTCGTTCTTGGCGACCAGCTCTTCCAACTGTTCGCCCGTGAGCTTCATCGCCGGCAAGAGCACAGCAACATCCACCCAGCCGGCAGCGTCCAGCGCGATGCCGACGCTTCCGGGATCGTGACGGAGCACGAGACTCAGGTGCTTGCTTCGACGTACCAGCGGATCCTTGCTCATGTCACACGCTCCTCGGGGCCATCGGCGACGGTTTTCACGGACGCCACGAACTCGTACCGCTCCCACCCATGCCCGTTGCATGGCCCTCTGCACTCCGAGCACCACACGCCCGCGCTCATCGTACCGGCTCCGACGAGCTTGTACGTGCCCTCGCCGCGCGCCTCCCTTGGATGCGTCTCGTTGGGCCCTACGTGCGCCCGCCGCGGTTCCCCGCAGATGCGGCAGGCCTCGGTCGGATCGCTCACGTCGTCACCATTCCTTGTCGCAGTGCGCGCACCGCACCCAACCCGTCCCACCGTAGTCGGTGCCGCGCTTCATCTTTCCGTCCGGGTGCGGGCAACCATCCTGCACCGCCTCGATGAGCGCGTGACAGACACGCTTCTCTGCCTCCAGCCCGCGCGCATGGTCTCCAAGCCGCTTCAGCTCGGCTGGGATCTGGTCGAACGGTACAGGGAACGCCACTTGCGGGATCGCCATCGTCATCTCCATCGTCAACGACGAACTCCAGCCTCAAGCTGACGTTGCATGCGCTCTATGTCCATCTGCAACTCGAAGCGCCTCGCGAGAAGCTCCTCGCGCTGGGCGAGCGTCTCGCGGAGTTCACGCCGCGAGTCACGCAGGTCGCACACTGGCGCGCACAGCTCGTCGATAGGTGGAAGCCGCGCTCCGGCCTCCGCCGGGGAACTGGACCTCCCAGTGGCGCCATCGGGCTCCCCGTCGCACGCGACGACGGTCGCAGCAAGCACCAGCAGAACGAGCACGTTGCGCACGGCATTCACCATCACGACGCTGTCGTCCTTCACCCGAGCACCTCGTAGCCCTCAACCCACGCGCCCGATCCGGCCATGTTGACCAGCGCATTTCGCGCGGCATCCGCTGCAGGCCAGTACCCCATGCTATCGGTTGTCCATGGGCCGATGACGTGAACGCCGTTCGCCATCTTGCGAAGGAGCCACTCGCCACCATCCGTGGTCATGTAGACCCCCAGCGGAGTGAAAAAGCGAGGGGCCCTTTCTTTGGTCATGTGCTCGACATCAACGCACGGATGCGCCGCTCGCACTCCAGGCCGCCCGCCCTCTTCGCGTACTCGTCGGACGTCGGCTGGTACTCCCGCGGGCCAGTGACGTCCTGCGCGTAGATGGCGCACACGTGGGCGGCTTCGGCGAGCGTCTCGCGACGTACACGCGCGGACAGGTTGGCGCGATACGCCTGTCGTGCGACCGGATCGCTCATCACCACGGCGTCCGTGCACTCCCCGCACGTCATGGGCGTCCCCCCGTGCGTGCACCTCTCTTCGTTCGGCATCCCTCCGTCCTGCATGACCTGCCTCCTTACGATCGCCTTCGCTTCTTGTCCTCGGCCTCAGCCATGCGACGCGCAGCCCGATTCATTCCATGTCGTGGACCATAGGCGTCCGCGATGGATGCGCTCATGGCGTTCTCTACGACGTTGCGCGGCGCCCCACCATGAACAGCCAGCGCAAGCCCCGTCTTGATGAGAAAACCAGACACGGTCCCGCTGAAGGTAACGGCATCGAGACCCGCGCGAGCCTTCGCCGCGTCGACTACGCGAGACAGCTCGATGTCGAGGTACTCTTGTAGCTCGTCGACGGTCCACTTCGCTTCGTCGATCATCCTAGACCTCGTAGGAAAGCGTCGCGCGGACCATGACGCACTTCGGCCGGTAGGTTTTCCGCCACGTCTCGCGGCTTACCCTCTTGCCCTTGCTGACCCACGACGTTTGCTGGAAGTAGTCCGTCTCCACCGTTCCGCCGGGATGCAGCAGCACCCACCCTGTCATTGTTCGCGTGGCCGTACGTGCCGTACGTTGTTTCACGGGTTGCTTCTTTCTGGCGTCGGCTTCGTTCGCCGTCCGACGCTGCCGCTGGTCGTACTCGTACTCGTGGCACCGATGGACGTAGTCCATCCACGTCTGGCCTTCAGACGATTCCTCTTCAGTCATTCTTTCTCCTTTTCCTCCGCGCGCGCATTCGCGCCCCGTATCCGGAACGGGGCCACCCCGGGAGGCGCTACCGTGCCTCGTCCGCCGCTCCCCCTACAGCCGCTCGATCTTCTCGGAGCGGCCCGCCTTCGACGGCAGCGAGCCGCCCGTGCCGACCTTCGTCATCGCCCGGTCCCTCGCGATGCCGCCCACGCTCGTCGAAGCCGCGTGCACGATCGCGTCGCTCGCTCCGACGTCCTTCAGATCCCCCGCCATGCCGTCCGCCGAGGCCGTCCCCTCCATGAGACCGATCGCGAGGCCGATGGTCTCGCAGATCGCGTTCGGATCCTCCAGCTTGATGACGTTCTGGCCCAGGTACTTCTTCCAGAAGTTCTCCAGCACAGGGTCGTCGTAGTGCGACGTCCCGCTGGGGATGATGAAGAACACCTCCCACTTCTCCTTCACCGCCGCCACGATCTCGTCGAGCGACGCATCCGCCTGCGCGCCGTCGCCGATGAGCGTCTGCAGCTCCGACTTCGTCGAGCGCGAGTAGGCCTTCTCGTCACCGATGATGAAGAGGTACCCCTTCTTGCCGCGCTTCTCGAACGCGTCGCAGCGGGTGCGGTGCGCGAAGAAGTAGAGGGCGTTCTGGTACGACTCCTCGTACGAACCGCCGCCGCCACCCTCCAGGTAGATGTGCGTGATGTTGTCGTCCATCTCGATGCCGGACTCGAACTGCCCGATCTGCAGCGGCGCATCCTCGTGGTTGTTGTAGTCCCCGATGGCGCCGAAGAGCACCGCCGGGTCCTCGATGTACCCCTTGCGGAGGACCAGCCCCATGAACTGCGGCAACTTGTCCTGCATGATCCTGGGCACGCTGTGCATGGATCCCGTCTGGTCGAACACGATCGCGACGGGCGTCGAGTTCGGGTGCTCCTTGCTGTCGCGCGCCTCGCGGATCTTGCCGTGGATGTTCAGCGAGGCATGCACGCCCGCCTTGACCTTCCCCGACCGCACAGTGGCGTCGTGAATGAACGTGGCCGTCCCGGTGGCCTTCCTGCTGGCCACTCGGCCCTTGTAGAACTCGTCACTGTAACTTGAATACCCCATGAGAAACCGTCCTCTCTTTCACACCTTGGCCGGCATCGTCAGTTCGCGGTACTCCCGTGGCCCCACGATGCGCAGCAATAGCTCGTCCAGATCCTCGTGAAGCTTGCCCGCGTCGTCGGGGCGCATCGGCTGCGCCTCGATGAGGCAGCTCCGCAAGAAGCTCTTCATCCCCACGTGCACGGTGTCTGGCGTCTCGCGGCCCTCCGCGCTCCCGCCCAGCAGCGCCACCATGCATTTTCCAAGCATGTAGATGTCCGTCTGCGGCGTCACCCGCCCCTTCGACAGCACCTCCGGCGCGTAGTACGCGCGGCGCGCCTTCGAGATCGCCTTCACCTTCCCGTCGGTCGTCTTCCAGTCGGAAACTGCGTAGCACCAGTCGACGAGCTTCGCGCCGTGCCTCTTCGGGTGCACCAGCACGTGCTCGGGCAGCACCGCCCCGTGCACGACGCCCTTCCTCTCGTGCACGTACCAGAGACACGCCAGCGCGCGCTTGAACATCCACGCGGCGTCGGCCACGTCGATCCCCGATGGAAACGCCTCCATCACCTCGGCGAGCGACACGTACCCATCCGCCAGCTGCAGGACGTTCACGCGACGGTTCGCTCCGCGCTCCTGCCGCAACAGGAACGAGTCGTGGAGCTTCGGCAGGTACCGGTAGAACTTCTCCTCCGCCTGCGCTGGCGCGTACATCGCGCGGAGCGTCTTCTGCTCGTTCTCCAAGAGATCGTTGTCCGCCGCGCTCTGCGCGATCTTGAACACGGCCCGCTGCTCGCGGCCGTCCTCGTCGGTGTAAGAGCACCGGTAGAGATCGGCCAGGTCCCCGTGGGCCAGAAGCTCCGTCACGATGTACTTGCCCTTGGGCGTCTGGATGATCTGCGGCGAGATCGCAGGCTTGGGCGGCGCCTCCACGTGCGGCGCGTTGTCGCCGTAGGTCTTGGCGTCGACCTTCGATCGCGCCTTCTGAAACCACTCCGTCACGTGACCGAAGAGCCCCGTCGCCAGCTTGAACGCCACCGGCTGATCGGCGTACTTGTCCGGGTGCACGACCCGAGCGACCTGATGGTAGGACTTCTTGAGCGCCGCGTGCAACTCCGCCACGCCGCCACCATGCAGCACGCCGAACACGTCCTCCGGGCACCGCGCTTTCGCGAGGACCGCTTGGACGGCTTCGAGGTCGCTCAGCATCGCCTACCCCAGCAGCGCTTCGACGGCTTCCACCGTCAGCGCCTCGCGGACCGCCCACGGATCGAACCCGTCCTTCATGAGGTTCTGGACGGGTGGAAAGAGCGGCGACGGCGCTTCGTCGAACCACCGCCACTCCTCGCACTTCTCGGGCTCCATCACCCGCGGCTCGCCGTCCGACGGCCGCCACAGCGCCTCGACGTAGAGCGTGACGAAGTGCTTGCCCTCGGTCACGAACACGTCGTTCGTGAAGGTCTTCTTCTTGAACCGCGTCGCGGCAACCACCACGCCGGCCTCCTCCACTAGCTCGCGAGCCGCCGTGGCGACGATGCTCTCGTAAAGGTCAGGCTTTCCACCCGGAAACGCCCACGTCCCGGCACCGTGCGAGCCCTTCCGACGGCCCATGAGCACCTGGCGTCGGTCCGGACGCAGCGCGACGATGGACGGCCGCCAGAGGACCGCAGCGACGCCGACACGCACGTGCATCTCCTCAGGCATGAGAGACCTCCTCGTTCACCGGCGACGCGTGCTGCTGGTCCGTGCGCACCGCCGTCGAGCTGACGTCCCAGCGGCCCGGGATGGCGACGAACATGCTCCACGAACCCAGCGGCACATCCGGTGACGTCATCGACGAGGCGAACCTCGTGATGGCATCCCGCGCTGTCACGAAGACGCCGTCGATCTCCCTGCCGAAGACGTAGAACGTCGTGCCCAGCTGATGGAACTCTTCGAACATGGCCTTCGGATCCGTCCCCCACTTCGGATCGAGCATCCGCACGAGCGCGTCGGCGCCGATCACCAGCGGCGTTCCCTCGAACGCCCGCGCCTTGTCGATGTAGAAAGGATCGTCCCGGGTGAAGAGCACGATCCTGCGCTTCAGCACCTTGGCACGCCGCAGCATCTCCTGGACGCTGATATTCGCCTTGTGTGGCGACGTCGAGCAGATCGCGAAGACCGGTTCCAACCAGTCGGCCCCTTGTCGCGGATCGCCGCTCAAGTTCGTCACGGCCCGGGCGATCTCGTCGTGCCCTTCGTGCGGTGGATCGAAGGCACCCGGGAACAGGGGCCGGTTCGGGTTGAGCCCGTCCACTCCTTGGCGCGTTCCGTCGGGGCGGAAAACCGGGTGCTTGAAGAACCGCTCGCGCGCCTTCGCCTCGAAGTCCTCGCAGACGCTGTTGAGAAACTCGCTCTCGGGATTCAACGCCGCAAGAAGGACGCAGATCGCGGCACCGTCCACCTCGGCGCCGTCGACCAATCGAGCATGCTGGGCATCCGCTCCGGCCGTCTTCGTCAGGATGACCGTGCGTCCCACGATGCGGTCGCGCGTCACGCAGACGATGTGCGCCCGATGCTCGCCACGATGGGCCTTCACCGTCGACACCGAGGCCGTCACGGCCAGACCCACGGGCTCGACGTCGGGCTGGCTCGGATCCACAGCTCGCAGGTACGCCGCGCACGCGAGATCGATCGCGAACTCCTCGGACGCGAACTTCTCCGGCGTCAGGCCGGCGAAGGCTGCCACCTCCTCCTTCGAGTACGGGAAGCTCGACCCGCAGAGGATGGCCGAGCACCCAGGTACCCGCCAGATCTCCTGCTGGATGCCCGCTCCCGCCCCCGTGGCGACCACGTAGAGCCGGATGGGCCGGTCGATGATCTTCGCCAGCATCTCGTCCCGCATCTCGTTCGGCTCGTTCGGGTACCCGTCCATGATGTTCACTTATCTCCCTTGAGGATCTGCGGGCGGTACGGCATGAGCACGTACAGCGCAGCGCTCGCAGCCACTCCCCAGTGCGCTCCGTAATGCACCCCAACGACCACCCCCACGAAGGCGAGTGACCCCAGCAGCAGCACCATCTGAAACAGCGACATCGCTACACCAGCCCCTTCATCGCGTTCGCGCGGACCTCGTCCAGCGTGTACGTCTTCAACACCCGGCCGTCCTCGTAGACCGGCACGAGCATGTCGTCCTTGCGCGGCGCGCGCACCGTCTTGAACTGCCCGCCTTCGTGCACGAGGGCCAGGTGCCCCATTTTCGATCGCTTGCCCGGATCGGTGACGGGATCTTTCGACACGTCGTGCCACGTGCCGTCCTGCAGCACCGCCGAGCACTTGAACGCGAACTTCTGCGTGTCGCGCGTCATGTCCTGCAAGCCGCCGCCGCCCATCCCGAAGGCCAGGTTCGAGGCCGAGTAGCCGCGCGACATCACCTCGTGCAGGATCTCCGGGACGCTCTCGTCGTTGACCCCGTCGCCCTGGATCATCCGGTAGTAGGGCGGCAGCACCTTGTAGTCCTTCGTGTTCTTCCGCATGCCCAGCTTCCGTTCGAGGATCGCCAGCCCCTTGCAGTCGACCTCCTGCGGCTTGCCAGAATCCGGACGAATGACCAGCGTGCCGCCCGAGTCGCGCACCATCGAGTGCAGCCGCTCGCCGCACCAGAGGTTCTCGACCGCGTTGTAGAAGTTCCACGTGTCCGACACGCACGCGGCCATCGGGAACTTCTTGCCGCATTTGCCAAGCAGGAACTGCTCGACGAAGTTCGCGTAGAAGTCCTCCTCGCGCTCCCGACCCCACGAGGTCACCGTCGAGTGCTCCGCCGCCGGAATGCTGACGCCCGCCATCTGCGCGCCGTAGTAGTGCCGCGCGTACCGCAGCGCTTCCACGGTGTCCGTCCCCTTGAAGTTGATGAGGTGCGCGCACCCGCCCACGCGGATGGTCTCCATGCTGGACCCTCCGCGACCGCCGAAGCAGTGGAGCTTGTGGTCGATCTCCGACAGCGGATCGTCCGACGACTTCACCAGCGCCTCCAGGATCTTCTCCTTCATGTAGAAGCCGCGCGTGGCGACCGTCGTCGGGTACCAGAGCCGCACGAGCTTCGTCTCCAGCCAGCTGGGGAGCCAAGCCACCTCGGGATCCGGCGTCGTCAGCTCGACGTCGAAGAGCACGTTGCTCACCGTAACGACCGTCCCCTCGGGCACCGCCCGGATGCGGATGGGCAAGCGCCCGCCGTAGCGGTTCACGATGTGGGACCAGCCGGCCTTGTTGAATGGCTCGCCGTGCTCCTCGAACAGCTGCGCCGCCTCGCGCACGTGGGCGCTTGTGATCTCGACCGCCAGGTACTGCAACATCAGCGGCTGCAGCCCGTTGAAACACGTGTTCCTGTAGCGGCCTCCGCGCGACTCGAAGTACCCCACCATCGACTGCATGCCAGGCACGTACTGGTACGCGTGGCTGGGCTTGTACGAGTCGGTGTCCGTGATGGGATTGTCCTCCAGCCTGGCGAAGCCCGTGATCCGGTGCTGGGCGTCGTGCGTGGCGTATGCGTGGATCGGGTTTTCCATGGTCGTCCTCGCTCAGAGATCGAAGTTGAAGCCGTCTCGGACGGCACGGTCGTACGCCCGCTTGTCGAAGCGATAGAGCCTGGCGAGCGGGCCCGTACGGCCGACGGGCGACTGCGCCCCGCTCGCGACCAGGATGTCCATGGCCAGGATGCGCTTGCGAAAGTTCCGCTTGTCCAGCGGCCGCATCAGGATCGCTTCGTAGACCTGCTGCAGTTCCGTCAGCGTGAACTTGGTCGGTAGCAGGTTGAAGCCGATGGGCGCGTACCGGACCTTCGCGCGAAGCCGGTCGTACGCGAGTCCCAGCGTCTTGTCGTGGTCGAACGCCAGTGTGTTGCGGTGCACGAGCGTGTTACGCACCGACGCCCAACGCGCCTCCTTGGCGTCATCGCCACCCCGCACCACGTGGTCCCTGGACCGCACGAGCGCGAAGTAAGCCACCGTGATGATCCGCCCACGTGGGTCGCGACCCGGCGTCCCCACCGTGCACAGCTGCTCCATGTACTCGACCTTCGCGTGGGTCTCCTCCTCCAGCTCGCGACGAGCCGCAGCTTCCAGATCTTCGCCTTGGTCTCCCTCGTCGCTCACGTTCACGAAGCCGCCTGGAAGCGCCGGGTAGCCCTTGAAGGGCTCCATGCCGCGCTCCACCAGGAGCACCTGAAGCTCCGGGCGCTCCGCGTCGTCCTCGCCGATGCCGAAGACAACGCTGTCCACGGTCACCGACGGGCGCGGGAATTCGTACGTGTACGGCATCTGTGTCGAACGTACACCGTCGATAGTGTACCGTCAACACCGTTTTTACCTCGACCACAGGAAATGCCACTGCTAGAAGAGTCCTCATGGGCGCCATCGACACGAACCAGTACGAACGCCGCCTCAAGAAAGCGCGCGACACCTTCGAGCGCGAGGTCCAGAGCCTGGCAGACGAAGTCCGCCGCGATCTGGTCGTCCCGGCCTGCCAGAAACACGGCCTGGAGTTCTTGTCCGGCAACGGCACCTACTATTTCTGCAGCAGTGACTGGAACGGCGGGAGCAAGGGCACGTACGTTCCCGACGCGATCGATGCGCGGGAGCTTGGCCTCGACGATCTCGTTCCCGTGTTCAACGTCCTCGACATGGAGATCGACAGCAACAGCGCGATCGGACACTACGTGCCCAGGATCGCCGCGCGGGCTTTCGGGGACAACATGAGCCGCTCCGATGGGATGCGTCGATACCATCAACGGGCGAGAGGCGGAGAGAAATCCGTGGTCCAGACAAACCGCCGGAAGTAGACTCCGGCCCGATGCCTGCAGCCACCATTCCCGTCTTCTACACGCCCAAGATGGTTGCGGACTCCGAGTCCTACTCGCCAAGCGCCGCAAAGCCTGCACAGGTTGTCGCCTCGTGGCAGAAGCAGTTCCCCGTCGCCCTCATCGAGCCCACGCCCGTCACCGTCGACGACATCGCCAGGGCCCATGACCGGCAGTTCGTGATGGACATCCTGGAGTGCAGGAAGCCCAACGGGTTCGGCAACATGTCGCTCACCATCGCGCGTTCGCTCCTGCACACATCGGGCGCGATGCTCTCCGCCGCCAGGCACGTCCTCTCGTCCGGTGGCGCGGCGGCAGCTCCTTGCTCCGGGTTTCACCACGCGGAGTTTGCCAAGGCCCAGGGCTTCTGCACCTTCAACGGCCTGATGGTCACCGCCTGCGCGCTGAAGCACGACGGTGCCGACCGCATCGGCATCCTCGACATCGATATGCACTACGGCAACGGCACCGACCACATCATCCGAGCGCGTGGCGCGGAAGACTGGGTCTGCCATTTCACTGGAGGGCGCCACTTCTTTCATCCGGGTCACGCGCCTGCATTCTTCGAACGACTGCCCGAAGTGCTCGCCTCCATGAAGAGCTGCGACGTCGTCCTCTACCAGGCGGGGGCCGATCCACACGTGGACGATCCACAAGGTGGCTGGCTCACGACCGACCAGCTACGCCAGCGTGACGCCATCGTCTTCGAGACGCTGGCCGGAAGCAAGGTCCCCGTCGCGTGGAACCTCGCAGGCGGCTACCAGGTCGAACGAGACGGAAGCATCCCCAAGGTGCTGGAGATCCACGACAACACCATGCGGGAGTGCGTCCGCGTTTTCGCGTGACCAGACACCCTGTCCGCGCAACGCGCGGGCCATAACGTCCGAACGCCCCACCATCTCCAGCCCGTACATCGGACCATCCGCGCATGGCGCGGCGCGACCACGGCCAGCCGTACGCTCTGCACCGGTTCGGATCATCCACGCAAGACGTGGAGCACGGGCAGTCGATGTGCACCTCCTAGTGGCCGCCAAAGTCGGAGCCATCCGCGCCAAGCGCGGGCTCTCTCATGGGCCTTCCACGTGTCAGGTCCAGCACCGGACCATCCGCGCAACGCGCGGCGCGGAACGTGAACAACGTCGGCGGCACAAGCGGGTACGGCGCATCCGCGCGCGCGCGGACGACGACCTGTTCCGCCCTCATCTCGGCTGGCGTCTTCGCTCCATCCGCGCTCGCGCAGGATCGCTCGGGCGTGAACGTGCGCCGGACCACGGTCGTCACGGCCTGGAGCGCCAACCTCGGCTCATCCGCGCGAAGGCGCTGGGGACCACGCATGAACTCCTGCGCCGCCTGGCAATGTGCAGGAACATCCGCGCACGCGCGGGCACCACGACCATCATACCGATGGCTCACGAGCCGAGGTTTGGCCTATCCGCGCACGGCGCGGTCACCATCACCGAACAGCGCGGTAATCGTCGACGTTGGGGCATCCTCGCAAGCGAGGTGGACGTGGCCGCTGTCGTCACGGAGCGGACCACGACGCGGGAGTTTTCAAGGAACACCCGCAACGCGCGGGGCCCACACTCTACACGCGGTCGCGTACCCAGGCCAACGGCGCCTCTCGCGCTTGTCTCGGCGCAGGATGACCCTATGAACAGCCGCAGCTTTCTCGGGGACGCGTCGCTTGACCACCATGTTTTACACGCGGTATAACGGTCACCGAGACAACGACGACATGGCCCTCGTGCTTCCGCACTACCGCATCCTCGAAGTGAGCCCGCAGGCCAGCCAGGTCGTCATCAGGGCCGCGTACCATGCCCTCGCAGGCGTCCACCACCCCGACAAGGGCGGCGACAAGGACGCCTTCGACGCCATCACGAAGGCCTACAAGGTGCTCTCCAGCCCGGCGGAGCGCGAGAAGTACGATCTCGCCGCCCGCTCGAAAACCGCAGGTACCATCCTGGGCAACTACCGCGTGCTCGACCTCATCGCCGAGGGAGGCTTCGGATCGACGTACAAGGGCGAGCAGACTATCAACGACGAGCCCGTGTGCATCAAGCACTGCTCGCAGGTCTCAGCCGCCCACGACGCCGTCCTCATCGCCGAGGCGAAGGCCATCTGGGATCTTCGCCACCACGCGCTCCCAGCCATGCGCGACATGCACCGGCTGGAAGACGGAAGCCTGGCGCTCATCATGAGCTACATCCCCGGGCTCACGCTGGAGCAGCTGGTCGAGAAGGTCGGCAAGATCGAGCCCGAGTCCGTCGCCTGGATCGTCGACCGCATCCTCAACGCCCTTCTCTACCTGCACCACCACGGCGTCGTCCACGGCGACATCAAGCCTCAGAACATCATCGTCCAACCCGACATCCACGCGGTCGTGCTCGTCGACTTCGGCCTGTCGATGGTCAAGCCCGCCCCCAAGGCCAAAGCCATGGGCTACACGCCATTCTTCGCACCGCCCGAGCAGCTCGCCGGCAAGACCCTCCTGCCAGAAAGCGACTTCTACAGCCTGGGCATGCTCATGATCTACGCGCTCAGCGGCAACATGAAGGCCGTCGAACAGCTCAAGGTCCCGGCAAGCGTCCCTGGTCCCATCAGCGACTTCGTCAAGAGCCTCATCGCTCACGACATCCTCGCGCGACCACGAGGTGACCTCTTCAACATGTTCCGCGACATCAGACAGAAAGCATTCGGACGCACCTGGACCGGCATGAAGCCCATCCCAGGGCTCTGAAGGAGACTCGCCTCATGCACACTCGCAGCGTGTACCTCGTTGTCCTACCGGACTCCGAGAACGAGCACTACCTCAAGAAGCGTGAAGGATGGACCCTGCGGTTCAAGGTCGAGGTCAACCAGCGGGAGGGCTACCACAATCACGTCGAGAGCATGCGCTACCGCTGCGAGACTTCCGACGGTCAGATCCTATGGGTGCCGCTCGACGCCATGCGGGATCTGGAGAACGGGTTCCCCATCAAGGACCAATACTTCGACGACCAGCCAAGACCATGGGAGGTTCCGTACGCACCCATGACCGAGGGAGACGCCCATGGCCGAAACGTCTGACTACGATCCGGGCGAATGGAAGGGCCACGACTTCACCGCGGCCCGCACGAGCTACGACGCCCACGCCGGGCGTAGCTACAGCGACGCCAAGACCACAGGCGTGAAGGCCGCGGACCTCGTGCCCGAGGCCCTGTCCACCAGCAGCCCTTCGCCCCTGGTCGTCGTCTGCGACGTCACCGGCTCGATGGGCGAGTGGCCCGCCGTCATCTTCTCGAAGTTGCCCTACCTCGACATCGAGGGAAAACAGTACCTGGGCGAGGAGATGGAGATCAGCTTCGCCGCCGTGGGCGACGCCACGCAGGGCGACAAGTACCCGCTCCAGGTCCGTACCTTCGACAGGGGAACCAAGCTCGCCGAGCACCTCAAGGCGCTCGTCATCGAGCGCGGCGGCGGCAGCGACCAGTGCGAAAGCTACGAGCTGGCCGCGCTCTACTACGCCCGCAACGTCTCCATGCCCAAAGCCATCAAGCCCATCATCGTCTTCATCGGCGACGAAGGCCTGCACCCCTACGTCGAGAAAGCTCACGCCGTCGCCAACCACGTCAACACCACGTCCAGGATCGACACGACCGACATCTTCGAGGAGCTGCGACGCAAGTACTCCGTCTACGTCGTGCGCAAGGCGTACGCCGTGGACGACGGCCCCATCCACCGTCAGTGGGTTGGCCTACTGGGCGAAGACCACGTCGTCGCCCTCCAGGCGCCCGAGCGCGTCGTCGACGTCATCTTCGGCATCCTCGCCAAGGAGACCAACCGCATCGACTACTTCCGCAAGGAGCTGGAAGGCCGCCAGGACCCAGGCCAGGTCGACACCGTCTACACCTCCCTGAAGACCGTCCACGGCACGCTCCCGCCCCACAAGTCCGCCAAGGGCAAATCCGTCATGCACCTGCCCGATGCCAAGCCCGCCAAGGGCCTGCTGGGGAAGTAGGCCGTGGGCGTCGATCTCCTGGCCACCCTCTGGCCAAGCTTCCCTCACTACGAGCGATTCGTGCAGGACGACCGCTTGAGCGGCATCCGCCTGAACAGCGCAATGATGAGCAATCCCGAGCTGGACCACGAGCTGAAGGTCATCGAGGAGCAGAAGAAGATCCAGAAGGTCGACCTCTACTTCGACGTGAAGGCCCGACAGCCGCGCGTCATCGAGGTCATCCCGAACGACGACCACCTCGATCTCCGCCTGAACCACGCCGTCGAGGTGGCCACGCCCAGCGTCGTCATCTTCAAGGGCGGGGCGGACCACGCCATGCTCGACCACCTGGAGGAAGGCGGCCAGCGCCTCGTCTTCCAGGGCGGCCCCCGGTACAAGGTCAAGGCCGGTGAGTCGCTCTACCTCCGGGACCCCAACCTCCGCATCCTGGGCGATCTCTTCATCCCCGAGGAGAAGCTCAAGATCGAGAAGTGCCGCAAGGCCGGCTTCAAGCAGTGGTTTCTCTCCTACGTCGAGGAGGAGCGCGACATCGACCAGTTCCTGGAACTCGCAGGCAAAGACAGCGAGGTCTGGCTCAAGATCGAGAGCATGCGTGGCCTCTCGTACGTGGCCGACACGTTCAAGAAGAGGGACAACCTCGTCCTCGTCGCCGCGCGCGGAGACCTTTACGTCGAGATCGACCGGCCCCACCGGATCGCCCAGGCCCTCCGGCTCATCGTCGACAAGGACCCCAAGGCCTGCGTCGCCTCGCGCCTCCTCCTCTCCATCGTCGAAGGGCCCGTCCCGTCCTGCGCCGACTTCCTGGAGCTTCAATGGCTCCACGACGTCGGCTACCGCCGGATGATGCTCTGCGACGAGCTGTGCCTGCGGGGCGAGCTACTGGGAACCGCCGTCAACGCGTTCGGTGAGTTTCGCTCGACGCTGCCCGCGTGAAGGTGGCGACAACCTCCCAGCTTGAAGGAACACCATGAACTGCACACATGATTGCACCAAGCACACGAATCTCGGCCCGATGGTCGACTGCCTATGCGCCCATTGCGACCGCGTAGGACGCAAACACAAGGGCGGACCTCCACCGGACGACTGGGTGTGGGTGCATGGCTACCAGGCCAACACTATGGCCTGCTCGAAGGAATGCCTGGCCGCGCTCATGACGCAGTACCGAACGCTCACGCCGGGCATGTACGTCGACCTCTATCGGTCGAGAAAAGACTCGGCCGAGTACCCCATCGAGTGCGAGTCAGGCACGTGTCGCGTCCTCAAGGCCTTCGTGGTCTACGAGCGCGTCGACAAGTCGAGGGACTACAAGACGGGTCGCGGGCCGAAGCCAGGCCCGATCATCGCCATGGTGCAAGCCGTGTGGACGAACGGCAACGAGTCCGAGTGCGATCTCTCGGACATGGCGAACGACATGCGTAACTACTTCGAGACCGAATGGGTCGAGAAGTTCAAGGACGCGATTCTCGACGGGCACATCGTCCACCTGCGCGTGAACGACGGCAGCCCGATCTCACGCATCGAGCCACTCTGGGGCCGCAACAACGTCAGTGAGGCCAAGGCCGCGTTGCAGCGCTTCGCATCGACCATCTCGGCCTGAGACTGCCTCCGCGCCAAGCGCGGGCGAACTCGCTACGCCGCACCGAGGATGCCTGAGTAAGGGACATCCGCGCATCGCACGGGACATCGCCGATGATCTTGGTAGCCGTGCGGGCTGAAACCAGTCCATCCGCGCGATGCGCGGAAGGTGGGTCGCACCACCGTGACTCTATCGAACGGTCCATCCACGCGAACGCGCGGAACCTACGCAGCGGGTGACCGCTTCACATCCGCTCTCTCGACGCAACCGCCCCGGTACTCGACGGTCGGACCGCCACCGCCAGCCAAGCACGTCATGACGAGCTTCGTTCCAGCCGGGATCTTCATCGAAGTCCCGTCGGGAAAGAAGGCCTCGTGCTCGACGACGAGCGTGATGTCGTCGTAGCCACGCGCCTGGATCGGGCCGTACAAAACGTCCTTCGGCATGGTCCCGAGCGTACCATGTCTCGATGCTCGCGCTCATGGGCTTACGTTTCATCCACGCGTAGCGCGGCGAGTACGGCCCGACTTCCACCTCATAGGCCGAGTTCAAGGTTCATCCGCGCGTAGCGCGGGCTACCTGAGGCCCTCCGCGGCTGCCGGCCGCTTGACCCAAGGACCATCCGCGCACACGCGGCCGCTGAACAGGGACGGTCCTACGGTGCGACGCCTGGCCGGTACATCCGCGCTGGCGCGGAAGCGTTGGATCGAACCATGCGCCGATCCCGTCGACCGATTCATCCGCGCGAACGCGCGGAGACACACCACGCGTAACCCGTCGAACGTGTCGGGTTCATCCGCGCTTACGCGCTTGGTGCTGCGCTGAGTGGAGAAGACGTCGAACTCGCACACGCGCGGGTCATCCGCGCTCGCGCGGGACCGCCTAGTTTGCGCCTTCGACACCGAGGATACGGGCGGCGTTCATGTACCCGCGCGCCGTCGGTGGCACGATCGTGTGGCCTTGGCTCGCCATCGCGGCCGACACGGTGTTGCACACCCACTCAACCTGGATTGCTACGTACCGAGCTTCCCAGTAGTCCTCGATGTCGTACGTATTGTCCTTGTCGTCTTCCTGCTCGACACGAACGTCCCATGCCTTGCGGTTCGCGTCCGCAAGGAGTTCCCACAGCTGCGCGGCATTCTTGCCCAGGCAGGACTCGAAGCCGCTGATGGACCCCCGCAACCGCTTGGGATGCGACTGCAACTGCGAGTCCGTCTTCGCCGAAGCGATGCCGTCTTGGACCACACGCGTGAGAAACGACTGGAAGTCCATCGCCATGGGCGGATCCTACCATTGTATGACCGTCGGTCAAACAGAGCGCGTTCATCCGCGCATTAGATGGTCCGGCCCGTAGGCGTCCGTCCAGACTTCCACGACCCAGTAGCCGTCTATGCTTCGGGCCCTGGAATTTTCGCCACGCTCGCGCCGTTTTCGGGCTTCGTTGGTCGCGTTGACCTTGCTCTTCGCGTTCAGGACGACCATCCAGTCATGCTCGGACATGTCAATCTGCCTCCCAGCCAGCCTTGGACCATCGCCTGCAGTCTCCGTAGGCTCACCGAACGCAATCTAGCAGACCGCGCTGCGAATGCGTGCCAGCACTCGTTCCTCCGCGCTTGGCGCGGCAGCGCACTCGTCTTTGACGCGACCATGCAGCCAAACTACGGGCCATCCGCGCGCACGCGGCAGTAACACGGGACTCTCGAATGTCGCGCGGTCATCGAACGAGGCATCCGCGCGATGGCGCGGTGTCCAAGCATCCCTGGGAATAATGGGCCGCCTACTCACGGGTCATCCGCGCAGAGCGCGGGTGCGCGTGTTCGAGCGACGAGTTCGGAGACGCGTAACTAAAACCAGGTGGGCCATCCGCGCGACGCGCGGCGGCCCTCACGTGTAGCGGCCAGCCGCAGCTGAGCGACCGACGGGTCATCCGCGCATGCACGGTGGCTTACACGGTCGCAGCGATCACGCGATCACGGTTGCGACGGCGTGAAGGTGCGAGGCATCCTCGCTTGCGTGGAGCGATGCGCTTGCTCACGTCGAGTCCATCCGCGCGTACGCGGGTGCTCAGTAGAGAGGAAGTGACCGCTGCTGCGAGCCCACAGTCAGGTTCCGCGGCGAACCGCGGGCCGCACACCAGTCCGCCCAGGGGACGCTCTTGTCGTAGGCGCCAATGACCCATCGCTGGAAGGACACCAGCTCCTGCGTCCGCACGAAGGGCATGGGGTACGGACGCGCCCCGAAGTCCCTCAGTCGCTGCCGCCTGTAGTCGCGGTCCTCGGCCGTCTCACCCGCCCAGTACCCGACCAGGATGTAGACCATGATGTGGTCCGGCTTGACGCCAGCCTTCACAAGGAGGTCGAGCCCACGGAAAAGTCGCGCTTCGTCCTTCTTGTTGTCCCAGGCCGTGTAGATCCGCTTGGTCTTCATCGAATCGTCGCGGTAGTCGAGCGCGCCGATCGCCTCCGCCGTCTCCTCCGTCAACGCCCGCGCGTTGATCCCTTGCGAGAAGCACACCTTGAAGCCGCCGTCGCGCATCTCACGCACGCGCTCGCGCCAGTCGTCCTGGCCGAAGAAGTCGTTGTCCAGCAGAAGAAGCTCGCGAGGCCACGGCGCCCCGCGCCAGAGCTGCTCGACGGTCTGGACACCTCGCACGCGCCCCTCCTTGCGCGGTACGACACAGAAGGAGCACTTCAGCCTGCAGCCACGCTGCGTGAAGCCGATCGACTGCCGGAAGCGCGGGTAGATCGCGTAGTCCTGCACGTCGGTCTCGATGCCCACGTCTTCCAAGCCTCGAACAACGTCAAAACCCGTACCGCCGACCATGGCGCCTGGATGGGCCTGCAGCACTCGCTCCGCAACGGGGCGCGTCCGCTCGAAGATGCAGGAGGCGTAGACCCGATCGTGCCTGTCGAGGATCTCCGGCTCCACCGAGGCCACCGTGGGCGCGTGCCGCAGCTCCACCTCGTCGCCCAGCGCGCGATGGTGGGCCGCGATGCGCATCAGGGCCACATTGGGCAGCTTCCCGTCCAAGTGTAGCAGCAAGACCTTGCATCCCATGGCTGCTTCTAGCCTACCGCCATCATGGCGTCAGCGAAACGTTGATCGCCGGCCAGTATCAAGCAGTACTGCGATACCCGCACCTCCGCGCACGCGCGGTCGACCACCGGCGTAACGTAAGCCCTCACCGACGCACGCGTAAACCATCCGCGCGTGGCGCGGAGTCTTGGGCATCGTGGCCCACGAGTTTGGGCAAGGCGCATCCGCGGCACACGCGGACCGCTTGGCTACACCCGCCCGCAGTTGTGGCGACGGTTCATCCGCGCTACGCGCGGACCCACGAACAGCAATCGAGAGTCTGACCGGCTGCGCAAACGTGCTCCATCCGCGCTTGCGCGGAGACGACGTACTCGCTCTCGGTAAGCACCTCTCCGGCCGGTTCATCCGCGCAACGACGCGGCTCGCTCCCATGATCGGGCCGAATCCATTCCGCGGCTCATCCGCACGCATGTACGGCGACTGGCGACTTGGGCCTTGGCGTCTTGCGCTTCGGTCCATCACATCGCTACTCGCTCGACTGGCGACCACGAACCATCCGCGCTTGCGCGGGCATGGCGGTCATCCTCATCCTCCGCATCAACACCGTCCAGCCGTTTGGCACATCCGCGCTCGCGCTGGGTGGAGGTTCGGCCTTACCGACGAGGCGTCACACGCCGACGGATCATCCGCGCAGGCGCGCGGTTACCCTCTTGAATGCCTGCCATCCGTCGAGGTACCGAGGTCCATCCGCGCAATCGCGCTGGCACATTCCGACTCCGCATGCCGCATGCCCCGCATGTGGGCGCCATGTACCGTGAGCCATCCGCGCACTACGCTGGCAGCCAAGAGCTACTCGTGACGACGACACGTGGCCAGCGGTCAACACGGCCGGAGATCCATCCGCGCTCGCGCGGGAGTGAACAGCCTGAACGCCTGAACGTGGCACCACGTGAACTCCTGTCGGCCCATCCGCGCGCACGCGGGAGCAATGACCTACCTCGAACATGGGCGGACTTCGTCAGCGGTTCATCCGCGCTCGCGCGCGGGGATGACGGTCATGCGTCGCTCACACCACCTTGGGTCGCTTTGGCTTATCCGCGCCCGCGCGGAGACTGTCGACGCGGCCTGGAAGCGGTGCGGCGTAAAGCCGATCCAGTGGTAGGCTACGACCCATGACTCCAGCGAGCGCTCTCGACTACACCATCGTCCGCGGCGGACACCCGTCGCTCGTCTCGTCTCGCCGCTACCGACGCTACCAGGGACAGCCAGGAGAGGTCATCGAGCGAATGCCACCGGACGTTCGCGCCGCGCTCACCGAGCTTCGCTCAGCCGACGTCGCCGCCGAGCGCGTGCCACGCGAGGCCGCATGGCTCGCGTCCGACGAAGAGTTCGACCGCGGCCTGCTCGCGTACCGGAGTGCGACCCGCGACTTCGACCGCGCCGTGCTCCGGCTGCCCGAGGGGCCGCGCACCGCGCGGCGGCGACCAAGGTACCCATGGACCTGATCGCCCACACGGTCATCATCCGCGCTCGCGCGGGGAGGGACTGGATCAAGCCGCCTGGGACGTCGGAACCACGGACCATCCGCGCACGCGCGGGAGTGACACGAGCTGCGACGCGGTCTTCTGCCCGCTGTTCGGTCCATCCGCGCGCTCGGGCGCAGGTACGAGGCGTGCGACCAAACGTCGTCATGGGCATGGGGGCATGGGGCTCAAAACAGCTGCTCCACCAAGGTAGTCCGCGCGCGCACGGGGACGCCGGCCGGCAACGCAGACCATAGGCGACGGGCACTGAGAACGCTCCACCGGTTCACTGGTTCATCCGCGCGACGCGCGGAGACCGTCACACAACTGCCTGCACGTCCTGTCGGACGGTCCATCCATCAGCAACTACCTCAACACGCGGTACGGTCCATCCGCGCGGAGCGCGGAAAAAACGCTCCCAATCGGTGGCGCTGAAGGTGGGCCGTGCCGCGGAACGGCGGATCGTACGGCCTGGTGGGTACTCGGCGGTCCATCCGCGCTGCGCGCGCGGCACGACCGTTGTGCACGACCTGCTAGATCCCCGAGGGCGCATCCACGCTGACGCGGGCGGTGGTCACGTGAGTCCGGCCAGATAACTCGCCCTGCCCACGATCCATCCGCGCGGAGCGCGGCCACGACAGGTGACCAGTATCCGGTCCGCCCGCTGAACGCGCCGCGCGACACATCCGCGCGAGCGCGGGAGCTAGGCGGCTTGTAGGCTTGGGCCGCGAAGAACATGCGGCGGTACGGTTCATCCGCACGGGCGCGGTAGACACGAACGGCGTCGAGACCGAACTCGTCGACTTCGGCTACTTCGGTACATCCACGCGCACGCGGGAGAGACGGTATCGGCTGCTGGCTTCCTGACAAGGTCGTCGGTCCATCCGCGCGCGCGCGGCCACGCCACTGAGCCACCACCGTCACGTCGTCACGTCACGTGTTCGACGCTTCGACGCGATGGTCGCTTTGGGTATCAGTGCCGACGAGACGAAGGATCGCGTCTCGGCCCAGAGGTGGCAGAGCATCGGTTCATCCGCGTAAGCGCGGTGGTGACGAGCGACTTGAATCCGCCAGGCACCTCGTGAGCCGGTCTATCCGCGCGAAGCGCGGTGACGATAGCGTGGCGGCGTGTAGACCACATCGTCCGGTCCATCCGCGCGGAGCGAGGGCTCTCTGGAGCACGTGGCCCCATCGGTCCGGAGGCCGGTTCATCCGCGCGTACGCGCGGAAGAGGAGGCAATGCAGGCACCCTCGGTCGCATAGTCGCATAGTCGAAGCGGCGCATCCGCGCTCGCGCGTGAAGAAGCTCGACCATCTCGCGATCGGCGTTTGGCTCATCCGCGCTTGGCGCGGGAGACACGCTACTCACACGATGGGCGATGTCCATCCCGCGCGGCTCATCCGCGCTGGCGCGGGGAGCCACTTCATCGACATCATCGCGCATCGAGGCGAGCTTGGCGGTTCATCCACGAGGACGCGGGAGAGGCCATGTTGAAGTGCGGAGCCTTGGCGAGGTGGCCTAGTCCCATCCGCACTCGCGCGGCAGTAACATCGCCGTGACCATCGCGCATCTCCGCGACGACGGTTCATCCGCGCTCGCGCTGGAACGACGCGAGCCAACGCCGCACGCTCAGTTTCACTGTTGCGGCCCATCCGCGCACGCGCGGGAGCGACGACCATCGTCCTGAGCGACAACGACCACCGGCAAGGCCCATCCACACTCGCGCGGCGTCCTACACAGCTGCCCGTCGATGTCGTTCGGGTGGTCCGATCCATCCGCGCTCGCGCGGGAACGCCGACCGACCCGCGCACGCGCGGCCGTTGTTCACTCGTCGCCGCCCGATGTGAGTTCGGCTCATCCGCGCACGCGCGGGAGCAACGTCGAGACCGATGCGTTCGTACGAAGGCAGGCTGGCTCGGTTCATCCGCGCTCGCGCGGAATGGCGTGTGTCTGTCCGTCCCAACGATCAGCGGAAAGTCAGGCTCATCCGCGCGTGCGCGGGACACCGACGACCGATGAGCCCAAGGTGTTCGAGCACCTTCGTCTGGAACGGTTCATCCGCGCAAGCGCGGGGCCACGTGTTCGTCGCACGCCAATCACGAGGGTACGGCCCATCCGCGCGAGCGCGGGAACGACGTGTGGCTGGGCCCATACGGCAAGGCACCATGGACATGGCCATCCGCGTACGCGCGGGCACGACGTCGTCGGGGAGTTCCTCCCACGTGACCTCCTCGGTCCATCCGCGCACGCGCGGGCACGACGATCCGGTTCACGCGCTCGTGCACGAGGTACGCCGGTCCATCCGCGCACGCGCGGGCACGACGCCATCGCGCGCTCTTCCCCAATGGGCCCGAAACATCCGCGCCGTGCGCGGGAACGACACCGACCCCGACATGGAGAGCCGCCTGCGCGGTGGTTCATCCGCGCGTGCGAGGCAGGAGCACGAGGCGACGCTCATCCTCCAGTTGCTCGACGATCCATCGCGCGCACGCGGAACGACTAACGACCGCGAGCGCGTCGTCACCTCGACTTCAGCACATCATCCAGGGAAACAAACTCGCCGCAATCCGCCTCTTCGATCGAGGCAAGAAGCTCTGCCACTTGTTGTTCGTCGATGTCGAAGGCGGCGAAGGCTTCGTCACCAGCCGCGACGATCACGGCAACGTCCGAGCCCTCGGGCAACGACTCGACGATGTCTCCCACACCACGACCGTAGCATCCTAGGCGGCCCGGCGCCTCAAAGGGAGGAGCCCGTGGTATCCAGGTACCCGCGCGGTCATCCGCGCACGCGCGGGCACGACGCTCAACAGGTCTGACAGGAACGACAGTCTGGACGGTCCATCCGCGCACGCGCGGGCACGACAACGGGATCGATGACCTGGCGAATCGGCCCGACGGTCCATCCGCGCACGCGCGGGCACGACGCGACACGTAACCTCGCGACCGTTGGGCGCTGCCGGTCCATCCGCGCACGCGCGGGCACGACCCGAAGAACCGTGGGGGTCGGTCGTGAGGGGCCGGTCCATCCGCGCACGCGCGGGCACGACACTTCGAAACTACTCATCTTTCCTGGCAAATGAGCCCGGATGTCTCAGACGTCCTCTGGTGGCTCGCTTCGGTTCATCCGCGCTCGCACGGTTTCGACTGCCGGAGCGGAAGAAGCGACTGCGCGAGAGACGGCACATCCGCGCACGCGCGGGCTTGACGTGTGCCCATCCAGCCGACGCTACTGCCTCTGCGGCACATCCGCGCACGCGCGGGCACGACCTGTCCTTCAGATCGTGACTCCGGTCGAACTGCGGCCCATCCACGCACGCGCGGTAGCAAGGTAGCGTGGCATCCTCGCAAGCGAGGGGAGCGTGGGCGCTATCGTCAGGAGCGGACCACGACGCGGGGGTTTTCAAGGAACGTGCGCTGTACCCAGCCCATTCTGGCACGGTTCTGGCGATCCAGCCACAAGCTTACCCATCGAAGCCCTATGAGCTACCATGTAGCGATGGCGGCGACCGACATCCTCAGCATCCGGTTCGAAAAAGGCACCAAAGCCCGCCTGGAGAAGATCCGCGTGGCCCTGGTGAAGCAGACCGGCGTCAAGATCCCGCGCGCCGCCGTGATCAAGATGTTGGTCGAAGAGGGCTGCAAGGTTGTCGAAGCGCGGATCGCTCGATGAAGGCTGACGTAGGCTTGAACGCCTACTGACAACGGAGGAACCATGGTCACGGTGAAGCGGTGACGACGATGCTCGGATGGGAGCAGGTACACGCGGGGAAGCCGCTGCACGCCTACGAAGGTCATAACCTTCTGCCCGTGTGCGGCGACAAGGAATCGAAACGCTCGGCCAACGACGCGTTCCCTCGCACGACGTACGTCGGTCCCATGCCGCCACCTCCCGAACTGATCTGCCCGACGTGTCAGACATGGGAACGCGACCACGACCCCATGTTCATCAAGGGACGCGAGCACGAGCGACGAGAAATCGCCGGCATGCTCGGACGCGAGGCGAACCGCATCTACAACAAGCAAGACCCAGACTACCCGAGCAACGTGCTCGACATCGTGTCGATGAACCTGACCATGGGAGAGACGGAGGAGTTGAGCAAGAAGCGGTAACGCGCCCGCGGCCCTGGGCGCGGAGCCACACGACAGACGGAGTACGTGACAATGTTCGAGACCAAGCAACAACACGACGTCGAGATTGTGCGCGCGCTCGCGCGTGTGGCAGCTGAGAACCCGGCCGCTCTCCGGTTGGCCGCTCAACTGCTGGGCGTACCCGCGTGCCCGTTGTGCGATTTCGTCATGCGGCCGGGGCATGTCTGCGCTGATCGGCGACGTGACGTGCGCGCGGCGGCGCAGGAGACGAAGGCAGAATAGGTGCTCGCAAACACTCGGAGGGAGCCGCAAATGGTAGAGAGGCTGCATCAGTTCACGGAGACGCGGCGACGAAAGCGTACCGTCGTGGAGGTTCACCACGTCTACCGAGGCAACCCCGGATGCCCGGAAATTATCGCCAGCTGCCCTACGAAGGAAGCGGCCGACGCAGCCCGGCGCCTCTTGTCGGGCCGCGCACTGAAGACCAGCGCGTAACGCGCAACGCGCGCGCCCTCTTCCTCAAGCAATGCCGCCTGCAACGTCGGACCGCCTCGTCCAGTCGACCGTCACACTCGCCAATGGACGACGCTGGCTCGCGCTCAATGGCCACCTGGTCACACCACTGAGCTTCACAGGACATCGGCCAGCTCGCATCCGCAAGGGGGTCGTCGAGTTCCTGGCCATGGCTCACCACTTCAAGGGGCTCTTCGCAGCGCGCGGCTCCGCGCGCCACATCGGCGCGCGGGTGGCCTCCCTCGGTCTCGTATCCGTCGTCGCCAACGAGACGCGCGATGGCAGAAAGCTCGTCCACTACCGTCTGATCCAGAACGAGGCCGTACGCGACCTCGCCGCGCGCTGCGCCTACGTCACTCGCGGCGGCGCGACGGTGTCGATCAGCGAGGACGGCGAGGGTGCCAACATGCACACACGAAACACTCTCACGTGGGACGCCGTACCCGCCCAGCTCCCGCAGTCCACCTGGCTGCCCGGTGCGCGACCGTGCCCACGCTGCCGGTGCACGCCAGACGCCCCGTGCACCGTCCTGCTCGACGATGGCGGCGGAGAGGGGACGTGCGTACCTGCAGGGGTATTCAACATCCCCACGTGCTCAAACTGCGAAACGGGCCGTAAGGCAGCGAGCGCCGGTTCGCTCGCCCCCAGCCGCCAGCGCAAGCAGAAGTGACGTGAGCAACCTCAGCTCGCGTCAGTCCTGCGGCATGCCGTGCAGTCGCACGCGTAGCTCTTCGCGATCTCCGGGAACGCCGCGCGCATCGCCACATGCGCCGCCTCGTACTCCTCCGGCGTCCGCGCCGCGAACGCCTTGGCGCAGGCCGCGTCCTTCACGTCGTACTGATCGAGAGGCGCCATCATCCGAGAGAGAACGATGCGCACCCCCACGCTCTTGGCCGCCTGACCGTCGAACGACTTGAACGCCTCCCCCGCCTGTCGCGCTGGAGCCATCGCCCATGGGGCGGAGTCGTCGACTTCCAGATCGGAGACGTCAACCGTCACGACGTCGTAGGATGCCCCGCCCACGAGCTGGTCGTCCGGCACGCGGATCTCGAAGAGACACACGCCGAGTTTCGCATCGATCGGCGTCACCGGCCATCCTTCGCTGCCAGCCGGGTGCACCACATCCGGCCGGAACTCGCTCCGGATCGGCTTCAACGTGCGCCAGACTATGCGGGATAAGCGGCTCATGGGGCCGACAGGTCCCTCAGCGTCACCACGAACGGGTACGCCGTCGCGCCGTACGCGTAGCCACGCAGCAAGTCCTTCATCCCGCGGTACTCCTCGTCGTAGCCCAGGTTGAAGGACACGCGGTTCGACAGCCAGTAGTAACGGTGCCCCTCCACCGCCACGAACTCCCGGTACGCCCCCGGCACGAACGCCACCAGCTTGCAGCTGAAGCCTTTGCCCGTCGTCGACACGCACACGCGCTGCGGCCTCGTGTCCACGCACGAGACCGACACCCATGGCGCTGTCCAGTGCACACCAGGCCCCTGCAGCACACAGGTACCGGCTGCGCGGTCCCAGGCGATGCCGACCTCGTACGAATCGACGTAGTTGACGCTCGACAGGTAGACGATGCCGAGCGCCAGCACCGGGCTGGCACGCACAGCAAGCCGACGCAGACGCCAGGCACGCGCTGCCCACCGCGGCTTCACCTGGCGCTCACAGCGGGCGCCACCGCCTCCTCCGGCTTCAGCTCACGGATCACCGTCAGGAACGGGTAGTTCTTGCCCGAGCCGTCGTACGCGTAGCTCATCAGGATCGGGTTGAGAGCTGTTGCCTCGTTCGGGTTGAGAGCTGTTGCCTCGTAGTTGGCCCGCCCGTGCCAAGAGAGGAAGAGATCGAGCCCCGCCGGATTGAACTGCACCAGCTTGCAGTTGAGCACCCGCGCGTTCGCGTTGATGCACACCTGCATGGGACGCAGATCCACCGTGTGGATGTCGACGAGCGGGGAGTGAAGGATGTAGCCCGTGCGATCCAGGTGGCTCAGCTGCCCGCTTCGAAGGTCGTAGCTGTAGCCCACCTCGTAGCTGTCCACGAAGGTTACGCAGCAGCCACGGAACACGAGGGACGAGAACAACAGGATGCCCGCGAGCACGCCCAGAACGGTGAGGCGCGGTATCCATTTCGCCCATGGGTCCACTACTTCTTCTTCGCTCAATCGGTCCTCACCTTCCGTCGTCATCCATCTTGTCGGCCAGCTTCTCGTACTTGTTGGCCAATCGGCGTAGCTCTTCGTGCAGCTTCATGTAGCGGCGTCGCAGATCGTCCGCGGTCCCGGGCACCATGGACTTCTTGTCCCACTTGTCCGCTTCCGCCCGCAAGTCGGCGACGATCCGATCGACCAGATCCACGGCGCGTACCCATGCCTGCGCGGTCTCCGCGGCTTCGGCCCGAGCTATCTCAGTCGACGAGTGCCCGATCTCCTGTTGCGACGCGTCCGACACGGCGTCTCTGCGGTCCGCCATCATGGGACGCCCGGGTGACCGGCCAGAAGCCAGACGCCGTTGGCGAGCATGAGGGCGACCATTGTGCCCACGACGAGCACCTCCTGAGGCACGCCCTTGTCGGACTGCAACCAGCGGCCGCTCCGAAAGACGACGGCGAGGCACAGACAGAACGCGCTTGCCCACCAGCAGCGCTCCACGATGGCGTTGTACGCAGCTCCGAACATGGCGACAAACGTGTAGCTGGGAGCGAGCGGTAGCCATCGGATGGCCGGACCAGGATGCAGCATCCACCAGACCAGACCGCCCAGCGCGAGCGTGCTGACGATGAGGACCACCAGGAGTTCGCCGATGTGTCCCATTCAGACCTCGCTCGCCGTCTTCTCTCCGTCGGCCGCATGGTGGAAGCGCGGCGGAAGTGGCTCGACGACGTAACGAAACCTTCGCGGACCGTGTAGTCGAAGCCGTTCTGCGGCGTACAACTCCGCCTCTTGCTTGGAGCCGCGCCAAAGCTCCAACGGCCCGCTCAGCCGCAGCGCGTACTCGCTGGAACCGTCCGGTCGCACGACGCGGATGCAGAACTGCGGTTCCTCTTGCGACGTGTCCGACACGGTGTCTTACGTACCACCGACGTTCGCAAGCGACAAGGACCCGGTCACGTTCTGGATGACCCTGGCCCTGTGAACGCCAGCGCGAACTGGAATGGCTCGCCTGGATTCTTGTCGCCGGGGACGCCAGCAGCCTGTCCGGTGTACCGACCCATCATGCGCACCGACTCGCCGCTCACAAGTGTCGGAAGGAGAACTTTTCGCGGATCGGGCAGATCCCAGTCACGCCGGTCGAAGTAGCGGTACAGCGCGTCGTGCGTCTTGCACTTGTACTCGCGCATCAAGGACTTCAGCGTCTTCTCGTAGTAGTCGTGGGACCACCAGTACGCATCGAACTCCACGAGTAGCTGTGGTTGCCCAGCAAACGAGATGCCGTCGAAGAACACCACGCCGGGCTTCGTGACGACCGTCATTGCTCGCGTCGCACGAAAGCACCCAACCATGTTCATCGTGGTCGACACGTCGAAGCTCTGTGGCGTCCCCACCGCCTTGATCTCCGCGACCATCGGGAAGATGTACATCTCGGTCCGGCCTGCGGCCCGCTGCACCTCCGGCACACCAGGCACACGGGCGCGCGCCCCGAATTCGAGCAGGAAGTCTCCGTGCTTCTCGGCCGACGGCTTGACGGAGTGGAAGATGATGGTGAGCGGACCCTCGGCCGCCGCCTCCAGCGCCTTCTTCTTCGACCGCATGGACTTCACCAGATCGAGCTGGTCCTTGGCCTCGGCGTTGAAGACCTCCAACGTGCGGTCGTGACCGTCGTACGCGGGGATGAACGTGCCGGCTTTGGCCCAGCGCACGGGCCGATCGCCCATCAGGCGCGAGACCGCTAGGGGAACGTCTTCTCGCTTCATTCTGCTTTCAGACGCCAGATCGCGCCGCTGGCGTCGACCACGAAGTGCGCTCCGCCGCCGCGTTCCCGCACGGCGTACCCGCGCGACCCGTACCGCACGAGTTCGACATCGAGCCCCTTGTGGCCCTTGAGGAATACGGCCACGTCGTCCGGATCGCGGGGCCCGGCTACGGCCCGCCGCATGTAGCCCACGGGCTTCGGCGGCGCCTCGTCGGACACAACGACAGGCACGCCCAGAGCAGCTGACATCAGCTCATCCAAAGAGCTTCTCCTGCTCTGATGTCGACACGACGCTTGGCGACATCTCCTCCGGCTCGACGAGGACCGCGACCAGGGCGCAGTCTCTTCCGCAGGTGGCGCAGCAGCCGTCCTCGTCGGCTTTCACCCCGAAGCCGCAGTCGGGGCAGATGAACCTCTGCGGGTACGCCTCCCACTTCGCGAGCTTGGCCGCCGCGTCCCCGCACACGCAGTCGTCCTCGTACTCCCCGCATGTTCGACAGATGTTTCGCCCCACGGCGTCACTCCTCGACATTCGTTCCGCCGCGTACTTGCGCGCGATGTTCTCCAAGAAAAGTGCGCCCGCGCATCGTCAGAAGCTCCTCGACGGGGACATCCCTGAAAGAAGTGCTCTGCATGTCGGGATGAAATCCGCAGGTTGGGCACTTGCCCTCGTCGTCCAGTAGCTCGCCACAGCCATCGTCGTGGAACATGAGCAGCATTCCATCACCGTCCTTCCAGCCGCGAGCCATCAGCACCCGCACCGCCCGCATACCCACGACGCCGAGGCGATTGGTTGCGGGCAGTCGTCGCACACCGGCCAGTGAATGACCTGGCCGCACTTCGCGCAGTCGACGTGCACGCATCGCAATGGTCGACCATGCTTCTCGCACGAACGCACCGGTATCTTCGGTTTGAGAAGATCGTCGCGGTCCAGAAATTCCCGACGAAAATTCGACAGTATCTTCTCCCGCCACGCACCCTGCGGGTTCAGGATAGCGGCGATCCGGATCGGCCACGACAGAAGACCGACCAGGATGGCCACAATCCACGAAACCCAGCGCCCGACAGGTGGCAACTTGTCGTTGCGCCGTCGCATCAGTTCCAGGACCCCTGGCTGCGACCAGCCCCACGCGAGACACATCGCGCCGACCGACAGATAGAGCGTCGCTATGAGCCGTATCATGGCCGCGCGCCGCGAGACCTTGTGGCAGGTATGGAGACTTCGCACGTTCGCCGCGCGTGCTCCCGTGTGTATTCCTCGTGCGCGTCCACGGAATGCGCCGCCGTCATCAGCTGCACACGATGGCAGCCAGGAGCGTACCATTTCGCCGTTGCCGGGATCCGCATTGGCGCCTGTGTTCGCGGCCTCCACTCGTTGTGCAGATGATCTATCAACTCCTGAAGACTCAGCCTGTCCCGCAGATCGGCGACCTCGCGGCGAAACGACTCGCAGCGGAGCATTATCTCCCCTTCAGCGACTTCTGGCGCGCTTCCAGCACGTCCATCAGCTGCACCCCATCGAGTTGCCACAATTCATGCACTTGTAGCAGGACCCGTTGCGGACCGTGATGTACCCGCACCCGTCACACAACGGCGCGTCACCCATCATCCCGTCCAGCTGCGCGTCCATGGCCGACTCCGGACGGCCGCGCGCCTCCGAGCCCACCAGCTGCGGCGGAGGGTTCCTCGACGGATCCTGATCCCGCGACACCCCCATCCCGGTCGGCCCCTCCTCCTCGATCTCCGGCTTCACATGCGCCAGATCGTGGCGCTTCAGGTACTCGATCCCCAGCGTCCGGAAGATGTAGTCGACCAGCGACGTCGCGAACTTCACGTGCGGGTGACCAATGACCGGACCCGACGGCTCGAACCGCGTGAACGTGAACTGGTCGACGTACTTCGCCAGCGGCACACCGTACTGGAGGCCCAGGCTCACGCTCATCGCCAGGCAATTCATGACGCTGCGGAACGCCGCGCCCTCCTTGTGCATGTCGATGAAGATCTCACCCAGCTGCCCGTCCTCGTACTCCCCCGTCCGGATGTAGATCTTGTGGCTGCCGATCTTCGCCTCCTGCGTGAACCCGCGACGCCTGTGCGGCAACCGAGCGCGCTCGCCGTAGATCCGTGTGCCCGTGGGCGCGATCGCCAGCGAGAGCTGCGGTGGCTGCGTGCCCGACGTCGCCGGCATGGGCGAGAGCATCTCCGTAGACGCCTTCTCGTCCTTCTTGTCCCCACCCGTCGAGAGCGGCTGGCTCGCCTTGCAACCGTCACGGTAGAGCGCCACCGCCTTCAACCCAAGACGCCAGCCCTCCTCGTAGACGGCCTGCACCTCCTCCACCGTCGACTCGCTGGGCATGTTCACTGTATTGTGCGACACGACGCCGTTCGCGACGTAGGAGTGACTGCCAGGGACCGACAGATCGAAGACCGGGTGCAGACCACCGTCTTCGACAGAGGCTACCTGCGTATAGACGTACTCGAACACTTCCGGGTCTACGTCGATGAGCGACCGCAGCTTCGGATCTCTCATCGTATCCATCCGCAGAAACTGCGTTCGTGGATCCATTACGCTGCGAAACGTCTGCGTCTGGTGCGCATCTCGAAGCCTCTGACAGAGCTGGGCGCGGACGCCGTTGAACGGGAACTTCTCCCTGTTTTCGCCGTCGGTGAGGGCCAACGCACGCTCCGCCTTGTGCCTCTCGATAAACACGAGCAACTCCGCCGCGCGCTTGCGGTACCCTCCGCTCACGTTCAGCACAGGATAATTCTGCCCGTCGATGACATTGTCGTTGAAGTACGTGTGGACACCAAGGTTGGCCCACACATGCTGGAGGTCGCGCGTGAGACCAACGCGGCGCTGCGAAATCGAGATGCTCTGCGTAACCCACCCGTCCAGGTAGATGCCGCTCATGTACGCGAGCACCGTCGCCCGTGACGCAGTCAGCACGCAGTCCGGTATCTGGTCCTTCGTGAATCCGATCGCGTCGAGAAACTCGATGACGGCCTTCGCGTGGATCGCCATCCCCTTCGCATGGCTACGCGGGTCCTCAGAGGGAATCGACGCAATGTTGAACAGCTCCGTCGTCAGCTCTGCGAAGGCATCCAAGACTGTCGCGTCGCCCTTCGTGAGGCCAACCGTGTAGTTCTCACGGGTGATGTGACCGTCAGCGGTCAGCATCCCTAGGAATAGACCAAGGCGCGGGCTCATCCTCGTTGGGAAGGTCACATCCTTGTGCTGACTTCCGTAGGATGGCGACGGCGCAAACTGGATCTCTGCGTCGTCGCCCCATGTGTCCGACCCGAGCTTCGATGCCAGCCAGTCACCCGGCTCGATGGCTCCGATCTGCTTCCACTCCAGCCCTGTCCCGGTAGCAACCAACAGCTTGTGTGGCGACGTGCCCTGCTCGATTCGGCCATCCGCCAGCGTCACCCTAATCGTCGGCTGAACGCCGTTGTAGTAGAATTCCGTCGCGGTCTCGGTGCCTATACGCGTCGGCACTCGTAGCGACACAGCGCAAAATGTGTTTGCCGCTTGGCGGCCGGCGTACAGCGAGCCTAGACGCACGAGCCCGCGGTTCGTTGGTACAAGAGTCTCTCCAACGAGGCACTTCGAGATCGCGCCCGACAGGAACGGCTGCACCGCCGCCATCATGTGCACGTGCGACATGGGCGCAAGGAAGCGCTTGCCCGTCTTGCCGCATCGGTTGGCGCAGTCGAAGATCGCGTAGTGCTCCTGCTGCAGGTGCGGAGCCCCCTCGATGGTCATCCGCCCGACGATGACGGCGTTGGCATCGTCGATCTGCGCCCGGGTGAACCCCAGGTGCTCCAGCAGCTTCTTGTCCGCAGGCCCTCCCAGACGGGCGTACGCCTCCTCGCCCACGATCCACGCGGCGAACGCGCTGTCGAGATCGAACACGCTGGGGAGCGCAGCTTCGACCTTGCCGATCTCCGCATCGGTCAAGCCCTTCTCCTTCAGCGTGCGCCGGTTGACGTGCACGCCCGTCGACAGGCTGTTCGTCCCCGAGATGTACGCGACGATGTCCAGCACCTGCGTCTCGCTGTAGCGCAGATGACGCAGCGCCGCGGGCACCGTCTGGTTGACGATCTTGAAGTGACCGCCGCCAGCCAGCTTCTTGAACTTCACGAGCGCGAAGTCCGGCTCCACGCCCGTCGTGTCGCAGTCCATCAGAAGGCCGATGGTCCCAGTCGGAGCCAAGACCGTCGCCTGCGCGTTTCGGTAGCCATGCTTGGTGCCGAGATCCACGGCGTCCATCCAGTCCTGGACCGCCGCGTCGCGAAGCTCTTGCCCACCGTACTGCGTTCCGATCTTGTCGGCCGCCGCCAGGTGCATGTTCATGACATCCAGCATGGGCTGGCGGTTCTTGGCGAACCCGTTGAACGGGCCCTTGCTCGCCGCCATCTCGGCGCTCGTCTTGTACGCTTGCCCGCACATGATCGCCGTCAGACCTGCCGCGACCGCGCGACCCTTGTGGCTGTCGTAGGGCACGCCCCACGACATGAGCAGGCTTCCCAGGTTGGCGTAGCCCAGGCCCAGCGGCCGGAAGTCGTGGCTGTTGCGCGCGATGCTCTCCGTCGGGTAGCTCGACAGATCGACCAGGATCTCCTGCGCCATGAAGAAGACACGGCACGCGTGACGGTAGCCCTCGATGTCGAACGTCCCGTCGTCCTTCAGGTACTTCGTCAGGTTGATGCTCGCCAGATTGCACGCCGTGTCGTCGAGGAACATGTACTCCGAGCACGGGTTGGACGCCTCGATCCGACCCGTGACCGGGCACGTGTGCCACCGGTTGATCGTCGAGTCGTACTGCACGCCAGGGTCCGCGCAGGACCACGCCGCCTCGGCGATCTGACGCCACAGGTTCTTGGCGTCGAACGTCTCGACGACGTCGCCCGTCGTGCGAGCACGTGTCGACCACTTCCCGTCCGACTTCACGGCCTGCATGAACGCGTCGGTCACGCGCACGCTGTTGTTCGAGTTCTGGCCGCTGATCGTGTGGTACGCGTCGCCGTTGAAGTCCGACGGGTAGCCCATCGCGATGAGCGCGTGCGCCTTCTTCTCCTCGCGCTTCTTCCAGTTGATGAAGTCCACGATCTCCGGATGGTCCATGTCCAGGCAAACCATCTTCGCCGCGCGTCTCGTCGTCCCCCCACTCTTCGTTGACCCAGCCGCGCGATCGAACACCTCCAGAAACGACAGAAGGCCGGAGCTTGTCCCTCCGCCCGAGAGCTTCTCCTGCCGACCTCGAATCGAGGAGAAGTTGCTGCCCGTCCCCGATCCATACTTGAAGAGCCGCGCCTCGCTCTTCAGTAGGTCGTAGATCGACATGAGATCGTCGTCCACCTTTTGGATGAAGCACGCCGAGCACTGCGGCCGCTCGTACGCCTGCCTCGTCTGCACCGCCGGAGGCGTCAGCAGCTCGCCATCGGGAGAATGAATCGCCGGGCTCCCGTCCCACGCCCAGTTGCCTCCCTGGCCGACGATCTCGTACTCGTGCCAGAGCCCCAGGTTGAACCACACGGGTGAGTTGAACGCCCCGTGCTGGTGCACCAGCATGTACGACAGCTCCGCCTCGAACGCGTCCGCGTCTTCCTTCGTGGCGAAGTACCCCCCGAACTTCTCGCCCTCGATGCGGACCGTGTGCGCCAGGCGACGGACGACCTGGCGGACGCTCGTCTCACCCCGGTTCTTGTCGCCGTGCAGCCCCGCCTTGCGGAAGTATTTGGAGATGAGGATGTCGCTCGCCAGCTGGCTCCAGCTCTTCGGGATCTCCGCCCCCTCCATGCTGAAGACGACGCTGCCGTCCTGGTTGCCGATCGTGCAGGAACGCTGCTCGTACACGACGTCGTCGAGAGGGTCCTTGCCGGCCACCGTGAACCGCCGCGTCACCTGCAGCCCTGCCGACTCCGCGGGCGCCCCCGGAGAACCATGCAAGCCCCGCGGCTCCGCGAACCCACCCGCGACGTCGGTCGTCATCGTTCATCTCTCCATGTGCACTCGGACGCCTCGTCCGAGTGAGCTGCGCCCCACACCAACGCGCGAGGCGTCAGCGAGATGAGCACTACCGGTCGTAGCTGTCCAGAGAAAGAGCACAACCCGTCGTCCGGTGTGCTAGAAACTCTCGGCCCACGCCATGCATTTCGCCACGCGCCGACAACCGACCGCCGGATCCTTCCCGGATGGCGCTCGGCCGATGCATCTGCATCGCGAAGGCATCACAGCCAGCCTCATCGAGGTCGACCCCCTCGCGGCCTTCGTCACCCTCCGCCTGCGCGGGCGCGACCACCGTATCCCGTTCCGACGCCCTGGCAGCGACTGGACAGGCCCGCTCAGCCCCACCCGCCGCACGCTGCGCCACCTCCGCAAGTACCTGGGCCGCGTCGTCGACGTCGAGGTCACCTACCACAACGAATCCGGGTGGACCATCTTCGGCCGGCGCGCCATCACGATTCGCTGACGATCGACCTCGACGCGCGCCCGCGCCGCCCGTACGATGGGCCTTGCCTCTCCCGGCATCTTACGCCCTCGCCGCGCGCGCGCCTTCCTGGTCGCCGCCGCCCGAGGGCGCGTTCATGTCGGCGACCTCACCAAGCGCCCCCGCAGATGGTCCCCTCGCTCGATCTGGTCGGCGACCGTTCGTAGGACGTCACACATCCCGTCCGGGTAGCCGAAGCCCGGACCGTCCTCCCATCCGCGAAGGTAGGCGACCACACGCGCTTGCCGTTCGTCCAAGGTAGCCAAGAGACGGACCACCGTGTGCTCGGGCGATCGGTCCTCCGTCTGCACACGAATGCGACGTAGCTCGCTCTCATCCAGGGGCTTCACGACCGTCTCGTCCGCCATCGCGCTCTCCTCCTAGACGGCCTTGCGGCGGGAAGCTCGACGACCGACATCGAGTTCACGTGCCTTCGATGCTCGCGGTCATGGCTCCGCCACTTTATACAACGTCGTCAGCGAAGCCAACTGTCGGTCGACATCAGCCACGTAGTTTCGCGACTTGGTGCCGCTCTTGTCGTCCCACGCGGCTCGCCAGCTATCGTCCTCTCGCAGGGCAACGAGCTTCTCGATGGCCAGCGCGTAGAATCCAGCCGCGAACCGGTAGGCGCCGCTCGTCTCTAGCAGGATCATCAGCTCGACGGCTGCTCGGAATCGATCGTAGTAGTAGGCCCACTTGTGCATCTTGTGCGACGTGCTGCACTCCACGACCTCCACGAGGATGGGGTGCAGGTGCTCCACGACGATGCGCGTGACGTAGTCCTGCGCCAGCTGGTTCTCGAACGGCTTGTAGCCCCACGCCGCCATTTGCTACCTCATTTCAGACCATAGTCGATGACGTCCGGACGCCGCGAACGTCAGACGGCGCGTGCCACGGCAGGTGCACGGTGCGCCATGATCTCCACCATCTCCCGATGGTACGCCGCGCGGTCGTTGGCCATGAGCGGCAGCGCGGCCTTCCGGCCCATCGCGGCCCACTGAAGGCCCTGGTCGAGCTGATCGTCAAGAGGGAGCCCGCAAGGTAGCGGCGTGTGCTCCCAGTACCAGTCATGGGCGACATCGGCGCCGCACGTCTCCTCCAGCCACACGAGCACCAGCTGCGTAGCCTCTCGTCGTTGCCTCTCGGTCATGGTCCCGGACATCGTCACGTCTCCTTCACTTGCAGACGAGCTTCTTCAGTCTGTAGCCCGCCGCGATGAACTGATCACGCAGACCGCGCAGCGACGCGCCCGGTGGCCCCTCGAACCATGGATCACGGTCACGCCCGTCGTCGTAGTTGATGATGACACCAGCGGCTTTCGCGGACGCGAGAACACACTCGCAGTCGAGCATTCCACTCGCCTCGTTTACGCCCTCTCCGAAGGCGTACATGACCACCCTGGCCCGACTGACGTGCTTGGTGTGCTTCACAGAATCGCCTTCGCGACCGCGCGCCATGATCGGACCGCCCGGTTGTGCATGGTGGCCTCCAGCCCCCCGGGCACGTGATGCCACCCGGGCTTGTGACCCTCCGGGATCGGCCGCTCGACGAGCGACGACAGCGGCTCGTCCGTCGCCCTCACGTGGTCGAGCACCTCCGCCATCCACTTCCACTCGTTCGCGGTCGTCGGCACAGCGTACGTCGTCAGCGCCTCCAGCTCCGACTCGAAGCCGTAGTCGGTGAGCGTGCACATCAGCTTCGTACCGCACACCGAACAGAGGGGCGGCCCATCGTGCTCCTGGCAGTTGCTGATCCCGATCGTCAGCTCGTTCTTGTACTTCGGGTACCTCTTCAGGATCGCGGCCAGACGCTTCTCCGCACACGGCGGGCAGAACTCCGTCCCGTCGTCGCAGTAGAGCTTGTCGCCCTTGCGCCAACGGACGCCGCTAGCGCCATGGATCCAGGCGTCGTCCGCCACGCGCTGACGCGGGTCCGCGCCTTGCGCGCACTTCTCGATGTACGCCATGAGAAAGGCCGGCGTCACCCCGCGCACGTCGGCCGTCATGTAGCGTCTCCCGCGCATCACCCACGCCTACGCCGCCCGACCCATCCACGCGAACATGCCCAGCATGTACGGCACGGTACCGATCACGTACCTGCCCCACGGATTCTTCTCGTGCCAGATCCTCGCCAGCTCAACACGGCCCTTCTCGACCGCGACGTCGTGGGCGTTCCGCTTCCGGCGCTGGAGCCGCTGCTCGTTCTGGCGCGATCGAACGAGCAGCTTCTTGAGATGCAACGCCGGGACGCCTACGTACCTCGCCACGAGCCCGAAGCTCACGCGCGACATTCCGATCCAACGCACCCCCGTCTCGTACACGAACGCCTGCGCCAGAGGCGACGACAGACAGAAGGCGAAGCACTGGTCGCACATCGCGGAGACGTCCTGGCTGCGCTGGAGCCGGACCGTCACACCGCCCAGCGAGACCGAGCCGCATGCCGGACCTCGCCCACGGAAGTGCATCAGCCTGACCGCGCAACCGCACACCAGACACGCGACCGTCGGCTTCGGCTCCATGGCTTGTCGTTATACCGTACGTCGGACAGCGCAGCAAGCGCGTGCTACGGTGCCGTGGATGAACAAACACTCCCTCGCCCCATGGAGCGCGCCGCGCGCATCGTGGTGGCGCCGCTTCCATGCCGTGATGTCGGAGATCTTCGGCAGCGACGACTACGGGAACAACTCCACGCTGTTCCGGTGGCGCTTTCGGTCGGGCAGAGCCTGCGGACTTGGCCCGATGACGAGGCTCGCGGCCTTCGAGGATGTCCGCGGCAGCTACTTTCTGCGCGCCTACAACCAGCGACGCGCCACGCAGGTTGACGCCGACGCGTGACGTCCCCAACGGCCGCTGCTAGAGTGGCCACCTATGACGAGCGATGTGGCAGGCGCGGTCGACGACGCCCCCATGCACCAGGCTTGCGGCACCTGCAAGGAGGACCGCGCCGCGGGGCGCTACGCCGAAGCCCTCGCCTGCCGCAACTGCGACGGGAAGGGCATCCGGCGCACGCGCGAGAGCTGGAGGTGCAACCGCTGCGGCGGAGGACTCTGCCCGACGACGGACATGAACCACGACGTCCCGCACGGCCTCGTCGAAGCAAAGGTCGAAGGCGGCTACAGCTCTCCTCACCTCTCGGATACGAGAACATACCGCTTCTCGATCTGCGAAGCCTGCCTGCGAACGCTCTTCGGTACCTTCACGATCCCGCCCCGCGTGGGCGAGTACATGGCGCTATCGCGCGAGGAGATCGGCGAGGCCGAGCCCTACGCCGCAGACGCCCAGGCGGAGAAGGACTGGAAGGCAAAGCAAGAGGACTCCAAGCAGCGCGAACGCTCCCTCGTCGAGTCAGGGCGTTGCACAGCCCGCGACCGTAACGACGAAAGCGGGACGACCAGCGACTTCTGCGGCGAGGCCGGCGTCATGACCACCAACTACTCGCACTACAGAGCACCTCGGTGCGTCAAGCACGGACGCGACGAGTACGTCCTGAAGAGCACCATCGTCCACACCGACGGGACCTCGCTCTCTTTCGAGGACCGCACGGCCATCGGCCGTCGCTTCCTCCAGGCGTTCTACGCGGGCAAGGACATCGAGCCTGCCAACGAGCACGAGGGCGCCGTCTTCATCTCGACGCTCTTCTCACTCGTCATGAACTACGGCGCGTGGCAACACGCCGCCTCGGAGCTGCGGCGCATCACGCGCGTCTCGCGGACGCCCGAAGCTACGGCATGGGTGGGACACCGCGTGCCGCTCGCCTTCCCGCCGGACAGCGGGAACGCTGCGACCGTCGCCAACGCGTGGCTCACGTACGGCCGAGCGGAAGGCTACCTGAACGCCACCGCGCACGCGCTCCTGGGCTACGACGCGGAGAGCCTCTGGTCGACGGACGCCGATTGACACACCCAGTGGAACCAATGACGCCAACAGCGAAGCAGCTTGTCATCTTGCGGCGTGTCGCTCTTGTTGGGAACGCTCGGATCGGCGAGCGTGACTGTTGTTGCAGCCGCGGCATGGGCCGCCGACTTGCGGGAGCCGGCTGGGTCGAACGAGTGTCATCCCGGCGCGGTACGACACTGACGCTTACCGACGCGGGCCGCGATGCGCTTGCGGCTAGCGGCTGGGCAAGTGTATGAACCGGAGAAGCACGGGACCAACAATGACGACCGTCGCGTTTGTCTCGGGCCACCTGGACCTCACCAGCGAAGAGTTCGAGGAACACTACGTCCCGAAGATCCGCGCGGCCATCCAGGAGGGCGCTTCCTTCATCGTCGGGGACGCCAGCGGCGCCGACACCATGGCGCAGCGCTACCTCAAGGCGGCCCTCTACCCGCACGTGACGGTCTACCACATGCTCACGACGCCTCGAAACAACGCGGGCTTCCCCAAGGTCGGCGGGTACCTCTCCGACGGCGACCGCGACAAGGCCATGACCAAAGCCTCCACCACCGACATCGCCTGGGTCCGAGCCGGTCGCGAGAAGAGCGGCACTGCCAAGAACCTCGCGCGGCGAGCCCAGCTGCCGCGCTAGGCTCACGCGTACGGCCACACCGTCGACCGCGGCCTCCAGTACATCCAGTGCGCCTGGTGAAACGCCGCCGCAGCCACGTACGCGACGACGATTCCGAGATCCAGACCGCCCGCGTACGCCACGGACGCCGCGCGAGCCTTGACCGCACAACCGATCGCGTAAAGGTCGGGCGCGCCCCACACGATCACGGGTCCGCGCAGCCCGTCAGCCTCAGTCTCGGGCATGTTGCTCCCGCTTGCGCTTCTTGGCCGCCATCGTCTCCTCCAGAAAGTTGTAGAAGCCCCCGATGGCGCTTCCCTTCTTTCCGTACGCCGGATCCGGGGCGCGACCCACATCGTCGACGTCCCAGCACCAGCCGATGTTGGAACAGACGATCATGAAGAGCTTCTCCGGCGAGATCGCGAACGGATCGCCCAGCGTTCGGTAGCGCTCGACCCACCCGTCCAACCACTGGCTGATCTCCTTGCGGCCAGGCCGCTTCCAGGTGCGGGTCGGAGCGGACTCGTTCTTCATGTCGTCCTATCGTACATGACGTTCTACTTGATGAGATCCTCGCGCTTCATGTTCTTCAGCGCGATGCGTAGGCGCGCCTTCGAGTAGGCGCTCTGCATGGATTCGATGCCGTGCTCGATGGCGCGCTTCACGGTGCGCGGATCGAGCTGCGCCTCCAGCGCGATCCGCATGATCGTTGGCCGGTCGAGATCCATCAGTCCCACCTGTCGAGCTTGTAGACGACGCGGGTACCCTTGGACGTGACGCGCAGGGTGCCGTCCCACAGGCCTCCACTCTTCTGGAGCGCCAGCCCACACGCGGGAACGCCGACCACCTCAATGGCGCGCGACCGCGAGTAGGCCTCCATGGCGGCACGGATGCCGTGGTACTCGGACTTCAGGATCTCGGGGAAGAGGCAGAGGCCGCAATTCTGACTCTCGCGGGCACCGTCGATCACGATGTAGACTCCGTTGCCGCCGTGGTCGCCGCCGCCTCCCCACGAGGACGGCTGCGTCGTGATGGC